>Ga0115031_1004111_pt1 | contig 10774 bp, 9 predicted proteins | sample Maine_Asex4_meta_FD_87301 | JGI IMG/M metagenome (GOLD analysis project Ga0115031, IMG submission 87301) | Marine algal microbial communities from Maine, USA - Maine_Asex4_metaG | ecosystem: Host-associated > Algae > Red algae > Unclassified | place: Maine, USA | collected 2015-01-05 | reverse complement strand
GTAGGTGGGTTCGGACGAGATCCGCCATACTGAAATAGGGCGATTCCAGAATCAATTGTTTGGGCGAATGGTTTGCCGCTAAAGGTATAGCTATGCCAGTTCCTAACGACTGAGCATAGATAGAAGTATCCGCAAATGCCAAGATAGCCAAGAACAGCCACAGCTAAGGTCCAAACTGATATCATTTTCAATTTTGCCATCGTCGCTCAATCATCTCTATCTGCCTACTTTTGCTCGAAAAATTTCCGTCCCATATCTTAGGGCAAAGATGGGTCAGAACTTTTCTCGGGGATATACTATCGCCCGAAAATACGCCCATCGATCACCAGCAGCCCGCAGAATATGACCCCCATGCCGCCAAAAGCAATCAGCGGCAATCGCTCACCCAAGAATACCGCGCCCAGCAATACGGCAGTAACCGGAATCAGCAGCGTAACCAGTGAAGCGTTACTTGCCCCCGCACGCGCAACTAGTCGAAAATAGAGCAAATAAGCCAACGCTGTACTGACCAGCGCAAGAGCAACCGCGCCCAGCAGCGGCACGAATCCCGGCGAAGCGGTCCACGGCTTTTCGATAATCAAGGCCAAGGGCAACATAAAGAGCGTGGCACAGCTTAGCATACCCGCCGAATTGACCAGCGGCGTGGATCCACTCATTTTGCGCGCGACTAAAGCCGACACGCCATAACTCGCCGCAGCGGCCAGAACCGCCAACTGCCCCATGGCCTGTGCGCCTACCCCGCGCAAAAAACTGGGGCCAACCAACATAGTCACACCGACGACGCCAAGCAACACACCAATCAAGCGAGGCAGAGTTAAACGTTCGTCAGCCGTAAAAAAGTGGGCAAGCATCACCGTAAAGATTGGCGTTGTCGCCAGCATAATCGACGCCAGTCCGCTCTCGATCGCGGTCTGCCCCCACGTAATCAAACTAAAGGGCAGTACATTGCTCACAATACTCATGATCACAAAGCCGCCCCACGTTTTGACCGAACGGGGAATTGTCTCGCCCTGCATCATGGCAACCGTTAGCAGCGTTAGCGCAGCCAACCCGACGCGCGTCAGCACAATTGTAAAGGGCCGCAAGCCCTCAATTGCTAATTCAATAAAGAAGAACGATCCACCCCAAAGCAGCGCCAGCGCAAATAGCAGCAGCCATTCGCTATTCCCCATTTTTGTTGTTTGAGTTGGCATACGTTAAAAGTCGAAAGGTTGCAGGGTTGAAAGGTTGCGGGGTTGAAGGGTTGAAGACCCGTTCCCTCCACTGTACCATATTTCAATTCTTCTACTTTGCCACGTTACCGCTTTGCTACTTTTCAACCTTTCCACCTTGTCCCTTTTCAATTTTGCTGCTTTTCAACTCTTCTACCCTTTCCACATTCTTCATTTCCACGTACAATTGTACCATGTTAACACTTGTAGCAACACCAATTGGAAATCTTGGCGACATTACTCTGCGCAGCCTAGAAGCGTTACGCAACGCGGATTATATTGCCAGCGAAGACACGCGCAAAACTGGACGGCTGCTCAAACATTTTGAGATCGACAAGCCGCAGATATCATTTCACGAACATAACGAACAGCGCGCGGGCGGGCGGCTTCTATCCCTCCTACGCGACGGTCAGTCGATTGCGCTCGTCACCGACGCGGGCACACCCGGCATCGCGGATCCTGGCTTTACGCTTGTGCGCAGCGTACTGCGAGCCAATGAAGAGGGTGCAGAGATCGAGGTCACGATGACGCCCGGCCCCACGGGGTTGATCATGGCGCTGGTGCTTTCGGGCTTGCCGCTGCACAGCTTTACCTTTCGAGGATTTCCCCCGCGCAAATCAGGCCAACGCCAGAACTTTCTCAAGGTTGATCTCGCCTCGCCGCACACGCTCATCTTCTACGAAAGCCCCTATCGGCTGGTGGCTTTTCTCAAAGATGCCCTGACCGTCTATGGAGACAGACCCGCCGCAGTTGCCAACGATCTCACGAAACTATACGAAGAGGTCTCACGTGGACCATTAACCGAGTTGATCGCCCTCTTCGAGCCGCGCGACAAGCAAAAAGGCGAGTATATTGTGACCATCGGTGGCGCAAGCTAAAAAGTATGGATATGACAGAGTTTTCTTTCCCATTTAACCATGACCAGCCGCTGCTGATCGATGGTGCGCTGGCAACAGAGCTTGAGGCGCGCGGGGCAGATATAGACGATCCGCTTTGGTCGGCGTATGTGCTGCTCGACGACCCCGATCTCATTCGGCAGGTACACGCCGATTACTTTGCAGCGGGTGCCGATATCGCAATTACAGCCACCTATCAGGCTACATTCGAGGGCTTTGCGCAACGCGGGCTGGATCGTGCCGCAGCAGCCGATCTGATGCGGCGGGCGGTCCGGCTAGCGGACGAGGCGCGTAACGAATTCTGGAAAAATTGGCTACTGTCTCACAATCCAACCTCGCGTGTACGGCCACTAGTTGCCATATCGATTGGCCCATATGGCGCGTTTCTTGCCGATGGATCGGAGTATACGGGTCATTATAAGTTGCCGAAAAGCGCGTTGATTGATTTTCATCGTCCGCGTATGGCGCTGCTGGCCGAGATGGTGCGCGCAGGAGAGGCGGATCTGCTGGCGTGCGAGACGATTCCGTGTCGGGTCGAGGCCGAGGCGCTGGTCGATCTGCTGGCCGAGTTTGGCGATGTGCCAGCGTGGATTGCGTTTAGCTGTAAAGATGGGGAACGTGTCTGCTACGGCGAATTTTTTGAAGAATGCGTTGAATTTACGGCATCGTGCAAACAGGTTGCCGCTGTGGGGATCAATTGCACGCCGCCCTGTTTTGTGTCGGCCTTGTTGAGGTGTGCGCAGAAGGTCACATCGAAGCCGCTGCTGGTCTACCCCAATCGAGGCGAGAAGTGGGACGCCGCAAATCATGCATGGATCGACGGCTCGGGCATTGACGATTTTGGCGTTCAGGTGGCAGGGTGGCACAAGGCAGGCGCAAGATTGTTGGGTGGATGCTGTAGAAGTACGCCAGCGGATATTCGAGCGATGCGGATGGCGTTAGTGGGGTGAAATACAATTTTATCAAATGGGCTTGATGCACCGTTCAGTGAGCACGCCCTCGGCGGCTACAATCTTGCAGATCCGCACGAGGGCGTGCTCACTGGACTTTTATTTGAACGGTCTCGATTTAAAACAGAAAAGGGAGGGGAGTAGAACAACTTAATGTTCTACTCCCCTCCCTTTTTTACTGACTGCCTAAACCGCTAGCAAGAGACCTATTGCACCACAAATGGTAAGCGAATAAAGTGGTCAAATTGCGGCTGTGCGCTTAATTCTAAGCTAGTTGGTCGCTGAATTTGTACAGTTTGGCTGGCCGCAGCAGCCCCCGATACACCAAGGCCTGCTCCTAAATCGGCCACAACGTTTGCGTTGTTTACAATCTGCATAACGGTGTCGTCTACAAATGGATTAACAACGGCGACGAAGGTGACGCTGCCTGTAGTGTTTGGGGCAATTGTTCCCACCTCAAAGGTACAAACTACGCCAGCACCGCTTGCGTTTGGACAATTCCAACCAGCATCACTGTTAGCTTGATCGAATGTAGTGTGCGTTGGCACTGTTTCAACAATGCTTACATTCTGCGCTGGTGCATTTCCGCTATTTGTATACGTTAATGTGTATTCAATCATGCGGCTGCCCACCAACGTAATAACAGGAGCGCTAACCGTCTTGTTAAAGTCAATTGACGCAAATTGTGCTACAACAGCGATAGTTGCTACAGGTGTTGGTTTTGGAGCCATAGTAAAGTAGGCAAAGTCCTGATCGCGGTCATGCGGATTTGTGGCGTCAATGGAGATGACAGACAAATTATCATTACCACCGTCTGGATCATATGCAGGGTTTCCCTGTTTTTCTGCGGGCAACGTCATTGTGTTGATCAAGATTGTGTATGTACCGTAGGCTAGATTATCGAAGAGATAATAACCATCTTCGTTGGTTACGGCAGTTGCCACGACGTTACCATCACTATCCAAAAGCATGACCGAAACGCCAGCTATCGGAAAATCATCGCCATCTATTATGTTATTGCCGTCATTATCTGGATCAGACCAGACGGTATCTCCGATGCTGCCAAGTGGCGGTCCAGTATCTGGTTCCGGTGGGACGGTCGGCACTGTCGGTACGGCCGTTGAACTTGGCACGGTTGGTACTGTCGGTACGGCCGTTGAACTTGGCACGGTTGGTACTGTTGGTACGGCTGTTGAGCCTGGCATCGTTGGCATAGGTGGAATCGGCGTTGAACCTGGCATCGTCGGCACAGCCGTTGAGCCGGGTACGGTTGGTACTGTTGGTACGGCTGTTGAACTTGGCATCGTTGGCATAGGTGGAATCGGCGTTGAACCTGGCATCGTCGGCACAGCCGTTGAGCCGGGTACGGTTGGTACTGTTGGTACGGCTGTTGAACCTGGCATCGTTGGCATAGGTGGAATCGGCGTTGGGCCAATAGGAGTTACCGCAGTCGGTACTGTTGGAACAGTCGGCACTGTTGGTACTGTTGGTACTGTTGGCACCGTTGAAATCATTGTAGGTTCTGGTGGTTCTGGTGGTAATGTTGGCACTGTTGGCACTGTTGGCACTGTTGGCACTGTTGGCACTGTTGGCACTGTTGGCACTGTTGGCACTGTTGAAATCATTGTAGGTTCTGGTGGTTCTGGTGGTAATGTCGGCACTGTTGGCACCGTCGGCACTGTTGATACCGTTGGTACGGTCGGTACTGTCGGCACTGTTGATACCGTTGGTACGGTCGGTACTGTTGGCACCGTCGGCACTGTCGGCACCGTTGGCACTGTTGATACCGTCGGCACTGTCGGCACTGTTGGTACCGTCGGCGATTGAGCAGCAACCGACAAAGAGCCAAGAGTCAGGTGCAAACCTATAGAGAAAGTACAGACAACAAAAAGCCAAAATATCTTAGCAAAAATTTCATTTTGGACGGAAGATCGAACATTCGAAGAAAACATAAAAATACTCCTTACACCTGTTACAAATAAAACTGAAAACACTCTATTAGAACAACAAATACAAACATTCAATTGCGATAAGGCCATTATAAAAATAAAAGATACAACATGGTCGCAGGCTACCTCAGAAAATAGCCCAAGTTCTGTACAGATTTTTTTGGATGAGCCTAACAGCAATTGCTATAATTCAGTTATGATTAAAAGTTAAAAATTAAGCGAAGAAAAGAGGAGGTCGATGCTACAGGCAGAAGTCTTATGGCTTTTATAGCCATAATTTAAGAGACTGTCCCTAACTTAATAGTCGCTGTAGAGGAGTGATGTATGCACTTATTCTTCATGCACAATAGCAAAAACAAAATGAATTAATACTAAATTATGTTAATACCCTACTTGTTCTATCCTAGAATTATATCAAAAAAAATACGAAAATAACGTTTCAATATCATCACAGTCAAACAATAAAAGAATGTGCTAGTTTACTATTTAGTAAGTTTGACATAAGTCATATGCTGTAAACAATGAGCAGATGTCGTAGAAAATAGAAGATGCGATACGTCATATGTTGTAGATAAAACAATTCTCTCCAATTGCCACGACTCAACTTCTTAATGTACACTTCCCTGTATGGCTGTAATCTCTGCAAAAGCAACTCTCATCTATAATCCACATGCCGGTTTTGGTAATCGCGATGCCTCTATTCGGCGCGTCTCACAATTTTGGCAAGAACATGGCTGGCAGATCTATATTGTGCCGACTATCCGTGCTGGTCATGCAACAGAGCTAGCCCATCGTGCAGCCGAAGATGGTCACGGAATGGTGCTGGCAGCCGGTGGTGATGGCACGCTCAACGAAGTCGCCAATGGGCTTGCCAATACCGAAACAATTTTGGCACCACTACCGGTGGGGACTAGCAACTCGTTTGCAAAAGAGCTGCGAATGCCTCGCCCCAACCTTTTAGAACCATTCAAGCTGGTCGACTCATCCAAAAAACTGCTGGATGGTCGCGTACAGCAAATGGATCTGGGATACTGCAAAGTCAATCATCAGGATTCTGGGCGCTACTGGATGCTTTGGGTCGGCACGGGAGCCGATAGCTTTGTGGTGGATCAAATTGAGCCACGCACCAAAATATTTAAGCAGCTTGGGCCGGCGGGCTATGCAGCCAAGGCGCTCTTTTTCCTGCCCGATATTCCCAGTATGCGTGCAGCCATTACGATTGACGACAAAGAAATTGAAGACGAGTTTTTAATGATTACCGTCGCCAATTGTCGACTTTACGCTGGTGGCGAGCTTCGCCTTAATGCAGATGCAGTGCTAGATGATGGTCGATTCGAGGTTTGGCTCTTTCGAGGCCAAGCGTGGGCCTCGATGATGCGCTATATTCTCGAAATGGGGCTTGAAAATCACGCCCATGATCCAAATGTAGACATGTACTATGCGAAAAGCGTTTCTGTCGAAACCTATCCACCTTTCCCCTTTCATATCGATGGCGAACCCATGGGGCAAACACCCTTTAGCAGCAAAATTTGCCCCGGTGCATTACGATTACTTGTACCAGAATCAGCGCCTGCTGGTCTCTTTAACAAAGTTGGTATCCCGCTAAAAATATGATGATGCTGCGCTTCAAACTAATAAGTACGGATTGAGGATTGCTGTTCAGTGGATCAAACAGAAGCTGAGGCAGTGAGCCCAAATACTCAACTATATCGGATGATATCGAGCCTTGCTTCATCGTACAAGATCATAGATAACCATGCTCACTATACTAAACTCTTGCTAGACCTAACTCTTGCTAGAGCAAACTCAGGAAGCAAAATGACAAAACGAATTGTTGATATAAGCCTTACCTTTGTGGCTGGAATGCGTGGTGTAGAGATGAACCAACATACCACGATTGCTAAAGAGGGCTTTAACACAACCATGCTTCATCTATATAGCCACGCCGGCACGCATATGGATGCGCCGCGCCACTTTTTACAAGAGGGCAAGACGATTGAAAATATACGGCTCGAAAAATGTATTGGACCCGCACTGGTTGTGGATCTGTCGCACGCTGCGCCAAATAGTCTCCTTCACGTTGACGATCTGAGCCACATAGCCAACAAAATCGGGGTAGGCACACGCCTGCTGTTGCGCACTGATTGGGATACACATGCAGAGTTGGACGATTATCGTACCCACATGCCGCGCATATCAGCCGACCTTGCAACGTGGCTGGTTGAAAAAGGCGTAATTCTGATTGGTTTGGAAACACCCTCCGTCGCCTCATTGCGGCCCGAAAACAAAAGTGAGTTGACCGAGGTCCATCAAATATTGCTTCGAGCCGAAATGGTGATTGTTGAAAGCTTAGCGGATTTGCGCGCGCTCACGCAAGAGGTTGTCGAGTTTATTGCGCTGCCTCTAAAGCTCGATCAACGTGACGGCTCACCTGTACGAGCAATTGCCATTGAAGACGTACAATAATATCGTCGTCTACAGTTTTAATTTTAAGACTACTTAAATAAGAATTACTATGCTCTGCACGGGTCTAATGCTTATTTAAGTGGTCGTCTGCTTTATAATCTGTTAAAGAACTATTTTAAAAATATATATTCTCAATTGATAATACGCTTACCCGTCGCATCAAGGTACGTAAATTCGTTGTAAGCAATCTATTGTCAGGGATTTGTCACAATTGTTCTAACCAGCCCAGGAAAGGGGAATGATGAAAAATTATAAGATTGCGGTTCTGCCGGGAGATGGAATTGGGAAAGAGATTATGCCCCAAGCGGTCAAAGCGCTCGAGGCCGTCTCGCAAGCCACAGAGGATTTCTCGCTCGAGCTTGAGCAATATCCATGGGGCGTTGAGTACTATATGGAAACGGGCGAGATGATGCCACAAAATGGTATTGACACGTTGAGCAAATTTGATGCGATCTACTTTGTGGCTGCAGGAAATCCGGCGGTAACCGACTATCTATCGGCATGGGAGTTCATCTTTGTCATGCGCAAGCAGTTCCAACAGTATATTAATCTACGACCCATCAAGTCGTACCCGGGCGTGCCGACACTATTGGCGAATCCAAAAGGCGAGATTGATTTTGTGATTGTGCGCGAAAATAGTGAAGGCGAGTACGCAGGCCCAGGTGGCGTTGTTCACGTCGATCAATCGAATGAAGTCGCAATTCAGACAAATGTGTTTACGCGCCATGGTGTAGAGCGGGTTGCGCGCTATGCATTTGAATTGGCGCGCACGCGACGCAAACGGGTAACCAATGTCACCAAGTCCAATGCGATGCTGCACGGCCTCGTGTTTTGGGACAAAGTTGTGGATGAAGTCGCCAAAGAGTATCCCGACGTAGAATATGAGCATCTGTATGTTGATGCAGCGACCATGAAATTTATTCAGAATCCACCATGGTTTGATGTGATTGTAACAACTAATCTTTTTGGAGATATATTGAGCGATTTAGGTGGAGCCATGGTCGGTAGCATCGGCCTAACCCCTAGCGCCAATATTAATCCAGAACGTAACTTCCCATCTATGTTCGAGCCTGTACATGGATCTGCGCCAGATATTGCCGGACAGGGCATTGCGAACCCAACCGCAACAATTTTGGCGGGAGCGATGATGCTAGACTTTTTGGGCGAAAAGGTCGGTGCAAAGCTATTGACAAATGCCACAAATCAAACGCTACAGGCTGGGATCAAATCTGGCGATCTAGGTGGCACCGCGGGCACGAAAAAGATTGGTGAAGCAATAGCGAAGAAAGTGATGGATCTGGCATAAACTTGCGAAAAAAGTCCATACTCAAATACAGGCGCTCTTTTTGTCTATATCGAAAGGGTGCTGTACCCTTCTACAGACTGAACCACAAAGTGTCTAAATAGACTTGTCTCATATCGGTATGTGGCTGAAATCGCCTGCATCTTCAAAAGAAAATTAGCGCAATTTCAATTTGTCGCTCATATAAGCGATGGTTTTAAACAAATCGGTATTCTAATACTATTTACAGATGATTTAAGCAGTCTCTAAAGTCTTGATAAAATTGAAATCAAATAGCGAAAATAAAAATGACCAATGATTTAAAAGTAATTCATATTCAGGAAGGTAGTGGAGCAACGCCAAATGATGGCGATATTGTAGACGTTCATTACACAGGAACATTAGAGGACGGCACAAAGTTTGATAGTTCGCACGATCGCGGGCAGCCCATCACCTTTCCACTAGGAACAGGTCGGGTAATTAAGGGGTGGGATTTAGGTATTGCGCAGTTAAAGAAAGGTGGTAAAGCAAAGCTGGTGATCCCACCAGAGTTAGGCTATGGAGATGCAGGTGCCGGTGCTGCTATTCCACCAGGTGCGACGTTGCACTTTGAGGTAGAGCTAGTTAACTTTAAAGCTGGTGCACCAACTGCCCCCACGGAGGTTGCTCCAAGCAAATTTCAAGAGAAGACCAGCGGTTTGCGCATTCATGATTTTGAAATCGGCAGCGGGAAAATGCCCCAAAAAGGTGAAACCGTCAGCGTACACTATACTGGCTGGTTGCCCAACGGAACAAAGTTCGACAGCTCTCACGATCGGGCTGAGCCGCTCAGCTTTAAGCTAGGCCAAGGCCAAGTTATTGCGGGTTGGGATGAAGGCATCAAGTCGATGAAAGTTGGCGGCAAACGGCAGCTTGTTATTCCACCGGCTATCGCATATGGAGAGCAAGGTGCAGGCGGCGTGATTCCGCCAAATGCAACGCTTATCTTCGAAGTTGAGTTGATAGATTGCAACTAACAATAGCTTGTAGTAAACCCATAATAGATATTAATTCAAGGTGAAAGATGAGAACAAATTCAATTTATAAGAGCTATCTTCTTATATTATTATTAGCTGTCGGCTTGGTTGTAGCCGCTTGTGGTTCGGATGATGATGCAGATGCAGAAACATCGTCCGATACGACAGTTATCGAAGAATTAGAAGGAATCACAACAGAGAGCGGACTACAATTTATTGAGGTAGAAGCAGGTAATGGCCCCAAGCCAACAGCCGGAGATCTCGTCCAAGTCCACTATACTGGCAAATTGCTGGACGGAACAGAGGTTGATAGCTCAATCGGTGGTGATCCGTACACCTTTCCGCTGGGCGCGGGGCAAGTGATTTCAGGATGGGATGAAGGTATTGCTATGTTAAACGAGGGCGGAAAAGCAATGTTAATTATCCCACCAGACCTCGCTTACGGTTCGGCTGGTGCTGGTGGCATCATTCCACCAGATGCAACGCTTATGTTTGATGTTGAACTTGTTGCGATTTTAAAAGGAGCGCCTGATGCACCAACCGAAGTAGATGAGGGCGATTATAGCGAAACAGAGAGCGGCCTCAAATATATTGACATTGAAGTGGGTGACGGTGATGCGCCAGAAGAGGGTGACCAAATCAGCGTCCATTATACGGGATGGCTCACAGATGGAAACAAGTTCGATAGTTCGCTTGATCGCGGCAATCCGATCGTATTCGCATTGGGTCGCGGGCAAGTAATTTCAGGCTGGGACGAAGGGTTGAGCACAATGCAGGTTGGTGGCAAACGTCAACTGCTCATTCCATCAGAGTTGGCATATGGCGAGACTGGGTATGGTGCCGCAATTCCACCAAATTCAACGCTAATATTTGAAGTTGAGCTTGTCGATATTCAGGAATAAGCTGAAAGAGATCCCATCAAGGCTCCATTCGCCAAAATCAATTCAAATGCTTACCTACTATCAAAATTGGTATATAAAAGTACATTCCTTCTTTGTTTCATG
>Ga0115031_1004107_pt1 | contig 10782 bp, 14 predicted proteins | sample Maine_Asex4_meta_FD_87301 | JGI IMG/M metagenome (GOLD analysis project Ga0115031, IMG submission 87301) | Marine algal microbial communities from Maine, USA - Maine_Asex4_metaG | ecosystem: Host-associated > Algae > Red algae > Unclassified | place: Maine, USA | collected 2015-01-05 | reverse complement strand
GTTCGTGCTGTTCGTGCTGTTCGTGCTGTTCGTGCTGTTCGTGCTGTTCGTGCTGTTCGTGCTCTCAATTGAACCGGCAAAGCTCTCGCCGGTTCAATTAAATTCTAATTCTTATTGATCTTTCAAATCATCAAGTGCTAATTCAGGCGGTACCAATAGTACCAATCCAGCATCGACGTTTCTTTCATCTTTAATAGAATTCAGAAGTGCGATTTTTTCCCAGTTAAAACCACTGCCCGTGGTTCGCTCAGAGAATTCCCACAAGGTTTCGCCATCTTTCAAGGTGGACTGTATTTGGGCAATTGCGTCTGGCTCAGTGATGACAATTTCATCCTGAGAATTATTACCTGGCATTACTCCAGAGAGAGTTTCGCATCCTGTTAGAACTACTAACAATGGCATTGCAAGGACAACGTGTTTAATCGATTTCATTGGCTATCTCGTTTTGAACTTTTTACTCACGACTCAGTGTCGCATACAAGATCTTAGTATCAAAACATTAAATGTTAACTTTAATAGCATTGCGATCGCCTCGATATAAATGATATTGAGCAAAAGTGTCAGTGCAATGGCACGAATAGCGTGCGACGACAATTCAAACCTGTACGATTAAAGCTCAGGTCCGGATTGGCTTTTCCGAACCTGTGCATGGAACGCGTCGACACTTATTTAGCGGTTATAACCTTCATAACCAACTTATCGTCAATTTTAATTGGGCCATCTTCTTTAGCTCCCAACGTATATTCGAAAACACCCTGAGCCATACCGCCAGTTTCTGCATGAACCATGAGCATTAACATATCGCCCGGTGCAACAGATTCTTGCAAAATGACTGCAACATCAATATTTTCTCCGTGACGAAGCGGCGCGTAACCAACAACAGGGCCAGGTTTCATTGAAGCGTCAGTTCGATGGACAACCATCCAACCATTTTCCGCAGCCGAGACCATACTGGCACTAACAATACCATTTGAGACATCTTGGTCCATGGCTTCAACTTTTGGCGCCATCGAATGGGCTGCAGCGAAGACCAAGCTTGAACTCATGGCCAGTACTGCGGCTGCAATAGTGATTAATTTCATTTATTTGCCTTAAAAAGGGTTCGTGGAACTTTACTTACGCAGTAGGCATTGAAATAGTTGCGGCGAGTTGAAGGTTTTTGCTTTTATGATCTTGAATATAACCATTGCGGTCACAGTGTTCTATATGCTGCACCAGTTAACTCAGATTTTTCGTATCATTACAAAACAAAACAGGATTGTATGGTCGCAACGCTTCCCGCCTTATTTAATCGGGATTTCATCGATCGAATAAAAAAATCATCATGCTACTGCAATACGCTGCATTGAAACTGTTCAACCACACGCACGAAGAAACCGCTTAACCGTTGCATCCATACCGTAGATCAAAGCATCTGCGGTTAAGCCATGACCAATGGATACTTCCGCTAATTCTGGAATGTGCTCTATCAATGCTGGTAAATTATCTACATTGAGATCGTGACCAGCGTTAAGTGCTAGCCCCGCATCGGTTGCGGCTTGTGCTGTTGCGGCTAACAAATCAAGCTCATGCTGCAATACAACAGGGTTACCGTGCGCACTGCCATAAGGCCCAGTATAGAGCTCTAACCTATCGCAGCCAGTATCCAACGCCCAAGGAATATCGGCTGGGTTTGCGTTCGCAAATAAAGCGGTTCGCATACCTGATTTCGAAAGACGCGCTACAACGCTCGACAACAAATTATGATTAGCTTGGAAATCCCAGCCGTGATCTGATGTGGATTGCGCCGGCTCATCAGGAACTAACGTAACTTGCTTCGGGCGTACAGACTCTACAAGTTCTAAAAAACTGTCCGTGGGATAACCTTCAATATTAAATTCAGCGGACGGGAACTCTTCATTGATCAGCTTTGATAGCTCTGGCACATCGGTGAATCGAATGTGCCGCTCATCAGGTCTGGGGTGAACAGTTAGCCCGTGCGCACCAGACGCCAATGCAATTCGTCCCATGCCCACGACACTTGGCCACGGAACATCGCGCCTATTACGCAGTTGTGCAATCGCATTCAGATTGACAGATAACAGGGTTGTCATTGTGTGCTCACTTTGACTATCTATTCATAAAAAGACCACAACTTTAACACTATTGGCAAGACGTGCCATCAACAAGATCGGTCTGTCTAAGCGCTCAACATTTGAAACGTCTGCTTTACACGACCTTAGGTGTGGAACCGCTAAGCACTTCTTGCAGTACCGGCATGTCGATATTACCACCACAAAGAATCACAGCAACACGATTGCGATTTCGAGCACCTTCTTTGAGCAATGCGGCCAGGCTCGCAGCCCCTGCACCTTCAGCTAAATTATGCGTATCGGTGAAATAGATGCGAATGGCTTCTGCTATCTCATCATCTGACACACTCACCACTCTTGCAGCGCCTTTAAGAACAATGTCCAACGGCTCAGGTTGAGGGTCTCGGCAGGCCATTCCATCGGCAAATGTTAGTGCAGTGTCTGTTGCAATGGGACGCCTTGCTTCGAACGAGAGTGCAAAAGCGGCTGCAGCTTCCGCCACCACCCCCACAATTTCAGTCGACAGCCCTAACATATCTCGCACAGCAATCAATGCGGCAATACCCGACCCCATACCGATGGGCACATACACCGTATCTAAATCGGCGTGTTGCGAAAAGAGCTCATAGGCATAGGTGGCAACACCAAGCACAAGCGTACGATGAAATGACGGAATGAAGTGATATCCACGGTCTTGTTGAATCTGCTGGGCTACCGCACGCGACTCGTCAAAGTCCTTACCAGCGATAATTAACTCACCACCAAAAGCTTCCATTGCCGCGTTCTTTTCAACCGAATTCCCCTCAGGTACAACAATGAGTGCCGGTATCCCAGCTCGCGCGGCACCGACTGCGATCGATTGACCGTGATTGCCTCTCGTTGCAGTCACTAACCCTGCTGGAAGGCTTTTACCTTGCTCAAGTGAGTTGACATACACAAGACCACCTCTGGCTTTGAACGAACCAGTAGGCGTATGGTTTTCATGCTTAACCACCACTTCAACACCAGCACGCTTTGCTAACAACGGCCAAGCGTACGCAGGAGTTGCCGGTATAAACGATCGAACCACCTTTGTCGCTTGATCAATTTCTTGTATCGTAAATGGGTCCATCGCTGAGTACCTTTTCAACTAGTAAGTCGCTATGATCAATGAAGCGTCACACAAGTGCTATCAAAAAAATGACTTTTCGTAATTACACAGAAAATAAAACGTGTGAACCAGTAAGAACCCTTACCCTTGGCAACTGGCGCGCGCAATTACTGCCCGGTGCACCTTACCAGACAGCCTATCGTTCAGCTCATTCAAGCGTCGGCTATGCGTTTGCCCATCAAACGGGTGTTCATGCAATTGGCTCAGACAAACGCGTCGATTTTCGCGCAGCACCCAATAGTATTGCGTACGTTCCAAAAGGTTGCGATGTTTATTCCGAGTCTAATCGTGGTGGCGAGTATTTAACAATATGGCAAGTAAACGAAGTGGAACCCAACATTCAAATTATCCATCACTTTAGGAATATCATCGAACCAGCCGCTGTTAGTGCAGCACACAGTTTAAGACGTGCTCTCATCGCCGGCAAGCTTGTCGACGAACTGGCATGCGAACAGAGCTTTCTAATCCTGCATTCTTGTGTCGTACAACCAAAGCATGAAGACACTAGAAGAATTCATGTAGATGAAAATCAACCGCATGGAAAATGGAGTACACAGGTACTTGAATACATAGAGGAGAAAATGAACACGCGTCTCACTGTAGCCGCATTAGCTAAAACGTTTAATCAATCGACACGACAATTCAATCGCAACTTCATCCGCCTGATCGGTATGACTCCACACAGCTATATTATTGAGCGCAGGCTTGTACAAGCTAGAAACTTATTGATACAGACTCATTGGGACCTGAGCGCTATCGCATATGAGTGTGGTTTTTCTTCTCATTCTCATATGACTGCACAACTTCGGTTACGTCACGGTGCGACACCAACCCAGTTGAAGAAGTATATTACGAGCACATCAGTTAGAGCTAAATTGTGAGTACGACGTACCATCGCTCTTCGCTAACCGATCACGCCAATCGAGTAAATCTTTAAATTCGCCCGCAAGTTCAGGGTTGTTCCAACATTTGTGAGTAGCAGGACCAAGTGGTGGTTGTGTGCGGGCAATCGGTGCAATAACTTCTAACACCACCGCCATAGCGATATCCGCATAACTAAACTGGCCTAGCAAGTAATCACTCTCACTATGTGCTAACCCTTCACGAGTACGTATGAGCGCCTTGCGCAATGCGTCCGGCTCTACCAGATGAGCATATTTACCATCCAAACGTCCAACTCATCGCGTGCCACGACACGCATTGGTCGATGTAGTAACTTAGGTACAAACTTGGGAAGCGACTCCTCCAACGCTTGATCGTTACCGTGAATGCAACGGACAACCTTCGTCCGACCTTCTGCAAGCGCAGCTTCGCTGTGTTGGTTCCAAGACGCTATTTCGCGAAAATCTCCCAAGCGTTTATCGCCAGCAGTCGTATCAGCATACTGTGCGATCTCCCACGAGCCCCGAAATACTTGACCACCAACAAAAAGCACTGGAACGGATACCCCGCAGTCCATTGCCGCAAACGCCAACGTAGTCCAGGCTCACTTAAGGTTGGCGTATATTCCTTATAGTCATACACAAGTCCGCAGTGCTCGAGCGCCCAACGTGCCTTTTTAGTCCAAGGTGAAAATGATTCTCCGATCAAGCGTATTTTTTCTTGTGGTTTCATTATCTTTTAGAACCTCTGCTGCGTAGTTGCTACCTTTACTGATTACACTAGTGTACTACTGGGAGGGTTATGTAACCAACCTTGCTATTTCATCCTATCGATAATCAATGGCCAGTCAATGTGCAGCCGTTGTTGTGGAACAATTATATTTGGTGCGCAAGTATTATCTTGCCATTACTGCGAGTAAAAACTTATATTTATCAATGCCTGCGCATCCGTGCTATCAATATAGATCTTAGTCTTAGAAATCCGCTGTAAAGCAATTCGTACACAGGTTGCAAACGATTAATCTGCGCAACCTTTCCCAACCAAGAGACCCCTCTCATTCGCAACCAAATTTCTCCAAAACCGCGAGGTCCAGATTGCAAAGAGCCGTCGGGCAAGCTAATGTGAAATCGCGCTAATGCTTGTTCTCGTGTCAATCCAGCTGGCATATCACTATCGTCGCAATCTGATACATCAACCCAGTCGACGTCCGCAAGACCGCTGCGTTTTTGATAAAAATTGATTTCACGACTACAGAGCGGGCACGCGCCATCATAGAAAACCGTTAAATCGGCGGCGTCTTGGTGAGTTGGCAAGCCTACCGCTTGATTGTCAGCGGATGAAGTATTGCGATTTGAAGTCATTGAGACGCATTTGTATGATCCATTTTCACTGGTACGATGCTGGGCACCTTGTAGTTCTCTAGCATGCGGACTTTCAGGCGTACCATATCAGCAGTTGGCGTTCTGAACCTGATCAGCACGCCAACCTTCATACAAACTACAAATTCGATCAATAGGCTGCTTGTAGCTGAGATACACTTCACGCTGCGCTGGCATATTGTAAAACTGGCTGGACTAAACCATGTCACACGATAGGTTGTCATTAATTTATCGCGGAGATAGGTAGATACGTAGATAGGTGCAAGGCTCCTCACCTAAATTCGCCATAAAGCAAATAGTATTGAGCCCAAGCTTCCCATTAGGTGTTTTCAATTTTAGCGAGCTGCGCTTTGAGCCGCTCGTTTTCTTCTCTTAACGGTTTAACGTTCTTCTCAACAACATCCTTTATGGTCTGTTCGGTATACCAATGAGGTATGTATTTTGGGCAGTTCCAGTCAATGGCGACAACATCTATAGTCGCTACTCTATCCACACGAGGCTGACCGGGTGTTGATAGTAATTCGCAGAGCTCAACATCGGTGTCCTTGGCGTGCTGCATGCTCAACCGTCCAAGCACTTTCAATCGGGTACGCCTTTCGTAATCCATTAAAAACAAAGCGACCCTAGCTTCTTTTGCAGCATGCCCCATGGTTACAAATTGCCTGTTTCCCGGGTAATCTATAAATCCAAGCTTATTGTCGCCAATAATTTTTAGAAATCCCTTCGGACCTCCACGGTGTTGAACATAGGGCCATCCGGTAGTCGACACGGAGGCGATGTAAAAGCTCTCTCGGCTTTCTATGAACTGTCGCTCTGAATCATCTAAGGCGGCTTTTGTACGCTGGGGGTAAAATTTTTCGTATTTCTCAGCGGTTCCATCCAATTCCTGAAGCTTGCGCACTTCGTCTATAAACAAGATGTCAGCGTAGTTTTCCATGATTGGAGGTTCTTCAAGAATTGCGTACATGCATTAGATCACAGATCAACGCACCCCATTTTCTCCAACTTTGCATCCCTATCGAATGTCACAGTGCGCCACTAACTGCATGGTCATTAATTGCCTACCTGTATTCATTTCAGCCTAAAACAGGAAAAATACAATTTCAGTAATTTGTCTTAGTGCTTACTTATCTTCTGGAACGGCATCAAAATCGCGACGCTTGTTTGCTATGTATTCTTCCATACCACCTGGCTTCTCCATAACAGATTTCATCTCACCCATTACCGCAAGATGCGCCGCATCCTGTTTCTGAAACATTTCCATGCCGTGCGCTTTACTCAGCTCCATCATTTCTTCGAACGTCTCAGCGCTAAATGTTTCGTCGCAAGCGCCACCCATCTGTTTACACGTCAATGTTTTCATGAATTCTCTGCCGTTTAGTGAATGTGTTTCTTATTATAGAGCAATATAATTTAGTATTGAAACTGGTCAGATGATGCTGACCGTTATGGAGTCGTCTTGGACAAAAAAGCGGTATTTTAGTCTAACTCCCAAATCACAGCCATCATGCCGCATTCTTGGAGTTAAACAAAGCCAAACAATACCAGTACTTAGTACAATGTTTTTGCTTGACGATCCTCCAAGTGCTCGTCATAAGCATCTGAATCAAACTCTTCCATAGCAGAACGAATTAATGTACCGGCACTAGGAAGCGTATTAGCGTCAATATGAAGCGAACTGTCCCACAAGTTCGAACGCTTTAACGCGCGTGCACATTGAAAATAAACTCTTTCAATATTAACGACTATCGCCGTTTGAGGTTTCTTATTGTTTACCGTGAATCGCTCTAACAAACTATTATCCAGCGTTAAGTAGGCTTGACCATTCACACGCAACGTTTCGTTATAACCTGGAATTAGAAATAATAAGGCGACACGAGGATCAACCACTATGTTTTTCAGCGTGTCCAGTCGGTTGTTTCCACGACGATCTGGAATAACCAGAGTTTGATCATCTAAAACAAAAACAAATCCGGCATCATCTCCGCGAGGTGAACAATCCAACCCTTCAGGCCCTGCGCTTGCAATGGTAAAAAAGGGTGAAGCTGCGATGATTTTCTTGTAGTGCTCGTTCAACGACGGCAGCTCTTTGCCTACGCTAACCTGTGCTGGAGCTGCATATAACGCCTCTAGTTGAGCTACCGAGTTTATGCGATCCGAGTCCATGCTCAAAGTTCCGATTACCTTACACAAAGTTGAAAATAGGCTTACCAAGTTACTTTACTACAAATTTTAACTAATCGTTTTTTTAGCCTACGAGGCGAGTAAATAGCTTAATTTAAATGATCAATTTCACGCTGTGGCAGGAACTCATCAAGAAATTATTCATCGCTTCCTTGACCCCGATTTGGAGAGATCACATAGATGCCATTGGAAGATGGCACAGATTGCTCATGCGTTATGATTCAGCAAATAGTTAGTCATTTTTCGCCAGAGATCATTGTTTAACCTAGATTCTCATGGTAACAAGCGGGACGCCAGCGTTCGCCTGCGCAGACTTGATCTTTAGATAGACGATTGCGCTTGGCGAAGTGCACATACATCGATCGCACGGGTATGCATTACGCGTAAGAACGATTCTGTTATGGACTCTTCTGAAATACGACCAGCCTTAACGGACTCCACCACATGCGCAACCGTCGAAACCGTATCCGCTAACGAACCCAACATCACCATATCCACACCTGCGGCCAACGACAGTTCTGCAGCTTTTGTATTACTGAGTGTTGCCGTGATTGCATCCATATTGAACGCATCGGTTATCACAAGTCCATCAAATCCCAATTCACGCCTCAACAGCCCATCTACTGCAGCTGCTGATAACGACGCTGGTTGCCCTTGCGTTAGCCCTTCAACGACCAAGTGCCCAACCATGATCGGGATATCCTTGCGTTCAGCCGCCGCTATAAACGGTACAAGGTCTTGGTCACGAAGCACTTTTACAGCAGGAATAATTGGCAAGCCTGTGTGACTATCACTGCCCCTACCGTGTCCGGGAAAATGCTTTAGAACCGGCACGAGACCGACATCGAGAATGCCTTCAGCCGTTGCCATCGCGAAGTCTGATACCAGATTGGCATCCCGACCAAAAGAACGGTCACCAATGGCACGATTAAAATCGAGATCGGCCACAGGTGCTAGGTTCATCGTAAAGCCAAGTTGACCTATAGCAGACGCATGTTCAGCTGCTAATTGACGTGCTTGTTCTATTTCTAGTGTTGCTGCAACTTTTCTAGCACTGGGTACCTTTGAAGTTAGTTTCGACAGTCGTTGTACGCGACCACCTTCCTCATCGACTGCCACAATACCAGGGCCAAACAAACCGTGTTTCTGAAAAAGCGCAATATCATCTCGAATGGAATTATCAGGTGAGCCCAGTACAACTACACCACCGAGCATACCGAGAGACGCTAGCTCTACCGCCAACCCAAATTCAGATTGAAAAAGTAGCGGAAACATCAGCTGACCTACACGTTTATCGAGTGTTATCTGACTCGCACAGTGTTGCTGGGTAGGCGGCTCAAGGACAGGTGGAACCGGCTCGCTTACCGGCACGATAATCGAACTTAAAGCAGCCAAATCAGTAGAAGATGTTGGTATAGAAGGTTGTTCTAGATTCACACGCGAAGGCGAGCAGGCGCTGAGCGATAGCATCGACAATACCAGCAGTCCACAACAAGCCCTGCACAGCAGTGCACTTGTGCTTAACTGGGGTGTCGGCTGCACAGATTGCATGAAAAACGTGGAAGATGATCGAAAGCATAGACTTGCAAGACTGAGGCCTGAAACCCTCGCGCCAATGATTGCGCTTCGTGGGACAATAATGTTAGATACCGTATTCAATTCAGCTGGGACGCTAGATTACCCGCTGTATTGGCAGGATCGTGATCTGGATATTGAACGCGCAAAGCTAGTAACTGATAGTAATACCGATTTTCACCAGAAATAATGACAACAATATGATTGAACGGGTAGCGATTTTAGGAGCAGGCGCTTTGGGAGCCGTTTATGCGAATATCTTTCACAAGGCTGGCATCACAACGAGGATAGTGGCTAAAGGTGAACGCTATAGGAGGCTCCAGCGCGATGGAATCTATATTAATGAAGTTCACTATAATGTGCCAGTTCTCGATACTGAGCAACCGGAATCTAATTTTACAGCTGATCTAATTATAGTTGCCACCAAGTACCATCACCTCGCTGTGGCTCTACCCGATCTTGCCAACCTGGTTCATGCCAACACTATTTTTATCTCACTTATCAATGGACTGACCAGTGAAGAAATTATCGGAAAAATGTACGGCAAGGAGAAAGTACTGCTATCCATCGCAATTAATTTGGATGCTCGCCGAGAGAACAATAAAATTTTTCATACGCAGCCTCCACTTTTGATTTTCGGCGAAGTCAACAACCTCAACCCTAGTCCTAAAGTACTAGCTGTTCATGAAATTCTATCAAAGGCAGGCATTAGCTATCAGACGCCAGAAGATATGCATCGCACGGCTTGGTGGAAATTCATGGTGAACGTAGGAATGAATCAATCCTCTGCAGTTACCGGCGCAACCTATGGCCGCTATAAGTCGGAACCGGCGTTGCGATGGTTAAAAGAGACACTTATGCGCGAAGTTATCGCTGTGGCCCAAGCTGAAGGTGTCGACTTAAGAGATGAGGATGCAACCAGTTTCTATGAAACACTAGAACTCATTGCCGAAAACGGAAAAACGTCGATGCTCCAAGATATCGAAGCTTTGCGAAAAACTGAGGTCGACATGTTTGCACCCGTGGTTATCGATCTGGGAGAAAAACACGGCATCCCCACACCGGTTAATCAAACCATACTAAGCATTATTCGTTCATTGGAAAATCAGTACAGCGACTCGTGACTTACACTAATGCTCAGTATATGCATTCACTTGCATAGCAGATTGAACATCGGCCGTTAATTCGATAGTCCTCTCCACGCCAAATTACGGCCTCTATAAATCCATAGAAAATTGTTTCATGTGACATATTTTCGATTTTCTCGATATTCGCTGAGTTAGCGCTGTTCAGTAGAATAAATGTAAGCACAGTAATGTCAAGCTAACAGGATCTGGAAATTTAGAGATCTTTTTTTCCCCACATATTCTCGTACAAACGCTTAATATTTTCTGGAAATAATTTCCATCCCCATGATTTTAATTTTTGATCCTTTATATCCCACATTAGCGATTCAGTATAATAAGTATCGATATACTTTTTCTCGATACCGGATGCATATTCTAGTTTTCTTGGCATGTATGCTAAATGTCTAGATACG
>Ga0115031_1004106_pt1 | contig 10783 bp, 12 predicted proteins | sample Maine_Asex4_meta_FD_87301 | JGI IMG/M metagenome (GOLD analysis project Ga0115031, IMG submission 87301) | Marine algal microbial communities from Maine, USA - Maine_Asex4_metaG | ecosystem: Host-associated > Algae > Red algae > Unclassified | place: Maine, USA | collected 2015-01-05 | reverse complement strand
CGGGGGGGGGGGGCGAGGTGGTGGGGGGGAAGGGGGGGGGGGGGGGGGGGGGGGGGGGGGGGGGGGTGCATGACCTGCCGCACCACGCCGCTGCTGCGCTCGAGGGGCGGCAGGGGGGGAGGGTCGGCGAGCGCACCCCCCGCGCCTCCTCCCACGGGGAGCGGCCGCGAGTGCCGGCGGCCGTGGCGCTTGTATATGAAGCCGCCGCCGCCCGACGAGGAGGGAGCCGTGCCCTCCCATCACCACCCATAGGCGCACACACTCGTCGTCTTCACGCCCCGCATCCTCTGCCGCATCCCTTTTCACGGCCGCATCCTCTTGGGCTTCCTCCCCACCGTCGCAGGCTCTTCGTCTTCCACCTCACCGTCGCATCCCCTTGTGCTTTCTCCCCAGGCAGCCCACTCGGGGGCTTGCGTGACGGCCCTTTTCTCGGACGGCGGTCTTGTCCGTTCGCAACCCACCGCGAAGACCTCGCTTGTTCTCGCCTTCCCTGCGCTTGCGCCATGACGCTGAGGTGGATGGCCCTGTGGGCGGGTGCCGCCGTTGTTGCTGCCGCCGTCGTGCCGGCTGCGTCGGCTGCTGTTGCAGGCGCCACCCTCGCCGCCAAAATCCCTGCCGCTGCGAGGCAAGCGGCGGTTGCCGCCGGCCTCGCCGCCGCCGCCACCCCCGTCGACGCGACGCCTGCCGCTGCGACGGGCGCCACCCCCGTCACCATCGACGCCCTGCCGACGGCGGGCCGCCAGTCAAACGGGGCCGTCACCGTCACCCTCGCCGAGTGGCAGGCGTTTGCGTGGAGCCTCCACGCCTCCTTTGTCGACGCTGAGGCGGCGGCCGGCGGCGGGCCGCTCATGTGGAACCTCGGTGCGGCAATGGCGCGCGTCTGGGCCGCCCCGTCGTACGCGCCCGGCGGTGGGGACGTGTCGTTCACGCCCGCCCAGTGGGAGGATCTGGGAGAGTTTGTCGGCCACTTCCTGGCGACGGGCAGCGTGTCGCGCACGACGGGCCGCTCGCTGCGGTGCCGCCACCAGGCGGACGCGTGTCAGTCGTGGTGGAACCACTCAGGCTGCACCAGCCGCCGCTACTGCTGCTGCCCGGCGTATTGCGAGTTGGTGTATGAGCAGTTTGGGGCGCTGCGCATTGCGAGCCGCGCGGGGGGGACGCACGCGTGTTGCGTCGGCGCGTTTTGTTGAGCTGGGGCGGGGGGGGGTTTGACGGCCGCCGCGGCGGGATGGCTGCTCTGTGTTGGCTCTGTGTGGTAAGAGAGAGGGGGGGGTTGGACGGGCGTCGGGGACTGGGGGTGAGGAGGGCGTGGGTTGGGGGCGAGCGTCGCCGCCACCAGCGGGTGGACGGGGTAGCGGCGTTGCCGCCTAACTTTTTATAACTGGCTAGAGTCTGTGACCGACACGCGGGACGGGTCTTCCGTCGGCTTTTGCTGTTACCTTTTGTGCGTGTCCCCTGGAACCCCACGCTGGTGGCGTCAGCAGCGACCAGCGGCGCGTCGCCGTCCTTCGTGGCCGCGCCCACGGGGACCCCCGCTGCGGGCCGAGCTGTCGTCGGCGGGGCGTCCTCTGCTGTCTCCAGGGAAGCATTTTTCGTCGTTGCTGCTGCGAGATGGGCGAAGGGGCCTCAGTCCGTGACCTTTTTGGGCGGTTGGCCATGGGTGGGTTGTTACACCGCGGCACGGCCAGCCAGCTCCGCTACGTCAACGGGGGTGCCACAGCAGTCAGCGGCCGCGCGCGCGCGGAGAGCTCGCCAAGGTATTAGGCAACTCAATGTCAGAACGACGTCTGTTCCGCCAACCCCCATCCTGCTCAAGCGGAAAAGTGGGCTACAGACGTGGCACAGCGCCAGTGACGCCGACCCCTCCAGCGGCCCCTACTACAGCGGCCCCTGTGCCGCAGAGATCGCAGGCAATTGGGCCAATTGGGCCGACCAGTCTAGTAATGAGGACCAATTTCTGTTCGTTCGTGCGACGCAGGTGATGATGCATCCGGTATCGCCGCCACCCTCCTTTCTTGTACCGTGCATCCGTAGTCGCTGGGAAGCCATCTGTGGCACCACACCCAAACGAGCGATAGCACGAGAACCGTGAAGTACCACGCGACTGCACCGAGGGGCCGGTTGCCGTCGCGGGTCATCCACCCCCATCATGACTACCCGCTCACCCCCCCTTCCGCTCACTCCTCTCCTCGCCTCACCCTTTTCCACCGTCTGGCGGCTCCGCCGCCTGTATGGCCACCAACGCGGACTGCACCGAGTCAAAGATACCCATCGGAATTTGCCCCGCCTTTGTCCGCGGCCACTGCGCTAGCAGCCGTTCCGCCACGGCGGCGGGCGGTTTGGCGAGTGCAACAAAACCGTACATTGACTCCTCCATGGCCGCCGTCGTCAAGAACGACGACAGGCGACCCGCGTCGGCGTTGGGAATGTTGGGATCGAGGTGTGCAATCACTGCCGCGGCGAGCGCCACCGGGTCGGCCGACCGCACACTGGGGTGTGGTGGCCGCTTGACCCGTTGCTCGTCCTTGACGGCCGGGACACCTGGTGCTTCGTCGAGCGGGGGGGCGGCCGACACTGCAGCCACGGGAGTGGCAGCCGGTAGAAGAGCTGCGGGCGCGACAGCCCGCGGCAGAGCAGCCGGAACTGGAGCAGCAAGCGGACCGAGAGGCGGTGCGGTCTGTGCTTGGGCGGGCGGAGTAGAGGATGCTTGAGGGGGTGGCGGAGCGGCCCGTCCCGCAACCGGCGGAAGAACTGTCAGCGTTGTAGTCGGCGGAAGAGCGGCCGGCGAGGGAGTGGGTGCAGGGGCGGCCAACACTACGGCAGGTAGTGAAGCAAACGTCCCGGCAGGCGGTTGCTCGGCCACCGGTGTGCCGCGAGGACGACTCGGGGCACGTGGCTTACGCGTCGGGCGGGGAGCGGGATCTTTCGCGGGAGGGCCGCTCCTTGGCACTACCCCTTCACGACGCTGGCGCCGGCGACCCGTCGCGGCCAACGAGCCCAGGTTGCCCGACATCGTCTCCACACCACCCTCCCATGAAGGCGGCGGCCGCCGCCGCCGCTTGGACGCCCGCCGCTGCGACTGGATGTCGTCTCCTTCTGCTTGGCCTGCCGCTGCTGCTGCTGCCGCCGCGGGGGCAGCCGTCTGTTGGGGGCCCGGTCCGAGGTAGCGGTGCCGACCGCCACCCTCGTCGATGCTCGCGTCGCTATCGCTACCACTTGTCCTTGCCGCCGGTCTTGCAGGCGCTGCCGGCCAAGCCCGCGTTGGCGGTGGCGCCACAGGCCGACCCCGGGGCCTCGAGGAATCCTCCGTGTCGTCCGTGTCCGTATGCACCGCCTCGAGGATGCTCCCAGCCGCCGTCGCTGCGGCCGCTGTCGCCGTCTCCTCCGCCGCCGTCGTACACCGCTCCATGGTCGTAGCAGCCCGTATTCGGTCGTTGTCAAGCTCCACGAGTGCAATTGAGGCTGTCGTGCCCGCCTCGCAGCCGCCCCGAACAAGCGCCCCTCCCTCTCCGCCCCGCAGTGGCTCACCCGACCGTCCGCGTTGACCATTTAGGCCCTCACGTTGCTGGGCGGCACGTCCCAGCACCTGAGCCACGCACGTGAAGCCGAGCCGCCCCGCTGCCGCTGCTGCCGCCACCACATCTGGAGTGGCCTCAACAAGCGCGGCGGTCACCATCGAGTGCCCCTCCGTCACCGCCTCCATGAGTGGCGTAACGCCGCGATGGTTTTCGGCGACCACCGACGCGTTGTGATCAAGCAGCACCTTGACGGCATCTAGCTCGCCCTCCGATGCCGCCAAGTGCAAGGGCGTCGTACCATCGGACGTTGTCGAGTCGACGGGTGCCCCCGCTTGCAGCAACGCAGCCGCCGCGTCACCCGTGGAGCGCTCAGCGGCCAAATGCAAGGGGGTGTAGCCATTGGCGTTGGGTGACGCCGACGTGGCCTTTGCAGCCAGCAACGCCTTGATGACAAGCACGCGGTCGCCCAAGGCGGCCATGTGGAGGGCGGTGTTACCGTCGTCGCGGGTGGAGTTGACATTGGCGCCAGCCGCCAACAACGCCTGCAAAGCGGGCAGGTGTCCTTCTTGGGCGGCCACCAACACGGATGTGCTGCCGTCTTTGGCGGTGGCCTCAAGTGGTGCATTGGCCTCAATTAGCTGCTGCATGACGGGCACGTCCCCACGCTGGGCGGCCAGGAACAACGGCGGAGCACCACCCCCACCGATGACGGTCAAGTCGGCGTCTGCCCTCAACAGCTGCTGCACCACCGCCAGCGCGTCGGTTGGCGCCTGGACTCCAACCGTGAGCGGCGTCCAGCCGTCCTTGGCCACCACGTTCACATTGGCTTGTGCCGCCAACAGCAGGCGTACATTCTCGTGGCGGCCGTGGGATGACGCCCGCATGAGCGGCGTCCAGCCGTTGGCCGCCATCGCGTCAACCCCCGCGCCCCCAGCGAGCAGCGCTTCCACGACGGCCACACACTGGCGTTCGGCGGCACAGAGCAGCGCTGTGTCGCCGCTCAACGTGGTCACGTCCACCGGCGTGCCCGATTGGAGCAGCGCGACCACCAGCGGCGGCTCGCCCATGATAGCAGCCACATGCAGGGCGGTGTGACCGGCTTCACTCAATGACAATGTCCGCAGCTCGGGGTGCTTGGCCGCCTTTTCCGCCAACCAAGCCATCTCGGAGGGGGAGCGGTCGCGGCGGAAGGCCGCGCGGGTGCGAAACGCCTGCAGCGTGGCGTGGTGGACGGTCGCCATGATGGATGCAGCGGCCTCCCGGGCACGCACAAAACACCCCCGCACGGGCGACAAATTCTCGTCCAACCACGCGACGGCAGCGAGACGCGACCGTCCGCGAGGTTGATCAAGGCGCGAAGGCGACGGAAAGCAGAGTCACATGGAAGGGGGGGGTGGGCGGCTCGCCGATGGGGTTGAAGAAGGGAGGGGGCGGGAGAGCATATAGACCCGGTCGAGCAGGAGGTACGCGGGAGAGCAATTGGGGACGGGGGAGGCGTAGGGGGTGCTCGGGAAGCCAGCCATTTCGGATGGGTCAGGGGGTTGGGGGCATAATCAAGAGGCCTTTTCTTGTGGGCTGCAAGGGGGGGTGGGATGCGACACAAGCAGCGGCTGGTTGGCAGCGGGCGTCGCAGCGGGCGTGGGAAGCCCTGGCGTTCGCGTGCAGATGGACTGTTTTCTTCAACAGAAAGTACGATTTGTGTTTGACGTCTGGCAACTACATTCCGCAGTACCAGGTATTGACGAGCACTTGAGTCTCAGTGCCTTTGCCGCTTCGGGACGTGGGCACAACAACTCGAGGTCGACAGCCCCTTCCCTTTCGCATCTTGTGCGTGTCACGGCCTCTTGCTCTCCCCCTCCCTTTTCTGGAAGGCTCATCGCCGGCTGCCTCGCCGGGCGCTCTACTTCTCGAGCCGCCGCCTGCGCCGCCCTTGCCGCGGCGTGGGCGGCGGCGACCGTCACCTGACGCAGCCACCCCCGGCGACGGTGTCGAGAACCTCGGCGGCACCGTTGTCCCGCTGGCCGCTGCTTGTGGCGAGTTGATGGCGGCGGTGGACGCTGAGGTGGTGGACGCCGGTGGTGACTGTGACGGTTGCTTCTCGACGGCGGCGTCCACGCCGCAGTGCACTTTCTTCTTAGGTCGTGCGGCACAGCGATGAGGGACTCGGCAGCTGTCGCCTTGCCACATCTGGGTTGGCTTGGGCCCACACGTGACCCATGCGGGTTGCGTTTTTGTTCGCCCGTCACACCCGCGTCGCTGCGTCGAGCTGCGTTCAATAGGGCACGGCTATGCAAGAATCAGATCAGGAAGCGTCGTCGTTTGAAACGAACACAGCCCTCCTGCGCAGGCGTCATCCGCACGCTGCGGTGATCGTCAACAGGATGACCGGATTGAGTATGTCGAAAGTAACACGAGAAATCGCCGCGAGAAGCCACGGAAGTTTAGGAGACTCTTCGATATAGACAGGGTGCTGTTGTCCACCTCTGAAAACTACGTTGGTAATGGCGGGATCACCCGGTGCGAATGGCAGATGACACAATGAATCGAAGATCTCGTTCACCATACTATCAGTTATCGGTATGGGATCGGTGGTGATTGACACAATCAGTCAAGGCACTCATATCAAAGTCATGTGCAGAGGTCCAGTTCTTCTCATGGATGGCAAAAACTCAAATTCTTGGCGGAGGACTTCGATTATGCTATCCATTAATTGAAAAATCACCAAACTTTAGATTAATCGAACATTAATCGATATCTTTATTCGGGTCTCTTCTTTGTCCAACGCTGACTGGAGCAACCGACGCAGAGGCAGCCGTCGTCACCTGCTACCACCCAGCGTGTACATCTATTCCACGATCGCTCCCCGCCAGTATACCGGTCCCGCCGCCGATGCCCCCCGCACCCCAACAGGCGCCACCACCGGCACAGCTCGCCCCCGCAGAGACGGCGCGGTCTGTGGAGGTGGAAGGGGCGCCGGCGCCGCATATGGAAACGGCTGCGTCGCGACTGATTGTTCCCGCTTCGCAACCGGCACCGGCCGCAATCGCACTGGGGGCGGTCAGGCGGCAGTCGCGCCTGAAAAAGCAGCAGCCGCATCTCTGCCGGCCGCCGTCGGCCACGAGGCGGCGCGCTGCCACCCGTGGCACCAGGTAGTAGCCGAAGAACGATGCCAGCGCCGAAAGGCAGTGCGAGGGGGAGATGGTCGGCAGCGTCTGCGACGTTCCAGGTCGCCACCTCGCGGGCACCGCGATAAAAAAAATGCAATAGATGCATGAGATCGGCTCCTTTTTAATCGTCGATTAATCGCAGATTAATTAATTGGATAACATGCAACGATTTAATCGTTGCCATTCATGGTTCTTCTCCCCTCCAGGCCGGGCAGTCGCTGGGCATTCTCGACACGCTACTCTCATCGATGATTTCATGGTGATAGTTCCTCTTTTCATTGATTTGAGTTGTTCGAATCACAAAAGTTGATTGATCCCTTCGCTCATGCTTACTGACAAGTAGTAGCACCCCTTTCTATCTCGTGTTTTTAGCAAAGATCAACGAGAGTCCGTTAGTATAAGGGGGCTACAGTTTCGCAGGATCTTTTCGGAAGGTCCAGTTCTGTGGTGATGGGACGACGTCCACTGGCATGGGAGAAAGCGCCCGCAAACGGCCATCAGCAGAGCGCGCACGCCCAAGCGAATCGTTGGCTGCGGCGCTGATTGTCCCGCCGCGACCGCCGTCGCCGCTCCTCCGTGGTGAAGCGTCCTCGACGCGCTGCGTGCGCGTGAGCTGCGGTGGCATTTGTCACCCCTGCGTGGTGCTGGTTGCGGTCGGCGTGTGTTGCCGCCCGGAAGCTCCCTTCTCCTTGTTTTTTTCATTTTTTTGCGGTGCTTGCTGCTTGATCAGCGGACCGCGTACCCTTCCCCGGTCGCCGCCGCCGCCCCGCGCGCACTCTGGAACTTCACGCGGACCGGTGTCAGTGCGGCACGGCCGCAGCTCCCACCCTGACGTCCCCGGCGGTACCGCCAATTGCCTGGAGCGGCTTGAACTTCCTCTCGCGTCGCTGTTGTTTGCCATCTTTTGACGTCTCGGGTGGCGTATTGTCAGCCGCGGTGTTGCGTTTATCTTGCTCGCTTTTCGTCTTGGCGTGTGTCGTCTCAGTCTACCTCTCTCGCTCTCGCATCTACACCCGTTGGCTTGTAGCCCGTACACCTCTCGCCGTTGCTTCTGGTCCCCCCATCGGCCGTTCCGTCTATCCGTCGTGTCCTCGTCGTGGTTCCTGCTTGACTGAGCACTAAACTCCTCCGTGCCACGGGTGTAGAGTTGCGGGTGCTGATTTGGAGGTGCTGCCGGCGTTCCGCGTGGTCGGTATTGGTCCCTGTGCGTAGCGGCGATGGCCCTCGAGTCGGGGGAGTCCAACCCGCCGGTGCCGTCGACGTACGGTGCACCTGGCGCTCAGTCGACGGAGCTATGGATCCCCATTGACCGGGTGGGTATGGTCATCGGCTCGGGTGGTTCGGTCATCCGGTCGCTGCAGGAGCGCTCGGGGGCTACTCTAATGGTGCACAACGATACGGTGAGTCCGTCGGGCGGGGAGAAGCTGCTGACGGTGGTGGGGGGCCCGGACAACGTGACGGCGGCTCTTTCTATGGTTTCGGAGATCCTCCAACGACCTGCGCGGACGCAGGGCAATGATCCATTTGGTTCGAGCAACGGCGCTGGGGCGACGCCGGGCGCTCCGGGCGAGTTCAAGACCATCTACGTGCCCAACTCGTGCGTCGGGGTCATCATTGGAAAGGGTGGCGAGACCATCCGAGACATGCAGTCGCGCACCGGCGCCCACATCAAGGTCACCCCCGACAGGGAAGCGGCTGGCGCAGCGGAGCGCTCCATCACTTTGTCGGGCCCGCCGCACGCGATTGAGCTGGCCAACACCCTCGTCATGGACCTTGTGCGGGAGGGCCTGGCGCGGTTTGGCGGCCAAAACTCTGGCGCTCCCGCCAACGATGCCTTCTCCCGATACAGCTCGGTGGTCGAGACGCTCATGGTCCCCAACGACAAGGTCGGCCTCGTCATTGGCAAGGGCGGCGCGACCATCCGGGAGCTGCAGCAACGCTCTGGTGCCCGGATCCAAGTGGCCAAGGAGGGAGAGGCCGGCGCGACAGGGGCAGGTGGCAGCTTGTACGGCGCTCCTGGGCAGCCGTTGCCACCGCAAGGCGGCGCGGGCGTGACACGGGCTGTGACTCTGACTGGCCCTCGTCCGTTTGTCGACGCGGCCAAGGCACTGATCTCGGAGAAGGTTGCCGGCTACAGCGCGACCGCGGCGGTGGGCGGCGCACAGCCAAGTGCGTATGCGTACGGTGCTGGGGTTGGCGCAAACGCTGCGTCGTACGACCCGTACGGCTATGGGCAGGCGATGACCAACGGCACGGATGCACGAGGCGCGGCCCCTGCCCCTGGCGGCCCGGACGTGAGCAGCTACGATGCACAGACCGAACAAGCGCGGGTGCTGGCCTACTACCAGCAGTACTACGCAAACAACCCTTACGCCGCCTATGCGGCGGCCGCCGCGGTGCACCAGCAGCAGCAACAGCAACCGCCGGCGCCGGCGCCGCATGCGCCCCACCAGCAGGCGACGCCGGCGCCCGCGGCGCAGCAGCCGCAGCCGCAGCCGCAGCCGCAGCCGCCTGCTGCCGAGGAGGGTGATGGCAAGCTGCGGATGGGTTGAGGACTGGTCGGTTGTGCCCGCCCGTGGTGTTTGTTGGTTTGGATGGATTTTGCGTCTGCCGGCATGGAAGGTGCTGGCCAGCGTCGCCTACCGGTGTCGTCTCTTGCCTCAGTGTGTGCTTTACATTAGCTTTTGCCCTTGTGGGTGTCTTTGTCGTTTTGTGCTGCCATCGTTTTGTGTTCTGCCGTGTTGGTGTTCTGTCGTATGCTTTTGTATTGTGTCGTACACTGTCTTTTTCATTTCCTCTGCGTGTATCTTTCTGTGTGTGCTGTTCTATGCCGTATTGGTGATGATTCTTCCTCTCGTTTCTGCCTATCTCTCTGGGAAATTGGGCTGCCATGCTTCACTCAGTACATGTTTCGGTCGCACTGTGCCGCCGGCCACAGGCTCCGGTCGGTTGCGAGTGCGGATGCGCCCGCCACGCGCCGGACGTGTCGTTGTTGTGCAGTTCACGCTACAATACCCCAGCGCGATGGTCGGCGCCTCGGCACTTGGCACCAAACGAAGTGATCGCATTGGCCAGCGACGTGCGCCGTGGTCTCAAAGTCGATGGTCAGGCATAGACTACCGGTCTAATACAGCTTCTCTCGATGTGCTTGCGCGAGCGTGAGACTTCGTTCATGTGGATGGGGATGACAACATGCTATGTTAGTCCGAGGGGATGCATGGGAGAGGGCCATGGTGTGAGTGGATACGATCCTGGGACTACGAGTGTACGTAGTCAATACAGTCAATATCCGCTTATGTATCACCCTGACACACACACAGCCATGCAGGAAAAGGTGGGCTACAAACGTCCGCGCCGCGACCAGAAATAACTTCTCTCCTGCTCCACAGTGGCAGGAGAGCCGATTCTGGACATAATTGTTCTCCCAGTTATATGACAGGGTGTCATACAATCGGAGCGCATATAAGCGGATATTGACTGTATGTCTTGCTCGTCAAAGAAGCGCCGAGAGTGCAAGTGGTTTGCGGCGCAAGTCACTGGCAAACCCATGACCCCTCGCGATTGTTGCTACAGATGCGGACGATCGTTTGTGTTGCTACCAATAGAATGTAGTAGGAAAACCCGACGGTATCAACCTCCGTCCTTGTAGCTCAGTTGGCAGAGCGTCAGTCTCATATGATCATTCTTCAGTAATCTGAAGGTCGTGGGTTCGAGGAAATCGGTCACCCCACCGGGGGCAGTCACTTTTTTGTTCACGCACGATCTTGTTGTCCACAGAGGAGGTCCAATGAAGAAAGTGGCACCGCAAGCTTGAGTTGGGTATCTTGAGAAGTGGCTGTAACAGGATCTGAGGGCATTCAAAAAAAGGTAGAGCAGTCGGTCTCCTTCGTTTTAAACATTTGAACAGGCGGCACTTCGGGGTCTCCTTTGCGGTCACTGCCCCCGTGCTCCCTGACACGCCCCGGGCGTGACCATCGGCGCGGTGCACGACCGGCACCGGCACCGCCTGCGCGGCATCGCGGACGCGCCCGCCGTCGCCATCCTACCGCCTCCCCACGCCGCGCGTCCTCCGCCGCCGCGCGTCCACGCCCCCTGCTT
>Ga0115031_1004103_pt1 | contig 10790 bp, 16 predicted proteins | sample Maine_Asex4_meta_FD_87301 | JGI IMG/M metagenome (GOLD analysis project Ga0115031, IMG submission 87301) | Marine algal microbial communities from Maine, USA - Maine_Asex4_metaG | ecosystem: Host-associated > Algae > Red algae > Unclassified | place: Maine, USA | collected 2015-01-05 | reverse complement strand
TGGTGCCCACGACGGCGACCCCGGACCCACGGTGGTTTAATACAAACAACGGCACTGGTCGATCGACCATCCGATCAAGCGATCGTAATGAGTGCCGGCAGACAGATAAGACAGGCAAGCAAAAAAAATTAAACAATGCGGAAGTAACCCCCCAAAGGGCGTGCCAAAAGCCGAGTCACACACATCCGTGGATTCGGCCAGTCAAGGGGGCTACTCGTGGCTAATTGCCAATTGGTAGCAGAGATATGCTACAGACACGGCGGCGGGGGGCCAGGAGCGCGGCTGCGTGTCCGGGGCGTGCCCGCTAACCGTGCCCGGTGGTCCAACAGGGGGGCGCCCAGTTTGGCACCCCCGCCCTCCCACCTGAGGGGCTGCGTTGCGGCCCCCGCCCCTGTCGAGAGTCGTCCAGGGGCAGTGGCCCGCGGCGCGCGGCTCCGGAAGCCCGTGCGGGGGCCCGTACCCGCCTTCAGGGGCTCATAAAAAGAGGGGTAGGCGGGGGACAAACGGGGCGGCCGTCCACGATCGGCCGGCACCGTTCCCCCCGTCGCTACTCGAGTTGAAAGCCCCCTCTCGTCCCTCTGTGGTCATTACGCCCCCCTTTCGCCATCCCCCTCGCCGCCCCCCTACTAGGGCGCGGCGGATATGGCCTCCTCGCAGTGGACAGCAGTGGCGCCGACCGAGGAGATGGCTTCCTCAAGTGCGGGGCGCGCCGTGCCAACGTAGAGTGGGACGCCGGCGTCGGCCACGGCCAAGTCGGGCAGCCCTGCGGCGGCGTCCCCGCGGATGGGCGGGGCGCTGGGCAATATGGATGCCCCCAAGCCCAAGGGCTCGACGGCGGCCACCCCGCGGGCTGGCAGGGCGGCGCCGTCTGCTCCTGCTTCGCCGGCCGGCGCCACCAAGTCAAGTGGCGCAGCCTCTGCGGCGGCGCGGGGAAAGGCAGCCCGTCGGTCGCGCCAGGCCAACGGCGCGCCGCTGAGCCGGGAGTCCTCCGCGGCGGGGAGTCAAGTGACTCAACCGCCGCCGCCTTCCCGCCGGTCGAAGTCAACGGCGGGGTCGGCGTCGGCATCCCGCGCGTCGAGAGCGGCGACGCGGTCTGCTGACGAGGACGCGGCCGTGGCCCGCAGGGCGGCGGCGCGCTTGCCGCTGCCGCCCAGCCGGCCGGGCACTCCCCCAGCGGCGGCGGTGGCGGCCGCGGTGGCGCCGGCCGATGCGGGGGATGATCCTGTGGAGCAGGAAACCCTTCCGCCGGTGCCGCGCCGGGGGCGCCTCCCGGTAGTGGAGGAGGCGGAGCCGGCGGAGCTGGGGGCGTTGGTTCATTGGACGCCCCCCCCGGCCCCCAGTCAGTTTGGGGAGTGTCGCCTGCGGACGCTTCACTCCGCGATCCCGCTGCCCAAGCAGAGTCAGGCTTGGCAGCGCTGGCTGACGCGCCACCCCGTGCAGTACGAACTGTCTGCTGGGGTGGAGACGGACCTCCCAGCCCTACTCGAGGCGGGGGACGCGCCGTCGGTAAAGCGCGCCGACGCAAGCCTGTCCAATGTTTTGGACGGGGCCACCGCTGATGATGTGCCGACCGTCGTGGCGTGGGAGTGGGCGTGCTCCTCTCCACCGTTCATAGGAAAGGGGGATCCCCACTTCCACCACCAGGACGCCCGCACCGAGCGCCGGGTGCGGGAGGCGTCGGCCATCCTGGTGCGGGCCTCTCAAGTGGAGAGCACCCGGGTCAACGTTTCGGCGCGGCGGGCGTACTACGTCCCGAAGCTGTCCTGGTGGTCGGACATGGAGGTGCCTTTCGGGTTCCCGGCCCGGATGCTTCGCATAGTGGCCTAATTTGGCACTGCGCTCCGCCGGGGGGGGTCGACCCCGGCGGCGGCCATCCTCGCTACCCAGTGGGTGCTTGAGGTGGTGGGGGTGTGGTTTGCCCCCGCCCGTACTCAGGGATACCTCTGGCATCTGCCCGCCGCCGTGGTGGGGCGCCTGGTGGGGCTTTGCCTCGCCAACGTGGCGGAGGGGGCGGGCCCGGACGCTCATGCGTACCTCAGCTAGTTGCTGGATCTCCTCCAGTCGTTAGACTGGGAGGCGGCCGGGCCCTACCTTTCCCACCGACTTGGCGGGGAGGAGAGCGAGGCGCCTCGGGCGTTTGGCCACTAGGACAAACGCCTGGTTTCCGGGCGCATAGGCCTCCGTGAGGGCCTGGGTGACCTTGCCTTCCCCTATAATGCGGAGGTAACGGCGAAGTCGCCCCCGTCCGACTCGAATTGGGGTGCGCCGGGGGTAAGTTCCCCCTACCAGCATGAGAGCACCCGGGGTGCTGCCGAGCGCCCCCCAGCTCGTGAGAGCGCTGTCCGGCGGACTACCCGGGCGGGGGCGTCACCCGTGGGGCGGTCGGGCCGTCCGACGTTTTCCCCGCCGGGGGTCCCGTACTACCCGGCCCTGGAGGCGGGGCAGAGCCTCAGCTGGGGGTAAGTCACCCCGTGGTGCGCCCAAGCCCTGGCGGCCACCTACCCAATTGCGGCGGAAGCTCTGAGGGTGGCCCATGGGGAGGCGATAGTGGCCTTTCTGGTGGACTCCCTGGCGTGGGTCACCCGCGGGGCGGGGGCCGTACTGCGGGACTCCTCGTCCCCCTAAACTTCCTTGGCCGAGCAGTTCTTGTTGAATACCACCCCAGAGGCCATCGGGTACCAGATGGCCTCCTGCTTGGAGGGGCACGGCCAGCGGGTGGCGCCTGGGCCCGCTGTTCCTTCGGCGTGCGGGGGCTCCAGTCGAGCCCCGTACGCCGGGGAGCCGGCTGGCTCAGTCGCGGCCTACCATGGGGGCAGCTTCCCCACCTCCGCTGGGGGAAATGCCACGGCGGGGGCGGCGCCGAGTAGGGCGCCGCGTTCGTCGTGGGGGCCGGGCCCCGCGGACCGGGGGTCGGTCCAGGAGTACTCGGTGGACCCCCCGGGTTACGACCACTACGGGAAGTACGCCCGCGACGACCGCCCGCACTCGCCGGGTAGGTTATAGTTACCCTGGTCCGGGTAGGGTTTCGGGGCGTTGAGTTATGGTCCGCCCTGCCCCCTACCATGCTTGTCCCTAGTTGGGTTGGATCTATTGTCGGGGGTGTGTGTGAGGGGTACCCCGTACTGGTTTTTTTTTAGTTGTATTATACCCAACTTCTCATCGTGAGCCGGTGCCGCGCACAGTGGTGGCGGACCTTTTCAGCCGGGAGGTCCTCCACATAGTGCCAGGAGTCCTCCCGAGGTCCATACCCGAACCATCTGACCTTGAGCATGAGTCGCTCCTGGTCGTCCTACCCCTGCCCGACGAAGCGGTAGAAGACCGCCTTAATCGGGTTTCTTGCCGATGAGGGTAGGGAGGGGACCCGCCACGCGGCCAGTGCCCGTGCCCAAGCCGGGTCACCCTCGGGTGGTTCAGGAGCCCGGGTGGCGTGGTTTCCATTAATGGTACGGATCCCATCGTCACTTTCGATAGTAAGCCGACGCCCGTCGGTCTTCAAGATCTGGTAGGGTCCCAGTGTCTTGAAGACAAATTTACCCCCCTGGTTCTCGTGGGACTTCACGAATACCCAGTCTTCAACTTGAAGGGCCTCGCGGCGAGTCTGCACGCGCTCGTCGAAGGCTCGTTTGTACGGGCCTGTGCCTTTTCCATGGTATCCCGTACTAGAGGAATCAGGGAGTCGAGGCGCTGAAGGAAATTCTCCCTGGCTCGCCCGGGGATTACTATCTCCCCGGGGTCGGGGCCCGCTGTAAGTCGCTCGATGGCAACGGGAGAAAGCCGACGGGGGCTTAAAAACGCAAACGGGATCTGCCCGGTGCTACTATGCACTTGAGAATTGTAAGCCGTTACTACCAGGCTTAAGTACCTGGACCACGTACCTACGTGGTCACTTACGTAGTGTCGTATTTGCTTAACTGAGGTCTTATTAAACCGTTCGACCTGCCCATTAGAATGGGGGAGGTAAGGGGTGGCATAGTTAGTGTCAATACCCAGGGTTTTGCGCACCCCTTGCCAGAGTACGGCAGCGAATTGGGGTCCGTTATCCGATAGAATTGAATCGGGTGTCCCATAGCTAGCAGCCCATGTGTCGAAGAATGCGATGAGAAAATCCAGAGCCGTGATGTCTCGAAGCGGGACCGCCCGAGTGACTTTAGTGAATCGGTCACAAACAGCGAGAATATACTCAAATCCTTCGAGGGTCCTGGGCAGGGGGCCAAGTAAGTCAATGGCCAGCGCTGCGAAGAATTCCGTGGCGGGGAACAGCCTCAAGCACGCTTCACTCTGCGTACCCATGAGCCGGTTCTTTGCACAGGTGGGGCAAGCTGCCACCCACCCGAACACGTCCATCGCCAGCGAGGGCCAGTAGTATTGGTCCCGCAGTGTCTGGTACATGCGCGTCCCATTTGGATGCGCAGCCCAGGGGCAGAAGTGCTCCGCCCGTAATACATCCTTAACTAGGGTCTGGGGGACCAGTACTTGCTGGGTCCCCTCGCGGTGTCCGCGACGGCACAACAACCCGTCCGCGTTCTCATAGAAGCGCGTGGGCGTAGGGGTGTCAAGTAAATTCTTGACTCCCTGACCGAACTCGTCTGGCGCCTGCTTCTGGGCTAGTTCGTCCAGGGGCATGCGGGCGGTCTCCCTGTTCTCGGGGAGTCGCGGGTCGAGTACCGCCCCCGATTGAGTGGTCACCCAGATTGTGGGGATCTCCTGGGAGATGGGTCCCGTATCAAGCTTCTCAATCGGGATGCGGGACAGTGCGACGGCCACCGCATGTTGGGGGCCGGGCTTGTACTCCACATCATAGTCGAACTCCGAGAGGAGGATGCGCCAACGATTGAGTCGATTGTTGGTGCAGGCCGTCGTTGTTAGTACCCACTTCAGTGCCTTGTGGTCACACCGGATGAGGAACTTGGTGCCTTCGATGTACGGTCGTAGTAAACCGACCGCCCACACCACCCCTAGTCCCTCAATCTCGGTGACGGTGTAGTTTTTCTCCGCCAGCTGAAGGCCCTTACTGAAATATCCTACGGGCAGGTACTTACCATCGGGTTGCTGCTGTAGTAGGCAGCACCCTAGCTGGTCGTAGCTAGCATCCACATAGATGATGTACTTCCCTTCCTTGCGCGGTATTGCAAGGATGGGCCGGTGGCATAGCTGTTCGCGTAGTTTGTCGAACGTGTTCTGTTTCTCCGGGGTAGGGGGACTCAACCGCTTCGGAAGCCTCACGCTGCGTAAGTCGTTCAGCGGCTTCGCGGTTTTAGCGAAGTCTACTGTGAACCTACGGTAGAAATTGCACATACCCAAGAAACTCCTTAGTTGGGTTTGGGTCTGGGGGAAGCTGGCCTTCTTGATGGCCTTGAGGTTCTTCTCGTTCCCATTTAAACGTCCTGGCCGCACTACATGGCCAAGGTACTTCACTTCGTTAGTAAAGAGGTGGCAATTCTGTGCCTTGAGGGTGACCCCGTGCTTCCCAAGTGCGGTGAGCACCGTGTCAAAGTGGGACAGGTGCGACTCGGCATCGGCGGAGAAGATCATGAGGTCGGCTGAGTAGACGAGCACATTCTGCCACTTGAGTCCGGATAGGATCATGTCAATAGCCCGCTGGAAAGTGGCACGGGCATTGAACAGGCCGAACGGAAGACGCGTACATTGGTACGTCTCACAGTGGCAAGTGAATGCCGTCTTCGGCTTATCATCCTCGGTTAGGGGGATCTGCCAGTACCAGGCCCTACCATACGTATATTGTGAGAAGGTGTTTTTACAGGCGTAAGTGTCTTAACTCCCCTACCCGTACGCAGCAAGGCGGCTGGCACCCACACCCAAATCAACAATTGAGTAGGTAGCCGTGGGTATCTATCAATTACGACCGACAGCGGAGGTAAAGCCAGAAGAGAGCTCATTTCGAATGCAAGTATGTCGTTTCACATCCGCTAAGTACCAGTTGATCTTTGGACTTGACTTGAATACTACAACGGTTCTAGTTGGGGTGGATTCTCCACACCGTGGTGTGCTCGCCAAAGGGCGCCGTTAGAATTCTCACGCGAGCCATTGACAACGCCGCAAACAGGATGACTCACAAGGCGGAACGGATCCTACATGCTCGGGAAAATTTGGCGCTTGGCGCTGCTTAAGGTCGGCAGCTGTGTGAAGTCAATCAATTTCGGAATTGATTCGTACCCGTGTTTTCAAATTATATTTTGTATTGATACACGTGAAGATATACGTGGCCAGCACTCGTACTTGCATTCAACGATTTGTATATACCGTACCCGAAGCTGAGAACGGTACTTATGACAGGGCCTGGCCAGTACCCCGCGTTGCAGTCCAACGTGGAAAACACTGTGCATCCCCTAAGAAGTCGAGGCAGTCGTCCATCCTGGGTAATGGATACGAGTCGCGTACTGTGCGCTCGTTTAACTGCTAATAGTCGATGCAGAACCGGGGACTCCCGTCGGGCTTTGGGATTAGTACCACCGGGCTAGCTCATTCACCCTGGCTGGGCTCTCTCACTTCGAGTTTGAGCATTCGGTCGACTTGAGCCTTGATGAGCTCCCTAGTTTGGGGACCCATCCGGTAGGGGTTGAGCCGGACGGGCTTGGAGCCCGGCTTCAACTCGATCCGGTGCTCCGTGGCCTTGACGGAGCTCAAGTGCCCACTCCAGAGGGCTCGGTGCTTCTTCAGTAGTGCGAGCACTTGAGGCCGCAACCCCTCGGGCACGTTCGAAGTATGAACGTGGGGCTTCTCCACGGGGTCTGCCGCGTCGGGCGCTGTGGTCGGACTGGGACTGCGTGCAGCCCAGTCCTCTCGAGATATGGGGGCCACGGTACCGGAGTAGGCCGACATATGCCCTAGGACCATGCCCTTGGGAAATCGCTTACTCGTGTTCCCCGTATGGGTTACCTCCACCCACCACGTCTGGTTGGCGGTACAGTCAATGGTGCCAGTTGCGACATGCACGCGGTGGCGCTCATACACTCAATGGCGCTGGGTGATGACCCCACTCCCTTAGAATGACGTCTGTACTGGGACGTATCCCCGGGACCGCGGGGGTAGGACCACCTCGTGTGCCAGGCGCACCTTGGTGTCTGCCTCACTAGCGGCCCCCGACCTGGGTTGGTCCGCCCTGGCATACGACACCGTCTTACCCCGACGGAGGATGGGGACTCTACATCCGTTTAGTAACCGGATGTACCCCTTGGGCCCGCAAATGTTGGGGACATGGACGTCAGTGTAGTCGGTTCCTAGGAGTAGAGGGACTGACATGCCGCGCACTACCCCACACGTGACTGGGGTGGAGTAAGTGTCGACTCGCACCGTAGGAACCACAGTCCCCGTGATGGGAAGGAGTCCCCCATTCACGTCAAACAACTGGGCGGTCTCCGCGTCTAGGGGCGCCACCTTCATCTCCGGGGGGAACAGCGCTTCCCATACTAGGAAGACGCACGACCCCGTGTCTACAATGACACGGAGGGCTAACTCACGCCCCGCGTCGAGCCAGACGCGACTGGCCACCTGGTAGTTGGACCCCGTCAGGGTGGCCACCACATTCTGGCCGCCTACCCCCTTCGGGAGGGGTGCGTCCCGAGGGCGAATCCCCCTGGGTCGGTATAGGATGCGTACTGGCATCACTTTCACGTCCCGGGTTGGGTCCACCGGTTGCCGCGGAGGGGGTCCAACACCTGTATTTATTCGCTTCCCTCCTCGGACCCAGAGGATGTGGCGGGTCCGCACTCGGGCTCGGTCTGCGGTTCCCCCTTCTCAAGCAGCGTCGACTCCTCGCCGCTTGATCTGGAGTCCTCGTTGGGAGTGGCAACGGCTACTCGCCGGCCCGCTCGCTGAGTATCACGGGAGCCCGAGGAGGTCCCGAGAGGGGACCACCGACTGGCTATGGCCAATCGGTGACGTAGGCGTGCTTCCAATTCGGGGCACACCTCGGCCCAATGACCCACCTTGCCACACTGCCAGCAAGGGTACTCTACCGCCCGGGGTTTGGGTCGGGAAGGCTCATCCCTCAGTCGGGATCGGTAGCACGGGTTGTTGCCGCCCCCGTGAGTCGAACCACCCGGGGCGTTGGGTCGGGACCCATCGGACCGGGGGCCCGGAGTTGGGGAACCCACGGCCCCGACGGTCCGGACGGGGGCGTCCCGCGGTTGGTATCCCCGCGTCCCCCCGATGACCCGGGGAAGGGCGGCCGCACGAGCTTGCCGCCGGAGCCGGGCCTCATCCGCGAGCGCTTCTCGCTCCTTGGTCCTCTTCTTGTGCTGCTCAAGTCGTAGCCAGCGGTGTTCGTCGCCCTCAGAATGAGCGACGCGAGCGAGCTTCGCCATATTCATGCCGGGGGTGTTTCGCTCGCGCACAGTGGCGCGCGCCGCGCGGTGGACACCTTCCGAAAAGCGCCTTTCGAGAGCGCCCTCCCCGTACATGAACCCGCACTCGGTGTTGATGCGGCGGAGGCGCTCGGCGAAGGACAACTCGTCCTCGTCATCCCGTTGGACGGCGACGTTATGGCTCTCGCCTAGATTAGCCACGGAGGCCTCGTCGACGTGGCGCCGGATCATCCAGTTGATGAGCTCGAGGTAAGAAGGGACCTCGCCGGGAATACCCGCTCAGCGAGTTGGCATAACCATCAGCATTTCCGACTTAAGAGGTTCCTTTGTGAAGTCTTGAGGGATGTAGAAGGCTTTGCCTTCGGAGATGTCGTTGTCGTCACAGGCCTTGGAGAACTTGCGCAATAACTGGAAGACCTTGGCCGGGGGGAAACCGTCCCACTCGTCGTGTACCCCGAAGGACTGAGCCACCTCCTTCTTGTGCCGGCCCAAAGTACGGGCCTGGCGCCGCGTGTAGACAACCGACTTGTTGTCTAGCGCGTAAGTCTCACAATCGAACATCATCCAGTAGTACGGGTGGTTCACCATAATCTTAGGCGCCACCACCCGAGTTGGAGGTGTTGGGGTGGCTTGAGTCGGCCACCTTTGGCCTCCGGACCGGTCGCGGAGAAGAGGTGCGTCGGGAACCCCGGGACAATACCCCGGGGTAACTCTCGCGCCGCTCCCCCGCCTTGCTCACCCTCCGCCGAGTCAGGAGTCGTTTGGGCCCTCGGGTCAATACCTCGAGTGCCCTCCCTTACCGTCGATGGCGCGGGGGTAGCGCGGAAGGCACCAATTAGGGCCGCAACGGCTGACTCGTCCCCCGAGCGGGAGACGTCAGTGGTCGACGACGACGACGAGTTGTCGCGTCGGCGCCGACGAGCAGAGCGTCGGGCTCGGCCACGCCGCTCAGCGGGCCTGGGCGTAGAGCCCCTCAACATCTTAACTAGCGATCGGGTAACTTCAGACCGAACGACCTCGGGCACGGCGTCTCGCCACTCGAGACCCTGGCCATCCCTGGCATTCCGTGGGCCTGGGGGACCACGACTAGAGCTCCCGCCTGCAGGCTTCCGTGCCGATCCTGGCATCGCCCCCCCCACCCAAGCACCTAAAGGGGATCTCCCACCGGGCCCGAGGGCCGCGGGACCGATACCGTGGGCTCCGGCGCTGTACTCGAGCGCCGGGGCACCCCTGGCACTCCGTGAACCTGGGGGAGCATGACCAGAGCTCCCACCCGCAGGTTCCCCTTCCGGTGGTGGCACAGGCCCACCGCCCCACGTGGTCACGGCGGGCAGCTTCTCTACGCCGAAATGAGTGCCAGCACCCGACAGAACCCTCTCGGGGTGAGTACTACCCTAGGGGGCGCCTGCCGGGGGGCGAGTCCCAGTCCGATCGAGCCCCGGGAGCAAGGGCGTGAACAAAGTCCGCTACCCGCGGGCACCCGCATCTGTGGTGCCTGCACTGGTGTGGCGATCGTCAACCGACGATCCGCCTCCGGGGGGGGGAGTCTCATCCGCCCCGGCACCAGGCACCTCGACACGAGGGGAGTCTCCACTCTTCCCCCCATCGGCCATCGACTCGGCCGGACTCAGCCAAAGCTGGCGTTGCGGGGCGCCGCCCGCAACGCAAGGCACCAAGGGGAGGAGGACCAACTAGGTTCCCCCCGAGGCGGGTTCGTCGGCGGTTCTGCCCACGTGCTTGTTTGGTTACTTCCGTGTGTTTCGAGAGCCACACAGCATGGTGCTGCCGAAAATTGTGCGATTACAGTCTGGAGAAGGACTGTCGACAGATTGGTGCTCCACAGATTACGGCTCCATCGACCATTTCGAGGCAAAGGCAATGGGAAAGCGCCTTGTGCGGCCAAGTCCCAGCGTCCTGGGCTACTTTTCCTCCAGTTTGGGATCAATTGGAGCATACAGTGCTCGGAACGCTGTGCAATTGCGGCAAAGCAGGCTCATTTCTGCAACTTCGATGTTGACAGTGGCTCGGCAGGCAGAAGATCGCCGCCAGTACTAATGCGTTGCACAAAGCCGTCAAATCATGCTCGGATTGAAGGCTCAGGTGCGCCTGAGGGTTCTGAAAGAGAGCTCGTATGAATCACTTGAATCAGCCCAGCTGACAGCTTCGTTGACCCCCAGAGCCTGGTCAGTTGTGACCCTTAGAGTAGGCTTGTATTTCACGCCCCCAAACCCGGGGCGTGTGGGCGTGTCACGCCCGATCACGCCCGATCACGCCCTAATCACGCCCCTTTCGGGGGCGTGAACACACACAGGTAGCACCCATTGTATACGAATCTGCTTGTTCCTTGATTATGTAGCACCCCTTTCGGACTGGGGGCGATCAATGTGAACTGCTTTGGGGCTGTACTGTATAGAACCAATCAATCACAGACCGAAGGCTGCCTTGGCATCCTTCAAGTACGACTCT
>Ga0115031_1004102_pt1 | contig 10790 bp, 17 predicted proteins | sample Maine_Asex4_meta_FD_87301 | JGI IMG/M metagenome (GOLD analysis project Ga0115031, IMG submission 87301) | Marine algal microbial communities from Maine, USA - Maine_Asex4_metaG | ecosystem: Host-associated > Algae > Red algae > Unclassified | place: Maine, USA | collected 2015-01-05 | reverse complement strand
CGCAGGCCCGGCCCGTCATCCTTCTTCTCCTCGGACGAGGAGGACCTCTTGGCCAAGTATCTTGTCGTCAATGCGACGATCGGTCGTGGGCTGTCCCAAGACGCGCTCTCTCGAGTGTGTGCCTCCTACCTCGCAGAGCTGTCGCCGCAGCGACCACCCGTGTACACGACATGTCGTTTCGCACGACAGGAATCAGGCGCCGCGTCAGCATCTTGAGGTCGGTACCCGCGACTGGAGCGTCCGCGCCCTTGCTTAGTTCCTCATCCGACACCACCGTAGGGTCCAGGGGCCACATCCCCACGCGTCGGAAGGCGGTCCGCAGCGACTCCTCCGTCAGGTCGTCAGTCGCCGCCGCCGAGATACAGCGCATTAGTTCTGGTGTGTTTAACTGCCGCCCGGCGTCCCTGCACTCGAAAGCGGCCTCACAGACACGCGACCGCACCTTGGGCTGGTATCGGCCAAACGCGCTCGAACCATCCAGCGCCTGCAAGATATGGGATATCTTGGACGGCTCTGCGATCACGTGCACGTTGGCGCGCAGCAGGGTCCGCAGAACCGCGGAGGACAGGTGCACATTGGCTCCGTCGAGCGAAAAAATCTTGGCCTCGCCTGGGTAGTAGGAGAGGGCAAAGGAGGCAAACTGCTGAGCCCAAACGTCAAAAACCTCTTTATTGTAGCCTGGAGGAGACCGGCGCCGCACAATCGCGCCGTCGTTGAGGAAGGCGGCAAGAGCCTTTTCCTGCTTCCCGCCGTCCCTGTCAGTCGTGGTCACAAATGCGTGACCGCTCGCCTGCCCGTCGACAACCACAAAGTGAGGCCCCACAACACCCGCCGCCGACACGCAAAACGCCGCCGTGCACGCGCCCGCTCCCGAAGCAAACGACGGCAGGACAACATCGGGTTTTCGTAGACCGACACAGCCAATAATTCGGCCACGACCCTCCACCGCAGACGTCCGGGCGTGCACGTGAGTCTCGTCCATGTTCCAGACTTGACGGGCGGAGGTGATGGCGTGATCTCGGTACAGCAGCGTCAGAAGGGCGTACCAGCGCGACACCACATTGGGTCTCGAGTTGCGGGCGCGACCCTCCTCCAGCGTGCCGACCGGGTACCGCCTCAGCCCTTGGAGGCGGCTCCAAAAGCCAGTCACCCAGCTACGCCCAGGCGACAGCGAACCGTTCGACTGGGCCCGTGCAGCGGCCTGCTGCTCCGACAAGAGCTCTGCGAGGTAGGAGGCACACACTGGAGAGAGCGCGTCTTGGGACAGCCCACGACCGATCGTCGCATTGACGACAAGATACTTGGCCAAGAGGTCCTCCTCGTCCGAGGAGAAGAAGGATGACGGGCCGGGCCTGCGCAGGGCGCCTCCACGAATAACGAAGCGGCGCGTCTGGGCATAGGAGAGTCCAAAGCGCTCGCCAAAGGACTTGGTAGTCAGCTCCCCGCTGCGCACGAGACGCAGGCCCGTAAGCCTGGCCTGGTGACTGGCAGCATCACCAGCCGCTGTGGCAGGCGGCCGCCGTGGCGCCATTGCGCGACACTCAGAGGGGGGGGGTGGGGGCAGTGGTGTTCTCAGTCTGTGAAAGGGTGGCAAGTGCGCTCAGTGTGGGGCACATGGCTCCGAGAGGTACCAAACCGGATGGGGACGGTCGGGGGGAAGAAGACGCGGGCATCTGCAAGAGGACATGCAGCAGAGTCACCAGAATGTGCGCCCACGGTGTCATCAGACCATGTACTTACGCATCAAAATGATTTCCGAGAGTGCGCCCTTTTTTCTCTCTCGGCGTGCTGCTCGGTTCTACTTGCTGTCTTTTGGGCGCGCTTCACACCGAAGGCGAGCTGACGAGTTGGCGCGTTCAATGGTGTGCATCATGTTTGCCTGCCTCTTTTTGTTTTTTTCAGAAAAGCTGGAACATCGGCGTTCCACCCCCTATTCTGACATTGCCGAACCCGATCTTCTGAATAAACACTGTTGATTTTCCACACAATCCCAATTTGTCACGAACTGGCACATTTGTCACGAACTGGCACATGACGGATACAGATGTTCTTACACGGTCGTCATTTGGAAGCGCCGTCGCGCCCCAGGGTCCGATTTTCCAACAGCGTCACACCCACGGTGCGTCCGAAAGCCGTGTGGACGCGTGCCCGTCCGTGCACACGGGTGCCCGTGCGAACACTTGCCCATTTGGCCATGTACCCACAGCACTCGCCGGCACACAGCGCACGACCAGCACAGCCCACGCCCCGTACGGTGCATGCGCCACACCGCCGGCGCTTCACACCACCGGCGCTTCACACCGCCGGCGCCCCACACCGCCGGCGCCCCACACCGCCGGCGCCCCACACCGCCGGCGCGCCACACCGCCGGCACGCCACACCGCCCACGGGTATGCACGCCCGCGCTGCCTCCGGTGCGTCTATCTACGCGTGTGCACTGTGTTTTTCGCCACCTGTGCGCCCATGCGCCGGTTTACGTCACACCGGCAAGCCCTTTCTGGGGCGCGTCCAAGGCGCACTGAGCCCGCACCTCCCCTTGGGTGCGGTTTCCTTTGATGCGACCGTCGTGCTCCCGTTGTGCTGCTTCTTTTGGTTGCCTTGCCACGAAACTGCCGTTGCTCCTTGATTTCGTGTTTTGTTCTGCGACTCAGCGTCTGTTCCCAAGCAGTTGCCTCCTTTGTCCAGCCTCATGAGGTCGTAGCACCAGCCTGCTGCGCCTGCATTCACAACTGTCTTCTGCATGCGGTGCTGCACGTCCACGCGTTTTGTTTGCGGTCATTTCTGCTATGCACCATTGATGAAAGAGACACGGGTGTTGTGGCTGTTTTCCTTTCGGATGTCTGTCGTCTCAACACCCGGCCTGTCGTGCTCTTCCGTAAACATGCGTCTGTTTCATGTCTCACCCTTTCTTGGTCCTCCTTGCACCACATATGACCCACTTCGCCAACCACCCGTCGCGCTCACGGTAGACTGGCACCCCCCCCCCCTGTTTGCGATATCATTCTCGTCCCCTCACCGCCATCCGACTCGCCTGCGTGGCACCATGCGACTCGCTCTGTCACCACACGCTGTGCTCCCGATGGTAAGCCGTGCCGACCGTGACGCGCACTGTTCTCGGCGGTGCGGCAGCGGGGAGTGCGGCTGCCAATTCTTTTCGTTGTGACCTCCATGCCAGTTGCCGGTTTTTCTTTTTCCTTTTTGTCTTTTTCAGAACTCTGTTGGAAAACGTACAGGCAAGCATGACCAAGAAATAAACGAAGCTGCCCTTGTTAATGAATGCACCGAGCTTGGGCCACCTGTCGGCGGCGTCAAGGGTTGGCGGCGTGGCATCCATGGTCGGTGCGGCGGGCTGCTGGGGGTATGTGGCGGCGTCGTCGGCGGCGGCGATGATGTCTGCGTTGCGTCGCGACTCGGCGCGGTGCTGTGGCGTGGGGACTGCACCCCTGTATAGGCAACCTCGGCGGACGTTGGCTGCTCGAGACAAGCCTGGGTGGGGCAGGGCGGGGGTACCTAAGCCGCCCTCTTGGACGCGGTGCTTGTCATCGGCTCTGTTAACGACGCCTGCGCGGGTCTGTGGGTGGGGCTCCGGGCCACCGCGTCGACGCCGGCGGTGTTCGTCTCCTGTACGGACGACGCCTGCATGGGGCCGGGGGTGATGATCTGGACCGCCGTGTCGGCGGAAGAGCTGATCACCGTCTATGTGAGCATGGCCTGCGCGGAGCTGGAGGGTGAGGGCTGCGTCGCCCGGTCAGAGGTGGTGCTCGTGGAAGCCTCTGTGATTGACGCCCGCGGGGGGGTAGACGTCTGCACGGCGCTGAGGGTGAGGGTTTGGGCCGCCGTGTCGTCGGCAGAGCTGGTCGTCGGCTCTGTTCATAAGACCTGAGTGAAGCTTGGGAGGCTGCGCCGCCATGTGGGCAGTTGTGTATGTCGTTGGCTGTGCGGGAACAGCCTGTGTGGGGCCTCGGTGTGCGGGTTTCGTCTCCTTGCCGGCGGCGGTGCTTGTCGTCAGCTGTGCGTCCGACGCCCCAGGCGGCACGGCGTGGAAGCTCAAGGACTGGCCCATGTGTCGACCTTGTCGGTGGTGTTCGTCTGCGCGCGGGAGGACTGCACGGCGGTGCGGGGTCGGTGTCGGCTGCCATGTCAGCGGTGGTGCTCGTTGACGGCGTCTCGTCAATTGAATGCATGTCATTGCGAAGTGGGGAACGGGGCCCCGAGTTGGCGTTGTCGAGGGTCTTTAGCCGGGCCCGCATCGACTGCACGGCGACAATGTGGTGGTCTAAGCCACTGTGTCAGCGACGTCGGGGTTGTCAGTGTGACGCACAAGGACTGCGTGGCGATGTTAGTGGGTCTTTTTCTCCCTCGTCATCAGTGTCTTGGCCTGCCGTATGCGTTCATGCCTTAGACTTTGTGAAGGCAAAGGGGTTATACGTGGCTGTTGTGCCAAACACGTCCTGTGGTGTGGGCGTCGCGCACAAGATGTCCAGACCGGTGCGTGGGGACATTCTAGGTCGCTCCATGCTCGCAAATGCCAACCTATTGTGGCGTCCCCCGGATAGCACGGCCACGGTGGAAAGGCACGCAGCAGCCCTCTTGGCGGTGGCGGCAGCCGGCGGCGTTTCACCCATGTGCCATGCGGTCATGAGTAGCTAGCAGATGAGCTTTGTGTTGTGTTGAAGGCAGCAGGTGTCAGAGTCTCGGCGATAAACAGAGCGGCAGTGGCCGAGAGGAACTCGCTCAATAAGGTGATGGCGCCGGCGGTCTGTCGGGCTCGTCCAAGTGCTGCACGAGTGTCTGGGGGGGTGTAAATCCTAAGGTGCTGCAGCCGAGGCTGCGGCGAGGCCGCCAAGGCCTGTACAGTGGTCAGACCTGGGCGCTTCGCCGCGTGTTCTTCTACGGCGGTGCACACCAGGGTGGCGCAAATGAGCGGTGAATGTAGGGATGTTCTGTTTCCACAAATTCACAGCCGTGGTGAACGTCGTTGTCGTGATCCTTTGCTTCCTGTAGATTCGATGCGGGTCGTCCGCCGTCGCCTTCATGACGACAGGCATCGTCTGATGACGACAATGGAGAGAAATTCATAGATCCATAGGTTGCTGCTGTCCAGGCGGTGAAGTCTACGGTCGGCATCAAAGCTCAAGATGACAGCTAGTTGGTACGAGAGGAAGGCTCGGCTGCAGAGTACACACTGCTCGTGTGTCCGCGTGCTCTGGCGGCCGCCACACCAGCTGCATGTCAAGCACAGCCAGGAAAGCGGACTATTTCAGGACGTCTTGCGGACCGCCTTGCTGATCGATGCGACGACTGTCGCGCTCTGGGGCACGCTCTGCTAGCCCCCGCCGCTGTATATGAAAGACGCTGGTGTTGTCCCTGCGCCGCGGTTCACATCACGGCCTCTCACACTGAAATGTTTGCGGCGCTGGCAGCGACACCAGCGAAAGGGGGGGCTCCACCTCTCTCAGCTGTAGCAATCGACAGGTGATCGCTGACGGCCCCGCCTCTGTTCCTCTCGTCGCTTCCCAAACAACAGCAATACAACACAAACTAATAGAAAAGAGGACAATGGACCCAAACCGACCCGGCCAAAACGGTTCTCACTCCTCCTCATCGGTGAACACCAAAAAGGTTTCACTGTCGTTCGATATCGAATCACCGGACAACTCCGCACTCAGCGGCATGTCAACCAAAATCGGGCGCATGTCGGCTCTTGCGCTAAATCGCGCCGCCTGGGTCAGCACCAGAATGGATGACAGGTCGGAGGGAACAAGGCGCGCGTTGAAGCGTATCAGGTGATGCATCTTCACATGCGCCGACAGCAGTGTTGAGCGGTCCTTCCGCAACACCATTCCGGCCACGAAAAAGTCCCTTTCCGACGCCGCCGACGAATCAGACGCCCCAAGCAGCGCGCATGCGACACATCGCACCAGAGGGTATTCATCCCCGCGTAAAGACCAGCAGTTCAGGGCACCGGTGACGTCCTTGGACACGTGCGTCGACAAAAAGCGCTCGAGTTATTTCAGGACAAGGTCTGCCACCGTGTCCTTTGCGGCACCTCGGCTATCCTCCGTGTCTCAATCAACCAAGGTAGTGCGACACTTCTTTTGCTCCTACTCCAGCTCCCCTTCGCGCAAAGGCACGCTCGCGCGCTGGTCCATGAGGTGCACCGCAGTCGCCATGACCGCCGCCGGGGCGCGGCTTGTTGGATCGTCTTGACCAACGCGACAGGCCGTCTTGCGCATCATGGCGGCGCCATCCGGCGTGCCTAGAGTGGCCGCCAGAACAGCGTCGTTGGCCAGCCAGTTCTTGGTGTCGTTGACAGCGCTGAAGAAGCGGCTGTCCAGCTCATCTCGGATAATGGCGATCAAGGAGGCGGCTCCATCGCGCAGACCTTCGATGCCACGTGGAGACTTGGCCGGTACGTCCTTGTGCTTGTTGAGCCGGTTTTCGAGCTCCATCACGTCCGTCTTGCAGCCGTCTCGAGCAAGAAACTCGAGGATAGCGCCCCGCCCCACAGCTTCAGGTTTGTCGTACGCCCGTGGGCTCGGGAATTGCTACAGCCGCATGGTGCGGCGCAGCTTGCAGACCAGCTCGAAAGCGTCAGCTACGGTGGAGGATGAGCTCTGGACGGCGATGCAAGCCTCGTAGGCAGGCTGCAGCACGCTAATGAGATGCCGCACCTGCACCACATCGTCTCGTCCCAGCTATTGCCGCTGCTGCCCAGGTGTGAAGTCAGGCAGCTCCCCAAGCTCAATGAGCCGCGGCATAAGCGTGAAAAGTCGAACCAGCGCCAGATGAGTTGAGCCCCACCCTCGCAGTGACTCGGTGAGAAGTTTGCGTGGTTCTTCGTCACAGGGAAACGGTACAGAGTTCAGCACGCCGACGCTGGCCGTCGACTTGTGCAAGTGATTGGCAATCTTGCGTCCTCGAGTGAGCAGGTCCGTAGCAGCCGGATTTCTGCTTGGAGCCCGTGCCGCCGATGAGGAAGATGGCCCGTTCCTGCGCGCTGCCGTCACCGCGGCCGTCTCGCCTCTTGCCCCGAGCGATGCCTTGACTGCCAGGTGCATTGTGTGCGCCGCGTATGGTATCCACCGCGGCCACAGCTCTTAGAGCGCCTTCTTCACGTTCGACCCCGAGCCCGACGTCGAGTAGCAGATGTCGCTGTCCCGCACGCCGAAGCGATTTAAGAACCGCTGCGTCCACGCCTTGATGTTGATGTGGTCGCGCCGCCCCGAAAACGGGGCCACGTTGAGGTGGAACTCGGTCATGGAAAAGTCGTCGAGGTCGACACACCGCAGCACCAGGGATCCGTAGGAGCCAGTGCCATGGCGTTCCGTCAATAATTCAGTGACGAGGTGGAAGAAAGGAAGGTCACGGTAACATCGTTGCAAGCGACTAACCTCTGCCCGCAGTCCACCGGTGAGGTAGACACAGAGATCCAGCAGCACGTCGCGGACGGTGGGGCCGGATGGTGGATCATGCGGCACGCCAAGACCGCGCACGAATTCAATCAAGTATTCGTTTCCCGCCAGATCAAAGGGCGACAGCGTCTTCACCATGAGCAGGACGAAGCACAAGTGGTGTGGACGCGCTTGCACGGGCGACATCACGCGCGTTCGCCCCGACCGCAGGTACCCATCGATGGGCCCGTTCTCTCTGCTAGCGATCGCCTTGTTTGGATGAGCCGTCTGGCTCCGGTAGACCACGACGGCGGCATGTCGACGCCGCTGCAGGTCTCCTGCCTGCGCCGAGGTGGCAAAGTTATCAAAGTGACGCCAGGAGTTGCTAGACTTTTCGCCTCGGAGAACGTAGGTTGCAGAGTGGCTGGAGAGAGCGCACACGCGGCACCGGACAGTAAAGTGACCCCTCTGGTCTTGCTCGTCGCCTTAGAAGGTATCGAAAATGTCTGCGTCGCGGTCTTGCGAGTTCCAGCTCTTTTCTCCGGCCTTGAGGACGTGCTACGCTTACCCGCCATGGTTGATGCTTTCCGGGCAGTTCAGGTGCGGCCTGGGCGCGTAAGTGCCGACGACGCTCGCAAGGAAGTTGGCTGAGGCCCGTGATCGCAACAAAGGGGGGTCGTCGACATCTTGCGATGCTGGTGGCGTCAGCTGCTGCTGGACGAGCACTCCAGCAGGATGAAGAGGAGCAACAGCGTCCTCAGACGCCAACGAGACGCTGGCACGGCCACCACCAGCGCTCATGACGCAAGGCTGCCGGACTCTACGGCGGGTGTTGGAGGTACGATAGAGGAGGCGAGGTGAAAGAGACGCTCACGGATGGTGGCCGTCAGGTGTTGGGTGGTTGTGAGTCGAGCCATACCCTCCAGACTCTGGCACCAGTCTTGAACCGAATCGAATCGGCGTCGCTCATCAACGAAACGTTTCAAGCCCCTGACAGACGTGCCGGTTTCAGCTCTGCAGTCGTGTCCTTCGCTGGCACAGCCCGAGCGTGAGCTTCCATCTGTGGCTCAGAGAGGCACCGTGAGCCGGATACCGTGGGATACTCTAACTACATTCTGACCAGGATATACTCCGCCAGTAGGGCTCCGATCAGGACCAGTATATTCTTCTGCATGGACAATGAGTGTGATAAGAATACACATCTCCCCTTCAGATTCAGGACGAATAAGAGTATACTGCGCGGATAAATCCAACTCAACTTTATCCATGAAAGCCCCGCGCCCGCCACAAAGGCGAGGAGGGCGCCCGCGCGGCAGCGTCGAGGCCGTCGGCGGTTCCGCCCGCCAGCGTTTATTGATTACTTCTTGGCGATTTCGTGGCGACACCCACACAGCGTGTGTCGCCACGAAGTCGCCAACGGGGGCTACTGCGAAGATGAGACAAACGCACCAGAGAAACACCTGGCCATGCAAAAACGCAGCCACGTTGCGCATTTGTTTGCTAACCAAAATTTAATGATCGACTTGAAATTTATTGTTCATCTTATGGGCGGTGCGAAATGCCCGGGGGCCATGCACATACATATTGCCGGGATGAGAGCAATTCTCAGCGTTTCGCTATCTCTGTGAGAAATAACGAAAGGCTGTCGTCGCTCCTGAGAACGCCTCTCAGCCTTCCGAGATAACGATAGGATATGCACGTGCCACGTGCAAGCGATGTGAGCCACCAAATATCCACCCGACATCCGGCTTAACGTGGCACATCTCTTTTCGTTGGCGAACCTTCTCTGTGAGACGGACACGGAAAGAGCCCCTCCAGCTGTATCAATACGGTCGCTTATTGGTCAATCTGCCTTGATGCAGGTGGGATGTTTTCCGGGTTCCTGACCGTCCGTTCCTACCTCGGAAGCGACATTTAGTCAATCTATTCATTGAATGGTGGTTGGTGGAGGGTCATGCCTCCCTGAATTCTGCGGGCGTCGCTCTGTCTTATTGTGTCCGGAATGGAATTACACTGACAACAGGTAGTGTGGCTTCGGCTGTTCTATGAATAGTGTTCGTCTGCAGGCTGTCCCCCCAGCTCGTGCAAACGAGCCTTCAGTGTGGTCGTCCTTTGCGAGGGCTAAGGCTGGGTGGAGTGTGTTTTTGCGGGTGTACGGGGGGGGTCTGCTGGTGGCGGTCGGGAAAGGCGGTTGTATCTTCTATGCAATCAAGGCCATGATGACGGCGATGACAGAAAGCGGTCATGTTACGTCTGGTTGGGGGGAGGGGGCGCTGGGGTACCGCGGGCGACGATGAGGGGTGAGGAGGTAGTTCGAGCCGGATGGAAAGAGTCCTGGACCAAAGCGGTTTCTCAATCAGAAAGCCAGCAGGAAATGGGGAGTGGGAGCTGGGGGACTGACGACAAAGGCGTGGGAGGACGTGGGTCGCGCCTGACGGCTGCGACAAGGAAGCGGGTCACTGGCCAACGTAGCGACAAGCACAGTGGACGTGCTTAAGAATCATTCAAGCACCTACAGTATCGGCTCACATTGGCATGTATTGCTGTCTTCCCAATTTTGGCCGATCCCGTCGATGTCGAGAGGGCCTTCCTGACTTCGACCACATCAGCCAGAATTGGGAAGACAGCAACAGTTCTCGCGAAAGGCACTTGCACAAGCTTCACTTTCAGGCCCGCCTGCCACTGAGGGGGGGCTTCTATTGATACTTTATTGAGCCCACATCCGGTTGCCCCACCTTTCTGCTGCACGGAGTAGCTGGTGCCGCCTCTTTACGATTTGTTTTCACTATTTTCAAACGGGACTTGCCAGCTTCCTGCCTTTTCGATGACGGAATCCGTCTATACTCAAGAATGCTCTCACATTTGCGTTGACGCACCTCTCTCCCCCCGCGACCGTGCTTGATGTCCTCAACCGATCTGTCGGGATCCCTTGCGCTGCAATGAAGACAATCGCGACGTCGCCAGTAATTGCTAAAGCCACACCTCGCAAGCACCATTTGGCCGCGACTTCTACCCCTGGACCAGCTCCTCCTCTCAGCCTTCCCTAAAGATAAGGATAGCAGAGCTTTGCGGTCAGCGATCTTATGGTGCGTGTCCCAAAAATGAGACATAGCGGTTTTTTCTTTTTTTCTCGGCCCACTGGCCTTCTGCAACGGTCCGATAATGTAATGTGACCCGCTCGGTCCCACTGTGATTCCAGAACAGCCCCTGACAGTGTTAGCAGAGGCGGCATATCCTGACGTGTCATGGGGGACAGTGTCATATATTGCAACTTCGACAGGTGACGATCACGCGGCCCAATCAAATGCACTGATACTAGAGCAGGCACTTGCTGACAATTTGTGCACGAAGAAAAGGGCACCACCTTACCAATAAAATCGTGAAAAAGACCCCCAT
>Ga0115031_1004098_pt1 | contig 10793 bp, 6 predicted proteins | sample Maine_Asex4_meta_FD_87301 | JGI IMG/M metagenome (GOLD analysis project Ga0115031, IMG submission 87301) | Marine algal microbial communities from Maine, USA - Maine_Asex4_metaG | ecosystem: Host-associated > Algae > Red algae > Unclassified | place: Maine, USA | collected 2015-01-05 | reverse complement strand
GCCTGAAGATTTAATAAAAGCAAAGACTTTCTTAGCAAATAGTTAATTATTATTTTTGAAATACAAAAGAAACAAAAGAAAACAAAAGAATTTCACAAAAGTTTTTTGTTTTCTTTTATGTCTTTTGTATTTCCAAAAAAAAAACTTTTGTGAAACTCTTTTGTTTCCTTTTGTTCCTTTTGTGTTTTCAAAAAAAAATTGTGTTTCCAAACAATAATCAATCATCCTCAATCCTTAAATAATTTGAATTTCTGTAGCAATTGTGGCCATAAAGTAGTTTTCAAAGCAGTCGAAGGAGACAATCTTCCTCGCTATGTCTGCGAAGCGTGCGAAATTATTCATTATCAAAACCCTAGAGTTGTAACAGGGGCTTTACCTTTATGGGAGGATAAAGTATTGCTTTGTAAAAGAGGTATCTCTCCAAGAAAAGGTTTTTGGAATGTGCCGGGAGGGTATTTAGAAAATGGAGAATCGGTAGAAGATGGAGCCATTCGGGAGGTACGAGAGGAGACACTTTCTAAAGTGACCATTATCGGTTTGCACACTTTGTATAGTATTCCTAAAATTAACCAAGTCTATATGCACTTCCTAGCAGATTTGGAGGATTTGGATTTTAAACCAACCCCCGAAAGCCTAGAGGTTCAATTATTTACAGAAGCCGAAATTCCGTGGAAGGAAATTGCTTTCACTTCTTCTTCTTTTACCTTAAAGCGTTTTTTTGAAGACCGACAGAAAGGTGTTCGACAACTACATAGAGGGCGGTTTACTTTTTAGGTTAAAAAACTAGACTTCTGAGTCTTTCTTGACAGAATTTTGAATGGGGGCACAGATTCAAAATTCACCATTCAAAATTCAAAATTCGTCACTTAATGATGCCTTCAAACAAAGACTACTCTAATATGACGCTTGAAGAATTAGTGTCAAAGGAGAAAGAAATAAAATCAAGAAAAACCATAACTGCTGTATTCATAGGTGCTTTAGTTGGCGTTGCTGTTTGGTCGGCTACACATAAAGGTTTTGTCCTCCCCATTATATTACTAATCGTTGCTTTTTGGATAGGTTCTAGTGAATCACAAAAATTGAAAAACATTCAAGCAGAAATAAGCCGTAGGCAGTAGCTTTATACCTAATGTCAAGACAAAGAACTTTTTGTCCTAGTATAGATAGTTGCCTTAAAAAGTAATACTTCTAACTTGTTTATTTGTTGATATTGTTTATTTGTTTATCAGCGTGCCTAGTAAACAAATAAACAATATCAACAAATAAACCATTAACGGATTATTCCTTTTTTGAGCGATTGTCTATACTTACTCCTTAATAAACTTAGTCATTTCAACGAGCTTACCTGATTGTAGTTGTACCATATAGATACCTGCATTTAAATCCTGTACATCAATAGAAAGAACAGATTGCGAAATAGGTAAAATCATTGTCTTCACTATTTTACCCGTCAAATCAGTAATCATTAATTGACTAGTAGCAGAAAATGGAAACTCGGACTGTACCTGAATCGTCTCGCTAGTTGGGTTAGGATAAACACTTAATGGACTTCGAGTATTTTTTTGATTTGAATTTGTAAGAATCGCTTTACTAGCAGTTCCTTCAGATGTTAAATTAATGGAAGGCAGTGTTTCAAAAACATAAGAACCAGAAAACGCAGACCAAACACCATTCTCACATTCGTGACTTGCCTGATACTCGTATTCTTGACCATCCTCTAAGTCCATTAAATAGCGATTATAGCTAGAAGAAATACTTGTGTAAAACCAAGAAGTTCTGCCTTTTACTCGGTATCGAAATTGATTGTTAATTGGACCATAAGGCTGAGGCGTATATACATAAGCGAAGTATTGTTTAATAGTAGTGACAAATAAATCGCTACTATCAACAGGTGCGCAAGCATCGCTGGTAATTATATCTCCTTTTTCTTCCTCCTCTATTTCTTCCCCAACGATTTCTTCCCCTTCTCCTAGCGTTGTAAAAGAATAAGACACGGAATAATCAGAAAAAGTGCTATCTGAACATTGCTGGCTGGTTTGGTATTCATATTCAGTGCCCTCTTTTAATTCTACTATCCGACGGAAATAAATCGTATCAACATTTGTATACTGCCAATTATCCGTATCAACGACTCGGTATCTAAATTGATTAGGTACTACACCATCATACTGAGAAGTATAGATATAAGCATTATGTCTTTCTACGGTACTAGTAGTTAGACCAGAACTTGGTATTGGGTCGCAGGTGCCGCCTCCTAAATTTATATCCTCACAACCATATAAGGTCATACTTCCTTGTTGTAGAAATATTTGCTGAAAGTAGGTAATAGAGTCAAGCCCTAAAGTGCGTATTACGGCTGCTGTATCCGTAGGATTGATGTTTGTCGAAATGGAACCTATATTTAGAGTAGAATCAATAATTGTTGCATAATCAATAGTCGGATCTATAAAAGTAATATTGGAAACTCCTTCTGTTAACGGAGAAAAGCATACCGTCATTAAATTAGTAGTAGCCCTAGAAACAGCAAGGCTATCCTGTTGATAAGCGAAAATACCCCAATCGGACAACATAGAATCTTGTGCCGTCCAACTAGTCGTACCGATAATATCCTTTGTTGTTTCCACGTATACCATTTTCAATGCGGTAATATCCCAAGTAATAGCAAATTGTAGCTTACTCAAAGAGTCGTAATTAATGCTTTGAATTTTAGTACACAATAGAGAATCGCCGCAGGAGGCAAAAGCATCTACTAATTTTAAAATAGTTGACGTTGAATCAGCCTTTAATGGTTCTTGTTCCTCTTCTTCTTCTTCCTCTGTATCGTCATTTTCTTCTATTTCTCCATTGTCTCCTATCTCTCTCTCACCTGTTGTAGTGAAATGTGCAGATTCGGAAAAATCGGACCAAGTACCATTCGAACATTCGTAACTTATTTGAAATTCATAATCCGTACCAGCTTCTAAATTTATGATAAATTGATAGGTCGTTCTACTTATTCTTGAAAATTGCCAATTATTCGTGCCTATGGGACGGTATCTAAATTGGGTGCTAGTCGCTGCAATATTTCGAGGACAATATAGGTAGGTAAATGTATTGGTTAGATTACTTGTGTATAAAAGTTCGCTCGCAATAGTAGGACAGTCATCATAAGTGTTAGGGGAAATAGAGGGGCTAGAAAATAAATAAATAGGTACTACCAATAATATTAGTAGTAACCAATGTGTAACTTTCTTTAACATGGGATATAGGTTTTGTGGCTAAAACTGTCCATCGAGAATTACAATTTGTGTATTCCAATTAGCGGATGACTAATTGCACAAACAGTAACCCAAAACTTGAGTTTAATAGTAAAAAGACAAATACCAATAAAGGTTGATAGGGGGAGGTCTAGTCTATGACTACATCTGGGGAGGTGAGTGTATTGTGGGTGTATTGTCTATAAGATGTCAGGGAAGTATAAACAAAAACTTATCCATTGCTTATTGTAGGGTAGTTTAAAATTTATATTTTAACTTATATTGATTTTAGTAATTGTTAGTAGTTTAATTATTAGTAGTTAATTTATGTGCATTTTTTGTTATTTATACTTCTGGAGTTTGGCGAAAAATACTTTTTTTATTAAAAAGACCCAGTTGATATATTAATAAGAAGGGAATAACTTAAAGTTATCCCCTTCTTATGACTCAATCATCGTACTATTTGAAAACGCTAGCAGTCTTAAACATTGTGATACAAAAAAAAGGCTTACACTACCCAGAGTAGTATAAGCCTTTCTTTAAAAACAAACGATAAATCAATTACTACTTCTTCACGAACTTCATTGTTTTTAAAGTATTGTCCGTTCTATATTGCAGCATATAAATACCTGCATTAAGATCTGTAATATTAAGCGATTCTTGTTGTTGACCTGCCATTAGCGCAACCTCTTTGACTACTTTACCTTGTGTATTATAAATAACTAAACTCGCCTGAGATTGAAAGCCACTTGGCAAAGAGAACGTAATTTCGTATGCAGCTGGATTAGGTGCAAGACCTACCTGCAATTCTTCCGTAGTTAACTGTTGAAAAGCACTGTAAGATAAAGGTGTTGATGAATTATCACCTGCTTGGAAATTACTAGTGGTAGCAAAAGTCATGGTTGTAGAAAATTCTGACCAAACATTCGCTGCACATTCTTGGCTTACTTGAACCTCATAAGTTGTAGCCGCAGCAAGACCTGACAGATAACGATAATAGGTAGTAGAAATACCAGAATAAGTCCACGCACTTGTGCCAATTACTCGGTGACGGAACTGATTATTAATAGCTCCAAGAGGCTGAGGCGTGTAAACATAAGTTGCAGAGGAACTCGTACTAGAAGTATATAAAAGTTGACCATCTACAACTGGACAATCTGTGCTTCCGCCTCCGCCATTGCCATTATTCCCGTTGCCATTCCCATTGTTACCATTTCCGTTACCATTATTCCCGTTGCCATTGCCGTTGTTACCATTTCCGTTGCCATTATTGCCGTTGCCATTGCCGTTGTTACCATTTCCGTTGCCGTTATTTCCATTTCCATTCCCATTGTTACCATTTCCGCCATCACCATTACCTCCAGATTGAGCTTGCCCAGTCGTCATAAAGGTAAAAGAAGCAGTGTAATCAGAGAATGTTCCATCTCCACAAGCTTGATTGGCTTGAAATTCATAAAGCGTTCCTGATAAAAGGTTGCTCAAGTATCGGTAATAGGTACTAGAAATATCTGTATAGTTCCAAGTAGAACTACCCACTGCTCTATATCGGAATTGGTTATTAACAGCGCCATTTGGCTGTGGCGTATAAATATAAGCATTCGTGTTGGTTATACTTGTAACCGTAAGATTTCCACTTACTGCGGAACAAGAACTACCTCCACCACTAGATGGGTTACAAGTACAGCCATCGTTTGCGATAATACCGCCTGTACAAGCAGACCCTGGTGCAGCGGGAATATTAGGATTTGAATCATCACAGTCATCTCCATTATTCACAAAGCCAGCTGGTGCACCACAACCTGAAACGCCATTATTAGGGTCTCCAAAACCATCACCATCTGTATCTGCAAAGAAAAATGCGGCACAGCCTACTGGCTCACTACCTGTTGTGATAAAAGTTTGAGCAGCAGAATAACCTGACCATTCGCCAGCAGAGCATTCATGTCTTACTTGAAATTCATATTGACTTCCAGCAGCAAGATTTGATAAATAACGATAGTAGTTAGAAGAAATGTCTGTGTCGATCCAGCTAGTAGAACCAACTAATCGGTAGCGGAATTGATTATTAAGTGCTCCGTAAGGAGTAGTTGTATATAAGTAGGCATTGTGGTCAGAAATAGATGACGTAGATAAACCAGTTGCATTAATTGCCGAACATCCTGTAGTTGGGTCAGGTCCTACCCGTTCTCCTGTAGTCGAAAAAGTCTGAATATCAGAATAAGAAGACCAATCGAGCGAACAGCATTTTCTACGTCCTTGAAATTCGTAACTAGTTCCTGGTGATAGGCCGTCAAGTAATTGATTATTACTAGTCGTAACTTTTGTATCCGTCCAGCCATCTGTGCCAGCTACCCGATAACGGAAAGAAATTTCCTGTCCTTTCAATAATTGGTTAGAAACATACAATCGAGCATAAATATTTTGCAAGCCAGAAGCAGAAACATCATTATTCGGTGTTGAACAAGCTTGTCCAGCTGGAAATAAATTATGTAAAACATATCGGTCCCAGTAATAAGTAATCTCAGCCACGCCATCACCTTGACCACCTAAAGGTTCCCAAGATTCTCCACCGTCTAAAAACCAGCCATTATTATCTCCACCCCAACCCCAGTTAAAATGGAAGTAGGTATCATCTGTACCGAAGAACACACCATATCCATCCGTAACCCAAGTATGACCTACTGTACGATCTAAAGTAGAACCCGTCAACAATAAAGGTAAATTTCTATCTAAATCTTGTTTAGCAACTGTTGCAAATTGGCTATAGTCTGAATCCAAAAACCAGTTTGCTGCTTCATCATATCCAAAGTAATTAACGTAAGCATCTCGAACGTAAGAAAAATAAGTCAAAGTATAAGTAGGGCTATATTCTGTTTGCACAGAAGCACCAATTTGATATATCAACTCTGCGACATCTTGATTTGGACCAGTTAATTCATTCGGCATATTTGCCCAATTGTAAGTCGTATTACAGAAATCGCCAGTAAGTTGACCAAAAGTTGGATCTTGGTATTGAATCGTTCCATTTCCTTGTGCAGGGTAGTTGTGGTATTTTATTAGCTGAGACATAGCGATTGGTGTACAACCGCAATAAGTTCTACCAGCAGGACCAACTGCTGCAACTTCTGAATTTGTAGGACATTCTGCATTATAAAACGCTCCTTGATTCCATTTAGTAGTGGTTAAAGGAGGAACAACTACATTCATCTGAAAAGAACGAGCAAGCGAACCTGTACGAAGCGTTTTCCATTCTTGTTGAATGACAGGCGCAGGACTTAAATTGTTTTTTCGAATATAATCAATGCGTTGTTCATGCTTAGACAGCGCACCGAATAGACCAATATTAGCTTGGTCATTATCAAAATCAATATGACTTTCTTCTGAAAAAGCTAAAATAGGGTTGTATCTATCATCAGCAGCTACTATTACAAAACCCGTAGGTTGTAAGTTGAATATATAATAGCTCTCTTGATTCCCTTCAAAGTGAGTATATTGAGAAAGTATTCTCGTACTCTGTGCATTTCTACTAGTAGTGCTTACATTTTGCACATATACTTCTTTGGCTATTTTTGCCGCTTCCTGCATGGAAACCTGTTGTGCAAATAGCGAAGAAGCATCGACTACTAGAAATAACAGTAGTACGAAATAGGTAGTTTTCTTTAACATTGGTAAAGTGTTGTATACAACCAATATAACTAGGTTGTAATTGTGTAATAGTATATATAGATAGCAATAGGTGAGTAAAAACAAGAGTGTAGGTGTTTATTAATTGTTGAAGTGTTTTAGTTTAATCTACAACTCTTAAGATTCCCAAATTTAATGGATTTTTTTTTATAAAAAAAAGAGAAATTAATACTATATATAAAGACCTCGAAATATAGTTAAAGTAACAACTACAAAAGTCTGTTATTTGACATTAATTTAGTACTTAGTTGAATAAGATATTTCTATGTCTACGAATAAAGTGTAATTTAGCTTTAAAATATACCCAATTCTAATAGCTACTTTTACGCAGATTTGTGTGGACAACCTACAAATCACCTATTTTAGTAACGGTGTAACATTTATTATTACACCGTTCCTTATGAGCGATTTAAAATTTGTGTACAGCAAAATTCCAGGATAAACCCTAGTTTGTATGAAGTTTAAAGATTTAGAAAAGACCATTAAAAATTTAGTTGCTAAAGATGAAATTGCAGAAGCAATTGACTTGTTAAGTGCTGCTTTTGAAGACCATCCTGTTATTAATGATATAATTCTACAGTCGGGTCGTTATCATTCCTTGAAAAAAGAACAGTTAAATGGCACTATGGATTTTGATACCATTCAAACCTACCTTAACCAATTGCGAGCTAACATTTTGACTTTTATTCATTCTCAAAGGGGGAGTGCCGTATTTAAAGAAACTACCAAAAATGGAGAAAATATAACGATTGAAGGCGCCTACAAATTTTCTTTAGCGAGAATATCAACGCTTTGGCTACTAACTGACAGTAAACAAAGAGAAAACAAATTAAGTATTTCAGAAATCTGTCAGCTAACTAACAATAAGAGTAGAAAATTTGTAGTGCAATCTCTAAACGAATTGGAGCAAAATAATTTGGTAGAAAAAATTTCGGAAGGAAAAAGAGTTTACTGGAGTGTTAATGAAAAAGGAATTGCTCTGGCAAAGAAATTTAAAGGATCAACCCTTTGGAAGGATGTGTAAAATACTTGTTAAAGTCGGTTTTTAGTTAAGTTAGCTGCCTGTTTAGGAGATTGTTCAATAAAAAGAGTCAAAAGACACTTGAAATTGAGCTTTTTCTGTATGTGAGTACCTATCATTATAAAACAATAGTTAAGTAAAGAAATCAAAGAAAGGAGGGTTTCTAGCACTACTCCTTTTTTACGTCTGGAGCTAGACGGCGTATTTCGAAAGCCTCCTTAAGCCTACATGATTTAAAATCACTTCTAAATCAAATTCTTTCATCTTCCTCGGCTTTAGAAAAATGTTTGGGTTATATACTCTATAACCCTGGACAAAGTAGTTCATAATTAAACTATTAAATAAAGAAATAATTATTATATAAATAACCAAAAACACACAAGAATAATTCTTAAAACGGAATGTTTTTAGAATTATTTTTTTGTGTTGGTTTCTTAACTTTTTGTTGAAACTTAGAATAGGGTTTGCTGAAAAGATTTGTGAAATGCTTACTCTTGGAGATAAGACAATTTTGAGGAAAATAATTCTTTTTTGACAAGTTTACCTAATAAGTTGACACTTTTAAAATCAAAATCAATCTCAATTTAAATCTCAAACCGTGACGTTGGACCAAATGTCTGGTTACGTCATGGTTTGAGATTGAAACTGAGGTTGATTTTGATTTTAAAAGTGTCAAAATTTTTACTATCTGGATAATCTTGTCCTTTTTTCTCTGTTTATAAATTTCCTATTTATTCGTAGAAAGTATCTATTTTGGGGTCTGCCTGAAACTTGATATTATTTCCTACATATATATGTGTTTTTAGGTTTTTATTTATACCCATTAAAAGACAGAAAAGCACCAAACATCCCCTATTTTCTACCAAACAAAGAATTTCAACCGAAAATATATATAATTAAGGACATCTTTGTATTGACAATCAAAATTAGTGTGTTTTCAAAATGAACATGGTATGTAGTATGGAAATGAATTTGGTCATGGTGACGAATGAACTTTCCATACTATTTTTTTATGCGATGATCTAATAATCGCTTGAAAAAGGAATATTTAAGCGATTATCTATTGTTCATTCAATGTCCACTTATAGTCCATAAACTCAATTTTTGTGTCCTTCGTCAATTGCTCTTCTACATAAGGATTTATAAACTGAATCAATCGCTTGTCTCTGTTCTTCTTACCAAAAATGCGGCTAAAAAATCCTTTGTCGGTAAAATCTGTACTGTACCATTTAAATAAGCTGGAAATCTCTATCTTATCGGGGTTATTTATTTGATTCTTTCGAGTGTCTGCCAAAAATACTTTAAGTTGGTCTGTTAACTGTGCGTCTAAATTGGCAGCAGTAAATGCTTCATTACGTAAATGTGGACAAGAATAGGAGGCACAATTAACTGCAAAATGAATGCGAGGTTCTTTAAATTCTTTCCGAATAATACCATGTTCTATATCATTTAAATTCATTTCTTTCCCGCCAATAGTAAAAAATTCCATATCCCAAACAGTACTCACAAAAGGAACTCCTTTTTTAATGTCTTTTATACTTTCCACTGGATAGTGATCAACTATAAGTTTCACAGTAAAGGCATTATAGGCATTTATCCAATAAGCTAATTGTTCGTCTTTTGACCAAGTTTTTTTATCGGGTGCATTCGTAGAGACTAAAGCAAGATAGTCTTCCAATATTTTTTTATCTTCTATAAAGCCTTTATAGTTGACAAGACCTTTCTCATCCACATATTTTTTAACTAATTCATCCCATTGCGTATGATCTATTGGTGGAGTGGTCGCACTAAACAAAAAAGTACTTCCAAGTAGAAAGGATAGTATAAAAGATATTTTCAATAAATTCATGTAATTTTTTTTAAATTTTTAGGTCAAGATTTCTCATTCTTTATTCCTTCGATAGACTTTAGCCATTAGTATTTAATCTTTAGTGGCAGCCTGCCAAATGCAAGGTATTATCGTCCTATTTAGTTTATCCTCGCCTTTTGTATTCGAGTGTAAAGAAAGTATTTAGCTAATTCCCATGACCAAGCCTAGGCGGACCAATGGCTAAAGACCAGCTTAATATTGCAAAATAACTGCTTAGTTTATTCATTTGTTCAAACAAATTTTTAATTCCATGTTTTTTAAACTAATTCGTCCTTGACGAGACGATTAATTTAAGAAACTTAGCAACTACAATAGTTGCTTTAAGTATATTGCGGACAATATTAATATACAGATTATGCAGCGTATTTTTTTTTTGAGGTTTATATTATTCTTAGTTTTGCTTGGCATTGGAAGTACTGTTGTAAAAGGACAAGTGCAGGATACCCTAGCAAGCCGTAAAAATCGACTTTTTGTTCTGCCCTTAGCTTTTTTTTCGCCAGAAACAAATTGGGGTTTTGGAGCGGCAGGTATTTATACTTTTCGGCTAGAGGAAGAACCAATTAGCTCTAGACCCTCTCAACTACAAATGGGTTTTGCTTATACCCTTAATAAGCAAGTTCTTTTATATTTGCCGTTTAAAATATTCAAACAAGAAGAACACTACCAATTATATGGAGAATTGGGGTATTATCTATATACCTACCAATTTTATGGTATTGGCAATCAAACAACAGCTAGTAATCTGGAATTTTATGATGTGGACTATCCACGAGTTCGACTGAATCTTTTAAAAGAATGGAAACCCAATTTTTATGCAGGCTTTCGGTATTGGCTAGATGATTATAAAATAAAAAAAATAGAGGCAGGTGGCATTTTGGAACAAGAACAAATAGTGGGCTATGAGGGTGGGCTATTGTCAGGGCTAGGTCTTGTGCTGAACTACGATAATCGAGACAATATATTTTTTCCAAGTAAAGGCTGT
>Ga0115031_1004095_pt1 | contig 10795 bp, 10 predicted proteins | sample Maine_Asex4_meta_FD_87301 | JGI IMG/M metagenome (GOLD analysis project Ga0115031, IMG submission 87301) | Marine algal microbial communities from Maine, USA - Maine_Asex4_metaG | ecosystem: Host-associated > Algae > Red algae > Unclassified | place: Maine, USA | collected 2015-01-05 | reverse complement strand
GGGATGACTGGGGGGGAGGTGCGGGAGAGCGGGGTCGAGACGGGCGCCGCCGCACAGCGTACCAAATGAAAATGAGGTGCTATTCGAATGCAATCAGTTCTGAGGAGCGCGACATTCAGGTTCATTGAGCTCTTTTTATACATTCCGTGACACGTTCGTCATACGTGTCTTCTTTCCATTCGCCATCAAACAGCTTCCAGGCCGCATCACAGAATCTGACGGGCATGCTATTCGTCGGTTCATGGTCCAAGGATCAACGGCAGCCATGCAATTGAATGAATGACAGCCACGCAATCTGTTAGGGTGCGTCACAGACCCTTTCCAGAGTTCCATTTGGCAAATGTTTTTGATCACCGGGCCAATATGAAGCCTCCCTCGGTCTTACCCCCGATTTCCAATCTTACCCCCGATTTCCAACCGGGTGGGATATCGGGCTTTCCTAACTCTAAGAGATCGTGCTTTTTTCATCCGGCATTTCCCGTAGGGCAACCGGGCAGACCCCGACACCGCAGACATCCCCGGTGCTGGTCGCGACCTCGAGCCCCCGGGGTCCAGCATCTCTCCGTTCTCCCAAGACTGTGGCACCCGCGTCAGCCGGCAGTACCTGCCAATGGCTGTGGAAAGAATCCCTTCTGATCGAGTAGCAGCAGAGATGGCGCTGCATGGAGGCATTGCGGTGCACATCGACTTGAATCACTCGACGAAGGCGTTGGGGTTGCGTGGTAGTCGCGGATTTAGCCGGGGTCACGAGCGGATCGGAACGCGCTCTCAGCCCCGATCTTAGACGTCGGCGACTCGCGTCGTTCGCCTCCGGATGCAACCCGCTGCAGCTCGGTAGATCGTCGGGAAAGTGTACCACTGTCCTTGGGCGTACTGACCAGTACAGCGCGTCGCATTTCAGATTGAGGTGAAATGGGCCCAGTACACATATTCGCGGGGATACTTGCCTCGTTTCTCCACAGTATTCTTCCAAACTAGTACACCAGCGATTACTCGCGTTTTAAGACGTGCATGTACTGTGACACTGGCCGATGATGTCTCTGGAAGGGGGGGTGCTTATCATACACCCCCCCCTCAAGGGCACTGTGCGGGCCCTGTCCAGACGAAATGCAAATGCACAAGACTTGAAGCGTAGCCGACCATTCCATTGAGACGTATCGCGCGCCGACAACGGTACGTGTCTCACAGAGATGCGTCCTGCCGAATTTGTGGGCGCTACGCTTCGGGCCTGCCGGAAGTCGTTCTGGAGGATTGCTGACAATGCGTCCGGGATTTTTTTCCTACGCTTCATCAGCCCTACTGCCCCCAAGCACATACACGCGCAGACTACCACTATTGAAGGCAGGCATATACCTGCGCACCACCCAGGACGCCAAGAAAACGAACAACAGGCAGGAACACAGAAGAAACAACCAAATCAGAGGGCAGAGAGCAGGGGCGGAACGCGAACGCGATAAGAATCAGGCCCTCCAAGCCACCACCAACGCGAGAAATAACATGACACCAGGTAGCAGATTACAGTGACACAGGACAAGCAGACGAAAGGCGATCAAGAAGTCCAAGGCAGGCACGAGAGGAGCAGGGGAGAATCGGTCAGCACTCTCTCTGTCGGCAGAGCACGGTATTTCAAGAAAGCGAACCACATGGGCGCAGGCAGTTGATGGTGGTCTCGTATGTCACTTACGCACAAAAAAGAGAAACACACGCGACAGAGGCGCAATGCCTGGGACGTACAAGTGCCAACCGTGACCCGCGCAGTGCACTGCACCGTTCACGTCAAAAGACACCTCGTGCGTTCGCATGCCTGGGACCTATAAGAGAAGAGCCGGGGCACCCCTGGGCCAGTCGGCGAGGAGGAAGAAGGGCGGGGGTGGGGGTGAGGAAGACGGTGGGTGCGACTGCAAGCTCGCATGCCACAGGAGCCGTCATGTTCCGACTTCGTTGTCGGCGCCTGCTCGCGAAGGTCGCACCCGTGGATCAGGGTTGTGGTGGCCTCGATCCACAGCGTTGGACTGCCACGTAACTGTCCTGGGATCACCCCCAGCGGGTGGGAGCCTCCGCGTGAAATTGAACGGGACGCGATTCGCTCGAATTCTGCAAGGCGGTGCTTTCGTGCGGCCGTGTTGTGCTACCGAAAAACAACCCAAGCACAAACATGGCATGACATACGTATTGGCGCGGACCTCCACAGCTGACAGCGTGTGAGCCCGTGTCATTTGGCACATCCCAGCACGACGTTCGTGCTTCAGCACGTCTCGTTCTTGGCTCCTCCATCTGAGTCGGCTGTCAAAGGAGCCACACACTGTACACCAGGCATGATGTGTGACAAGTGGCAGCCACGAATCTGTCAGCTGCTCACGTGGTCAGTGAAGAGGCCGCCAGGCATTCCAGCGACACTGATCATCTCTGACTGGTGACCCGGAGCCGCCTTCCCGCGCCAAGCTGCCCAGCGGTTGCTGATAGTGGGCCGAATCGCTCTACTTGTAGCCTGCTTTCACGCGGGCCACAAGTCGTAGAACTTGGGAGCCGTCTGGGAATGGCGAGGAGGTGCAGAGTGCCGATGAAATGGCCCCGGAGACCTCGATTTGCCTGGGTTTTGATCGACTGGTAGCCTGCTTCAGAGATGCGGAATCCGGTCGCCGTCTCGAGCCGTCTCGAGCCGTCTCGAGTACGTGACATGCCGACTTGTATGGCGCGTCGCCAAGGAATGATCGGATCTGAGAAATGCTCACAGCAAGTCACAGCAGCTCACAGCAGCTCACAGAACAGAATTTAAAATTGCTGTGAACGCCCTTGCCTTCCACAGAGCCATCCAGGAGCCCTCAGCATGAAATTTTATTTCAAAGCACAGTCGCAGCACGGTCACAGCGTGCTGTAACTTGCTGCGGAACTAGCTCGGATCGGATCATTCTTTGGCGACGCGCCGTAGCCCACGTTTTGGCCTCCCTGGCCCAGGCCAGGCTGCGGCCGGGTTCCTTTTTGGGCTCCGGGCCTCAGTGTTGGCCTCACAGTACGGAAATTGGGCCCCAGTACGCCCCAGTACCCCCCAAGTAGGGTGGTGCACATTCCCGACGATGGGACTAATTAATTCTTAATTTTGTGTTTCCATTCATTGACTCCTCAGATTCATGACAGCTTGCATCCACGACGGGCGTATCAATTCCATAGTGCTCTCTTGAATCCACGTGCAACTCGCACGGACAGCCGTCTTCGCAGTATCTCCGCACTGTGTGAGCGACTTAACATGACAGCTTGCTTGCAGCGGGGTTCAAGAGCTCAACGAGCTTTACAGCCGTTCGCCAAAAAGTCTCTCAGTCGCGGACTATACCAGTGCTTAGTTCCAACAGTGGGACATATCCAAGATTTAGACGTCCGCTTGGTTTTGTGAAAACGTGGCCCGCTTTTTGAAGATTCGGTCCGTGTAAGCCTCTGACTTTCAGCCCGCATCATGCGGCGGTCCCAATATGAGGACACGGTGTGGCGGCACGAGAGTATAGCACCTGTCACATGCGTATATCTCATGTGCGGTTTCCAGCTGATAATGGTGCACTTCAAGCATGACGGATCTGAGGGGCTGATGAAGACCAAGTTGCTATTGCTAACCTCCAAAAAATGGCGGTTGCAGAGAGAAGGGAGGCACAGCCGACGACATCGCATAGAAATGAAGTCGGATTGGCTGTTCGACAAGCCGCGATCGAACTATTGTCTGAGAGTTGCCGCCAGTAATCTTGCAAGCCAATCAGCGTGTCTTGCAGTAGTCACTCAGAGCCATTGCAACCGACAATGAGATTTCCCAAGATTTTCAGGCCGCTTGCTTTGGCCAGAAGAGGGCATGGAGAGGGTTCTGGGCCAGACCTGTGATTTCTCATGAGATCAGCAAATTTCTTCAGAATTCTTGAGATCCTGATGTGCGTTTCCAGTGCGCAGAGCTGCATGAGGAGACGGTGTAAGGAACTCGCATGATTTCTAGGCTTTCCATTGGTCCACGTACGCTGTGGAATAATTGCAACCACTCTGCAACCGCCATTTTTTGGAGGTCAGCAATTATAAAGCGAGAACGACTTGTTTGCTTTATTTTGGTAACCTTCCGATTTCCAGGACTAAGTATCTGCGGCTGGGGACGCGAGCATGAGAAAATGTGACAGATTCTGGACACGACGGGATGACGTGCGCCACTGGGCGAAGGAGCGCGCATGCAGAAGCACACTCCCGTGAAATGTTTGTCAGCGCATTTTCGTTCACACACACTGGGATCTCTTGTGATTCCGTGCTGCATCCACTGTCATCTCCACCATCCATTCACGTCGACTGCACCAGTCGTCTACTTTCCAGGGCCGAGCCAACCTCCTCTTCCCATCTTACCTTCTCCAGCGCCCCCTTCCACCTGTTAATCGCTCTTTCACCATGTCATCCAACTCTGGTATTCAACCAATTTTGAGGGCGGCTCGTGAGGCGGCCGGCCTCGGTGCTGGCCGATCCTCATCATCGTCGGAAGAGGAGGACAGCGGGTCTGGATCCCACGGTCGGGCGCCTGGGGCGCGTCCCGAGACGGCGAATGCGGAGCACCAACAGCTGACTCCGGCCGACGATGACGTGGCGGACGTCGGTGCCTCCTCGGCAGATGCTTGTTCTATTTGTGGGTACCGCCGACGCTTCGCCGACGATGGCCAAAACTTCGGCTCAAGCGAGGCCAATGTCCGTGAATGTGCCGCGAGCCGAAACGTGCCAGCTCCATTCCGGTCCCAGATCTGCACCTGCTCCGCTGCCAACGCGAAGCGATGCACACTCAATGCGCAGTAAGTTTTGGATGGGTTGGCCTTTTTTGTCTTGTGGTGCACTTCTTTGGTGAGCATGCATGGCCCAACAAGATTATGACTCGAAGTTCTGTCTCCTTGTGTGTCGTGGCGCCATAATAATTTACTCAGTTGCCACTTGTGTCTGCAAAAGGGCCATCTTCCTCATACTCTGTCGCTGTCGAAGGCTTTTGATCTGTCTTTTTACCCCAAAAGGAAAGTTGTCGGTGCGCCGAAAGAAGGGTGTCCGGTGGTGTGCGGAATCGATGGTGTGCGCCAAAACTACCGACGCACACCTTACCCAAGTAGAAGCGGCCGCTTTGCGATCGGCGACGGCGGCTGCTGACAAGGCGCAGACTGAGGTCGCTCGCCGTCGAGATGCTCTGAAATCGGACGTTTCGGAGCAACCAGATGTGGCTCGCGGTGCCTTTATGGCTCGGGCAGCCGCAGCGCTGTCGGGTCCCAACGCTCGCGCTGCAATGGTGCGCAATCGGCGCGCAGCAGTCTGCCACTCGTCGTTCGCGACTGGCCTGTCAGCGGGGATGCCACGTGACGTGGCGCTTTTCTACGCCGGGGCGAGCCAAGCAGGGGTTGACTTCGGTGATTCGTTCAGTGGGGAGGCCCCCAACTCCACTATTGTGCGTCGAGCAGTTCGTCAGCGCTTGGCGGAAGCCGCCGCGGAGAAGCGGATCGCGTAAGTTGCCAGGATTGAGGATCGACTCGGTAGTGTAGGTGGGGCCAGCTCGTCCATCCGAGTGTAAGTTTCGGTTTCTTTTCTGTCTGGTGTGCGTTTTGTCGCGCCATGTGCTATTCTTGGCGCGTTGTGCAATCTCTAAGCCGGTATGTGACTTGCCATTCTAACTTTGCTGTCGATCAGTGGTGTTCGTGGTCCTACCCATGATGGCCTGCTGTTCGATTGCACAATCCTCAGGCAGGCACTGTACGCTGGGGAAAGCACCCCGCCGCCCACTCCGTCGGCAAATGCCGCCGCCGCTGCCGGGCCTGCCGTCCCAGGTGGCGCCGAATCGGTCGCCGACGGGTCATGCGAGGCTGGCTTTCGCAAGCTGGGAGCGGCTGCTGTAGCTGAGGACTTGGCCTCGTTTTCTTTCGGGCATGAGGAGAACGCAGAGCGTGCTTTTTTTTTTGGAGAAGGCCCGTCGCGGTATGGCGGCCGGTTTCTTGCGTGGCCACACCGTGTGTGGGTCGACCGTGAGGGCGATGGAGGTGATTTTGTTGATTTTGTCCAAGTGGGGCGACCAAGGTGAGCAACATCCGGATGTGCCGTCCCTCCCGCTGGGACTGCGTGATTTGTTGTTGTCGTGGGTCACGTCCCACGGTCGCTAGTGTATTGCTGTCATACCCATCATTCATGCTATGCGTCTGGTGACAACATTTGAGCCGTTTTACTCACGTACGTCAGGCAGAGATGCAAGCAGACCCTCCCACGGTCCACCCGGCCCGCACAGCTCCGGAACATTTCGCACAGCCTCTAGCAAGCTGTGGTAAAAATGAGACGCTATATTGGGCACTGTCAGCTTGGTGAGGGCCACCGGGTGTAGGAGCGCTTCAGGTAAACAGGGATACGAGTGGTGATGCGACTTCAGTTGGTGTGAACACTCCCTGAACACCTCCTCGATAGGTTGGAACTCGGGGCTGTACGGGGGAAGCCGCAGAGGAAAGATGCCATTGGCGCCGATGAAAGCGTCCGCCTCCGCCCAGTGGATGGGCGCATTGTCGTGAAGTAGAACACACAGGTCGGGTTGCAACACCCAAGGTAGACCAAATAGAAACCAGTTAATTGTCGGCAGCAGCCCGTTGAGGAACAGAATCCAATCTTCAGCGTTTCGAGACGGTGGAGATAGGGTAGTCACCGAGTGCAGAACCCCGCTTGTGTAGGAAATCGCCATCATGGTGGATGTTCTTAGCATTGCCCGTCGGTCACGCGACTGGCACTTGCAGCGAACGCCACGCAGCCACCGACCCCTCTGACGCCGCAAATCCCCACCGTCCTTGTGCGTCTCGTCGGCCGAAACTATGCACCTTGGAGGAACCGCCCAGAGTAGTATGGCGAATGCCTCTCGTCTTGCTTGGTCTGGCTCACGACACATTCGGTAGAGCTGCTTGTCCGAACAGCCCGCCGCCCGCACCACTCGGTCGAGGGTGGCGATGAAGCAATTGTACGCGTCGCGGTAACCTGTCAAAATTGATGGAAACAAAAAGACGTCCTTCATTCCTCCTAACAACTGCTCCGGGTCCGACATCACAACAACGGTCACAGCTTGGACGAAATGCTCATCGAAGAGAACATTGTCGGAGTGACGCTTCCGGATGTCCGGGTCAGGCCACCACTATCCCGTGTCCTTGTACGCCTTACTCCATGCTGCCACCGTGCTCAGGCCGCAAAGTAGGCGCTTGGCCGTCGTCGTCTTGCTCTCGCTCTCAAAGAGGACCCATGATACCACCAACAAACGCGCCGTGTCGTCGAACGTGATGACAAACAGCACCAGACGGGTGCTTGGTGCACACACACGGGCACCAAGCTCGGTTCGAAGGCCCCTACTGCGTCTTGTCCTGCACTAGTGACGCAGGCGCATGGAAAGTAGCCCCTCAGTATCATTTGAAGACGGCTATCGGTCCGTCACTTGTCGCAGGCCGTTTGAACTGTGTGGACAGGAATGGCCGGTACTCATGCACCATCGCAATCAATGTCATGCAAAGTTTATGTAATGGCACGATGCCGGGTCAGAGGAGTTCGCTTGCATCGCCAAGGTCGAGTAGAGTCTTGTACGGGCGCCAAGTGGACCCCACGGCGGGCTCCTGAAGAACCTTCTAGCACAGTGTTGGCGCGCAATCGCCCACTCTCAGCGGTGCTGCTAGCCGCACCACCTCAGCCCCAGAAAACATTCGGACGAATGCCGCCAGAGCTGCCTGCCCGGCGACCTCCAAGACCCTCAGGCGCCCCACGCAGAGCCTGAAGGGGCCAGAGGCCGCGACACGGGGCACGTGATGAAGCGTGTCGTCGATGATCTCGCGCGGCCGGTTTTCTTCAGGCGTCATGCGCGGTACACCCGTGAAAGGATACGGGGAGGGGAGGCCTTGAATATGCTACCAGATGCGCCCAGTTGTCAGAAACCGGAGGCTTAGTCACGTAAGGTCCGCGCCACATGCAGTCCCACACGTGGCGTGCTCCACTGTAGGCAGGCTCTCCGCTGCTGCTGGTGCGTCGTAGGATCCTGCTACGGCGCCTCGGGCTTCAAGACAAAGACGGCGACCCGGGACAACGAAGGTAGCGATAGCGCGTCAGTAGCGCCTTCGTGGGTGGAAACGGCCCTGTGTCCGTGCGTCGCTGGCGGTGACCGGCCGTCTCGTAGGTGCGGCGTTGGGAGCAAGCTATCACACCGCTGGCTGCCGCCCAACCCCAGATGAAAGCTCTGCGGCGCGGGCCCTGTTGGACTATTAGTTTGAACTCCCCAGGACCATTCACACCGGTATTGTGGCTGTAGCTGAGTGGTACAATTTTCGAATCCCGACAGGCCCGTCTTTGATTGAGTGAGCGCAAGGCAGGTGCAGCTACTCCGGGGTGTGGCCGACAGCTAACCGCCGCACCACGCTGCACAATGTCTCTGGGCTCATAGCTGCCCTTCTGACGCCGACAGCCAAAAGTCCATCCACCCGGCTGCTCGCCACGTCACGCCTTGGCGGCGCGGTCGCGGACGTAAGCGAGTGTGAAGCCCAATTCCTGGTTTCGGGCGTCGCTCACGGCCACAGTACCGGCGACCACGGAAGCGGCTCGAATCAAAGACACGCCGTCGCTTGTATCCATCTGTGGGGGAAATGATTCGTACCGTACCGCAGCCAACCCGGCGGCCGTCACCGTGACAGCCACGCAAGTGCCCATGCGGGGCCACTATTAATAAGATCGTACAGCGGCGGCGGTGGCGGCATGCGAGCTCTTCTGGCGTGCGGCCGGTGCAGCTACCCCCTGTCAGGCGAGAGCCTTGCCATAACCACCTCGGTTTCGGACAGGCTCACGACAAAAGTCGCTAATTTTGTAGCGGTAGCGGGGCTAGCTTCTTAATCATTACGTTTGACGCGTCAAAGCACTATGCTTACCGTGCCCGGCTGACACTACCGCTGCAGACTCGAAAAAGCGCCAATGCTCTTTCAGCGTCAGCGGTACCTGATGACAGAATGGCCAAGAAATCGATCTCGTCATGATGATGCGGCGTGGAGACTCAAGTGACGTCACATATTAGCATTCTGGTTCAGCTCTTGCGATACCAGCACTATCAGTGGCACACCCGGAGCAAGCAGATAGACTGCAGTGGGGCGCGCACACTTAAAGAACCAAAATAGTGCGCCGCGGCTGCACACTCAGAAGCGGCGTCGACCTCAGGAGAGCGACGAGCGCACCAGATGAGGTGTCACTCGCGGCGGGCTCGCTGCCAGGTAACGGCTGCGTGACATGCGCGGCTGACGCATGCGGGGGTGCGCTGCATGCGCATACCAGTGAAGCCGGTGCCCAGCTGTGCGGCCAGTCAGACACTTGGGGAGTCGCACCATCCACCACCGACGTGAAGGCAAGCCGCGGTGCCCACTGGCAGTTTGCTAGCCGGGAAGGGACTTCAGTCGCATCTGACACGGCTCGTGGCATAGTGGCCGCTTCCGCGAGCTCTCCTCTCATCAGGTAGGTGCAAGTGCGGCCTGGAGCTGGCGGACAGGCGGGAGCGACAGTACAGAGTCACGTGGCGCCCGAAATGTTCTCCACCTTCAGCAGTTGGTGGCTGGCTAAATTCTCTGAGTGGCACTCCGTGGCGGCATAAGCGCGGCGCATAGCCGCGCCGTCCGGCGGGGGGCGACCCAGGCTCGCCCATCTGCCGGACAGGTCCATTTGATTTCGAAAAGGAGGCTCTCGCCTGAATGGTATTGGCAGGACAGTTGAGGCGCAGCTGGGAGGGGAGAGAAGACACTCGCCGCGCCCTGATATAACCGGCATTGGCCGATGTGCCGGGAGGTCACGTGGAGGCAAGTGCCGCGCCCTTTTGATTTGCTGAAAGCCTGTGGCGTCCTGACGGCGGCGAATAAAGCCAGGAGAACCCAACTGTGGCGTTCGTTTGAAGCACACGCGACAATGCTGGCGCCCGATGAGGCATGATGGAAGGTAAAGGGCAAGACAGTGCGATCCACAAGGTCACAGCGGGCCGCAAAATGAAAAGCCGGCCACGTTCCGGTGTGTGTGGCAGTCGGACCAGCTGGAAAGACAGCCGGCCAGTTTAAGGATGCCACGCTGGCACAAGAAGCCGTTTTCTACACCACGTGCACGCAGATCGCTTCCTAAGGTCGGGTTATTATCGCCGCGCGCTCCGCTAGCTGCTCCACCTTTGTATCGTGGCAAGGGCGGCAGAGCGCCGACGCCTACTGCGCAGCCTTTTCATCCGAAAGCTGAGCGTGTCAGCGAGTGCTGACGTACACAGTCGCCTTAATATTCGCTTCAGCCTCTTCCTAAAGCACGTGTGACAGGCCGGGAGAGGCCAGTACCGAGAAAAAGGTAGCGACCGCTGTGGCTGACAGCGTCTCCGCTAGCATAGTGAAGAAGGGCTCGCATTCTACATCGCCGGAGGTGTGGCCACCGATCGATCCTGCTGCGAACAGCCGCAAGAGCGGAGAGCGCGCGGCACCCTGGTAGCGAACAATGTGACCAGCTTGGTCACCGAGGCGGGATCGCAATGTCTAAGCACGGTGAAAGCAGCCAATCGGGACGTCAGCGAGGGCCACGCACCGCTGGTTGGCAGTTGATTACAAGACGGGGGTACTTGCTTGAGGCATAAGGATCGCCTGGCGGTGGGCAACGGCGGCTGAGCAACGAATGGCAGGGCCCGGAGGCGGGCCACCTTCCCCGCCCGCCTTTGCCATGCGCGAGCACCCGCGCGGCTGCCCTACACGCGGCAGAGCCGGCATTGACACCTCTGACGCCCTGGTCGTACGTATGACATTCTGCCGCC
>Ga0115031_1004094_pt1 | contig 10798 bp, 16 predicted proteins | sample Maine_Asex4_meta_FD_87301 | JGI IMG/M metagenome (GOLD analysis project Ga0115031, IMG submission 87301) | Marine algal microbial communities from Maine, USA - Maine_Asex4_metaG | ecosystem: Host-associated > Algae > Red algae > Unclassified | place: Maine, USA | collected 2015-01-05 | reverse complement strand
GGCTTCCGCCGCCGCCGCCGCCGCCGCCGCCGCCGCCGCCGCCGCCACGCACACTGGCCGTGACGGCGGCGGCGGCCACCGCGCCGCCGCAGACGCTGCCGCGCCCCCTGCCGGCGGTAGCGGGAAAGCCCGCCGTGCCGCCAGGCGACGCCAAAAGGGTGCCCGCGAGGCCCGACGACGGTAACGGCGACGGCGGCGGCGGCAACGACGAGGCGGCAGCGGTGGCGGCGGTGGCAGCGGTGGCGACGGCGGCGGCGGGGGCGACTGCCGCCCGCAGCGGCGGTGGGCGACGGCGACGGTGGCGGGGACGGAGGGTGGCATGTGAAAGAGGAGGCGGGCGGTGGTGAGCGCCGCAACGACCGCCGCCGACGCGGCGCCGACGGGGATGGCCCGGAGGCAGCCGGGCGTCGAACCGGCGAGCGCGCAGGTGGCCACGCCCGACGACCCCGACGGCCGCGCCTGTGGGAGGGGGGGAGGGGGGGGGAAAGAGGATGGGCAGAGCCCAGAGGATGCCATGGAAAGTTCAGGGGAGGCACGCGTCGACATTGGGGGTGGGAGCCGCGTGCACGCGGGCCAGACGAGCCGGCACGCGTGCGGCACGCAGGATGCGTGTCGTGTCACCACGTCGCAGACTAAAACAACCTCGGCAGCAGCAGTAGCCGCGATGGCCTCGCCACAGCGCAAGACGACCGCACCCACGACCACCCCCGAGGTCGCACGGGCGCATGCCCACCCCGCCTTGCCGCCGCCGGTGCCCGCAGCGGGCGGGGCCCGACCCCCCCCCCCCCCCCCTTGCATTGACCCACCCCCCACGCGCAATGGACCAACAAGAGCTTGGCGGCCCGAGTCCCCGCTACCGACAGGGGGCGGACGGCGTGCCACGGGTCGAGCAGCGGCGGGATGCGCGCAGGCCACCAGACCGAGGCGGCCGGCGGCGGCGGCAGGCGGCGGGCCATGCCGGTGGGGCCACCCCGGGGCGGGCGCCCATGTCCCCTCTGCTGGTTGTGGGCGACAAGGGGCAAGTGGGAGACGGAGGGCAGGGGGGTAGAGACGAGGGCGGCGGCGGCAACGACTGCGGGGGGGCGTGGCATGCGACGCCCTGCCGCGGCAGGCGGCCGGCAGAGACCGCGCGGCACGGGCGGGCGCCGGGACGGCCGCCTCCGCGGGGGCGCGCGCGAGGAAGCGGCCATGGCCGCTTGGTTGGCGCCAACCAAACGGGGTGCTGGTGGACTCTGATCAAGTCAAATCTCGACAATGGTTTTCGATCAAGTATGCTTTTAGCCAGAAATCCAGCCGAGGTTATTGCTAACCTCCAAAAAATGGCGGTTGTAGAGAGAAGGGAGGCAGAGCCGACGACACAGCATGGAGTTCCAGGCACGTGCGTGCAATACCCTGGCCTTCAGGGCGGTGGCGCGCTCGGCGACGCATCGACACGGTGCACGCCGGCCTGCCCCATGGCCGAGAGCGCGCACGGGGGCACGTAGAGCCCCATTGCCGTGGCGGGGGGCGCGCGGGGCGGGGAAAGGGGTGCCGCGCCGCCACGACAGCGGCAGCGGCCCCCCGGCGTCGCGCGACGCCCACCAGAGGGGCCGTCACTCCGCCGCGCAGCGCACCTGCGCACGGCGGGCGGGGCGGCCGACACGGCGCACGGGCGGGCGTGTGGGACCGACCGCCGCGCGACGGGGCGCCTCCAACCGCGCCGCTCGATGGCGTCAGAAACTGCCGAGGAGCCGTCGCTACAGAAGCTGGCGCGCAGGCACGATCACCCGCGGGTCATCGTGAGCGTGTCGAATGCCGAAAGTCGCCGCGCGCGGTCGCCGCGCGCAACTCGGGGCGGTGGGGGGGGGTAGGGGGGCAGGCGCCCTGTGACCCTTGTGGCAGGACAGTCCTTCTCAGCCACTTAACTCTATTCGCTTTTAGCGTCATCGCGACCAAACCAACGCTGACACGCTCTTAGATCCCTGAGGACACGAATGCAGGCTGCCACCACTGAAACGGAGAGCAAGTCTCGTGATCCAAGTATATATGTGCATCACTACACTTTGAGAGCACCCTGCCCTAAAGGCCAGGGAAATCAATAGAAGCCCCCCCCAGTGGCAGGGGGGGCTGTTAGCGAAGCTCGTGCAAATGCCTTTTGCAAGAACTACATGCCAATGTGAACCGATAAATACTTATTGAGAAGCATCTAAGCACGTTTCTGGTCGCCACGCTGGCCAAAGATCCGCTTTCTCTGTCGGAGCTATCAGGCGCCACCCACGTCCTTCCCCGCCGCTGTTGACAGCCCCTCGGCACCCAATCCCCCTTTTCTGCCGGCCTTCTGGTTGAGAAACCGCTTTGGTCCAGGACTCTTTTCATCCTGGGCAAACTACCCCCTCACCCCTCATCCCAGCCCGCGGCGCCCCAGCGCCCCCTCCCCACAACCAAACGCAACATGACCACTTTCTGTCATCGCCGTCATCACACACACACCCCACCCAGCCTGAGCCCTCGCAATGGACCACCACACTGGAGGCTCGCTAGCACGAGCTGCGGGGACAGCCTTCAGACCAATACTACAACAGCCGAAACCACACTCTCACTTTTCATTCTAATTCCATTCCCAACACAACACGACAGAGCGACCTCCGCAGAAAGCAGCGAGGGGTGTACCGCCAGCAACCCCCAATCAAAGAATAGATCGAACAAGTGTCGCTTCCGAGGTAAGAATTGACGGTCAAGAACCCGGAAAGCATCCCACCTGGATCAGGCCAGATTGACCAATCAGCGCCCCTATTGGGACAGCTGGACGGCTGATGTCGTGTACACTGTCGCACCACGTTTCCAGTCGCAGCGCCGGAGTTATTCGTAATGCTTGCTTCAAGTTTCTTGACAGTGAAATCGGGTCGCATCAACACGGGACATCAGTCCCGACTCCTTTTGTACGTCGTCGTCGACAGGACACACTGTCAGCACCCTTGCTGTTGCTATTTTCCAGCTTTCCCCACGTCCTCCACTTCTGTGGCACATGTCGTGACATGACCTTGGAGCCCCCTCGCACTCCTTGCTTCTTCGGCGGGGCGCCGACCCTGCGTCCTGCGGCGGACGGCGTGGCGGCCGTGGCCGTCGACGTGGTGTGGAGCGGGTGGCAGAGCGCCGACCACGGCCGGCCGGCCGCCGGCGCCGCGTCCTCGTCGGTTGCCGCCGACTACCTACCATAACGGCGGAAAGCCGCGGTTCAACGCCTTGGTAGGGCGCCTCCGCAGCCGCCCACACAGCCATCAAGAGGATCGCCGCGACGACGCACTCGCCGCCCTGCAGATGGGCGGCGGCGACAAGGATCTCGCCTGAGTGGCGGTGCTGCCGCGGCGGACGGCGGGCCTCGCCAAGGCGTGCGGGTCCGCGCAGTGGACTGCCAACATAAGGAAGAAGCGGGGCGGGGGGCGGTTGGAAAGTTGGGAGGTGTTGGTTTCTTTCGGAGGAGATGGACGCCTGATGGTGCTGACCGCCGGCGTGCTGGCGGCGGCCATCGGCGCGGTGTCACACGGGCGGCCTATCGCCGTCCACGGCCGGCCAGCTTCCGGCGACGTGTCTGAGACGGCCGCATCCACCTACTAGGACAAGCCTGCCATCTAGGCGGTATTCGTCCAGCGGGGGGCAGTCGGCGCCAACGAGATTCGCACCTGAACGTTGGTGGCTGTCCTTGTGACTGGCGGGCCGCATCATGGCGCTTAGGTTGACGGAGTCGGCCGCCGACGCGTGAGGTGGCTGCCCGGGGGAGATGCAAGGGGGTTGTTCGATCTTGCTGAGGGGGCGGACACTGCTACTGCTGGCGGCCTGGGTGGCAGCGGTATTCTGCGGGGCGCCGAGCGGGCAGCAGAGCAACGCCCACGGACCGCCGGCCGCTGGCAGCGCGTCTGCGGCGGTGTACATCGACTACCACCAGAACCCGAACAGGAAGTGCCGCAGGCGTCCGTTGGGGGGCGGGCGGCAGCGATATTGTTCGTGGCTTGGAGTCGGTAGCCGTCGTGGCGCCCGGCGCATCGCACAGAGGCGTGCGGCCTCTGAACGTCGGCCGCTGACCCGTGCGGTCGGTGAGGTCAGTTGAAGCCAGGAGATCGCTGGTTTTTCTGGCATGGGACAAGGCTGCGTCTGGCGGCAGCCCGCGTTCGGGCGGCGGCCATTAGCGTGACGCCGAGCGAGTGGCGGCGCATCACCCACGGCCGGCCAGCCGCTGGCGGCGCTTCGGTACTTTTATCCACAAAGCCCCACAACCACACCACTGTCACGGCTACAATCCACACGGTAGCGTCGCGGTGGTGGTGCTGCCGAAACGACCGGCGCCAGATTTTTTCGTGGTGGACTGGTTTGTTTTGCACTGGCCATGCTCGCGCACTCCGCGCCGTGAGAAAAGCCACTGCCAGGGGAGTAGCATTGGCAGCAGTTGGTATGGAAGGCGCCTTCCTGTGGGTGTACCACGACTTGGTAGGCGCACCAGACGGTTACGAACACAGCTTTGCGAAGTACAAGGCTGAGATCAAAAAGTGGCATATGTAAACAATGTAGCAAGACTTCCTCTTTCTCGCTGAGCTGGCAGTCACCACGATAGCAAGCCACGCTGGGCATCATTCACGTCTGTGTCTTTCCCAAGAAAGAGAAAAAAAAATGAATGTGTCTTTTTCTGATCTGGCTTCTGGCTGTTTTGACTTGAGCTTACATATGAGGTAGGAAATAGCGTACGCATCAACACATCCTCGTCTAGCCTCGTCAGCGGCATGTTCCGGAGTGGCGCCCGGCCCACGCGCGGCAGGCACGCTGGGGGCTGCGGTGGCAGCATGGGCGGGGTAAGCGATTTCGCCTCCCCCGCCGATGAGCGGTCGTCGTCTTTCGCGACACTATCGCCGCCATCGTCCTTTGTGTCGACGCGTAGCTACCATGGTCTGCAGACATGGCGGCGTGGTCGTGGTGGCCGCGGCGTTGTCGCGACGCCGGCTGCGGCGGTGGTACATGCCGCGACTCGGACGCTGACAACGTGGCGCCGCCAAGCACGCGGCGCCCCCGGGCCTCGAGGGAGGAGGACGTCAACGCAAAGGCGGGAGCGGTGTCCCGCTGGTGGAGTGGCCGAGCGGCCGAGGCCGTGCCAGGTCGAACTCGGAAAGGAAATGCTGCTGGATTTCCGCGCCGGACGACGCATACGCGTCGTCGTAGGGCACCCCCTCCATGGCGACCGATGGCGGCGGCGGCGGTAAAGGCGGCGCTGACAGTGGCGGCGTCCGCGGCGGCGGCACCTGCGGCACACGCGGCACTGTCCGTCGCTGCGGCGGTGCCTGGGTGCCGCCATTGGCACGGGCTGGCGCCACGTGTATGGGCGGCGACACTGGCTCACACGACGGAGGCGTGCCCGCCGCCTATTTCCTATCATTTACGAGCCTCACGTCCGACAGCCGCATGGGCGATATGAGTGAGAGCTGCGGACTGGGTGGCGCTGTGGCAGCGCCACCGCCGCCTGCGGGCAGGATAACCCACCGCGCGTCGGCGATGCAGCTGCGGCGCTGAGCCGCGCCACTGCCGCCGAGCGGTGCTGCTGAAGACGAAGGGGTCGAGTGGCCGGATATGGTGGCAAAAGCTCGCTGCGGGCGCCCGCGTGGGCACTGCACCTGCTTGGTTTACCGTGGCGGGGTGCTCACGGCCGCCAACGACGACTACGCTGCCAAGACGGGGAAGAAGGGGCGGGAGCCCTCCACCGCCGCCGCCGTCACTTGCGACTGTAGCGGGACTACCGCCGCTCAGGGCGGTGGCCGCGGCGGGCGGCGCCGCTGCCGCGTCGCCGCGACCAACTGGGATGGTTGGGGCAGCGGGTGGAGTCCGGACGCCGCTGCCGCGTCGCCGCGGCCGACTAGGGCGGTGGCGGCAGCGGGTGGAGGGCCGACGGCGCCTCGGACGGGTGTGGGCGCCCACGCCTCACCCCGCTCATCCCCACGTGCCGACGGGGCGGGAGGCGCAAGAGTCGGGGCACGGCAGGGTCGAGGCGGCCGCCCCTCTCCCACCGCCCGTCGACGGTGGCACTGACGTTGCTGAATCGGGCGGCGAGTGGTGCGGAAACTTGTTTGTTTTTCGTTTTACGGAGCTACCGCTGCAACTTGCTCACCAGGTTGTATTCAGTGCGCTCTCGCGTGGGCACAGGAAATACGTTCCCCCTCGCTCTGAGCCACCATCCCTCGAAGAAAAGAACGCAAAGAGCATATTCCGCCACCGCTCTTTTCGTCACACCCGCTCTCCCCGTCACAAAATCCGGCTCAAGCTGCTCTACTCCTAAGCAGCTCATGGGCTGGAGCGGCGACGCCGCGGCTTGGGGGGAAGGAGTGCCCAGTTGGGCATTGGGCACGTGAGATCCACGTTCAAGTCACGGCGGTGTCCCTTGCTGATGATGTAGGAATGAAGGCGGCGGTGCGCTGACGCAGACGGATTCGAGGCACCACAATGCGCCGTATGCCCCCTGAACGCCAGAAACTCGCCCACACTCAGCTGTACAACCTCACCACTCCCCCCTCCTATCTTGGCCCCGCTAAGCACAGCTACGGGGGAGCTCGGCCATGACGATAGATGCGTACCGGGCTCGATGGCCAGCAGCGCGCCAAGCATACGGGGTGGTTCCATCACGAGCGAGGGGGGGCAAGAATCGGTGTGAGGCCGTTGCTCGGCTGCCTCTGGGGACGAGATGAGAGCAGCCGGCTGGTGGGATGCATAGTTGAGCCCAAAGGCCGAGGAGAGGAGCCGACACAATGTGTGAAAGACAGTGAGGACCTCCGCCAACGCAGGTGCTCCCCCAATTGACATCAACGCCTCAGCCGACAGTGGCAGCATCGCTCGACCGTGGTCCCGCCTCCGACAGAGCCGTGAAATTGTGGAAACGGCCGTCGAGTTGAAGATGGTGTATGGCAGCCCTGTCGCCACTATTGACTAGAGCTCACCAGCCGCGCGAGCCATCGTAGAGACCGTCACACCGGTACGAAAAACCTCGTAGCCACGACCACACGTAGAGAGGGCAACCTGTGCGGTGCGCAAAGATCCTCCAACAGCCAAAGATGACGCCCAAAGAAGTTCCACTCCCCTGGCTTGCGCCACGTTGCTGTGTGCGGACCGTACGACAATTCGCTCGAGCTCCTAGCGGTCATTGCCAAAGATATCGACGTAGGCGTCACCGCAGTCACGAAGCCGCCCGGCTCAGCCACCGGGAAGTCTGTGGCGGCCGCCGCGGCCGCGCGGCGCACCTGGCGCCGCCAGAGCGATGTAGCCACAATGATAATGGGATGAGAAATGGTGGGTGCGGGGGGCCGGTGTGTCCGCGGCGACGCGCCGGAGGACGCCCGCGGCCGCGGGCAGCAAAGCTTTGCTGGAGGCCCGCCGCCCGCGTCGGCCTGGTGCGGGCCCAGCACCCAGGACGCCGCGACAGCGTCCATAACGGTCAGGTCGAAAGTCACGACGCAACACTGGTGCAGCGCTGGCGCAGCGAGCATGGGTGCCCGCTGCTCGCTGCCCACGGGAGGAACCGTCGGCGGGGGGAGGGCGTTGGGTGCGGGTGTTGCGTGCGAAACGATGCTCCGTGTGGCCGGCCATACCGCCGGTGCGGCTGTGGCACTGGGAGTGCACTCTCACAGCCGGGGTGTTTGGATGCAAGGGCGCGGGAGCCCACCCTAGCCGTCGCCGGCCATGGCAGTCCAACAATAACGCCGCGCGGCGACGACGCGCAACCCTGCTACTGCCACGCGCGCCGCCTCCGTGGTGGCGGTCAGGGGCGCCGCCGGCTAGGCCCCCCCAATATGTGCTACCTTGGGACTACCTCCGCGGTGCCTGCCGCCGCGCCCCCGCGTGGCCGTCAGCGTGAGCGTCAACGGTGCGATGTGGCGAAAGGCGCCGCGGGCATGTGCTCAAAGCAAAGGCGTGCGAGCGAAGACCACGTATCGGATATCTCTCTCTCGCACGGGTCTTGTCACTACTTGTTGAGGACCCCTGTTGTCGCTGTACAGCGAGCAGACCTCGAGCGGTGAGAAGAAAGATGGGTACCCAAGTCACATAGAAGGTAGCAGCTATGCCACACCCGCCTCAATCATTCCGGCATGCGTACGCAGGAGCACATCTACCGTGGTTATCACCTTGGCAGCCACCTCCATTGCGAAACCCCCCGAAAAAAGGTTGCCCTGCCCCTCCTCGTACAAGTCAATCATGCGTTCCTAAAACCACTCCATAAACCCCCCCACCAGCTCCTCAAGACGCTCAGCCAGATCTTGCCGGTCCGCTCGGTAGTAGCTACGATGCGGGATCGAAAATTCCCCCTGCAGCGGTAGTTGAGGACGTAGAAGAGAAAGCGCGTGGAGTTGAGCTTCCATACTCCCATCCGCATGACAATCTCGACGATTCCCGTGTTACTCAACCAAAATTGTGTGGCCCCACAGCGAGAGCCGTAGAGACCGCCCACGCCACGCGCGCTCAACAATGGGACAAACACTGAAGCAAAAGCCTTGAGCCGCTGCTGCCACCACGCCTTCCTCACCGAAATGTTGCTCATCGCCCCCACTCCCCCGTACTCACCGGAAACGGGCACCACAAAAGAGGGAACCGAGGCTGTCATGTCAAAGCCAGGGTTCTCAGCCCGAAGTTGCACAAACAGGTACACGAAGTAGGGCAGGTCGCACCAAAGCTCCGGGCAGCGGACGCACACACTCGCAGAGGTGTGCTCCGGCGAGGCGCGCATCTCTTCATCAATAGCAGTTGAGGACAAAAAGTAGTAGGCCGGAGCCGGCACAGTACCAGCAACGTTGGTCTTCAACTGAGATTACCGTACTTTGACCCACCTGGGCCAGCCGTGTTCTTGTAAAAAAGCTGCATTTTCCCCGACGACCGGTGGCAAGAAGACGTCACGCGCCGTGAGACCGAACAGGTTCTCAGGCCGCAGCATAGTGCGGAAGCTGAAAACCATGATGACATAGACAGTCAGCCGCTCGTACTGCAGCGCGTTGAGCGGCTTGCCGAGATCTTCAATGTCGATCCCGTCTGTCGCCAGGCCGCACGCCACCACCATGTTGTCCGCCTTGACAGGAGGGGTTTGGGACGACGCCTCGCCCAATCTGGTCGCCTGCTTCTTGGAGCCTTGTAGCAGTCCAGCGACGACCTGGGCCTTGAGCGTGCATCCACAATGCGCTTCGCCGTTGGCAACCTGAGCAGGCGTGCGGTCGGCCAGTGGCAGCGACTTATACGGATCGTCGCGGTCGCCACATCCCGCCACATAAGCAGTCTTGCCGGCAAAATCACGGGTGGACAAAGCAAAAAAGTGGCCCAACGACGGGGCAATGTTGCGCACGGACACCATCGCTAAAGGAGCGTTCCGTCCACCGACAAGGTGCTTGCGCCCTCCCTCGCGCAACAAAGCCAAAAACCGATGCAGACCGAATGGAAGCGCATCGTCCAACGTCACAGCCATGCGCTCGCCCTGCGCCGCCAGGTCCCCGCCGCCGGCGCCGTCGACCACATCGTCCGCGAGGGCAAGAAAGCGAATGAAGCGGACAGTGGCACTCTCAATGGCTGTCCAAGTGTGCGAACCTAACGCACTTGACGCAGCGTTGTTGGACGAAGCCCGTCGCGCCGCCGTCGCGGCGCTCTCGATCTCAAACGCAAGTGGGCCCACCTCTGGACTCTTGAAGACTGCATACGAGCGAAATGGATAGCACCCAGGCCGAAGCCCACCACCTCGCCACCCTCATCGTCCGTGTCCACATCAGCCGCGTGCAGGCCATCCGCGGCATCGTTCGCGGCATGTAGCAGGAGCGCCGGGTCCATGGTCTGTCGCGGCAAGCAATGTGGCCGAAGGCGCACCATAAAGTCCCAGAGAGTAGGGGACGGCAGCGGAGCTGTGACCTCCACGGCCGTCGACGATGCATGTCGGTCGCTCTAGACTGCTCTCGTGGTGTCAACTGAAAGCGTGGGCGCCTAGCTGTGCGCAAACTCTGAGCGTAAGACTCGAAAATGAGCGCCATCTGTTCTATCCGCTCTGTGACAGCAAGCGAAGAGGCATTCACGCCCAGATAGCAGTGGGCGGTCCGTCTCGTACGGGTTTCAAGAGAAAATTTACCTGCTGATTGTCTCGACCTTCTCAATTCGAGTTCCCATTGGCTGGATGGCACTGTGTCAATAGTTCCACAGTCATTCGGGACCAGATTCTCGTACGTTGCGCCGAGGGACCCGGACGAGGGCATGAGGGGTGCTTCCCGCAGACGTGGCATGAAAATGATCCGGCGCAAGTCAATAGATTTTGAATCGCACACTCGTCGTGACAAGTGACGCTCCGGGCAAGGTCGACGCGACCCGTTGTCGACACCCTGACCGAGCTGGAGATTGTTTGGTGTCCCGTCCGACCACGTCCTGGCCTTGTGCGCCTCCCACAACTGTCCGCTCAGTCTGCTCCTGTTGCCGTCCGTGTTACTATGCGGCGGCGCTCCCCTTTTGAGGGCATCCATCCACAGCGTTGGTACACGCCTTCCTGCCTCTGTCTGATTCAGCACTTTCATTGAGTTCTGCAGCGTTTGACAGAGTGTAAAAGAATGTGGCGGTGCGCCCTAAGTGAGCTCGGCGCAGAGTTGACCGTGCTCGATGCCGGTCTAGGGGGGGCGAAATGAAGAGTCCGGGGTTCATGAGGGCGTGTGGCCACTATAGACGCTTGGACGGCGAACAACTGCTGCAATCGTGGCAGGAAGGATGACCTGCGCGGGAAATTGCGGGCTGGCACGGGTCGTTGGCGTCCCTGTTGTGCGCTGTGTTTGTCAGTACT
>Ga0115031_1004090_pt1 | contig 10799 bp, 13 predicted proteins | sample Maine_Asex4_meta_FD_87301 | JGI IMG/M metagenome (GOLD analysis project Ga0115031, IMG submission 87301) | Marine algal microbial communities from Maine, USA - Maine_Asex4_metaG | ecosystem: Host-associated > Algae > Red algae > Unclassified | place: Maine, USA | collected 2015-01-05 | reverse complement strand
TGGCGGCGGCGATCATCTTCTTGACCGTCGACTGGCTCATGTCCAGGACAGGCGCCTCGCTTGCGGCGGGGGCATCGGGTTCTGCGTTGACGTCTTTAGCGGCCATTGTCACTCTCTCGTCATGTCGCCAGCGCCACCATCGGGGCGCGTTCCACCGCTGGAGCGGCCTGTCTTTCCGTCGGGCTTCTTCCACCCCTCGCGGTCGATGAAGCCCTGCACGCTCGCACTCTCGGCCTCGGTCAGGGCGGGCATCACCGTTTCCAGCGCGCTGCGATGCGCGGCCCGTGCCGCGACCATGCGCTGAAATGCCCGCTCGTCGCCTTCTTCCGAGAAACTATTCTCCGCGTCCCGTCTTTCCAGTTCGCGCGCACAAATCGCCGTGTAGCGATCCAATGCTGACGACAAATGGTCACTGTCCGATGAATCCTCGGTAAAGGCGGACAGCCGCTCGAACAGAGCGGTGCAGTCGGGCATCACTTTTCGCCGGGTCTCCGCATGGAGCTGTGAGACGGTCAGGCCGGTCTCGGGGTCGGCGATATCGAAGTACGCTGATATGAGGGCGGAGCGAATCATGTCAAGGTCGTGATTCGCGAATTCCGCTTCCGCAAGGGCATCGCTGCACGCCGCGATCCCCTCCGGACAGGCCAGCGCGAGGCGCAGGATTTCGTATTCGAGGGCCTGGCGCAGGTCGGGTGCGCCCCCGGTCACGAGGGCGGAATGGCGCGTCTCGGTGCGGGCCGGGGCGGGCGGGGCAAAGCGGCCCCAGGGCTTCTGACCGCCCGAAAAGGCGGGTTTCTGCGCCGTCTTCGCCGCCATGAACAGGTCGCGCCGCCATTCCCTGAACGATGCCTCGTAATGGTGCTTCACGCTCTGGTCCGCGATGCCGCCCAGCATCGCCCGCATGCGCGCATCGAATGCCGCGCGACGCTCGGGGGTATCGAGAATTTGTTTTTCGGTTTCCTGCCGCCAGAGGAACCGGGACAGCGGTTCGGCGCTCTCGATCACCGAATCGATGCCCGAACGACCCTTTTCGCGAATCAGGTCGTCGGGGTCCTTTCCCTCCGGCATCAGCGCGAAAAGAAGCGTCTTGCCGGGTTGCAGCAGGGGCAGGGCCAGTTCCGCCGTCCGGCCCGCCGCGCGCAGGCCCGCGACGTCGCCGTCCAGCGCGATGACCGGCTCGTCCACCGCGCGCCAGAGGAGCGCGAGCTGGTCCGCCGTCAGGGCGGTGCCGAGGGGGGCGACCGCCGCCTCCAGCCCCGCGCGGTGCAGGGCGATGACATCCATGTAGCCTTCGGCCACGATCATCCGCTGGCCCTTGCCCGCCGCCGCCCGGGCCGGGCCGAAATTGTAGAGGGTGGCGCGCTTGGAAAAGAGCGGCGTTTCGGGCGAGTTGAGGTATTTCGCCTTCGCATCGTCGCGCATCGCCCGCCCGCCGAACGCGATGACCCCCCCGCGCTGGTCGCGGATGGGGAACAGGATGCGCTCGCGGAACACGTCGTAGGTCGAGCCGCCGTCATTCGTGCCGACCAGTCCTGCTTCGGCGAGAATCTTCGGCTCGAAGCCTTGTCCCCGCAGCGTCTCGCCCAGCTTGTTGCCGCCGGGGGCGTAGCCGATGCCGAAACCCTCGATCGCCTTGGCGTCCAGCCCGCGCCGTTCCAGATACGCCCGGGCCTCGCGCGCCGCCGCACCGGTGAACTGCGCGCGATAGAACCGCTGCGCCGCCTCCATCGCCTCGGACAGGCCCTTGCGCTTCTCCTGCTTTTCCCGCGCCCGGGCATCGCGCACGGGGGGCTGCATTCCCGCCTCGCGCGCCAGCAGGTCGACCGCTTCGTGGAAGGCCAGATTGTCGTTCTTCATGACGAAGCCGATCACGTCGCCCTTCTCGTGACAGCCGAAGCAGTAGAAGAAGCCCTTGCGATCCTCGACGTGGAAACTGGGGGATTTCTCGCCGTGAAAGGGACAGCAGGCCCAGTAATCCCCGCGCGCCGGGTTGGACTTGCGCAGATCCCAGTCGAGACGCTTGCCGATGGTCTCCGCGATGGAAACCCGGCTGCGCAACTGGTCGAGATATCCGGGTTCGATGGCCATGCTTCACAGATGTGGCACGGCGCGCCGATTCGCAAGCGTGCGCCTATTCTGCGTGCAGCACCTTTTCCGCGATCGCGCGCAGATCGGCCCAGTCGCGCGCGCAGTGCTGCGCCGCCTCGACATCGGCGAGGTAGCCGCGCAGCGTGGCGTCGCCGACGAAGTGGATGCGGGCCACGCCGGGGGCATCCTGCGCCGCCGAAGACAGTTGCGACGGCGAATCGTCGATGAAGGCCATGCGCCCCGCCCGGTCGTCCAGCCAGCGCAGCACCGGTCCCTTCGGCCCCGCATTGGCGATCAGGGGATAGTCGATGCCCTGTCCCGCCAGATTCGCGATCCGGTCCTCGCGGGCATGGAAGGGGACATTGGTGACGATGACGATCTGCGCGCGGGCCGACAGGGCGCGCAGGGCGTCCGCCGCGCCGGGATAGGCGCGCTGGTGCCGGGTCTGCGTCTCGAAGAACCCCCGCAACAGCGCCCTGAATTCCTCGTCGCTCGCCGCCGACCCGTCCGCCCGCCACAGCGCCCCGTTCAGCTTGTAGGCGGTCAGGCGCAGGGAAAAACCGTTCTCGGCGGCATATTCGCCCAGATGCCCGGCCAGCCCCACGATCACCTCGTCCGTATCCACCGCGAGGAGGGGACGGGCGGGGTCCGGATCGAGCGCCGCGAGCTGCTCGGCTACGCCCGCGTGCAGCGTCAGGTCCATTCGGGAACGTCCCCGCCGGGCAGGGCCTGGCGCACCCGCGCGATATCCTCCGGGGCGATTCCGATGGCGCCGGCGAAGCCGATCACGCGGGCATCGTCCTGCATCAGGAAATCGAGCACGAAGCCCAGAAACGCCGGATCGGTCGCCTGCGCCCTGATATCGGCGGCATTGGTGCCCGCCTGGTCGAGGAACATGCCGAACAGATCCGGGTCCGCCGCGATATGCGACAATGCCTGCAACCCGGTCACGGTCGCCTGGTCCCTGTTAACCATATGTTGCTTTGCAGTCACGTCGCCCACCGGTTGAGTTATCTTGCTTGGACAAAGTACGTGATATCATCGACGTTCGGTTCCGAAAGACTTAATTAACCGATGGCCTTTTATCTTCCGCCTACGTAACGCTAGCCTCCCCGAAGGGGAACAACGATTCTGGAGCGTCAGGCATGACGAAGACAGTTCTGATTGTCGAAGACAACGAACTCAATATGAAGCTCTTTCATGACCTGCTCGACGCGCAGGGCTATCGAACCCTGCAGACCCAGAACGGCATGGAAGCCCTCGAAATCGCGCGGCAGGAGAATCCCGACCTGATCCTGATGGATATCCAGCTGCCCGAAGTATCGGGGCTGGAAGTGACCAAGTGGCTGAAGGAGGAGGACGATCTGCGTCACATTCCGGTCGTCGCGGTCACCGCCTTCGCCATGAAGGGCGACGAGGAGAAGATCCGGGACGGCGGCTGCGAGGACTATATCGCCAAACCGATCGCGGTGACCGAATTCCTCGCGACGGTAAAACGTTTCCTTGACTAGTCTCCGGTAGGACTGACCGGACAAAATGGTTGAAAAGAAGGGCCGGAGATCATGTCAGCGCGTATTCTGGTCGTCGACGATATTCTTCCGAACGTGAAGCTGCTCGAAGCCAAGCTCGTGTCGGAATACTACACGGTCCTGACCGCCTATAACGGGTTCGAGGCGATCGAGGTCGCCAAGGCCGAACAACCGGACATGATCCTGCTCGACGTCATGATGCCCAAGATGGACGGGTTCGAGGCGTGCCGACGGCTGAAGGCCGACCCGACCACCGCCCATATTCCGGTCGTCATGGTCACCGCGCTCGACCAGCCGACCGACCGGGTGCGCGGGCTGGAGGTGGGGGCCGACGACTTCCTGACCAAGCCCGCCAACGACCTGGCCCTGTTCGCCCGCGTGCGCTCGCTCGTCCGGGTCAAGATGATGATCGACGAGTTGCGCCTGCGCGACGAGACGTGCCGCGAACTGGGTTTCGAATCGGGCTATGCCGATATCTCGGACGATATGCTGACCGGCCACGTGCTGATCGTGGACGACCGCAAGAGCGCGGCGCAGACCCTGTCCGAGACGATCTCCAGCCGGGTCAACGTGACGTGCAGCACCGTCGACAACCGCGACGACGCCCTCGCCCGCATGCGGCGCGAGCCGAGCGATATCGTGCTGATCAATTCCAGCCTCGAAGGGTATGACGGGTTGCGGCTGTGCTCCGAGATCCGCTCGCACCCCAATGCGCGGCAATCGGCCATCGTGCTGATGGTCGATCACAACGACTTCAAGACGATTTCCGCCAGCCTCGATCTGGGTGCCAACGACTACGTCATGCGCCCGGTCGACGATAACGAGCTGATCGCGCGCATCCGCTCGCAGTTGCGCCGCCTGTGCTATGCGGATCGCCTGCGCGACAACGTGAACAACAGCCTGAAGCTGGCGGTCACCGATTCGCTGACGGGGTTGTACAATCGCCGTTACGCGATGCCGCATCTGAATGCGCTGATCGACCGGGCGGTGGTGGATAACAGCGGCCTCGCGGTCGCGCTGCTCGACATCGATTCCTTCAAGGCGGTGAACGACACCTACGGCCATGCGGTCGGGGACGAGGTGCTGAAGGAATTCGCCGAGCGCGTGCGCGTGAACCTGCGCGGCATGGACATGACGGCCCGGATCGGGGGCGAGGAATTCCTCGGGATCATGCCCGAGACGGATCTGGCGGGAGCCGGGATCGTGGCCGAACGCCTGCGCGCGACCATCGCGGCCAAGCCGTTCAAGATCACGCATCCCGAAAAGGACGCGCTCGACATCACCGTCAGCATCGGCGTCGCGATCATGTCGCCCATGCACATGACCGCCGAATCGATGTTGCAGGTGGCGGACGAGGCGCTGTACCGCTCCAAGCGCGAGGGCCGGAACCGGGTCACGCTGGCGGCGGGGCCTGTCGCGGCCTGATACCGACGGCGCGAAACAAGGGCCGCCCTGCCCCGGCCTTGAGCCGGGGCCTTTCAGAACGGTGCGCTGACCGTCGAGGCTCCGGGTCTGCGCCCGGGGCGGGAGTATTCTTCCGATAACGGTCGCTCGCTGCCGCCGCAGGTCACTCCGGTGCGCGGTCTTCCCTCGCCTCGCGCTGGCGGCGGCGGTTGCGCCAGTACTCGCGCTGGGCCTGCTGCCGTTCCAGCGCCAGATCGGCGATCATCACACGGTCCTCGTCGGTGAGGGAGGCGAGCAGGGCGGAGATATCGTCGTTCTGCCTGATGCGCAGGGCCGCCCGCGCCTCGACCTCGCGCCGCTGGGCCGCGCGCAGGGCGTCCGGATCGAACGGCTGCGCCCGCAGCGCGGCGTCGATCTCGCCCCGGATCTCGCCGATCCCCCGCCACGACCGCCCCATGCCCTTGCGCGCCTCGGCATAGAACGCGCGGATGGCCTCGTGCCGTTCCTCCGGCAGCGCCTGCATCATCACGCGCGGATGCAGCGAGTAGCCGCGCGGGCGGTTCGGTCGCTCGTCCGGTTCGGAGGAGAACACCTGCCCGCCGACCAGTCCGACCAGGAACAGGTTCACCGCCAGCGACGCCCCGAAGGCGAGCTTCAGCCGGGATCGGCGCGGGGCGGGGGCGTCTGTCATAGAAACGCCTCGGGGCCGAGCAGCAGGTCGGCGTCGTCTTCCATGGCGAAGGCGAAGTCGATCACGCCGATCTCGATCTCCGCCGTATCGATCGAAGCGGAAGGCAGAACGTCCCGCTCGATGGTCGTGCCCATCACGAAGCCGAGCGCAAGGCAGGCCGCCAGCACCATGCCGGGGCGAAACGCGCTGTTTCCGAACAGGCGCGCGAGCCATCCCGGTTGCTCCGGGCGCGCGGCAACGGCGCGCCGGACCGCCTGCGCCTCGCCCGCCACGGTGGCGGCATCGGCCAGCACGCGGCCGAGCAGCGCGTTCGACGGCTGCGGGTCTTCCCACAGGTCGAGCATCGCGTCCAGCGAACGCGCCTCCTCCAGCGCCACCCGGGCGGCGAGCGAGTCGGCCAGCAAGGCCCGGGCCGCCGCCTGATCCGCATCGGGCCAGCCGTCGATATTGCCGCCATAGGCCATGGCGCGCTCTTCGAAATCCGTCATCGTCATGGTGCTCATCATATCGCTCACCGTCATTCTTCCAGCAATAATGCCCGCTGTCCTGCGAGCTTGTCACGTAAGGCCCGCCGTCCACGGGAGAGAAGGGATTCGACCGCCTCGACGCTCACCCCCAGAATTTCCGCCGTCTCGTCATTGCCGCGTTCCTCGAAATGCCGCAACTGGATTGCCGCGCGCTGGCGTTCGGGCAGGGCCGCGATGGCGGTTTGCAGGACCGCGAGGCGCTCGCTCGCTTCCATGTCCTGCTGCACCGATGCCCTGTCATCGACCGGTTCGGCCACCTCGTCCAGCGACGCGGACTTGCGTTTGCGCAGGCGATCATAGCACAGGTTGAGTGCGACCTTGTGCAGCCAGGTCGAGAATTTCGCGCGTCCCGGCTCCCACTTCGCGGCATTGCGCCAGGCGCGCAGCAATGCCTCCTGCGCCACGTCCTCCGCCTCCGCCGTATCGCGCAGCATGCGGGTGGCGAGCGCGAGGACCCGGCCCAGATGCCGCTCCGTCAGCAGGCGCGCGGCGGACTGGTCCCCCGCCGCGAAGCGAAGGATCAGCGCGTCGTCGTCTTCCGCATCGACCCCGACAGTCGCGGGGCGCGGCGTCTCGGTCATGCTTGCGCCCCCTTGCCGGTACCGCGCCGGTGCCGCTTCCATCAGGGAGGCGGATACGGTGGCGATCCCGGCGGTCATCGACCCGCTCCATCCATCGCCTCGCGCAGGGTGACGATCCCGTCGCCATCCGCATCGGCCCGCCGGAACAGATCCATCATCCGTGCATCCAGTTGCGGCAGGGTCATCGCCTGCGGACCCGCCTGATCCGAAGACATGAACCGTTGCTGCCCCTGTTGCAACTCCTCCAGCGAAAGCACCCCGTCGCCATCCGTGTCAAGCCGCCCCATACGCCGGTGGGCGCGCTGTTTCGCCACCTCCTGCATCTCGTGGATGTCGAGGGTGCCGTTGCGGTCCGTATCGGCGCGCCTGAACCGGATCGCCAGCCGGTTGCCGCCGCTTTCGCTGCGCTCGCGCCGGCTGACGGTGCCGTCGCCGTTCAGGTCCAGCGCGTTGAAGCGCGCGGCGGCGGCGGCGCGCATCTCCGCCACCGTCAGCGTGCCGCTGGCGTCGAGGTCGATCTGTTCGAACAACCGGTCGAGGCGATCCATGCCATCCTGTTGTTGCGCCATGGAAATTCCGCTCGACAACAGCGTCGCCGCCACGATCGTTCCCAGGAAACCAGCCGTTCGTTTCATGGCCCTCGCCTCCGTCTGTCTCGTCATCATGGTCGTGATACGCAACCCGGGCCGGATTCCGTCGCGGGGAAATGCACGGGACCGGCGCGACTGGCGACAAGACGACGCAAGAGCACTTGGCCGTGTCCGAATCAGCACCGTCGGCGCTAGAAGGGAGACCTGCGAGTGCAGGGGGGACGACCATGTCTGCGGATGCCGAAGACCGAAAACTGACGCCCGCGCTGATGAAGGGGCTGGCCCGCAAATGCCCGCGCTGCGGCCAGGCGCCGCTGTTCGACGGGTATCTGAGCGTGCGCGATACCTGCGACTCCTGCGGGCAGGAATTCCACCACCACCGCGCCGACGACATGCCGCCCTGGATGACCATCCTGATCGTCGGCCATATCGTCGTGCCGCTGATGCTGACGACCGCGACCAGCTACGACTGGCCCGACTGGGTGCACATGACGCTGTGGCCCGCCCTCGTCGTGGTCCTGTCCCTCGCGATCCTGCCCTTTGCCAAGGGCTTCGTGATCGCCCTGCAATGGGCGCTGAAAATGCACGGATTCACACGGTAGCACAGTTGACCCGCCCGGGGCATCCGGGGCAAAGGAAAGGGACACAGTGTACGGATACGCCGGAGTCGAGCATGAGTGACAGTCTGGGAAGCGCCGATCTCGACAGGATCATGCGGATGATTCCGCACCGCGCGCCGTTTCTCTTCATCGACAAGGTGCACAGCATCGACCCGGGAAAATCCGCCGTCGGCGTCAAGAACGTGACCGCGAACGAGCCGCATTTCGCCGGGCATTTCCCCGGCAGGCCGATCATGCCCGGCGTCCTGATCGTCGAGGCGATGGCCCAGACGGCGGCGGCGCTGGTCGTCGACACGCTCGACATGATCGACAAGGGGATGCTGGTCTACTTCATGACCGTCGACAAGACCCGCTTTCGCGCGCCCGTGGGGCCGGGGGACGTGCTGGAACTGCATGTCGCCGTCCAGCGGCACAAGGGCAATGTCTGGAAGTTCAACGGGCAGGGCATGGTCGGGGAGCGCAAATGCGCCGAGGCCGAATTCAGCGCGATGATCGTCGATCCGACGGCCTGACCCTGCCACCAAACCAACGGATGGATATTCGATGGCGATAGCCGATACCGCGCAGATTCACCCCTCCGCCATCGTCGAGGACGGGGCCGATATCGGCGACAAGGTCCAGATCGGTCCCTACAGCACCATCGGGGCGGAAGTGCGCCTGGGCGCGGGGGTGCGCGTCGAGTCGCATGTCGTCGTGACGGGGCGCACCGCCATCGGGCGCGGAACGCAGATCTATCCCTTCGCCTCCATCGGCACCGCCCCGCAGGATCTGAAGTTCAAGGGCGAACTCACGACGCTGGAAATCGGCGAGAATGTCCGCATTCGCGAGCACGTGACCATGAACCCCGGGACCGAGGGGGGCGGCGGCGTCACGCGGGTCGGGAACGACTGCCTGTTCATGGTCGGCACCCATGTCGCCCATGACTGCCTGGTCGGCTCGCATGTCGTCGCGGCGAACAATGCCACGCTGGCCGGGCATGTCGAGGTGGGGGATTTCGTCGTTCTCGGCGGATTCTGCGGCGTGCATCAGTTCGCGCGGATCGGGGCGCATGCGATGGTCGGCGGCATGACGGGGGTGGAGCGCGACGTGATCCCCTACGGCTCCGTCATCGGCAACCGCGCGCATCTGGCCGGGCTGAACATGGTCGGCATGAAGCGGCGCGGCTTCGACCGGCCCCAGATCCACGCACTGCGCTCGGCGTACAAGGCGGTCTTCCTCGGCGAGGAGGGATCGCTGCACGAGCGCGCGAGCGCCGCCGCCGCAACGCTGGAGGAGGGCAGTGCGGCGCGCGAGATGGTCGATTTCATCCTCGCGGGCGGCAGTCGCCGGTTCTGTGTCCCCGAAGCCTGACGCGGACAGCGTCCGCACGCTCGGCATCCTCGCCGGTTCGGGAACGCTGCCCCGGGCCGTCGCGCAGGCGTGCGCGGCGCGGGGGATCGGGGTCTTCGTGATCGATCTGGGCGGCGCGGTGGGTGACTGGGCGCGCGACTTTCCGCACGAACGGGTGGCGATGGGGCAGGTCGGGCGGGTGCTGGCGCTGCTGACCCGCGAGGGCTGCGACGCGGTGACGATGGCCGGGGGGCTGGTGCGCCCCTCCCTGACCGGGATTCGATTCGACCGGCAGGGGCTGGCCCTGCTGCCCCGGATCGCGCGGCTGTTCCGCTCCGGCGATGACGGGTTGCTGTCCGGCGTGGCGGACATGTTCGAGGAGAAGGGCTTTCCCGTCATCGGTCCCGAAGCCTTCCTGCCCGCCGATCTGGCCCGGGCCGGGGACATGGTGGGGCAGGGGGCGGCGCGGGACGATATCGCGCTGGGCCGCTCGATCCTGGACGCGCTGTCGCCCTTCGATATCGGGCAGGCGGTGGTCGTGGCCGATGGCGTCTGCATCGCGGTCGAGGCGGCGGAGGGGACGGCGGCGATGCTGGCCCGGGTCGAGGACTTGCGGGCGGGGCGTGACGGCGGCGGCGTGCTCGTCAAGATGCCCAAACGCGGCCAGGATACCCGCGTCGACCGCCCCGCCATCGGCCCCGATACCGTGCGCGCGGCGGCGGCGGCGGGGCTGGTGGGGATCGCGGTCGAGGCGGGGGGCGTCATCGTCCTCGAACCCGGCAGGACCGAACGCTGCGCCGCCGAGGCCGGGATCTTCCTGCACGGATTCGCGCGGTGACCGGCGCGCGGCACATCATGATCGTGGCCGGGGAAAGCTCCGGCGACCGGCTGGGCGCGGGGCTGATGCGGGCGCTGCGGGCCGAGGCGGGGGCGGATATCCGCTTCTCCGGCGTCGGCGGCGCGATGATGCGGGCCGAGGGGCTGGAGATCGTCTTTCCGTCCGAGGATATCGCGATCATGGGCTTTGCCGAGGTCTTGCCGCATATCCCCCGCGTCCTGCGGCGGCTGCGCAGTGCGGTGGCGTTCGCGGCGCGCGAGGTGCCGGATGCGCTGGTGACCATCGATGCGCAGGTGTTCTCGGCGATGCTGGCGAAGCGGGTCGGGCGGCGGGTGCCGGGGACGGCGCTGGTCCAGTATGTCGCGCCGACGGTCTGGGCGTGGAAGCCGTGGCGGGCGGCGGCGGCGGCGAAGATCCATGACCGGATGCTGACGCTCCTGCCCTTCGAGCCGCCCTATTTCGAGCGCGAGGGGTTGGAGGCCGATTATGTCGGGCATCCGGTCGTCGAGCGGGTCGCGGCCCTGCCGCCCGATGCCCCGGCCCGGTTGCGGGACGAGCTGGGCATCGCCCCCGCCGCCCCTGTCCTGCTGATCGCGCCGGGC
>Ga0115031_1004087_pt1 | contig 10804 bp, 8 predicted proteins | sample Maine_Asex4_meta_FD_87301 | JGI IMG/M metagenome (GOLD analysis project Ga0115031, IMG submission 87301) | Marine algal microbial communities from Maine, USA - Maine_Asex4_metaG | ecosystem: Host-associated > Algae > Red algae > Unclassified | place: Maine, USA | collected 2015-01-05 | reverse complement strand
CTGATTATAACGGATTGCGTTGATAGTTGAGTTTAAAGCTAAAATTGCACATTTTTGTCCCAAATCGTACCCCTCGGCTCCGCTCGGGGTACAGAAATCCGAGCCCCGAGCGGAACGGTCCGATTGATTTTTTTCCGACTCACTTCGTTGAAAATACTCTGGTGCGCCAGTCCAAACTAATGCGCTGCATTTACTGGAACGCCAGCCCGGTGCGTTTTTCGCCTTGTTCAACGTGAAAATCTCATCAAAACCTACCCGACACTATTAACTAGATGAAGCACTAGAAATAAAAAATCGAAGATTCTTAGCGGGTATTGTATCTAAATACATTCCTCTTTTAAACAGAACTGCACAAACCATCCCTGCGAATAAAAATGGAACAGTCCATTTAGAAAATTCTGGCTATGGAATCATTGTTGCTTTTGAAGAAATAATGAAAGAGATAGAGCGATTGATAGCGAATAGAGCTTAATCAACCAATTTTTTTGCAAATAATTTTATCCTTAAACCAACACATTAACCATATTTATATAACTGTCTGTTTCTCAATTATTTTTGTAAAATTTATAAAAATGTCCTCTATTTTACGAAAAAAAATTAGGCTTTGTAAATGAGTATTTTATAAATAAGGTAATTTTATTATTTGTAAAACGAATCACAGCAATTGTATCGTTTTGTGGCAAAAACAGTCTAATTATAACAAAATTTAAGGAATTTTTATATTTTTGTTGTTAACAAGATAAGCCGCCAAGCTTCTTGTATGAAACCAAATTGGTTGTTAAGTCGTATTTAATGTAAGGAACAATTGATAATCCTTACAACTTCAGAGCAAAATCAACCGAACAACTTCTTTGGAATCACTCCATTACACTTAATCACTGGACTAAAGCATTTTATGCTCTTGTCATAGGTCTATTATTAATCCTTTATAGGGTTTGTTTAATCAAACAATAAAGGATTGGTTGTGAAATATATGTTTTTTTGTAATAATAGATGTATAAGATCAAATCTTAGTGAAAAAAGTGAAGCCGTATTGGTATAGAATCAGATAATTTTAGTACTTTTAAAATGGAAAGAAACATTGTAGTACAGCCAACTGAAGAACCTATAGTTGTTCTTGCAAAAGGCACAGAAAAGACCGAAGAAGTTGTGATCAGCCCCGAACAACTAGCAGATGAGAAACGTCAAATTCGTTCTGCTTATAGAAGTTTGATTCGTACTTGTCAACCCATTATGCGTTCTGGTGATAATGTTATCATTAGGCAAGCCTTTGAGTTGGCAGACAAAGCCCATGCTGGAGTAAGAAGAAAGAGCGGAGAGCCTTATATCTTACATCCTCTGGCCGTGGCACAGATTGTTGCCGAGGAAGTTGGATTGGGAACGACTTCTGTCGTTTGTGCTTTGTTGCACGATGTCGTTGAAGATACCGAATATACATTGGAAGACATTGAACGGGCGTTTAATAAAAATACGGCTCGAATTGTTGATGGATTGACCAAAATCAAAGGGGTGACCAAACGCTCTGGTGATTATGTGGCACAACAATCGGAAAACCTCAAGAAAATACTGCTTACCTTAAGTGATGACGTTCGGGTGATTTTGGTTAAAATTGCCGATCGTTTGCACAACATGCGGACAATGAAGTCGATGCCTGAACACAAACAGGTTCGCATTGCTTCTGAAACGTTCTATCTATATGCTCCACTTGCACACCGTTTGGGATTGTATGCCATTAAAACGGAACTAGAAGACCTTTCTCTCAAATACTCTAATCCATTAAGGTATAAGGAAATTGCCAGTAAATTGGCACAAACCAAAAGAGACCGAGATAAGTTTATAAAGGACTTTGTGGGACCGCTAGAGGATTTGCTAAAAGAAAGAGGGCTGGATAATTTTCAAGTAGTAGGACGACCTAAGTCTATTAATTCTATTTGGAATAAAATTCGTACCAAGAATGTCACTTTTGAAGAAATTTATGACCTTTTTGCCATCCGTATCATTATAGATTGCCCACAGGAGGAGGAAAAAGAATTGTGCTGGAAGGTTTATTCCATTATCTCTGATTTATATCGACCCATTGTAGAGCGTTTGCGTGATTGGATTTCGAATCCAAAGTCCAATGGTTACGAATCCCTGCATACGACGGTTATGGGACCAGAGGGTAAACCTGTAGAAGTACAAATTCGTGCCAAACGAATGGATGAAATTGCAGAGAAAGGATTGGCAGCTCATTGGAAATACAAAGGAGGTGTTTCATCGGGTGGAGAGTTGGATCGTTGGCTGGAACAAGTGCGTGGTCTGTTGCAACATACCGAAGAAGGAGATGCAATGGAGCTCATCAGCGACTTTAAACACAGTTTTTACGAAAGAGAACTTTATGTTTTTACACCAAAAGGCGATCTGAAAGTCATGCGTGGAGGCGCAACCATTTTAGACTTTGCTTTTGAAATACATACCGCTGTTGGCAAACAATGTGTGGGAGGTAAAATCAATGGAAAGTTGTTTCCCATTAGCTATAAACTGTCTAATGGAGATCAAGTAGAAATTTTAACGGCAAAAAAACAAAGTCCATCTAAGGATTGGTTGGAAATTGCGGTTACTTCTAAGGCACGTTCTAGTATAAAAGGATTGCTTAAAGAGGAAAAACGACGAATAGCAGAGGATGGTCAAATGATGTTTGAACGAAAATTAAAATCGTTGTTTAAAACCAGCTCGAGTAATGAATTGGTGGTACAATTGGTTGCTTTTTTCAAACAGGAAGACACCCTTAATTTTTTCTATAATATAGCCACAGGAAACTTTGACTTAAAGCAGTTAAAGAACATTACCATTATTGGCAATAAGGTTCAGAATCTAGCAGAGCCAAGAGCGGCTAAGGGTCATCAACAAATAACAGAATCAGACTTTGATGTCAACAGCGATGTTGATTTGATGTTGTTTGGTGGCTTAGACAATGTCGATTATACGATTTCGCCTTGTTGCAGTCCTAAGCCTGGCGACCAAGTATTTGGTTTTATTACAATAAATAATGGGATCAAAATCCATAGAGATGTTTGTCCCAATGCAGCAAACTTAAGGGAACGCTATCCTTATCGCATTGTTAAAACCAAATGGGCACAAGAGACGGAAAGTCCTGCTTTCCTTACAGGGATTAATATTAAAGGAATCGATCATTTGGGCTTGGTTAATAAAATTACTGATATTATTTCTAAAAAAATAGGAATGAACATTCGTTCCATTAGTTTTACCACAGAAGACAATGTGTTTGATGGTCGTCTTACGGTATTTGTCAATTCCAATGCCGATTTGAATCGTTTGATGAAAGATCTTCGTGCAGCGAATGGCGTACATAAGGTAACTAAGTTTGAGGCATAGTCTTTTTTTGGGGTTTATAAAATACTAAGAATCATATACAAAACAACCAGCCATCCATCAATTAAATTAATTGTTGGTTGGTATAATAAAATTACCCAAATTTGGGGCAACTTCATGATAAAAATCGTGAAAGTGCTTTAAATTTGGGTTTTTTATTTTTTGTACCTATAAAGCTGATAATCAGCTTGTTTTCCATCTTTTTAGCCACCAACTTCCAATAAAGTTTTAATAAAATTAAAAAAAATAAAATCTTCAGACAACCATTTGGTTAAATGCAGCATAATCAATATACCAGAACCAGTAAAAGCTAAATGAGCGAAAACGAAATCATATCACGGGTCTTAAAAAATGAGCGAGCGGCACAGGCGTTACTCTATAAAAAATATCAGACAGTATGGTATATGATCAGTTTGCGTTATAATAAAAACAAAGCCGATGCGCAAGATGCGCTTCAGAATGCGTTGATAAAGATTTTTTCTAAGATCAATCAATTTGATGTAGAAAAGGGCAACTTTAAAGCTTGGTCCTGTAAGGTCGTAGTGAATGAAAATTTGATGTTGCTGCGAAAAAAAGGCAACTCTTTTAAGATTGATGATATTGAAGAGGTGGCATTTGTACCCAATAAAACAGAATCGGCTTTAGATATGTTGTCTGCCGAAGAGTTGACCAAGATGATTCAAACCCTTCCCAATGGTTACCGTACTGTTTTTAATTTATATGTAATAGAAGGTTACAGTCACCAAGAAATCGCCCAACTTTTAGACATTTCTATTGGTGCTTCGAAATCTCAACTTTTTAAATCTAGAAAGATGTTGCAGAAAAAATTCGAGGCATTGTTACAAGATTAATACTATGAGCGAGAGCAATAAAAACGAACTTGATAAATTATTTCAAACCAGACTCAGCAACGATACACCTGCTGATAATGGATGGAATGTGCCTCCTATTGATTTATTTGACAATGCAATGGATGCTTTAGAGCCCAAAGAGAAAGATCGAAAACCATTGTGGCTGCCGTTCTTGTTTGGAAGCTTAATGATCGGTGGAATGATTTATATGTTTGTCTACAACCATAAGATGTTTGATAAATTGGATACCAAAATAGAAAATTTACAATCACAAACTATTGAAAAAAATACTCAAAAAGTCAATGAGGGAAACAGTCCAACTTTTAACAACATCAATGCAGAACAGCAAAATTTAAACGAAGAAGCCATTCTGACGAATGACAAAGGTCAACAACTTTTTAATCACACCCTTTCAAAAAATACAAAAAACAGTCAACAAAATGTGGTAACTCCAAAATTATCTTCTAAGGTTGCTTCACCAGTTAACTCAAATAAACAGCGCACACAAGTCATTAATTATACTGATGATTTGTTTGAACAAAGCATATTTAATAATAATACAGTAACCGGTTCTTTTAACTCATTGCCATTGTTGTCAAGTAATGAAAACAGTGCTCAAAATAATGCTCAAGCATTCAGTTCAACTGCTCAAAATACAATTGCTGATTTTTCAACTGTTTTGTTAAATAAAGACATTACACCCATTCAGTCGTTGGGTAGTGATTTGTTGGGTGAGACCCTAGCTTTTCCATTACTTCATAATGCAGCTGATGTACTAGATGTTCAAATATCTGACAAGCAGAATAGGTTTACCCCTTATTTGTTAATGGGAACTCATTTGTCTTCTTTTACTATGAGTGGAGAAAATATGGAGAACGCTAGTTTGACAAAATATGATCAAAATTGCTTGGGCTATCAATTTGGTATTGGATTGATGCAGCAGTTGTCTTCAAAATGGTCTTTGGATTATGGCATTTCTTATAGAAATATAATCAATCACAGTATTTACAACGACCAAACAAATTACAGCAAATCCAATGAATACATCAACGACTATGGCTCATTAATGTATGCTGATGAAATGACCATTGTTACTCCAACGGGTATCTATGTAGACAATATGAGCATGCCTGTGAGCGAACAGGAAATGCAAGATGGCGATGTGTTGGAAAATACCACAAATACCAAACAGGTGTTTCACACTTTAAACGCTTCTTTGGGTATAAATTACGCTCCAATTCGGGTAGGTAATTTTGCCCTTTCGCTGAATACTGGTGCAAGTATCAATCGCATTTTAAATGCCCAACAAGATATGGATATGGAGGTCTCTTTTAAAGGGAAAGTTATGGCTTCAGATACCTATAAGATTGAACCGAATTTTAACGGAAACCATATGTTTTATACAGGTTTCATAGGATTTCGACTTGATTATCAAGTAACAGATAAAATAGCATTGATGCTTGATAATCGATTTGAGCGTTCTTTGAACTCATTAAATACCATTCAATCAGCTAATGCTCCCTCTACCATTCTTCATTCTTTGAATACGGGATTGAAAATCGGTTATTGGTTTTAAATTTTAATAGTATTTGTAAATATTAGTATAGTGCTTAGACTGTGGTAAGACGCGGCGCTATTCTCAATGGGACGCACTATTTGGTGCGTCCTTTTTTTGTTTTTTACTGTACGGATTTCTTGTTGAATAGCCTTCGTTTTTCTGTGATGTGTGGAACAACCACACTGCTTCGTTGCATTTACTGCGTTTTTCGCCTTGTTAGTCGAAAAAACAACTTCATCAACTTTTCACAAATCTATCCTTGGCGGACTATAAAATAATTGATAACTGAAAATAATAAAGTAATGAATTTTAATCAAGTTTTATTTTCAGCAATGGTGTTATTAAGTCTTACCGTTTTTACTTCTTGTGAAAAAGAAGAAGAGGAAAATCCAAATGCTTCTTTTAATATGGCGATTATAGGTTTAGATGATCTGGGACCAACGGCTACCTATAAAGGTTGGTTGATTGTAGATGGGAATCCAGTTACCACAGGAACTTTTACAGTAGATGAAAATGGTACTCCTTCTCGTACAAGCTTTGAAGTTGTATCAGAGGATTTAGAAGCGGCAACCACTTTTGTGTTGACCATTGAGCCTTCACCAGACAACGATCCTGCACCGAGTAGCACACATATTTTGGCAGGTGACCAAGTAATTCACTTGTTTGTGTTCTGTAATATTTGCAGTTTTGCGTAAGCTAATTGAGTATAGAGGATGGTTTTAGCTATTTATATTTTATAAAATACAAAATAAACTGTATATTTGTAATCCATTTAAATATAAAAACTATGGCAAAAAGTAGAGACGCTAAGAAAAAGGTTAAAAAAGAACCTGCTAAAACAGCAAAAGAGAAAAAAGAAGAAAAGAGACTGAAAAAGAATGCTAAAAAGTATTAGTCCCTTTTACCAATAAATTAAAAAACCGCCATTCTAAAGTCAACTTTAGAATGGCGGTTTTTATTGATATATAACTAATCAACCTTTTATTCAGATAAAACAAAATAAGGTGTTTTGACGTAAAATGAATTGAAGAGCCAACATTTTACAAAATCAGATAATAAGCCCCAAAATCAAACTATTTCAATGGTAATGAATTGAGTAAGGACATAGAATATAACTTAACAGAAGACATTCCATTTAAAGCATTGGTTGAATCCAATAAAGCGGGCTTGTTTTATTTGGAAAACGATACAATCGTTTATGTCAATGAAGCTTTTGCAGAGATTTTGGGCAAATCCAAAAATGAACTAAAGGGTGTTTCTATTTATGATTTTGTTGCTGAATCAGACCTTGTTTTTTTGAAAAAAGGCATAAGTGAAATACAACAGGGTAGGTCGTCGTCTTTTAGTAAGGAAGTTGCTTTTAGAACAGCACGGGAGGAGTTTCAGTACTTTTCCATTCATTTGAATATAGATGACAGCAGTGATTCTGTTACCAAAATTATTGGAGCTTCAAGAAATGCGACCTCAAGGGTTGAAAGATCCGATAAACTTGTTAAAAAAACGGCGCTGTTTAATTCTCTGTACAACAACTTAAAAGACGGCATTCTAGTCTACGATTATGTTCACGATAAAATTCTTAGAGCCAATAAATCGGCAGTAGACATACTTGGTTATGACAGCGAGAGCGATTTTGTAAAAACAAATTTTTCTCAATTTATACCGAGATATACTGCTGTGCTGCCTGGAATAGATTGTATTGAAGAAGTTAAGGTTCACGGAGAACGGGTAATTAATGGGGAAGCGTTTAAAACATCGGGTGTTTTCCTTAAAAAGAATGGTGATGAAATAATCGTTCACGCCAATGTTGTTCCTACTTTTCAGGTTGAAGGTCAGGCATTCATTATTTTTCAGGACAGTACTCAAAGAATAGTGACTCAGAAAAAGCAGAACGAAGCACAAAAAAAGTATCGTGAAATTTTTGAAAACTCCCATGAAGGTATTGTCTATACCAGTTTTAAAACCAAACGAGTGATTGTTTGTAATGACAATGCTTTGAAGATATTTGGTGTTGATTCTTTGGAAGAATTAAGAGAAATATCGCCGCATAAATTTTTTGAACCGGGAAGTGTTAAGGGCTTAAATCCAGTGGATATTTATCTCTCTAAGTTAGTAGAAGCACTCGAAAAGGGTAAGTCGGAATTGTCCTTTTGGTTGAAAAAAAAGACAAAAGAAGTCATTCGGGTAGATGCAGTAGCCATTTCAGACAACAGCAATCCAGATGACCCCAAAATTATTACTTTTTTAAGAGACGTAACCAACCTTTATGAAACGAGGCTTTCTTTAAATAATAAAAATAAAGAGTTAGAGAAATATATTGAGTCCAATCTCCAATTAGAAAACTTCGCTTATTTTGCTTCTCACGATCTTCAAACGCCATTGCGGACTATGGTTAGTTTTACCCAGTTACTTCAAAAAAGCCTTGGTGAGAACACTACTGAAAGCCAGAAAGAGTATATGGAGATGATCATATCTTCTAGTAAAAATATGCACGATTTGGTCAATGACCTATTGTCGTTCTCAAAAGTAAATACTTCAAAAATAGTACGGTCTGCCTTTTCTATAGACGACCTTTTACAGCTATTGATGAAAGAAATGGCATTGGATATTACCGAAAAGGAGGCAATTATTTGCTTCCACAACATACCACAAACCATTCAAGGCGATTTATCAAAAATTAAGCAAGTTTTTCAAAACCTAATGACCAATGCGCTCAAATTTTCTAATGCAAACACCAAACCCGTTATCGATATTGGCTTAGACAAGGAAGACAACGCTTCTTGGACTTTTTATGTAAAAGACAATGGCATTGGTATTGATCCAATTTACAAAGAAAAAATATTTATGATGTTCAAACGCCTTCATACAAAATATGAATATGAAGGAACAGGAATTGGATTGGCTTTGGTCAAAAAAATTATTGAGCAGCATAAAGGAAAGGTGTGGTTAGAGTCTGAGCTGGGTGCAGGCGCAACTTTCTATTTTAGCTTGCCAAAAGAAAGGTAGTATTTCTTATATTTGTTGCTATGCGAAAAATAAGAAACATATTTGTAGTGTTGTTGGTTTTTGTATTAACTTTTTTGGGTTATATGAAATTTACCAATAGTACTGCCAATCAATTGGGGTTGAATATATTGGGTTGGGTCAAAAATATAAAAGGAGAAACCGTTGATTTTACCAAGTTAAAAGATCAAGATAGACCATTGGTTGACCATACCTCTTGGTCGACATTGCTCGCCTCACACGTTACTCCTTTGGGTAATGTCAACTATGAAGGATTTGTTGAAGAAGCTGCCAAGCTTCAAGAATATTTGGACCAATTGAGTGAGAACCCTCCTGGTAAAAACTGGTCCGATAACGATGAATTGGCTTATTGGATTAATGCATATAATGCTTTTACGGTGAAATTGATTATAGATCATTATCCATTAAAAAGCATCAAAGACATTGCTGGAGGCTTGCCTATGATCAATACTCCTTGGGATATTAAATTCTTTAAAATCGGTGGAATTGATTTTGATTTAAATACGATTGAACACAATATTTTAAGGGTAGAATTTGAAGAGCCTCGTATTCATTTTGCTGTCAATTGCGCCTCTTTTTCTTGTCCAAAACTCAAAAACGAAGCCTATATAGGAGAACGGGTTAACGAACAATTAGATGAACAAGCACGGGAGTTTATTTTTAATGCCGATAAAAATCAAGTAACAGCTTCGGCCACCAAAATTTCCAAAATATTTTCTTGGTTTGAAGATGATTTTAACAAAAAAGGGTCGGTTCTTTCATTCATCAAAAAATATCAACCAGCTTTAGACGAAACCAACGAAATACAGTATATAGACTATATCTGGACTTTAAATGAGTAAATCAATATGTAAACAACATAAAAGCATGTGGGCTGGGCATTTTTTAATTATGGCAGATTGTCTGAACGCTGACTTTTAATTTAATTCTTGAAATTTTCAACCTGATTTAACTGAAAGTTTGAAAGATTGAATTACTTTCGTTTAATATTGAGGAAAGATACTTGCATATTGTATTTTAGTTTGCCACCAATTTTAGAAGCTAAAAGAAAAAATTGGACGAAGAGCAAAAAGATAAACCTAAATATTGCACAAAAACTTTATAAGTCTACTTTAAATAAGATAAAAAAGACGAAATTGCCTTTTGTTGTGATGGATGAGTTTACGCCTTCTCGAAATACGTTTGGTGCAAACATTACGCAAGCCATTGAACAAGTATTTACAGCTGGTTATCAACACCTTATTGTTGTTGGGAACGATTGCCCCGATATATCTATAAAAGATATGTTAATTGCCAATGAACACCTAAAATCATCAAATCATACGATTGGTTTGACCAAAGACGGTGGTTCCTTTTTGTTTACCATCTCTAAAAAAACTTGGAATGCATCAGCTTTTGCTGCTTTACCTTGGTGTTCCAATCAATTGGGTACAAGCCTACAGGTTTTATTAGAAAAAGAAAACAGTGTTGCGCAATTGAATATGAAAGTAGACATAGATTTACTTCGTGACATTCAATATTTGATCAATTGTTTACAATCTTCTTTTAGCCATTTTCTCAAAGAAATTTTTTCCACACATACCGTTTTTCCTTATTATTTTTCTACCGTTGTCCATTTGGGTAAAACAACCATTGCCCGTCGGGGTCCTCCAATTTCTACACTATAGTTCTTATTAAATTTTATCTGCTATTGACTGTTTGAAGTTGTGTTTTTTAATGAAACGTTGATTTTTAAATCATAAAAACCTCATTATCAAACCATCTATACCATTTTTGGCATAAGTACAGATAATGCATTGATTCCACCAATTTATTATTACCGATCTAAATATTTTTTATGAAAGCAATTTTAGTATGCTTTGCCTTTTTGCTTTGCAATATGGTATTGGCACAAAATACCATTACGGGTACCATTACCGATAAAACAGAACCCATTATCGGTGCCACTATTTTTAATGAAAACGCTCTTCAAGGAACCACTACTGATGACGCTGGGAATTTT
>Ga0115031_1004086_pt1 | contig 10805 bp, 8 predicted proteins | sample Maine_Asex4_meta_FD_87301 | JGI IMG/M metagenome (GOLD analysis project Ga0115031, IMG submission 87301) | Marine algal microbial communities from Maine, USA - Maine_Asex4_metaG | ecosystem: Host-associated > Algae > Red algae > Unclassified | place: Maine, USA | collected 2015-01-05 | reverse complement strand
TATCACGAAGCTAGGCTTTGAGGCTGGTGTCATGAGTCAGATGCTGTTCCACGGCTTGCAGGCGCTCGGTTATGATGTCGTCTGCATGGAAGCGCGCCAAGTCAGTGCAGCGCTATCGGCTATGCGTAACAAGACGGATAAGAACGATGCTCGCGGCATTGCTCAGGTCGTTCGCACGGGCTGGTATCAGCCGGTGCATATGAAGAGCCGCGAGAGCCATTATATCAGGGCTATGCTCTCCAGCCGTAAAGCCGTTCTGCGTAAGTGTGTTGATCTGGAGAATGAGATACGTGGCTTGTTCAAGACCTTTGGCATACGTCTACCTTCAACGCTGGCACATCACCGCTTTGACGATACAGTTCGGCCTATCATTGAGGCTGATGAAGGCTTGGCTTTCGCGCTACTGCCAATGTTGGAAGCTCGTGGGGCTTTATACCTTCACTACCGAGAGATGGACAAACGGGTAAAACGCGTCGCGGCACAAGATCCTGTGTGCAATCTTCTTATGACGACACCCGGCGTCGGCGCGATGACAGCCCTTCATTTTAAAGCCGCCGTTGATGACCCCGCGAGATTTAACTCGTCTCGGACAGTAGCCGCTCACTTCGGCCTAACGCCAAGACGCTTTCAATCTGGCGAGATGGATAATCCTGGCCGCATATCACGCGCCGGAGATACCGAGATGCGCGCGGCACTATACACGGCTGCTAACTCGCTACTGACACGAACTAAACAGATGTCCCCTCTCAAGTCGTGGGGACTGCGGCTTGTCAAACGTCGCGGCCGCAAACGCGGAACAGTTGCTGTCGCCAGAAAGTTAGCCGTTATCCTGCACCGTATGTGGGTCGATGGCACACCCTATCGTTGGTCAGATGTGGAGGTCGCTAAATGAGACGCTAACCACACATCATAAAACCAACGGTTCGTCCTGACTCGGACGAGGTGTTTGTGGATGACGCCGATAATGTCCGCTGTGCCATATTATGAGCACGCCTCAAAGCGAGGCGCTCCACCACCGATCCGAAACATGCATGCAGCGGCTATCACTGATCAGTCGACTGCGAAGAGAAGCGTGACCCGGGAACAGACAGAACCATCAATTAAAGGAAATTAGGAACTTGACTAAACAAACCAATTAGAGAAGCGGACATCCCGCGAGATGCTTAAGTCGCGCATAATAGGACGCTCAGCTTTCTTCGGCTCAAAGACGTAAATAACGCCGCTAAGGTACAACAAACATTTTCTTGAGCGTAATACTTACCCACAATAAAGTAGAACTTTATTCCTCTTTTCCTTGACTCTCGTAATACAATTAGAACAAAACATGAACATATGTTAGTGGCAACAGAAAATCTATTGGGCAGCACTATGCCTCTGAAGCTTCGATACAAGGTAGCTCTGCCTCCGTTGCAGATCGGAAGCATAAGTGAATTTGCCAGTGGTCGACTCCATGAAGCTATAGGTCCTTCGTCTTTAAGTTTAGCTCTCAGTGCGAGTGCTTCATCCATTGGCCCGGTCTTTTGGACAGGCTTACATCGCGACGTTACTACCCTTCGCGCGAAAGGCGTTGCTCGTTTCTTCGATCCATCTCGTCTCATTCAATGCGAGGCTGCAAACCGCAAAGAGATATTATGGTCTGGAGAAGAAGCGCTACGTTGCAAAGGCGCAGGACTGGTCATTCTACAGATGGATTATGGACCTGATCTCTTTGAAAGCCGTCGCCTTCAAATAGCTGCGCAAATCGGCGGCGGGTTAGGACTCGTTCTCATCGGGAAGCGCGCAAACTCCTCGGCTGCACAAACCCGGTGGCACTGCACGCCACACCCTCACCGTTCCGGCCATTGGAGCTGGAACCTCACAAAGAACAAAAGCGGACGGCTTGGGCATTGGTCCGTCTGCTGGACAGAACAGGAGACAGGCCTTCATGCCAGCCCAAAACCATATGACCTCATCAACCGTGCTCGGACAAAAGCATCAGCGCGCGGTTTTGCAAAAACGACACCTTGCCCTCTACCTTCCTCAATTACCGCTAGACCAATGGAGACGGCGTGATGATGTGCGTTTGAGTGGAGCTTTTGGAGTAACAGCAACAGTCTCAAATGCAGAACGCCTTATCTCCTTAAATACCTATGCAAGCCAATTAGGTGTTAAAATTGGTATGTCCTTAACTGATGCGACGGCTGTCTGTCCTGATATCTTGACAGAACCGCAAAACGTTGTCCGACAAAGGCATCTCTTATCTGCATTGCAAAGATGGGCGGATAAGTTTTCTCCGCGTGTCGGATTGGACAAAGACGATGGATTGGCGCTGGACGTTACGGGCTGCGCACATTTATTCGGAGGGGAAGCCGGGCTTGCACAAGCAATGCTTGATGAGCTGGAAGATCTCAAAATCAAAGCAAGCATCGGAATCGCAAACACGCGGAGCGCCGCAAGAGGGCTTTCACGTTATGGCGGGAAGCAACTCACAATCTCGCGTGCCGAAGGTGAGGCTCTGCAAGTTACCCGCTTACCGTTGGAAGCGTTGGATTTATCTCCTGATACCCTTATCAATTTAAAGCGTCTGGGGTTGAAGGCTATCTCTGATCTAACGTCGTTCAAATCATCTGAACTCGCACGCCGTTTTTCCGTAAATCTGCCACTCGCACTCGACGCGCTACGCGGACATCGACCCGACCCCGTAATTCCAACTGCCGCCCCTAAAGTCTTTGCCGCGCGCATGAATTTACCGGAGCCAATTGGCTTAATCGATGATGTAAAATCAGTTCTTGAAAGACTTGCAGATCGCGTCTGCACCCGCCTTCATAAAGAGGCATATGCAGCCCTTGGATTTCAGTTGACGCTTCGGTGCGTCGATACGGGCGACCATCATCTGTCCATAGGATTTGCAAGTCCTGTTCGAGACACGGCTTCAATTATGAGACAGTTTCAGCGACCCATAGGCGAATTGACCCTGACATTTGGCGCAGACTGGTTTCGCTTAGTCGCTCTGAATACAGCTATTTTCAAACCAACACAGATTGTGATTGGTAATGAAGCTGCACGCGCTGAGGCGGCCATTGAACAGACCATAACAACACTTGGCAATCGTCTCGGATTTGACCGCGTTCGTCGTCCGGTGAGCACCCCATGCCACATCCCCGAATTGGAACACGCAAGCCATGAAGTTGTCTCAGCAAAAGCTGATGGCTCATTTGACGCAAAGCATCTTCACCCACGACCCCAGCGCGCCTTTCGTCCTGAACGCCTCCACATCATAAAACCCGGTCGTCCGCCAAGAGATTTCCAGTGGCGGCGAGAGCGTTTTAACCTGAAGGAAGCGGAAGGCCCTGAGCGTATCGCGCCTGTCTGGTGGAATTCCCCTGAAACTTGGCTTGCTGGTGAGTTACGCGACTATTGGCGGGTCCGCACAACAGATGGCCGACAACTGTGGCTGATGAACTGCCCGCAAAAACCTGAACTTGGCTGGTTCTGTGCGGGTGAATTTATCTAGTGGCCTATGCTGAACTCGATATCACGACGAACTTCACGTTTTTAAAGGGAGCCAGTCACCCGGCAGAGCTTGTGGCTCAAGCGAAGGTGCTAGGGCTGACCTCTATAGGGATCGCGGACTGCAATACTTTATCGGGAGTTGTGAGAGCTTACGCCGCCGCCAGGGAAGTCGGACAAGATTTACGTGTCGGCGCTCGGTTGGTCCTGCGCTCTGAAACAACAATCCTATGCTACCCTAAAACACTCTCCGGCTATAGCTCGCTCTCTCAACTTTTAACGGTTGGCAAGAGACGTGCCCCTAAAGGAGAATGTCACCTCGATCTCGCCGATGTCATAGAAGGCTTGTCCGAATGCGCTGTTATACTGATCGACCCTGTGTTTGCACAGTCTGATATTCCGGTACTTAAAAACGCTTTCGGGTCAGATTGCTATCTAGGCCTCTCAGTCCGCTATGACGGATGGGACCAACAACGCTTTGCAGACATTTCTAGTCTTTCCGAGCGCTCCAGCGTGCCTCTTGTCAGTTTGGGCGGAGTGCTAATGCATAGTTCTGCCCGTAGACGCCTTGCAGATATCCTGTCCTGCATAAGGCTCGGTTTAAAAATTGACGCGCTGGGTCTTGAGGCCCAACTCAACGCTGAGGCGCGCCTAAAATCAGAGCATGAACTACGGCGTGTCTTCCGAGCGTATCCTGCAGCTATAGCAAATACGCTCCGCATCGCGGAGTCGTGCACCTTTCGGCTTGATGAAATTCAATACCAATATCCTGACGAAGTTCTCAACGGAATTGACCCTGACACGCGGCTTCGCCAACTCACCGAAGAAGGACTTCTTTGGCGCTATCCGGGCGGCGTTCCACTAAAGGCCCGCGCTCTAGTTGAGAAGGAACTGGCTCTGGTCAAACGCCTATCCTACGCGCCTTATTTTTTAACTGTTCAAGACATCGTAGGGTATGCGCGTGGGCAAGGCATCCTTTGCCAAGGCCGTGGGTCGGCTGCCAACTCCGTAGTTTGCTTCGCCCTCGGCATCACGGAGGCCTCGCCGGATACTATCAATATGGTGTTCGAGCGCTTCATCTCTGATGTCCGCAATGAGCCCCCGGATATTGATGTCGATTTCGAGCATGAGCGCCGCGAAGAGGTCATCCAATATATTTTCAAAAAATATGGGCGAGACCGCGCCGCTATTTGCTCAACCGTCATCCACTTTAGAACGCGCTCTGCCATACGCGAGACAGCAAAAGCGATGGGATTATCAGAGGATAATATTAATGCTCTTACCTCGCAGGTTTGGGGTTGGCGGGACGGCAATGTATCGGGCGAACGGGCTGCCGGTGTAGGGCTTGATCCAACTGCCCGCCGTGTCGCGCTTACGCTACAGATTGCCAAAGAGCTTACAGGCTTTCCACGTCATTTGTCCCAGCATACCGGCGGCTTTGTTATTACCAATCAAAGACTGGACGCGCTCGTTCCGATTGAAAACGCGGCCATGGATGACCGCACGATAATCGAATGGGACAAGAACGACATCGATGTGATGGGCATGATGAAAATTGATGTGCTTGCTCTCGGCATGCTCACTTGCGTTCGCAAGAGTTTTGACATGCTGCGCAACTGGAAAGGCGTTGATGTCACGATGGCAAACTGCCCTCAAGATGATACCGCGACCTATGATATGATCTGTGTCGCGGACACATTAGGGGTTTTCCAGATTGAATCTCGCGCCCAGATGCAGTTTTTGCCTCGGATGCGCCCCCGAGAGTTTTATGACCTCATTATTGAGGTCGCGATTATCAGGCCCGGCCCCATTCAAGGAGATATGGTTCACCCCTATCTGAAGCGAAGGCGCGGCGAAGAGCCTGTCATCTACCCGTCTGACGATCTAAAACCGGCGCTGGAAAAAACACTAGGTATCCCGCTCTTTCAAGAACAGGCTATGGAGATCGCCAGCATTGCGGCGGGCTTTACTCCATCAGAAGCGGATCACTTACGCCGTTCGCTGGCCAGCTCATCCGGGCCGGGCCGCATTCAAATCCACCGTGAGCGATTTATTCAAGGTTGTTTGGACAACGGTTATGAACAGACTTTTGCAGAGAACGTCTTTCGACAATTGGAAGGCTTTTCAGGATATGGCTTCCCACAATCACATGCCGCCAGTTTTGCACTTATCGTCTATGTGTCGTGTTGGCTAAAATGCCATCATCCTGAAGTCTTTGGCTGCGCGCTTCTAAATTCGCAGCCCATGGGTTTTTATGCCCCTGCTCAAATCGTTCAAGATATGGAACGACATGATGTGAAGGTGCTACCGATTTGTATTGAGCATAGTTTTTGGGATTGTTCCCTTGAGCCTGATGGCGCGGGAAATCTCGCAGTTCGGTTAGGTTTTCGCCAGATTAAGGGCTTCGCAGAAGAGGAGGCCCGCTGGATTACTGGCGCGCGCGGTAATGGATATCGCTCGATTGATGCGGTGTGGAGACGCGCGGGGCTTAAACAGCGTTCACTTTCACTCCTAGCACATGCAGACGCGTTTCATATCTACGGTCTAAACCGACGAGAAGCTTTGTGGCAAGTGAAAGCCCTCCCTCGCTCAGGCGCGCTCCCATTATTTGCTGACATCGGCGAAGGTCTACCTGAGATCAGTTCTCTCCTTCCTGAGCTTACAGACGCTCAGCAGGTTTATGAGGATTATGTTTCAACGCGGCTGACACTCCGAGAACATCCTATAAAGCTGCTGAGCGGAGAGCTCGGTCAGAGAGCCTTAGCGGACGAACAACGGGATTACACAGATGGCCATTCGATTACAGTTTGTGGCCTAGTCGTAACACGCCAGAGACCAGGCACAGCCTCAGGCGTAATCTTTCTAACACTGGAAGACGACACTGGTGTCTCAAATGTTATTATTTGGGGCAGTCTATTTCCAAAATATCGAGCTGAGGTTATGGCCGGGCGACTGTTAAGAGTACGAGGGAAATTTCAGAGGCAAGGCATCGTAACCAATGTCATTGCGCAACAAATAGAAGATTTATCTTATCTTCTCGACACATTGGGCGATGGCGAAGTTCCAATCTATCCCGGATACGATAATGCCGATCACGTCCGTTCGCCGGTTCAAAGTTCGACCTCAATAGCGAGAAACCAATCGAGCTCACATGTCCCCAAACCAGACCTGAAGACTGATCGCTCTAAAGACAAGAAAACGGTCACGGCCTATTATGCGAATGGAGGTGGGCGGCATCCTCGGTCTCAAGCATCAAAGTTGTTCCCGAGTAGGGACTTTCACTAAAACTGAGCTCTGTATTTGTCTTCGTTTAGGTGTCTTAATCCTCTTAGCGGTCGTTAGATATTGGGTATACTGGTCTCCTTGTTACTAAGAACCTATGTTGCTCAATTTCGAGAGCCAGGTCTTAGAATCACAGTCGACCTATGGGACCGGGGCTGCGCAATGAAATACTTACGAAACAAAAAGCACGCTTTACATATAGAAAAGCCCGCACAAGAATGCGCGGGCTCTAAGTTTAAGGCGCCAGTTTGAATCCAAGCACCCTTCCCCCCCAACTGTAGCCTCTGAGATTGCACTAAACTGGCAATAAAGCATTAACTCAAACCATTACTCGCCCCTTACGTGTGGTTAAATATTTCTCGCTCAATGCAAACCCTGCCAACCCTTGCATAATTAGCCTCCAGAGTTAAAGTTAATTTTGAAATTCCTCACCTAAGCAGCGGCTTTATGAATGCACAATCCTCCAACCCCTTCGAATATCGCTTACAAAAAAGCGTCGATCAACATGTCGGCATGCGGCTTCGTCTGTATCGGATGGAACAGAGATGGTCACAGTCTCAGCTCGCTGATCAGATCGGTGTTTCCTATCAACAAATTCAAAAATATGAGGCCGGGAATAACCGCATTGGCGCGGCACGTTTATGGCAACTCTCCCAAATATTCAAAATCCAACCGAATGATTTTTTCGACGGCTTAGAGACGTCACAAGAACAGTCCGGCAAGGAAAAGCCTAACTGGTTTGAGCTCATGAACCGTCAAAATCACAATCTTATAAAGCGTTTTGCCAGTATCGAAGACCCCCTCGCCCGTAGCGCTATCATTACCCTTTGCGAGTCTCTTTCATCCAAATCTTAAGGCTAGGAAGAATAAGCGTTGACCATAAACTTGCTATTTTACGCTGATTGCCGCAATGTATGAGTTCATAGAGTGTCTCGCCAGTTAGGTGACAAGGTATGTCCGTAAAAAACGATAAAAAAGTTGTTCGCGATATTATCGACGTGATTGATGCTCTTGAGATGCAAACTGACCGAAGCGTCCTGTTTCAGCATTTTTCTGATTTTACCAAATCTCTAGGGTTTTCTGGAGCACTCATAGGCCATGTCGTCAACCCGGCCTTCCATAATGTTGAGTATGATGACCTCATGCTGACTGATTGGTCATCCGAGTTTCAAAGAAGATGGCGGGAACAGAATTATATGTTCCATGACCCCATTCTTAAATACGCTATGATCAACCGCTCTGCATTTAACTGGTCAACGGCTTACACGCACGCGACGCGTTTCGGTCAGAAAATCCTGGACGAGAGCCGTGATTTTCAAATGGCAGAGGGACTGGCCATACCCGTCTCCCTGGGAGCAAATCCGCTCGGGATGGTGTCCCTAGTGGGATCTGCGGATGAGTTATCCGTTCGAGAAATGGCTGGCCTTGAGCTTGTCAGCATCCATGCGTGCAACCGCCTCTTAAAGATTGCAACTTTTGACTACGGCCAAGAAAAAGAGGTAAGCCTTACGCCTCGTGAAGTTGATGTTTTGCACTATGTGGCTGGAGGAAAAACAAATTGGGAGATTGCCCATATACTCGGGATTAGTGAGTACTCAATCAAGGATCATCTGCTAAGTGCGCGGCGCAAACTCAATGCTGCCAACCGGGCCCACTCGGTGATGCTAGGGATGCGCGGCGGGCATATCATTACCTAAGCCGCTAAGATCACTCAGCACTAAAATTGCCATTCGTTTACCCCCTCTTTCGAGGGGCTTACAAATCCTAGCCGAACTTCGCATGCTTCCTCCTAAAGCTAAAGGAGCCTCCATGGTCGACGTTGTGACATCTTTAAACCGCACGTATTACGAAAAAGCTCTGGAGGACATGTTCACAATGCGCCACCACGTGGCCATCAATGAGCTTGGCTGGAGTATTCCCGGGCAAGGAACTGGTAAAGATAAAGATCAGTTCGACACGGATGACACAATTTACTTTCTAGAATTTGACGAGACTGGACGCGTAATCGGTACGGCTAGACTAAATCCCACTACACGTCCTCACCTACTCACTGATATCTTCCCCGAGCTCTGTGATCTGCAAAGCCCGCCTGTCGGAGACGATATCTTTGAGTATTCAAGGTTTATGGTTTTAAGAAAGGGCGTGCCAAAGGATGTTCATCTTCGCACGCGCGTAAGGATAACTCTGGCCATTATCGAGTATTGCGTGTCCGCTGGAATTAACAAGATCAGCTGGGTCACCTATAAGCAGAAATATCCTATTGCCGTAGATATGTGGAATACGCGCCCCTTGGGCCTGCCCCTGCATTTTGAGGATGATAACGCGGATTATATCGCCGCCGTTTCCGACATGACTCCAGAAGGTCTTGCGCGCACCCGGGACATTGCCCGCATCCAGACCCCTGTCTGCAGCATGACACTCCCCTTACAGCAAGTTCCGGTCAACCTGCGCCAGCCAAAGCGCGCCGCTGTGAATTTTGGTTAGGGCGATGACCAAATCTTCACACATCGTCCCTTTGTTTCAGGTTTCAGAACGGCCCAGGAATACCCAGCGTTACGCCAAGTCCGGAGTGATGATTGCAGCAACTGGCGTGTCATTAACTGGTAAAAGTTTACTCTCCGACGTGGAGTCGCTTTTATCGCAACCGCAGTACCGAAAAATCGTGGAGGATGAGTTGCAAACGCTTTTGCAGGATTTAGCTCAGAGTATTCTTACCAAGACAATCGGATAGACCATGTCACTCAGAACCCAAATCAAACATCAACTAAACGCGGCCCAGATTGAGGCCTTTGAAACAGACGGCGTTGTTTGCCTCAAAAATGTCATTACGCCCGGCGAGATCGAAGGCTTACGGACCTCTGTCATGCACCAGATGGATAAACTTTCGGAAACCCATACCGCATATGATTTTGAGTCCATTGCGCAGCAAGTCTGGGCGGACAAAGAGGCTTACGACGTGGGCGCGGCGGACCGGTTCGATATGGCGGACCTACGTGCTATTATTGAGCACGACTCGCTCGCGCGCCCCATACGCGATAAGATCGAAAACGCCGGCGTCAATAACGGCCGGTTTTTTTACGACGCCGCAGGGTGGCGTACATTTGGGGATATTCGCGCAGCCGCAATGGACTCAGTGCTGCCTGAAGTCTGCGCCCAGCTCCTTCGCAGTGAGTATATCAATTTTTGGGAAGACACGACTTTTGTAAAAGAGCCTTTGACCGGGCAGAGAACCGCCTTTCACCAAGACTACAGCTATTTTCAGATCGAAGGTAATAAATGCTGCATCGTCTGGATACCCTTGGACCCTGTATCAGCAGAAAACGGTCCCATGGAATATATACGCGGATCCCATCTTTGGAATGAGACTTATGCCCCAAACATCTTAATTGGGCAGTCCGTAGATCCGTTCTCGCCCTTCCCTCGCTGTCCGGATATTGAAGCTAATGAGCAGGATTATGATATAGTCAGCTTTGACGTGGAACCGGGCGACGTTATTATTCATCATGTCATGACGGTGCATGGGTCTCGCGGTAATGTCTCGCGCTCGAAACCACGCCGCGCGATTTCGTTTCGATATTGCGGCGATGATATCCGTTATCTGGATCGTCCCGGCGCCGTCGTGCAGCCGTATTTGCAAGAGAAACAAGAGGATGGCGAATCTCTATACTCCAAAGACTATCCCTTGGTCTGGCCACGCCCTTTTCCGGGAGCGAAGATCGCGCCAATTTTCGACAACGTTACTTTAATGCCCAACACACCAGAAAAAATGCCTACTCAGCAGTTGGGGCGCTGAGTAGGCTCTCAAAGCCGCTGTCGATGTGGACCGCAACGACCTTGCTTAGCGAAACTAGCATTTGGTGTGCAGAAGTAAATGCACAATTATATAGGGTTTAAAAAAGAGCTTTGGCCTTGCCCCCCAATCCTCATTGCAGACATTAGCCCAGAGGCTTAAAACGCCGCTCCATAACAGCCGCTGGTAATGTTTGAAATTTTGCACTCGCTGACGTCCGCAATGCCCCCCAACCTGAAGTCAG
>Ga0115031_1004083_pt1 | contig 10811 bp, 9 predicted proteins | sample Maine_Asex4_meta_FD_87301 | JGI IMG/M metagenome (GOLD analysis project Ga0115031, IMG submission 87301) | Marine algal microbial communities from Maine, USA - Maine_Asex4_metaG | ecosystem: Host-associated > Algae > Red algae > Unclassified | place: Maine, USA | collected 2015-01-05 | reverse complement strand
TCCTTCAGTCCGCTGGAGCGGTGCAGCATCCAGTCCACCACGAAATTGACCGCCACGGTCAGGAGGGCGATGGCCCCGGCGGGGTAGAGGGGCACGGCAACGCCGAAGCTGATGAGCGTGGCGTTGTCGCGCACCATCGACCCCCAGTCGGCGGTCGGCGGCTGGACGCCGAGGCCCAGGAACGAGAGCGCCGAGATGGTGAGGAAGACGAAGCAGAAGCGCAGGCCGAACTCCGCGATCAGGGGTGCGCTGGCATTGGGCAGGATTTCGCGGCGGATGATGTACCAAAGACCTTCGCCCCGCAGGCGTGCGGCCTCGACGTAGTCCATCACCACGATGTTCATGGCGACGGCGCGCGTCAGGCGGAATACTCGCGTCGAATCGAGGACCGCCATGATGAGGATCAGCGCCGCCGTGTAGATCCAGGGCGACGGGTTGTCCATCCGTCCGATCCACGTGTTGGCGACCGTCAGGGCGAGCAGCGCGAAGATCAGTGAGGGGATCGACATCAGGACGTCGATGATGCGCGACAGGATCTGGTCGACCCAGCCGCCGAACGTCGCCGCCAGCATCCCGAGGAACCCGCCGAGCATGAAGGAGATGAAGGTGGTGATCAGCGCGATGCCCACCGTATTGCGCGCGGCGTAGATGAGGCGCGAGAGCATGTCGCGCCCGAGGTTGTCGGTGCCGAGGAGATAGGTCGCGTTCGGCTCCTCGAACTGCGCGCCGATGATCTCGCGCTCGCCGAAGGGGGCGAAGAGGGGGGCGAACAGGGCGACGACGATGTAGATCGCGATGACGATCATGCCGAACCACGCGGTCAGCGGCGCGGTGCGAAAGGCGCGGGACAGGGTTTTCCATTTGGATTCCTGCTCGACACGCGGGGCAGCGCCATCGGCGCTGGCCGCGGTCGGGTCGGTCATCGCGACAATATCCTCGGTCGCCTGTGCCTCATGGGCATTGGCGGAGCGGTGGATAATGGTGGTCGGTTCGTTGGTCGTATCGGTCATGGCTGCACCCTCCCGGCGCTCATTTCGGGTGTAGCAGGCGCGGGTTCGTCGCGATGGCGAGGATATCCGCGAGCAGGTTCAGCAGGATGTAGGTGGCGGCGAAGATCAGGCAGCAGGCCTGCACGACCGTGACGTCGCGCTTGGTCACGCTGTCCACCATCAACTGGCCGACACCGGGATAGACGAACACCACCTCGACCACGACCACCCCGGTGATCAGGTACGCGAGGTTGATCGCGACGACGTTGATGATGGGGGCCAGCGCGTTCGGCAGGGCGTGGGTGACGATGACGCGCAGGGGACTCATCCCCTTCAGCCGCGCCATTTCGATATAGGGCGAGGCGAGCAGGTTGATGATCGCCGCGCGGGTCATGCGCATCATGTGCGCGGTAACCACCAGCGTCAGGGTCAGCGCGGGCAGGAAGCTGCGCTCCAGCCGCTCGCCGAAGGACGTGCCGGGGGAGATGTTGGAGATGGACGGGAACGCGGTGACGCCCGCAAGCTGCGGCTTCCAGTATCCGATGAAGACATTGGCGATGAAGGCCGCGCCGATCAGGGCGAAGAGGGCAGGCACGACCGGAAAGGTCTTCCCGATCTTGCGCCCGTCGCGGAACGACCCGACCCCCTCCATCAGGAACCAGATTCCGATCAGCCCCAGCACCCAGATCAGGCCGAAGGGATACCCCACCGCCAGCATCAAGATGAGGATATAGGCGACGAAGAATTCGGGGAAGGAGATCGAGCTGAGCGTCAGCACGTTGATCATCCGGTCGAACCAGGTGTTCCGGTACAGCGCCGCCAGCAGGCCGAGGACGATCGAGATCGGCACGGCGAGGATGGCGGCGAAGCTGGCCAGGAACAGCGTATTGCCCAGCCGGGTCGACATCAGGTCCGAGATTTCGCGCTTGGAGGCCAGCGACTTGCCGAAATCACCCTGTACGGCCCCGCCCAGCCAGTCGAAATACCGCTCGACGGGGGGCTTGTCGAGGCCCAGTTCCTTGCGGAAGGCGGCGACGGTTTCGGGGGTTGCGGATTGCCCGAGGATTTCCTGCGCCAGGTCGCCTGGCAGCATCTCGACCGCAGAAAAGATAATGATCGAGACGACGAGCAACGTGAGTAGCCCCAGCCCCAGTCGCTTGAGCGCCATGCTCGCAATCGGATGCATCCCCAGCCCGTCCTTCATCGGTGACAATTACCGTCACGTTAACAGCCCTCGACCCCGTCGCAACGTTTAACTGCCCCACGGGGGCCACATTTGCCGTTGCCCGCTTGCGGTCGCGGCGCGCCTCGCGCAGGGTCGTCCCGTTGCGGGACAGGCGGGGAGGGTGTCGATGCGCACGACGAAAACGATACACGTCGTCTCCTGCCATGCGGAGGGCGAGGTCGGGGACGTGATCGTCGGCGGTGTCGCCCCCCCGCCGGGCAACACCCTGTGGGAGCAGCGGAACTGGATCGCGCGCGACGGGGTGCTGCGCGACTTCATGCTGAACGAACCGCGCGGCGGGGTCTTTCGCCACGTCAATCTGCTGGTGCCGCCGAAGCATCCGGAGGCGGTCATGGGCTTCATCATCATGGAGCCGGAGGACACGCCGCCGATGTCGGGGTCCAACTCGATCTGCGTCGCGACCGTGCTGCTGGACAGCGGCATCGTCCCGATGACCGAACCGGTGACGGAGATGGTGCTGGAGGCCCCCGGCGGTCTCGTGCGCGTGCGGGCCGAGTGCGAGGGCGGCAAGGCGCGGCGCATCACGGTGCGCAATCTGGCGTCCTTCGCGGGGGAGAGCGCGATACTGGATGTGCCGGGGCCGGGACAGGGGCAGGGGCAGGGACCGGTGGCGGTGGATACGGCCTATGGCGGGGACAGTTTCGTGGTGGTGGACGCGGCGGCGCTGGGGTTCTCGCTGGTGGCGGCGGAGGCGCGGGCGCTGGCGGAACTGGGCGTGCGGATCACGAATGCGGCCAATGCACGGTTGCGCTTTCACCACCCCTGGAACCCGGACTGGGCGCATTTCTCCTTCTGCCTGTTCGCGGGGCCGATCACGCGGAACGGCGCGCATCTGAGCGCGGGGGCGGCGGTGGCGATCCAGCCGGGCAAGATCGACCGTTCGCCCACGGGGACGGCGGTATCGGCACGCATGGCGCTGCTGCATGCCGCCGGAGAGATGCAGGTGGGCGACACTTTTACCGCCCGCTCGATCATCGGGTCGGAGTTCCACGGTCGTATCGCCGATACCGCCACGGTCGGGGGACGCCCGGCCATCATCCCCGAGATTTCGGGGCGGGCATGGATCACGGGGGTGCATCAGCACATGCTCGACCCGGACGATCCGTGGCCGCAGGGGTATCGGTTGAGCGATACGTGGCCGAAGATCGGGGGGTGAAGCGATTTCCCGAACAATGCTCTGACCATCGAGGCCCCGGGTCTTCGCCCGGGGCAGGGTGATTCACGACCCGGAATGCTCCGCCAGAAACGCATGGGACAAGGCCAGCACGTCCCCGGGCTTCTCGGCATGGATCCAGTGCCCGGCATCCGGCACGATCTCGACCACCGCATGCGGGAAGAGGGCGCGGATGGCGTCGTGATGGCCGGGGCGGATATAGGCCGAATTGCCGCCGCCGATGAACAGGGCGGGGCCGTCGTAGCGCGCGGTCCCCGGATCGGCCCAGCCGACCAGCGTGTCCATCGCCCCGGCCAGCACGTCGAGATTGGACCGGCGGGTGATCCCCTCGCCCGTGATCCGCAGGTTCTGCAACAGGAACGCGCGCATCGTCGCATCCGTCACGTCTGCCTTCAGCGCCGCATCCGCCTCGCTGCGCCGGGTGATCGTGTCCAGATCCAGCCCGCGCAGGGCGTCTATCTGGTCGAGATGCGAATGGGTGTAGGCGACCGGCGCGATATCGGCGACGATCAGCGCGGCCACCCGCTCCGGCGCATCCAGCGCCAGCCGCATCGCCGCCTTTCCCCCCATCGAATGGCCGAAGACGACCGCGCGGCCCCCGGTCTCCGCCGCGATGAAGCCGGCCAGATCCCCGGCCATGGCGGGATAGTCCATGACATCGTGCCACGGACTGTCCCCGTGGTTGCGCATGTCGACGGCGCAGACATCGCGCGAGACCGCGAAACCCTTGGCCAGCGTGCCGAAATTGCGGGCCTGACCCAGCAATCCGTGGGCCATGACGACGGGGAGCAGGCCGGGGTCGCCCCCCTGCGCCTCGATCTTCGTGAAATGCAGGGGTACGGCCATCAATCGCCCTTCCACACGCTGGCGTAGAGGTCGGGGCGGCGGTCGTGCAGGTTGCGCACGGCCCCCTCCCGGCGCGCCCAGTCCAGCCGCGCCATGTCGAGATCGGCGAAGATGATCTGTTCGGCGTTCGGTTCGGCATCGGCGGCGATGCCGTCGCGGGCGAAGGGCAGGTCGCAGGGCGTGAAGATCGCACTCCCGGCATGGTTGATATTGATGTTCACGACCCCGCGCAGGGTGCCGCAACTGCCGGACAGGGCCATGTAGCACTGATTCTCGATCGCCCGGGCCTGCGAGCACAGCCGCACCCGCATCGTACCGGCGCGCGTATCCGTCTGGAACGGCACGAAGATCAGCCGCGCGCCCGCATCGACCAGCCTGCGCCCCAGTTCGGGGAATTCGCTGTCGTAGCAGATCAGCGTCCCCACCGGCCCGCAATCGGTTTCCACGACCGATAGTCGCCGCCCGCCCTCGACACCCCAGACCGCGCGCTCGTCGGGGGTCGGGTGCAGCTTTTCCTGGGCGTGGATCGCGCCGTCCTTCAGGCACAGATAGCCGACATTGCGCGGCACGCCGCCTGCATCGCGGGTCAGGTGCGACCCGGCAAGGACGTGGATGCCGTGCCGCCGGGCCATCGCGCCCATGCGGTTGCGGAAATCGGGGGTTTCCTCGGTCAGCGCGTCGACAGTCGCCGCCGGGTCATGCCCGGCACGGGTCACGAGCGGAAACGTCATGTATTCCGGAAACACCACGAAGTCGCAGCCGTACCCGGCGGCGATGGAGACGTAGTGTTCGACCGGGGCGTAGAATTCGTCCCGGTGCCGCACGTTGCGCATCGGTAACTGGACGCAGGCAACGCGAACCCTCTCCCGGCTCCCGCTCATCCCGGCATCAGGTGCGGAAGATCAGCAGGAACAGGCATACGACGATGGACATCAGGGCAACATACATCGACCACTTGACGAAGCCGCTGAACGCATCGCGCTGGGCCGAAATATCCATCTCTCCACGCACGTGGGTATCGGGGTCGTAGTCGGTGCTCATCAAGGTACCCTTATCTGATAGATGGCGCGACAATAGGGATCAATGATGTGGCTCGCAAGCGGCTTTGCCACGGAATACCGTCACTTTCTTCGCAGATGCTCGTCCAGGCGCGGCATGATCTCGATCAGGTTGCAGGGGCGGTGGCGGTAATCGAGCTGCAAGCGCAGGATATCGTCCCACCCGTCCCTGCACGCCCCGGGCGAGCCGGGCAGGGCGAACAGATACGTGCCGCCCGCGACCCCGCCGCAGGCCCGCGACTGCATGGTCGAGGTGCCGATCTTTCCGAAGGATATCATGTGGAAGAGGGCGGCGAAGCCCTCGATCTCCTTGTCGTAGACGTCGAAATGCGCCTCGACCGTCACGTCGCGTCCGGTCAGGCCGGTGCCGCCCGTCGAGATGACGACATCCACCGTCTCGTCGGCGATCCAGCCGCGCAGGGTCTCGGCGATCTGCGCCCGCTCGTCGCGGATGAGTCGGCGGTCCGCGAGGCGATGGCCCGCCTCCGCCACGCGCCCCGCCAGCACGTCGCCGGAGCGGTCGTCCCCTGCCGAGCGCGTGTCCGAGACGGTCAGGACGGCGATGCCGACGGGGATGAAGTCGCGGGTCTCGTCGATGCGGCTGGCACTCATCGGATACTCCCGATCTTGGCTTGCAGGGTCAGCAGGTCGGACCACGCCTTGTGCTTGTCCATGGGCTGGCGCAGCAGATAGGCGGGGTGCAGCATGGGCAGGCAGGGGCGCGCGGCGGCGGGGGTCGCGACCTCGGCCCAGTGCCCGCGCATCTTCATGATGCCGGTGGTCGTGTCCAGCAGCGCCCTGGTCGGCGTATTGCCCATCAGGACGATCAGCGCGGGGTCGATCAGGTCGATATGCCGGCGGACGAAGGGGAGGAAGGCGCTCGATTCCTCCGCACTGGGGGTGCGGTTCTGGGCCGGACGCCAGGGGATGATATTGGTGATGTAGACGGCGCGCGCGGGGTCGGTGTCGTGGCGCGACAGGCCGATGGCGGCGAGCATCCGGTCGAGCAGCTGCCCCCCCTTGCCGACGAAGGGCCTGCCCTCGATATCCTCGTTCCGCCCCGGGGCCTCGCCCACGATCATGATGCGGGCGGCGGGGTTGCCGTCGGCGAACACGCATTGCCGCGCGCCGCTCTTCAGCGGATGGCCATAGGCGTCGATGGCGGCATGCAGGGATGCGAGATCGGGGCAGGTCGCGGCAATCGCCTCCGTCTCGCCCTCGCCCGGGGGGGTCAGGGTCAGCACGGTGGCAGAGGAGGCGGCGGGTTTCGCCTCGGGGGGAGGCGGCGCAACCGTGCGGTCGAGGAAATCGTCGCCGATCGCCTCGTCCGCCCCCAGTTCCACCTGCCACGCGAGGGCAGCGAGCATCTCGTCGCGCGAATCCGTCATGTCGTTCTCCCGTGCCGGAGAGTAGGGCGCGCGGGCCGGGACGCAAAGCGCTCAAATCGGGATCAGCGTCTCGTGACAATGCTCGATCAGGGCGTCGCGCACGCGCATGCGGGCCAGTTCGGCCTCGTCCGCCACCACGCGCAAGGCCCCCAGATCGGCGGCGAGCAGCGCGCGCTTGACGGGTCCGATGGAGGCGGGGCGCATCGAGAACGCGCGGATGCCCATGGCCGCCAGCGCCAGCGCGTCGAGGGGCCGGCCCGCCGCCTCGCCGCAGAAGCTCAGTTCCGTGCCGCTCTCCTCGCACCGTTCCACGATCAGGCGGATCAGGCCGAGGAAGGCCGGGTGCGTCACCTCGTAGCGGCCCGCCGTGCGCTCGTTCGTGCGGTCGGCGGCAAAGAAGAACTGCAGCAGGTCGTTGCCGCCGATGGAGATGAAATCCGTCAGGTCGAAGAACCGCTTCTGGGCGAAGGCCAGCGAGGGCGTCTCCAGCATCGCGCCGATCTTCACGTCGACGGGCGGCACGTCCATGTCGAGGCGGTCGATCTCCTCCAGCAGCATCCCGCGCGCCTTCTCGAATTCCTGCAATGCCGCGACCATGGGGAACATCACGCGCAGGGACCGCCCGCTGGCGGCGCGCAGCATCGCCTGCAACTGCATCCGCAGCACGACGGGGCGGTCGAGGCCGACGCGGATGGCGCGCCAGCCCAGCGCCGGGTTGTTCTCGCGCGGCTGCTTCATGTAGGGCAGCACCTTGTCCGACCCGATATCGAGGGTACGGAAATTGACCAGCCGGTCCCCCGCCTTGTCGAGGACATGGCCGTAGAACTTCGCCTGCGCCTCGCGCGTCGGCATCGTCTTGTTGAGCATGAAATGCAGTTCGGTGCGCAGCAGGCCCACGCCCTCCGCCCCGCTTTCGGTCAGGCTGGGCAGGTCAGCGGCCAGTCCCCCGTTCATGTAGAGGCTGACGGTGCAGTCATCGAGCGTGCGGCAGGGCAGGTCGCGCAGGGCCGCGAAGCTGGCCTTCTCCTGCGCGCGCAGGGACAGCTTTTCCTCGTAGGCGGCGATGACGTCGTGTCGCGGGCGCACATGCACGTGGCCCTGGTCGCCGTTGACGATGATCGTGTCGCCGCTCTCGGCCTCGCGCAGCGCGCCCTTGGCCTGCACGATCAGGGGGATTTCCATGGCCCGGGCGACGATGGCGGCATGCGAGCCGATGGCCCCGTCCTCCATCACCACCCCCGCCAGCGTGCCGCGCGGATAGTCCATCATCTCGCCGGGGCCGAGCGCGCGGGCGATCAGGATCGCGCCGTCCCGGGGCATGTCGCGGTCGCCATCGGGCAGGATCAGGCGGCGCATCAGGCGCTGGGCGATATCGTCCATGTCGTCGAAACGCTGGCGCAGGTAGGGGTCGGTCGCGGTGCGCAGCTTGAGCCGCGCCTCGGTGCGGGCCGCATCGACCGCCGCCTCCGCCGTCAGGCCCGAGACGATGAATTCCTCCAGTTTGCGCACCCAGCCGCGATCGTTGGCGAACAGGCGATACGTCTCCAGCACCTCGCGGTGCTCGCCTGTATCGTCCATGTCGTCGTCGTCGAGCATGGCGTCGATATCGGTGCGCAGCCGCCCGAGCGCCTCGCTCAGCCGCGCGCGTTCCTCCGCCGGATCCTCTGCGATGGGGTTGGGCAGCAGCAGCTTCGGCTCGTGCAGATGGGCGGGGCCGATGGCAACGCCGTCCGCCGCGCCCTGTCCCTGCACGTGGACGGGTTCGCGCCCGTCCGCGTCCCCGCCCTCGGCGGCATGGGGGATCAGGGTGCCTGCTTCGGCCATCTCGGCGATGACCATGGCGACGAGGGCGAGGGCCTCGCTCTCCTCCTCCGTATACCGCATCGGGTGTTCGTTCTGGACGACGAGCACGCCCATCGTGCGCCCCAGCTTCTGGATCGGCACGCCGAGGAACGACGAATACCGCTCCTCGCCCGTTTCCGGCAGATACCGGAATTCGGGGTGCTCGCGTGCCTTTGCGGTGACCACCGGGCGACCGTCGCGCGCGATGATGCCGACCAGACCCTCGCCGACCTTCAGCCGCGCCTCGTGCACCGCCTCGCGCTTCAGCCCCTCGGTCGCGCTGAGTTGCAGCGTGTCCTGCCCGCGCATCAGATAGACCGAGCAGACCTCCGCCGCCATGGATTGCGCGATCAGCGTGACGATCTGGTTCAGCCGCTCCTGCCCGTCACCGGGCGCGGCGAGGGCCTGGCGCAACCGCCGCAGCAGCAGCCTGGGCGAGGACGCCCCCCCCGGCCCCGACTTGCGCGTCGAACCCCAGCCGGACGCGGTAGAATCGCCGTCGTATACCGACACCTAAGCCGCTTCCAGTTTCTCAACGAAGCGTCGCCGGGCTGCCTTGATCCGCTCGCGACCACTATCTCTCTCGGAGTGGTAGAGTTGAGCGGCTCTGATGACGATCTGCTGATCGCCTTGCCTGAAAGTGCTGTTCTCGATCTCCACGGAAGAACCGGAAACACGATACGTCTTCCGCAACGCCGCGATCATGTCGGCTTCCGAAGGGCCGATCTGGAGGGACGAGAAGTCCATGCCGCACTCCTCTCCAAATCGGTCGAAGAACCTGAGGAAGAGGTCGGTCGTCGCCGTCGCGCCATCGACGAAAAACAGCGGAGTTGCAACGTAAAAACGCCACTCCCCCACATCTTGCGCGAAGATCCATCCCGCGAAACCGATAGGAAAATCCATATCGTGCAGGCGATCGGTGAACTGCGAGCCGCTCTCCATCTCGTTCTGGCTCAAAGGTCGGACATGCATTTTACCAGCCCTTCATCCTTGTCTTCAAGAGCATTCAGAAGTTCACGAACGTAGCTGCGGGGCATTCTCGATAGAGCATATCGTCTGTCGGTGGTGCCTCTCAACATGAACCAGTATGTTCTAAATCCCGGCTTCTTGCGACATATATCGGAAATTTCCCGGGCCAGATCACCACGCTCGGAGAGAGCCTTGAGGTCGTGGGTACGAAGATTATCCGGCCATTCGTTGAATTTCTTCTTACGTGCTATTGCAGCCTTCATGCAAAACTCCGCTGCCATTCTCACATGATCATAGACAACGTCCGGGGGGGCCGAGTCGAGGCGTTCACGTGCCTCCTTCAATCGCAGATCACGCAGTCTGAGCCAGTCCTCTTCGCTGCAGGCCTGCATCACGCCTCGGCCGTCGCGGTTCCCGCGAGGTCGAAGGCGGCGTGCAGGGCCTGCACGGCCAGTTCCATGTATTTGCGCTGGACCAGCACGCTGACCTTGATCTCGGATGTCGTGATGACCTGAATATTGATCCCGTCGGCGGCCAGGGCCGAGAACATGCGCTGGGCGACGCCGGTATGACTGCGCATCCCGATGCCGACGACCGACACCTTGGCGACATCGCGGTCGGCGATCAGCCCCTCGAACCGGATATCCGCCTTGGCCGCCTCGATGGTCGCCTTGGCCAGATCGAACTGGTCGGAATGGACGGTAAAAGTCATGTCGGTGCGTCCGTCATCCGAGATGTTCTGCACGATCATATCGACATTCACATTCGCCTCGGCCAGCGGGCCAAAGATGGCGGCGGCGACGCCGGGGCGGTCGGCCACATTCTGAAGGGTGAGCTTGGCCTCGTCGCGCGAGAACGCGACACCCGTGACGACATTGCTTTCCAAGATTTCCTCCTCGTCACAGACAATGGTGCCCGGCGCATCCGAAAAGGTCGAGCGCACCTGCAGCGGCACCTTATACCGCATAGCCAGTTCGACCGAGCGGGTTTGCAGGACTTTGGCCCCCTGCGAGGCGAGTTCGAGCATTTCCTCGAAGGCGATGCGGTCGATCTTGCGGGCATTCGGCTCCAGCCGGGGGTCGGTGGTGTAGACCCCGTCCACATCGGTATAGATATCGCAGCGTATGGCCCCGAGGGCAGCGGCGATGGCGACCGCGCTGGTATCGGACCCGCCCCGGCCCAGCGTGGCGATGCGGTTATCGGGGGCAATGCCCTGAAAGCCCGCGCAGACGGCAACGTCGAACCCTTCCTCGAATTTCGCCAGCATCGCGGTGGTGTCGATGTTCTCGATCCGGGCGG
>Ga0115031_1004082_pt1 | contig 10811 bp, 9 predicted proteins | sample Maine_Asex4_meta_FD_87301 | JGI IMG/M metagenome (GOLD analysis project Ga0115031, IMG submission 87301) | Marine algal microbial communities from Maine, USA - Maine_Asex4_metaG | ecosystem: Host-associated > Algae > Red algae > Unclassified | place: Maine, USA | collected 2015-01-05 | reverse complement strand
GACCCGCTTCGAGCGTCCGGACCGACATATTTGAGCTGAGAACCATCACTTCGTTCGCTTCTCAGGCCAAATATGATCGGACCGACCGCCTTCGCTAAGGTCTGACGTTCTAAGCGAAGGAGGGTCCGGTAAGCTTACGATTGCTCCTCACCCCACCGCACAATCCCCACAAACCCCACTAATCACACAGTTAGCATTCTTCAGGATGTACCCCTTCGGAGCCGGAAAATTAACCGTAGATGGCAGGCACTCCACCTGCTGGCATTTTGTGCAGCGGAAATGAAAGTGAAAATCGTTGACCGCCTGATTATCTTTTTTATCGCGTAGCGCAAAGTACTGCTTCCCGTTTCCCGTGATGATGCGGCACAGGATACCATCCTCACAAAACTGATTGAGAATACGATAAATCGTAGCCCGGTTGATCTTAACGGTAATCCTTTCTTCAATGACATCCTGGCTGAGTGCTGAACCAGATTCGCTAATCATGGCCAAAACGGCTTGCTTGGTGGGGGTATTTCTTCGCTTCATACTATTGCAACATATTTGCAATAATAAGAAATTCGTGTAAATTTGCAACAGAGTGGCTTTAAGGTAACCCACAAAAGCATGAATCTACGCTTCTATTTCTCACTCTGTTTTCTGACCATTGGTATAGGACTGATGGCGCAGCAGTCATCAGACTGTGCCTACGGCATTCAGGGCAAGGTCTACGATGCCGCGAGCAAAGAGCCGCTGGCTTTTGTCAGCGTACAGCTGGACGGAAAGGGGGAAGGCGCAGTGACCGACGAGACAGGAACCTTCGACATAAAGAACCTGTGTGAGCAGGAATACGACCTGTCCTTCAGCTATTTGGGCTACAAAACAGTTACCCACCATCATGACTTTCACCACCCTTCTCTGGAGATTTACCTCGCTCCTGATGAGTATTTATTAGAGAGCATCGTTGTAGAGGCCAGCAGCCTCCAGAGTGGTATTGCCTCCATTACCAGCAATCGTTTATCCGGCAAAGAACTGGAAGCCGTTTCTTCGGGCTCCTTCGGTGATGTGGTCAGCGAAATTACCGGAGTAGGTATGCTGAAGACGGGGCAAAACATTGTCAAGCCCATCATCCACGGGCTGCACAGCAACCGGGTATTGCTGATCAATAACGGTCTGCGCCATGAGTTTCAGAACTGGGGAGAGGATCACGCCCCGGAGATTGACCCATCGCTGATTGACAATATTGAAGTAGTAAAGGGCGCTGCCACCGTTCGTTTCGGGCCGGATGCACTGGGAGGCGTGATCTTGGTAAACCCGGCTAAAGTGGAGTTGAATACGCCCGTAGTGGGCAAAGTCCGGCTCCACGGTCAATCAAATGGCCGGGCGGGCGAAGGTACCGTTGAGCTACGCAAGGGCTTCAAATGGTGGAGCCTTCAGGGTGGAGGATCCTACGTAAAGCAGGGCGATCTGCAGGCGGCGGATTACCAGTTGACGAATACCGGTAAAGAAGAAAGCAGTTACTACGGAAAATTACGTATTCACCCTACCGCGAAGCTGGACATTGAGGCCAGCTATAGTCATTTTGAGCAAGAGCTCGGCATCCTGAGTGGCTCCGTATTCGGAAACCTGGACGATCTGCGGCAGGCATTGGTCGTCGACACCCCGCTGTATACCCTACCCCTTAGTTACGACATTAATCAGCCCCGCCAATCGGTACAACATGACCTCGTCAAGGGAAGTATCCGCTACATTGGTGAAAACCAATCCCTGTACGTCCAATATGGCCATCAGCTCAACCGCCGGCAGGAGTTCGGCGTCCGCCGGGGAGACGCTCCAAACATTGACCTGGAGCTGCGTACGGAGAGTATCGACCTCGACTGGAATCACCCCGACCTCGGCCCACTGTCAGGAAAGCTCGGTGCCCAATGGCTCAGGAAGGCTAACGATAACCAGGCCGGGACCAATACCGTCCCCTTCATCCCCAACTACGACGAACAACGGCTGGGGATTTACCTCATTGAATCCTTGCCCCTCGGCAAGGGTACTCTGGAAGCAGGCCTCCGCTACGACCAGCTGGAGTCAGAAATCACCGGTCGGGAGCCGGACAACACTATCTACCGCAATACCATTCTGTACCGCAATGTATCCGGCACCCTCGGCTGGGAGCATCCCGTGGGTAAACATGGCTCCTTCCGCAGCAATTTCGGAACCGCCTGGCGGGCACCGGATGTAGCCGAACTCTATCGCTTCGGGCAGCACAATTTCTTCATCGAATACGGCCTGTGGCGCTATACCATCAATGAAGACTCCGACTTCGTCACCACCCGTGAAGGAATTCTGGACCAAACTGACCGGGAGGTGCCTTCGGAAAAAGGGTACAAATGGATCAATACCTACCGCTTGGACAAGGATAAACTAAGCCTGGAGTTCACGGGCTACGTGAACTACATCAACAACTTCATTTACTCCAAGCCCGCCGGGATAACGCGGACCGCCCGCGGATCCTTCGTCTTCTTCATCTACGATCAAACCGACGCTTTGCTTTGGGGCGTGGATGCCAGTAGCCGCCTGACGCACTCGCCAAAGTTCACCTCCGAGGCAAAGGGGAGCTTTCTGTGGTCCAAACAACTTTCTCCCGCTGATTTCTTTGCCAACCAACCCGCCCCTCAGCTAACCTATCAGTTAGACTACCAGCCAAAAATTTCCTGGCTGGCCGAAAGCCAGCTTCAATTGCGGTTTGATTACACCTTCCAGCAATTTCAGCACCCACGGGTTGTCACGGTGGAAGACTTCCTATTCGCCGCTCAGCAAGGCATCAACCGCTTTAGTGAGAATGCCCTGGACTTTGATTTGCTCCCTCCCCCACCCGCCTATCTGCTCACGCACGCCAGCTGGACGAGCCGGTGGAAAAAGCTGCAGCTCCGCCTCGAAGTGCGCAACCTCTTCAACGTCAGTTACCGCAATTACACGGATCGGATGCGCTACTTCGCCGATGATCTTGGCCGCAATTTCATGACAACCATAACTATTCACATTTAATAAAGGTTGCCTCCCGCCAAGGGAGGCAACCCCGCTCTGTATTCAACAACCTTAAGAACCAATTTATGCACAAGTTTTACTTGCTCTTAGGAGCTCTTTTACTGTCCTGGACAGCTTCTGCCCAGCTGAACAACATTACCGGAGTTACCCTGACCTTTACCCCGACGACGGGTATGGCGATCACCGCCACCGCCTCTGATAGTGGTAGCGGACTGGCGGTTGACGGCCCGGTCACCCTGATGGAAAGCGCTGATTACACCCTTACCGTTTCGGTGATGAGTGGAGCCAACGATATTACCAGTCAGATTACCGCTGGTGCTGACGACCATCAGTTATTTTTTATGCCTATGAGTAGCTTCCTCAGCGGAGATGTCATGGCAACAGACACCGACGGCAATGGCTTGCCCCTCGGACTGAGTAACGATCTGGCTACTGAATGTACCGATGGCGATGACGTTACCGGAATGCTTCGGGCCGTCCTGGCCGACCTGACCGGTATCAAGACTGCCGCCTCTACCATTAATGATGGTACTGCCTTGTTCGACCTTACCTGGATGGTTACCGTTGAAGACGACGCTAGTGCTCCACCCTGTGAGAACGAGGAAGAGATCATCACGGATGTCGTTCTGACCTGGACCCCGACCGCCGGTGGAGACCCCATCATTGCCCGCGCCCAGGATCCCGACGGTGAAGGTCCGCTTGACCTGGAGATCCTTGACGACATCGAGCTGTTGGAAAGCACCCAGTATACCCTTAGGATTACCCTGGCCAACTCCATCGAAGGAGAGGACATCACCGAGGAGATCATGGAGGAAGACGATGAGCATATGTTCTTCTTCGCCTTCACCGACGAAGTGTTCTCCAGCCCCGCTGGCGACGGTAACGCCGACAACCGCGACGACCCCATTAACTACAATGACATGGACGAGAACGGACTACCCGTCGGCCTGTCCACCAACTGGGAAACCGAGTGTGGTGACGAAGCGGCAACCGGTACCATCCGTGTCGTGCTCAAGCACCAGCCCGGCATAAAATCAGCGACGTCCACCATCAACGACGGCGGGACGGACGTAGACCTGACCTGGACCGTCAACGTCAGCGAAGACCCCAGTGCTCCACCCTGTGAAAACGAGGAGGAGATCATTACCGACGTAGTCCTGACCTGGACCCCCGTCGATGGCGGTGACCCCGTCGTCGCCCGCGCGCAGGATCCCGACGGCGAAGGCCCGTTGGACCTGGCCATCCTCGACGACGTCGAGCTGGTGGAAAGCACCGAGTACACCCTGGCCATTACCCTGGCCAACTCCATCGAAGGAGAGGACATTACCGAGGAGATCATGGAGGAAGACGATGAGCATATGTTCTTCTTCGCCTTCACCGACGAAGTGTTCACCAGCCCCGCTGGTGACGGGAACGCCGACAACCGCGACGACCCCGTTAATTACAATGATATGGACGAAAACGGGCTGCCCGTCGGTCTCAGCACCAGCTGGGAAACCGAATGTGGTGAAGAGACGGCCACCGGTACCATCCGCGTCGTGCTTAAGCACCAGCCCGGCATCAAGTCCGCCACCTCCACGATCAACGACGGCGGTACGGACGTAGACCTGACCTGGAACGTCAACGTCAGCGAAGACCCCAGTGCTCCACCCTGTGAAAACGAGGAGGAGATCATCACTGATGTTATCCTAACCTGGACCCCGGCGGACGGTGGAGACCCCATCGTTGCCCGCGCACAGGATCCCGATGGTGAAGGCCCCCTGGACCTGGAGATCCTCGACGATATCAATCTGCTGGGAGACACCGAATACACCATGACGATGACCCTGACCAACTCCATCGAAGGAGAAGACATCACCGAGGAGATCATGGAGGAAGACGATGAGCATATGTTCTTCTTCGCCTTTACTGAAGGTATTTTTTCCACTCCTTCCGGCGATGGCAACGTCGATAACCGCCCCGATCCCGTCAACTACAACGACATGGACGAAAATGGCCTGCCGGTCGGTCTGTCTACCGGCTGGACGACGCCTACCAATATGGGCTTTGGTGGCACCTTCCGGCTTGTGTTGAAGCACCAGCCAGACATCAAGTCCGCCGCTTCTACCGTCGATGACGGCGGTACGGACGTTGATCTGACCTTCAATCTTAATACCACTACCAGCATCAACGGACCGCAGGGGGCATTAAACCAGGACCTCACACTGGTGCCCAACCCAGCCTCCAACGAGTTGAACTGGCGGTTAGCCGGTCAGGCATCAGGCAGTCAGTTAGAGGTGCGCATCATTTCCGTCACCGGGCAGGTCGTGCAATCCTACAGTTCCCCCAGCCCCCGGATCGACATCAGCCAGCTACCGGCTGGCAGCTACATTTTCCACCTGCAAACTGACCGGGCAAGTGGCGTGAAGCGATTCATCAAGGTGAATTAAGAGCTTTAGTTTTATTAGTACTTGATTAATGATAGAGGCCACCCGCTTAAACGGGTGTGCCTCTTTCCTTTGCTCTTTTGGTTCCTCACACTGCACCCGCGTCTGCGCCCAAATTTTCAAACGCAAGCGGCGCGCACGCAGGTGAAATGTGAGGGACTAGTAAAGCAGGGAGAAAAACAGAAAACTATCTAATGCAACATTGTTGCATTAAATTAAATATCCCTATCTTTGCCTTCAGCAACCTGGGGATACAGCCTACGTACACCCGCATTCATCACCCTTATGCCGACGTCTTTCTCTCCCAGACCCGTCACCATTCTAACTGGTTTTCTCGGTGCAGGGAAAACCACTTTCCTGAATCATTTGCTGACCCGGAATGAGGGTCTTCGCTACGCCATAATCGAAAACGAATACGGTAAACGAGGCATCGATCATGAGCTCGTGCTACGCCCCGACGAGACGATTGTACAACTCGACAGCGGCTGCCTCTGCTGCACCCTCAACGATGACCTCTACGACCTGCTGAACGATCTACACAAAAGGCATGATGAGTTCGACGAGGTCATCATCGAAGCCACCGGATTGGCCGACCCAACCGGACTGGCGCAGCCCTTTATCGCCCACCCATTAATTAAAAAGCATTTTCCCCTTCGGGCCATTGTTTGCCTCGTGGATGCCGAGCTGATTGAACAGCAGCTGCAGGAAACGGAGGAGGCCATCCGTCAAATCACCTACAGCGATATCTTACTTGTCAACAAAGTGGATCTCGTGGAACAGCAACAGGTAAGTCTGCTGACCCAAATGCTGCAACGAACCAACCCGCTGGCAACGATCTACCACGGTCAGGAAGGCGATTACCCCATCCTCAAGCCCAATGAGCAACTGGAACGGCTTTACCAAGACGTACATCAGTCTGTTTCGGCGATGGAAATACCCCTAAGCTTCCCCGTACCTAAGCCCCAACAGCCCCACCCGCATCAACATACCACCGAAGTGGTATCTCACTCTTTTACCCTGGATCGCCCCTTTGACGACCAAGTATTTTACCAGGAATTATTTGTTTACCTCACCTTTCAATCCGAGGGCCTTTACCGAATGAAGGGCCTGGTATGGATGGCGGGCAAAGGCGAACAATTTGTCGTCCAGTCCGTCGGGAAGCGCTTGAATTTAGCCCCCAAACGCCCCTGGAAAGCAGGAGAAAATAAGCGATCCGTCATCGTTTTTATCGGCAAAAGTCTCCAGCGTAAAGGCCTGGAGCGACTGCTGGTCCGCTGCCTGAAACGAGCAGAACGAACAACTATTTAAACTATTCGAAAATGAACCAGGTCCATTCCGTGGAAATAACAAAAAACTCCAGCTACTCCAATCTATTGGGAGCCGCCGCCAGCGGCCTTTGCGCCGTTCACTGTGCCATAACCCCTTTGGTCTTTGCCGCTAAGCCAATTTTAGAGCACGCCGCCGGTGAGCATGGTCACGCCCACGGCAGCCCGCTGTGGGCTGCCTTCGACTATATCTTTCTCGTGCTGAGTTTCGTAGCCGTTTACTATTCCGTCCGTCACAGTAATCATCGCAGCCTGAAGTGGGTGCTGTGGGTAAGCTGGGTAGTGTTTGCAGTGGGCATCCTCTTCGAGGCTTTTCACCTGCCCTACGGTCATTGGCTGATGTATGGCGGGTCGATTGCACTGGTAGTGGGCCATCTGGTGAATTACCGGTATTGCCGGGCTTATGGTGGAGAGGAATGCAGCAATTAATTAACTACCTGAAATCAACATAAATCCAATGAAAAACCGTCTACCCGTCACCGTACTCAGTGGCTTTTTAGGAGCTGGCAAGACCACCCTGCTCAATTACGTACTAAGCAATAAACAAGGCCTGCGCGCAGCCGTGATCGTTAATGACATGGCGGAAGTCAACATTGACAGCCAATTAGTGGAAGCTTCCGGAAGCCTGGTGCAAGCCGAAGAAAAACTCGTCGAAATGTCGAACGGTTGCATCTGCTGCACCCTGCGGGAAGATCTGATGGTCGAAGTAGAGAAGCTCGCCCAGGAAGGCCGTTTTGATTACATCCTCATCGAGAGCACGGGCATCAGCGAACCGGTACCGGTGGCCCAGACCTTCAGCTTCATCAGCGAGGAAAGCGGTATTGACCTAAGTCGTTTTGCCTATATCGACACCATGGTTACGGTCGTGGATTCCGCCAATTTCCTACAGGACTTTGGTAGTGCTGACAGTATCGTCGACCGCGAGATGACGGATGATCCCCTGGACCAACGCCCGGTCGTCAACCTGCTGACCGAGCAAGTCGAATTCGCTAATGTAGTCTTACTCAATAAAACCGATCTGGTAACAGAAATCGAACTGACGACGCTACAAGGCCTCATCAAGACCCTCAACCCCACGGCTACTATTCTGACTACCCAGGAAAGTGAGGTCCCGCTGGAGAAAATCCTTAATACCGGTAGCTTTGATCTGGTAGAAGCCGAAAACTCCCCCGGCTGGCTTCGGGAACTGGAAGGCGAACATACACCCGAGACGGAAACCTACGGTTTCAATTCCTACATTTTCCGGGCCACCGCTCCCTTCCACCCCGAGCGGTTTTTCAAATTCCTGAACCACGACTTTCCGGGCAATGTCTACCGCTCCAAGGGCATGTTCTGGCTGGCCTCCCGGCCCGGTGAAGCGCTCGTCTGGAGCCAGGCTGGTGGCTCCCTGCGCTACGAAAGCGTAGGTACTTGGTGGGCCAGTAAAACAGCGGAATACCTCGCCCTGCACCCTACCTTTCAGCAACAGCGTGAGCTGATCATGGCTACCTGGGACGAAAACTGGGGAGACCGGAAGCAAGAATTGGTCTTCATCGGTCAGGCCGTAAACGGTCCGCGCATTGAAGCCGCCCTCAAAAGATTTTTGCTGCGCGACTGGGAAATTGAGATGTACCATGAGGGGGAGGAATTCCGGGATCCTTTTCCTGAGTGAAAAACGGAATCCGATGAGCTTCTGATCTTCCAGCTTATCCCGAATCCATTGTACCTTTGCCCCGCAAATAGTATTCAGTTTAAAACCAACACATAATGAAAAATACTTTTCACTTTTTCGCCCTCCTTTTGGTGGCGGTCCACATCGTGGCCTGTGGCAGCAACCCCGCTGACTCCCCCGAGCACAAAGCCATGATGGCCGAGCACGAAACCATGGAAGCCGGACACGAAGCATTAGCCGCCGAGCACGCCGCCATGGAGGAAGAACACGCCAAAATGTTTACTGACCACGAAGCCATCAGCGATCCCGTTGCTGATTCACTACACACGGCACTGGAAGCCCGCCACGAAGCCGCCTTGAAGCAGCACACCGAATTGATGAATAAGCACGAGGCGACACTGGCTGGTCACACAGAAATGATGGCTGCTCACGCTAGTGGGAAAGTAGACCTGACCAAGATGGAGGCCGACCACGCCACTATGAAAAAAGAGCACGATCAATTAGTAGCCGAACACAAGGCAATGGAGGCCGAGCACCAAAAGATGCGGGCCGAACACGAGAAGATGATGGCCGAACATACCAAAGAGAATATGTAATCAGCCCCGCCTTAATCGGCCAATCAGAAAGTTCAACGGTTTTCTATCCCGCTAAGCCCCTAAACTATTTCGGTTTAGGGGCTTTTCTATTAATACGCAACTCGATATCATGCCCAGACGGAAGACAAAATCCCAGACTGCCATTTTAGACTTACTACAAAGGGAGCCCAATGCCCTGAGCCACGATGGCATCACGGCCAAACTGGAGGAGGGGATGGACCGGGTAACCATCTATCGCATCCTCAACCGTTTCGTTGAGGATGGCCTGGCCCATCGCATCGTAGCTGACGACGGACGGCAATATTTTGCCAGTTGCCAAACGGGCTGTAGCCATGACCACACCGCCCACGGCCACCTGCACTTCCGCTGCGTCGTCTGCGACCAGGTAGAATGCGTCCCCGGAAAAGTAGACTACCGCTTGCCTGATGGCTACCAGGTAGACAACAGCAACATCATTCTTTCGGGAAGTTGTAAGGCGTGTGGTGAGGAATAGGTATTCCTTAAGGAGAAAATTGTCTTTTGGGAAATGGTACAAAAAAGCGATCAGCGGTCAGCCTTCAGAGCCGTTTGGCCTGAATGCTGATCGCTGATCGCTAAAAGCTGTAGGATCAAACTCAAAACTTAGTCATCTCTACCAAAATTTGGGATGACTCCTGCATGTCCCTACTCCAACTGAAACTTAACCGGCAGGTTAAACCGCACCCGGACTGGATTTCCCGCCTGCATACCCGGCTTGAACAGCTGCCCTTCCTTTGTAATGGCATTCACGGCCTTCAGGGCAGCTTCGGTGCAGCCAGCACCGACCTTTCGGGCGGGCAGCACTGCGCTGATGGTGCCGTCAATCTCGACGGTGAACTGGACGACGACGGTGCCCTCGATGCCATTCTCCCGCGCCAGGGCCGGGTACTTTACGCGGGACTGGACGAAGCCAAGCAGTTGGCGGTCGGAGCAAAGCTTACGGTCTGCCTGCGGCAAGTCAAAACATTCTTCTCCGAAGAGGGGCATGTGTTCTGCGAAAGTGCAGTATTCCGGAATTTCATCAACTGGTGGTGGAGGTGGAGGCGGTGGAGGTGGCGCGGCCGCAGGTGCAACGATCGCTGGAGGAGCAGGGGGAACCACGGCGTCACCCTCGTCGATGAAATTACTGACGAAGGGTTCGGGTTCTACCTCTACGTCATCCGGGACGGACTCAATAACGGGTGGCGGCGGTGGCGGTGGCGGTGGCGGCGGCGTTTTGGTAATTGGGATGTCTACGTCAATAATATCATCGATAATTCCGACGTCGCCGTAGACCATTTGTTCGGGTTCGAACTGCGTCCAGTTGATGGCGATGAAGCTGGCCGCGATGGCCACACAAAGAGACAGACGGTGGACGGGGCCGGTGAAGCTGAAGGCATCGTTTTTGAGTCGTTTGCCGGAGGGGTCGAGGGGGCGGCGGCGCAGCAGGCTGCGCAGCAGCAGAATTGATCCGCCAACGGCGAGGCATAGCCCGGCCAGCCCCAGCAGCACGGCGGTGCCACTAAAAGTATAAAGTAACATACGATAAATGTATTGGTGAAGGGATAAGGAAGCTCCGGCCGGGGTGCTCTGCCCAATAGATGCTGCTCAGGCTTATTTTGGTGGTTTGAGAAAAGTGAAAGCAATGAAGAAGCCACCTCAACACTCCCTGCTTTTACACTCAAGTACAGTGTAAACTAAGTATTCATTGGTTTCTGCTTGGCCTTTTGCCCGCTGCCGTCATGAAAAATTACTCCCGTAGCTATGGCTATGCTCGCAATTTTTCATTTAGTCAGCG
>Ga0115031_1004081_pt1 | contig 10811 bp, 9 predicted proteins | sample Maine_Asex4_meta_FD_87301 | JGI IMG/M metagenome (GOLD analysis project Ga0115031, IMG submission 87301) | Marine algal microbial communities from Maine, USA - Maine_Asex4_metaG | ecosystem: Host-associated > Algae > Red algae > Unclassified | place: Maine, USA | collected 2015-01-05 | reverse complement strand
GCGTAGAATCCTCCGTAACGGCAATCGGGCAGGGGTGGGGCGGTGAAGATTCTGGTGGGCGTCAAGCGTGTGCTCGACTACAACGTCAAGGCGCGCGTCAAGGCGGACGGCTCGGGCATCGAGCTGGCCAACGTCAAGATGTCGATGAACCCGTTCGACGAGATCGCCGTCGAGGAGGCCCTGCGCATCAAGGAGGCCGGTCACGCCGACGAGGTGATCGTGATGTCGATCGGCACGTCGCAGAATCAGGAGACCATCCGCACCGGGCTGGCCATGGGGGCCGATCGCGGCATCCTGATCCAGACCGACGAGCAGCTGCAGCCGCTGGCGATCGCCAAGCTGCTCAAGCACGTCATCGACGAGGAGTCGCCGGGTCTGGTGATCCTGGGCAAGCAGGCCATCGATGGTGACAACAACCAGACCGGGCAGATGCTGTCGGCGCTGACCGGCATGACGCAGGCCACGTTCGCCAGCAAGATCGAATTCGAAACCCCGGGAGAAGAGGGCGCCCAGGCGCTCAAGGTGACCCGCGAGGTCGACGCGGGCCTGGAGTCGATTCGCGTGACGCTGCCGTGCATCGTGACCACCGACCTGCGCCTGAACGAGCCGCGCTACACCAAGCTTCCCAACATCGTGAAGGCCAAGAAGAAGCCTCTGGAGATCATCGCGCTGGCCGATACCGGCGTCGATGTCGCCAGTGGCCTGTCGGTGGTGAAGGTCAGCGAGCCGCCGAAACGCGAGGCTGGCATCATGGTGTCGAGCGTTGCCGAACTGGTCGGCAAGCTGCGCGACGAAGCCAAGGTCATCTGAGAGAAACGCAATCGTTGAACACGCTGATTCTTGCCGAACACGACGCGGACGGGCTGCGCCCGGTCATCCTGAACGTGATAGCCGCCGCCGGTGCGCTCGGCGCCGGCGAGGTGCACCTGCTGCTCGCCGGGCACGACATCGCCGCCACCGCCGAGGCCGCGGCCAAGGTCGAGGGCGTATCGAAGGTGCTGGTCGCCGACGCCGACGCCTACGCGCACGCCATGGCGGCCGACCTGTCGGCGCTGGTGGTGTCGCTGGCCGAAGGTTACGGACACATCCTGTTCGCCGAGACGGCTACCGGCAAGAGCGTCATGCCGCGCGTGGCGGCCCTGCTGGACGTCGCCGGCATCTCCGGCATCACCGAGGTGGTGAGCGCCGACACCTTCGTGCGCCCGATCTACGCCGGCAACGCGCTGGCGACGGTGAAGAGCACGGATGCGGTCAAGGTCATCACCGTGCGCCCGACCTCGTTCGACGCGGTGGCCTCCAGCGGTGGCAGCGCGACGGTGGAGACGGTGGAGACGGGTGCGATCGATGAACGTGCCAGCTTCCTGGGCCAGGAGCTGTCCGACAGCGATCGTCCCGAACTCACCGGTGCCGATATCGTCATCAGCGGCGGGCGCGGGATGCAGAACGGCGAGAACTTCTCGATGCTCGACGAGATCGCCGGCAAGCTCAATGCCGCGGTGGGCGCGTCGCGCGCCGCGGTCGACGCCGGCTTCGTGCCCAACGAGTACCAGGTCGGCCAGACCGGCAAGGTGGTCGCGCCGAACCTGTACCTGGCGGTCGGCATCTCCGGGGCCATCCAGCATCTGGCCGGCATGAAGGGCAGCAAGGTGATCGTGGCGATCAACAAGGACGAGGAGGCGCCGATCTTCCAGGTGGCCGACTACGGGCTGGTCGGAGACCTGTTCGACATCCTGCCCGAACTGTCGGCCGCGCTGGACGGCTGAACCGGGTCGAACCGGGCCGGGTCGCGCCAGGCTACCCCGGGCCGCTCCGGGCCGCTCAGGCGGCGAGCGCGAACCGGTCGCGCCCGTCGCCCTTGGCCTCGTACAGCGCCTCGTCGGCCCGGTGTGCCCAGCGCTCGCCGGTGTCCTCGTCGCCCAGGATCGCGCCGCCGATGCTGATCGTGACCGTCCGATCGGGCAACGTCCGGGTCGCCGCGACGGCCATGCGGAGCGCGTCCGCGCGCGCACGCGCCTCGCGCTCGCCGGTCGCCGGCATCAACCACAGGAACTCCTCGCCGCCGGTCCGGAACACGTGCTCGCCCGTCCGGCGATGCTCGCGCAACAGGTCGCCCACGCACTGCAGCACCCGATCGCCCGCTGCGTGCCCGAGCTGATCGTTGATACGCTTGAAATGGTCGATATCCAGCGCCAGCAGGCTCGCCGGTTCACCGGTGGTGCGCGCCCGCAGAGCGGTCGCCTCCATCGTGGGCTCCAGATTCACCCGGTTCAGGCAGCCGGTCAGGAAGTCGGTGGTCACCGCTCGGCGAAGATCGTCCTGCTGGATGGAGATGACGCGGATCAGGATGGCCGAGAACAGGCTGGTCACCACCAGCGTGACGATGGCCCGGAAGGCGAACTCGGGCTCGGTCACCCGGAGCAGGACCGGAACACTCGCGCCGAGCATCAGCAGGTTGGTGGCATTGGCCCACCGTTCGGGCACGATGCAATAGATGGCCATGACCGCCGGGTAGCACCACAGCCACCCGGTGGCGCGCAGTTCCACGGTTGCCAGTACCGTGCCGCTCACCAGCATCACCGCCATGCCGAGGGAGGGCAGCAGGCGAACGCGAGCCGCGTTCCGGCATCGCCAGGCGATCGTGAGCATCGCCACGGTCAGCACGAACAGCGCCGAGCCGAGCGCGGTCCTGCCGATGATCGCGTTGTACAGGCCGAACGGTGCGACGAACAGCAGCACCGCCAGGGCGATGTACTGCGTGGTCTGCACCCGGAAATCCGTTTCGCCGATCAAGGCGCCGGCGGTGGGTCTGGGCATGCGCTGGTGAACCGTCAGCCCCGCAGTCATTGCAGGTTCCGTACAGGGTATCGGCATGTCGCTTTCACCCTGAAACGCCCGGGCGCGTGCCCGGTACGGCAGCACGCGTTTCAGGCCGGCGCGCGCGCCCCTCCCTTCGGACCCGCGATGGCTTCGAACGCTCCCGACGGTTGCCTCGACGGTTCATCGGGCTCCACGCGCAGCGCCACGCACACGCGATCCCGGCCCGACCCCTTGGCACGGTACAGCGCATCGTCCGCACGCGACATCCATTGCGACCGGCTGTCGGAAGGCACCGCGATGGCGACGCCGATGCTGACCGTGATCGGGTACCCGGGTAGCGACAGGGCGCCTGCCAGGGCCAGGCGCAGCGTCTCGGCGCGCTCCACCGCCAGGCGGGCGTCGCTGCCGCCGAGCACGACGAGGAACTCCTCGCCGCCCAGTCGGAAGGCCCGATCGGTGCTGCGGATCGATGCGCCGAGCATGCGCCCGGCGATACGCAGCACCTCGTCGCCGACCGCGTGACCGTGCCGGTCGTTGACCTGCTTGAAGTGATCGATGTCCAGTGCCAGCAGGGCGGCGTCGGTCTCGGTGTGCCGGCGCGCGTCCAGGCACGATTCCAGCGTGAATTCCAGCTCGTGGCGGTTGAGCAGGCCGGTCAGCGGATCGGTGACGATGCGTCGCTGCAGGTGCGAGAACTGTTCGGTGACCGCGCGCAGCAACAGCACGGCGAACAGGCTGACCGCCAGCAACGTGGCACCGGCCCTGAGCAGCAGGTCGTGTGGCAGCACATCGTGACCGACGACCAGCACGAGCAGCAGCAGGATGGCGTTCGCCAGCCAGGCGATGCGCTCGGGCAGCAGGCAGTACAACCCGAGAACACCGGGAAAGCACCACAGCAGTCCCACCACGCCGAAGGAGTGCACCAGGTGAACGAGATACCCGATGCCCGATACGCTCACCAGCCCGAGCGTCCACCAGGCTTCCCGGCAGCTCAGACGCATCAGCAGGGCGTGCAGGCAGAGCAGCACCGCGATCGACAGGCCGCCCGCGGCGACCAGCCAGTCCTGCTCGCCGAGACGCATGAGCGCGAACGGCGCCCCCAGCGTCGTGCAGGCGATCGCGAGACCTATGGCCGCCGTGACCCGGAAGCGGTGCTGCTCATTCCCTTGCACGGACGATCCATCCTCGAAAGAAGGCCGATAATCGTGAGACAGTCGATCAGCTCTCGTGATCCGTGGTCAAATTACACCCATCGGTGCGATCGGACTCGCTGGACAAAAGGTGAGCCGCGCCCATGCGGCCCGACGACGAGATCGGTGTCGCGTGCCCATACCGATCCATGGCCGATCCATGGCCGATCCATGGCCGATCCATGGCCGATCCACGACCGACCCATGGTCGACCCATGGCCGACCCACGACCGATCCATGATCGCACCCTGACGGTACGATGGGTGTGCGCGCCTCACCCGCCGCTTCCCACCTGCCCGAGCCTCTGCACCGATGAGCTACACCGCCCCCGTCAAGGACATCCGTTTCACGCTCGAGCACGTGATAGGCCTGTCCGGCATCGCCGATCTCGAAGGGTTCGAGGATGCGTCGCCGGATCTGGTCGAGGCGGTGCTGGAGGAGTCGGCCCGCTTCACCGCCGACGTGCTCGCACCGCTCAACCATGTCGGCGACAAGCAGGGCTGCTCGCTGGCCGACGGCGTGGTGACCACGCCCGATGGCTGGAAGGAGGCCTACGCGCAGTTCATCGACAACGGCTGGGGCAGCCTGTCGTTCCCGCCGGAGTTCGGCGGACAGGGGCTGCCGCTGTGCGTCGCCGCCGCGGTGCAGGAGATGTGGCACAGCGCCAACATGAGCTTCGGGCTGTGCCCGCTGCTGACCCAGGGTGCGGTGGATGCGATCGTGCATCACGGCAGCGAGGCCCAGAAGGCGACCTGGCTGCCCGCCCTGGTGGAGGGGCGCTGGTCGGGCACCATGAACCTGACCGAGCCGCAGGCGGGTTCTGACCTGGCGGCGGTGCGCACCCGGGCCGAACCGCAGGACGACGGCACCTACCTGATCAGCGGCCAGAAGATCTACATCACCTACGGCGAGCACGACCTGACCGAGAACATCGTGCACCTGGTGCTGGCGCGCCTGCCGGATGCCGTGCCGGGTGTGAAGGGCATCTCGCTGTTCATCGTGCCCAAGGTGCTGGTGAACGAGGACGGCTCGCTCGGTGCGCGCAACGACGTCACCTGCCTGTCGCTGGAGCACAAGCTGGGCATCCATGCGAGCCCCACCTGCGTGATGAGCTACGGGGACGCCGGCGGCGCCACCGGCTACCTGATCGGCGAGGCCGGGCGCGGTCTGGTCTACATGTTCACGATGATGAACCAGGCGCGCCACGCGGTCGGCGTGGAAGGCTACGGCATCGCCGAGCGCGCCTACCAGCAGGCCGTCCACTACGCGCGCGATCGCCGCCAGGGGCACACGCTGCTGGGCGAGGGCGACGATGATCACGCCATCATCAACCACCCGGACATCCGCCGCATCCTGATGACCATGCGCTCGGGCATCGAGGCGATGCGCGCGCTCGGGCTGGAGTGCGCGGCCGCCCTCGATCGCGGAGCGCGCCATCCGGATGCCGGGGAACGCGAGCGCCAGCGCCGGCGCGGCGAGCTGCTCACGCCGCTGGTGAAGGGCTGGAGCACCGAGTTCGGCGTGGAGCTGTGCTCGCTGGGCGTGCAGGTGCACGGCGGCATGGGCTTCATCGAGGAGACCGGGGCGGCGCAGTTCCTGCGCGATGCGCGCATCACCCCGATCTACGAGGGCACCACCGCGATCCAGGCCAACGACCTGATCGGGCGCAAGACGCTGCGCGACGGCGGCGAGGCGATGCGCGACCTGCTCGCCGACATCCGTGCCACGCTCGACGAGCTCGACGGCGCCGATCACCTGGACCTCAAGGCGACGGCCAAGCGGTTGCGCCCGGCACTGGCGGCCGCCGACGGCACGTTCGACTGGCTGCTGCGCCAGAACGACCCGACGCTTCCTTCGGCGGGTTCGGTGGAATGGCTGATGATGCTGGGCCGGCTGTGTGGCGGCTGGATGATCGCCCGCCAGGCGCTCGCGGCGCGCGCCGCCCAGGCCGAGCCGGATGCCGATACGGCGTGGCTGGACGCCAAGCTCACGCTGGCACGCTACTACGCCGAGCGCCTGCTGCCACTGGTCGAGGCCGGGCAGACGATCGTGGTCGACGGCGCGGAGAGCACCGTGGCGCTGGACGCTGCCCGCTTCTGAGGCGGGTACCGCGCCGGCGGCGTCGCGGTCGCAATAGAGGTCGAGGGAGGAGGGGCGCGAGTGCCGTGCGCTACTCGCCGAGCACATCGCGCCGCTTGGGCGCGTGCAGCGCCAGCACCGCGTTCTGCGTGGCGATGGGCAGCTCCTGCTCGTCCATCGCACGCATCAGGGCCTCCACCACCGCGTTCATGTCACGGCGCTCGATGCCGAGCCCTGCGTGGGCCACGCGCATGCTCTCTCCGGTATAGGTGCAACCGCCACCGCTCTCGGCGCACAGCTGCTCCTGGATCAGGCGGTGGAAGCGGGTGATGTCGGTGCGGGCGAAGAAGGCTCGGGTGATCTCGTCGGCGGCCAGCTCGCGCACGAACGACTCGCTCAGCGCCTCGATGCCGGCATGACCGCCGAGCGCCCGGAACAGGCGGTCATCGGCGGGGGCGGGCGCAGCGGCGCGGGCCGCACCGAGGTCCGGCGACGGGCCCGGGGCGATCGCGCACCCTCCCGCGAACAGTGCGGCGCATAGCGAGACGATCGTCGACAGGCATTTCACCGGGCAAGCTCCACGGACAGGTAGGCGCCGCGCTGTTCGTCCTGCCCGGCGATGGATCCCAGGTCGGCGAAGGCCGCGATCACCGAGACGTGCTTGTTCGGGAACCAGCCCACGAACACGTCCCGCCAGTCGTCCTCGCGGAAGGCGGCGAGCCGGTCCGGCTTCTGACGGTACTCCGCGCCCACCACCCACCTGCGGTTCAGGAACACGCCGGCCGAGACCTCGCCCACCGCCCGGTACCGCGTGTCGCCGGTGGTCCCGAAACCGAGCAGGCCGGTCTGGTTGGCGCGGGTGGCACGCACGGTGCCGTTCAGGAAGGTACTGCGCCCGAACAGCCCGTGCAGCCACAGCTTCGAGGCCGACAGGTACACGTCCACGCCCTCGTCGGCGGCCGCGCCCACGGCCTGCGGGACATCGAACGTGTCGGTGCTCTTCAGCTGCACGCCCAGCGCCCACTGCGGCCCGGTGTCGTACACCAGCTCGCCGCCCAGCCTGAGCTTCATGCCGATCACGCTCTGCTCCAGCGTCTCGCCGGGCGCCACGCTGTCGATGTCCAGACGCTGTTTCGCCACCGACAGCTCGACCCGGTTGTCGATGCTGACGCTTGCGCCGATGACGTCGAGGGCGTAGTCGTCCACGCGCACCACGCTGCCGAAGGCGGTGGCACTCGCCTCGCCCCGGTCGCCGTAACCCGACAGCACCGCCCAGGGCACCAGGCCGCCCCCGGCGGCTCCCTCGAAGGCGGTGCCGCCGCCGGTGGCCAGGAGGCGGCTGCCGCCGCTGGCCGGGGTGATGCCCTGAGCGGCGGCGAGCCCCGGCAGCAGGGCGATGCACGGCAGCAGCGGTGCGAGCTTCATGCGGCCTCCGGCACGGAGGTGCCCCGGTGATCGAGCCACTCGCCCAGCGCGTCGGGCAGCAGCGGTCTGGAGTGGAAGTAGCCCTGCACGCTGTCCGCCCCGAGGGCGGCGATCAGCGTCTGTTCCCCGAGCGTCTCGACACCCTCGGTCACGACGGTCATGCCCAGACCGTGCCCCAGTTCGACGATCGCCTGGACAATCATCGCGGCCGGGGTGTCGGGCTTGATGTCGATGACGAACGCCCGGTCGATTTTGAGCTCGTCGGCCGGCAGGTCGGCAAGCTTTGCCAGCGAGGAATGGCCGGTGCCGAAGTCGTCGATCGAGATCCGCATGCCGTGAACGCGCAGGCGGTTGAGCGTGCTCAGCGCCAGTTCGGCATCCTCCACCACGGCGCTCTCGGTGATCTCGATCACCAGCGCGTCGGGATCGAGCTCGTAGCGTTCCAGCGTGCCGACGATACGTTCCACCAGCCGTTCGTCGCGCAGATCGAGTGCGGACAGGTTCACGGCGATGGCGATGTGTCGCCCGACGGTGCGCCAGGCCGCACTCTGCCGGGCAGCCCGGTCGATCACCCAGTCGCTGAGCATCGACACGTTGCCCGAGCTCTCGGCCAGCGAGATGAACTCGTCGGGCGGCATGAAGCCGTGCACCGGGTGTATCCAGCGCACCAGCGCCTCCACCGCGCGCACCTGCCCGTCGCACGTCGATACCTTGGGCTGGTAATGCAATATTAGTTCATCCCTGTCGACCGCACGCTTCAGATCGCCCACGATCGACAGCTGCCGACGCATCGACTCGTCGCGCCCCTCGGCGTAGGAGGCCACCATCAGGTTCAGCTCGCGCGCATCGGCCAGCGCGATGCCGGCGCGTTGCAGCAGCTCCTGCGCGCCTTGCGCATCGTCCGGAAAGGCGGCCAGCCCGGTCGACAGCGCCGGGGTGACCGTCGCCTCGCCCACCGACAGGGGCTGGCGGATCGTCTCGGCCACGCCACGGACCAGCGCGCCGGCACCCGACAGGGCCACGCCCGGCAGCACGACCAGGAAGGTATCGTCGCCGATGCGGGCGATCGAGTCCGACTCGCGCAACCGGTCCGACAGCCGTCGGGCGGTCTCGACCACGACCGCGTCGCCGACCGGACGGCCCAGCGTGTCGACGATGCGCGACAGGTTGTCGATGCCGGTCACCACCGCAAGGACCGTTCCGCCGTCGCGTCCCGCGCGTTCGAGCGCCAGCTCCAGCCCGTCCAGGCCCGCACGCCGGTTGGGCAGGCCGGTCAGCTCGTCGTGCGTGGCCAGGTGCGTGATCCGTGCCTCGCGCTCCGAGATCGTGGTGCGCATGGTGTCGAAGGCACGGGCCAGCGCACCGATCTCGTCGTGGCGCTCGATGTCGGTCGGCGTGGCGTAGTCGCCGGTCTCGATCCGGCGGGCCGCGCCGACCAGCGTGATCAACGGCTTCGACAGGCTGTGCGCCAGCCACCAGGCTGCCAGGATGCCGAACGTCAGGGTGAGCGCCGTGATGAGCGCCAGCTGGTTGCGCAGCGTGTAGTAGGGCCCGAGCGCGTCGGCCAGCGAGCGCTGCAGCACCACGCGCACGGAGCCTGCGCTGTCGGCCAGCGTCACCGTGCGCACCATGAAGGGCGTGCCCGCCAGCGACAGCTGGACGGCGGCGCCCGTATCGGGCAGGGCGGCCAGCGCCTGCGGGTCGAGCACCGCGGTGCCCCCGTTGCCGACGGTCACCGGGTGGTGCCACGTGACGCCGTCCCGGATGCCGAACGAGACCTGCACGCCGACCTGATCGGCCAGCTCCTGCGCGACCGTGCCGTCGAGCGCGAACCCCAGGGCTAGTCTTGCAATGATAGTGGGTGCGCGCACCGGTACCACGAAGCTCTGCCAGGGCAGGCCACCGAGCGCTCCGACCCGGTGCTTGCGGGCCCCGGCATGCCCGTCCGTCAGTGCCGGCGGCATGCCGCCGGCCGCCTCGTGGGCGCGTTCCGTGGCGATGATCGCACGTCCGTCGGGTGCGTGAAGCACCGCGAAATCCGCACCGATGCGGCCGACGTTGTTCTCCAGCGCCGAGCGGATCGTCTCCCGGTCGCCGCTGCCGATCGCGCTGCGCAGGCCGAAGTCGGCGACCAGCACGTCCGCGCCGTTGCCGAACCGTTCGGCACGCCGGCGCAAGGTGTCGCTGACCAGCGCGGCGGCACCGTCCAGCTGATGCGCGGTGGCGCGGCGCACGTCCTCGTCGAGCACGGTGAGAACGCCGGTGAAGGTCGCCGCCTGGGCGAGCACGACCAGGCCGCCGACCAGCAGCAGCAGTTGCCAGCGAAACGATCGAAGGGTGCGGCGCAGGGGCATGCTGGCGGTGACCTGATCCGCGTCAGTCGCCGAACAGCGACTGCAGCGGGTTGGCCGCCGCGGGCGGGGCCATGGCGGGGGTGAGCACCAGCGTGCGCCGGACGGTTTGCGTTGCGGGCTCGATCAGTACCGTGGTCTCGCTCCAGCCGGCGTCCGGGTGCCACACGTCGAGCTCGTGCCGACCGGGGGGCAGCCCGTCGATCGACAGCGTGCCGCCCGTGCCGCTGGTGGCGAAGTGAGGCGTGTCGACCACGGCGATGAAGCCCACCATCCCGTCGTGGATGTTGCACCCCAGGCTGACGATGCCGCGGTGCTCGAAGGTGACCGGCTCGCTGGACTCGCCGTGGTACAGCCTGATCTGGAAGTCGTTCGGTCTGGAGAACGAGTACACGTGGTGGCGCACGTCGTCGCTGTTGGGGAACGACACCGCGGTGCCGCGCTGCACCGCGATGACGCCCGGCGCGAAGCGCCGGTCGCGCTGATCGATCGCGGCGCGTGTGCCGGGCGGGGCGGCCGAGGGAGCACCGGCGATCACCGAGACGACGGCATCCGCCATGCCGGTGCCGCGATCGTCGATCACGCGCACGTCCAGCCGGGCGGCGAGAGCCTGCGGGCAGGCAAGGCCGGCGAGCAGGACGAGCGTGGAACGGCCGGCGAGGCGCGCTGGACGGGGCGAGATCTTCATGGGCAGGCTAGCGGCCGCTCGCCCATCGCCTTGACGCCTCAGGCGGCGTGACGCGTCGATGCCCCGTCCCGCGTGTCCAGCCATCGATCGAACTCCTCGATCGGCATGGCGCGCGCGAACAGCCACCCCTGGATCTGATCGGCTCCCAGGCTGGTGATCAGCGCGCGTTCGGGTTCGGTCTCCACCCCCTCGGCCACCACGCTGCAGCCGGCCACGTGGCCGAGATCGACGATGGCGCGCACGATGTGCGCCTCGAGGGTG
>Ga0115031_1004079_pt1 | contig 10813 bp, 12 predicted proteins | sample Maine_Asex4_meta_FD_87301 | JGI IMG/M metagenome (GOLD analysis project Ga0115031, IMG submission 87301) | Marine algal microbial communities from Maine, USA - Maine_Asex4_metaG | ecosystem: Host-associated > Algae > Red algae > Unclassified | place: Maine, USA | collected 2015-01-05 | reverse complement strand
TCGTGTCGGGGGGTGGATCGTGTAGGGGGGTGGATCGTGCTCGGGGAGCTGGGCCACGCTTGACTCGGATAGAACTGCGCGAAGGCGAGTCTGTGATACAACCAAACAATGAGACGGAAGGCACCTAAGGGAAGCCGTGTGCACCTCGCAATGGGGGAGGCGACTTCAAGTGATACGTGAAACGAGGTGCTTGGCTATCCTACTGGTACAGTTGGTGCGTAACGGCGACCGCACTGTTCGCCATCAATGAGCGATGCTGGTCACAAGGCGCTGCCCGCATCGCAACCGTCTCTCCAAAGTGACGCAGGGTGCACACGAGTATGTGTATCAGCCACAGAGGTCGTAGGTCATCACCTTCAAGACCTGGTCCCAAGAGTGCCCGGCCAAACATAGTCGCCAACCCATGAGCAGAGAAGCATCCGTGAGCAATGCGCGCTCGCAGAGCGGTGTCCCGCTGCCGCAAGACGTGATGAGCGTCAGGCAAACCACGCAGCACCTCACCAGCCAAGTGTGCTAGCCGCTCCGCCGAGTAGTACACCGTCACACGACACGCGGGACTAGTCCAATAAGGACATTGCTGACCCCGCGCACGAGATGCGGGACCGCCGTCATCCAGCCGACAAGCGTAGGCAACCGCCCACGGCATAGCCGGAGATAGCGGGTAGCGAACGCCCACGTTCGCCATCGACTCCATCCACGGAGGGCTTGGCTCTTGACGCGCGGGAAGCACTACGGCCAGCGCCTCCTCAAAGGCAGTCAGCGCGAGCGATTGGGGAATGCCCGCAGCGGGTACCGTCGGGAACCCCGCATTGAGAATGTCCGCTGGGTGCGGATCGGCCGGACACACACGAAGAGGCGGCGGCCTACGATCGGCAGGGAAGGCCGCTTCCAGCGCAGGAATAACGGAATCAAACACACTCGCCACTGATTGTGGTGAAGATTCAAGATGGCTTAGGCCAACCAAGAGCGGCGGCAGTCGAAGCAGAGCCAGCGGGCGGGCTCGTGTGGCATCCGGCGGCTGGGAAGATGCCGCAATTGCCGACGGGCAAGGGAGAGCAGGGGCAGGCGGGGAAGGAACCGTGGGAGGCGGCAGCGGGGGGGGAAGCGAGGGAAGCGGCAGCGGAGGGGAAAGCGTGGAAGACGGCAGCGGAGCGGGAAGCGTGGAAGGCGGCAGCGGGGGGGGGCGGTCGATGCCGGCACCAAAGGGGGCGTAGGAAGAGGAGTGGTGGGATCCTCCTCGAGCACCTCATCAAGCGGCACCCCGTCCGCGTCAACCCACCCTTGGTAGCCAGGCGGGGCGGACGGCGGCGGAGGGGGCGTCGGCGAAGAGGAGGGGGGCGCTGGCACAAGAAGAGCCGGGGCAGCAGCATCAAACCATTGTTGGTGGCGGCCCGTGAAGAAGGGTGGTGCGGTCATGGATGGGGGAGGGGGAGGGGGTGTAGGGAACGAAGAGGACGGATGCACAAGTCGATCCATGGTCTGCAGCAAGACGACGAACGGTCCTGGTCGCGATTGAAAAGGGAGGTGAGATGGGCTGGCGCAGCTCAGCACTCAGTGCTGGGCAACCCGAGCACACCACCCTTCAACCAGGACCTGACGAGACGACGGGCCTGCCATAAGCATTCGCAGTTTCTGTACTTGGATGCAAGTATAAAGTAAAGCACACGGGCGATGGCCCCCCCGGTACAAGAAGCGAACGGAAAGAGTGCACCATCAGAAGGGTATCAATTGCTGACTACACCTCTGTACCTTCTGCACATCGAGATGCCAGGTCCCCGATCATCGTATGCCGACACTGATGCGCCGGCTACGCACCGTGGCTAACTCGAGTACAAGGTCACATCGAGCTCCAGGTGAGCAGCATCAGGTATTCAAAGTTGCTGGCTCAGCCCTGCGGCCATCTAATAGAGACAGATGTCTACCACCCTGCACAATTTTGGAGCTTCATGAGGATAGTTGGAAGACATGTGCTGTGCGAGATCGAGCAGCGCACACCTATGGAAGGAGAGGAAGCCCCTGGCGGCGGGCATACACTCGTTGACCAGTCTCTGGGTTCGGTCCCTTTCAGCCCCCATCGTCCCCTTTCGAATGGAGTGCAGCCGCTGTGTGCAGTCGTCGTCACTGTGTGCAGCATTCAAGGACATCCCGACATGCCGCATCCTGGTCACAAGCGCAACACTGGCTACACAGATATCTGACTTTAACTCGCTGCGATTGCGCTTCTAGCACTGCTGTGTCGTGAGTGCAAGCGCTGCGCCATCGCGCTTAGTTCCACTGCATTGCCTTGTTGCCTTACGGAATGGGTCATTGGAAAGGTACAAGGGCCAACCGCCGTGTGACTGCAACTCGATGAAGCATATGACAGCCGAACTATCAAACGATACTGGGCGCATCGATAGTGCTCCACACTAGAAGCAACCCCCTTTTCCAAACCTAGGCTCGACCCGTAGGCCATTTACGAAGCGTCTCAGTACACACAAGAGCCATGGAAGACTGGTGCGGAACGACCGCACCGTGCACGCTACATCGTCTCACCATCCCAGTCATGATGAACGACGTTGCATGCCAACGTCGTACTGCGTGCGGCACCCTCGGCGCCTGCCTACACGCTCAGAAACGCTGTGCCTTCAAGAGGGACGGATTGCACGCAGACGGACTGGTCTGTGCACGCAAACTTGCTCATGAGGAGGGGGGCCACTGCATGACATGTGCGTACTTGACTCGAGACTTACTTTCGGCTTGATCCCGCCCAGGAGATGTGGACTCGTTCCCGCGGTGCCTCCATCAGATCAACCGCAGCGCTCCACCTGTCCATGCGACTGTTGGCGGTCCCCGACGCAGTGAAGCTGTGAAGCGCCGATCTGCCGTGTGGCTATTGCGAGACCCACCGTTGGGAGCCCCCCGGGTCACCTTGCGGCTGTTCCGTTGCGTGCCTGCGAGCGGGATGGCGCCCAGATCTCCCCTGCCCGGCCCTGTGGCCTGCACGCCCCACTTCGGTGCGTGGCGAGTCGGAGCGTCTCTTTGGTAGGCACCGGTCTTGGTGCCTCTCTCGTGGCGCATGCGCGCCCGTTCTACTGCACATTCATTGCTGATATCGTGTGTGTGTTTGGTATGTTGTGTTCGGCCCTCCCATCCCCCACATGTAGCGTCGACGGCCGCTGCGACGCGTATTCGCTTCCGCTCCGCACCGACCACAGCTGTGCTCCCCCGGGCTCGCGTCCTGGGATCATGTGGGGAAATGGCTGTGCGACGATCGTGCATGCACATCAGCCTTCCCGTCACTTAATGCACCTGACGCCATGACTCACAAAGGCATCTCGTGGCGGCTCTGCTTTGTCCTGCGTTGCCTTCTCTCTTGTGCTCTGTGTACCTGACACTTTTGGTTATCATCTCGTGCTCGTTCCCTCTCCCCTCCCCCATGGGGCAGATGCCGCTACCAGCTCTGGCTACTCCTCTCGCCCTGCACGTTGTCTCACGGCCATCGGCCCCTATCGCTGTTCTCCAGTCCCGCCGAGGTCGCTGCAGTCGGGTCGTTGCTCGACACCTGTGCCCTCCCGCTCACCGCGCCCCCACGTACGGACACCAAGCTGGTCTTGCTCGACCAAGCGTACCCCCATCTTGCGCGTATCGGGGGCTTCCTTTGGCTTGGCCAACGGCCATTGACATGGCCTCGCTATTGCCGGTCAATGAGTCGGCTGGCGCGCTGGAGCAGACGACGGCTGGACTGCCTTCTTTGGCCGAGTTGCGACGGTCTTCTTCTCCTGCAGCGAGCAGCTCATCTGCAGACGGTACTGGTGCTCCTCACCCCTTGCGACGGCCGGTATCGCGTGGCATGCAGAGTTTTGTCGTGCAGCAGTGTCAACAAGACGAGGAGGCGGCCGAGATGGCCGAGCGCGCGGTGGATGCAGCGCGACGGTCGGCGGCAGATGGGACGGTGTCCATTGGCGGCGGGACCGGTGGGGGGGAGCCAGTTCACCCAAGGGCAACTGTTGGCGGTCTTGGCGCTGCACGTGGGCTTCCAAGCCAGCCAGACATTGGCTCCCGAAGTGGGGCGCCTGCTGGGGGTGCGCCGTTCGAGCCGGCGTTTGAGTTTGTCGTCATCCCGACTGGGACGAGCTGAAGGACGTCATCGACGCTTTCGTGAGCCCCTACATGATGGAGATCACCAGCACGTGGCCGCAGCCGGTGTCGTCGCGGCTGCAGAAGCGCATGAAGACAATCGGCAAGAAAAGCGCTGGAGCGTGTAAGGGTGTCCTGCGTGGAAGCAATGCGACCATGAAGACTTGGTCGAGTCGCATCCGCACGGCCTGTGCTTTTGCCAACTTCGTCGGGCGTACAGTGTGCATCGACAAGACGAAGCCTCGTCCTGACGAGGCGGAGATCGACCGGGGGGTGCGCAAGTTCTTCCGGTGCATGAACCAGTACACCAAGTTGGTCATCACGACCTTCCTAGAGTGCCGCCGCCGCGGCTATGCTGTGGCCGGCGGTGGACGCCGGCTGAGCGCTACCTCTCTCAAGGATTACACGTCTGGACTGGCGTTTCTGTTCGCGGAGGCCAAGGTGCACGGTGCACGCGGCACCGTCGGGGTCGTCCCAGACTGCTGCGAACGCACCTCCCCGTGGCAGCCCAAGGGCGTCGCAGAGCTGCAGGAGGAGAAAAAAGTCCGGGCTGACCCGGGCACCTACACAGGGAATCCGATGGCGACTGCGGATGTCCGCGACTTCCGCGGCGCCACGAACAAGGAGGCCCGTCACGGCGGCGAGACGCAGCTAAGCTCCGCCCCTGTGACGGAGGCCATGATGGAGCGCTGGTTTGGCGTGTTGGTCCGGGACCACCTCCCCGCGACGGACGCAGTCGGCGCTCGCGTCTCGGTCGTGTCGGCACTCAACGCCATGGTGTCATCCGCCGTCAGTGGGGTTAGCGGGGCCGCGTCGGTGGGCGCGGCGGGAGCGGACAAGACGACGTCCGATGCACGAAAGGCGGCCGTGCAGACAGAGGAGACCGACGAGGGGGAGCACTCGTCGGGCGACATGTGCGACACGCCCTCCTTCACGCCGCCCTCCAACGCACTGTCCGACTTTTTGGTCTACGTCTTTTACGTCTTTGTATTCATCACCGTGGCGAGGCCCATCACGCTCATCAACCTGATGTGGAAAGACATTTCCTGGCCGGACATGAACGTCGCCGAGAACCAGCAGTTTTTTAACAGGTGCGTCTCTTGCCCGTCGCTGTGCCGGTCACACGGGGCAGGCACATCCTACGCGCGTGAGAGTCGTTTTGTTGTTTCCGTCACCACGTGATGCAGGACACGTCAAGCAACTCACATCTAACAGCAGCTCGTGCGCACTTGTACTATGTTGGCAATAGTCTGCTTTTTCGTGTATTCATTGCTCACAGACACAATCACCAGAGGTATGTGGAGGTCAAGCTCCGGATTACCAAGACCGGCCAGGACACGAGCGACATCATGACGCTGCGTCTCTTCAGCTCCTTCTGCGACATGAGCAAGGCGGACAAAGAGGATGAGTCCATCACCGCCTACGAACAATGCCCCGGCAGGCACCTCAACATCCCGCAGCTGCTGCAGCCGCTCGTTCTGTTCGCCTGCTCTGCCCCAGGCGTGCGGATGGACATGGGCGTGCTTGCCGAGCAGCCGCTTTTCCCAAGCCTATCCGTGCGCAACGTGGCGGGTACCGTGACGTTCTTCAAGATGAAGTCTGAGACTGAGGTGAACGCGCGGTTTGCTGCAGACCTATCGCGCATCGGCCGGGATCTCTGCAACGGGGACCGCGTCGTGCGCATGTACGGCTTCCGCCGTGGAGGGGCGCAGGCGCTGCTGGACCGCACGGGTCGTTATGAGCAGGTCATGCGGCTTGGTGGTTGGCAGTCGAACTCGAACTCGTTCTTCACCTACATCACGTCGATGAACGCCAAGGGCACTTTACGCTCAACGCTGCGCTCCTTCACACAGGATGAGGTGGCGCAGGTGGTAGCGCAGCTGATGAGCTCCTACAATGAGTGGGCGGTCGGCGTTGTGCGGCGCCTGTGCGTCCAAGCGCAAGTGGAGGATGGACAGTTGGTCCACCATTCTGTCGTGGCTTTTGAGACGGAGAACGTCAAGGTGCTGTGCAGCGTTGTGAGCGAGTGCATTTTGTCATTGCGACATGGCAAGGCGGACGAGGCCGTGTCATCGGATGAGGAGGACTAGTGGTCTTTCTCTTTCTCCATGGGAGCTGCCGGCCTCATCACGCCTTGTCGACATGCACTGAAGCTATATCCAATGACTACCGCGTCTGTATTAAACTTATGTGAGTGTTCACGCGTCGCCGTCGAGTCGCGTCACGGCGCATGACCTACCTTGTCTTGTTGCTGCCAGGCACTTTTCTTCAGCACTCGCACTGGCAAGGTCGTCGCTCCTCTTGGATTTTCCAGGCGTGCTTTAAGAATAGTCCAGATTTTGTGATTTCCATTGATTCTCGATCGATTTGCAAGATGCGATTTCGATTCATCCACGAGCGCGTCCAGCGGTATTTAGAAGGAAAAGTGATTCAATCCCAGCGAGCTAATCGGACAAGTCCTGCATTGACGCTCGCCGCGAAGTCGCAGGCAGCACAAGCTAGACGTACCGATGAGACAGTCAGACCACCAGGGCGATGCATGCTGACGCGCGCCAGTGGGACCAGGCGGTGAGCCACGCGGTCGCCTCGGCGGCGCCGACGCGGGCGGTCCCCCCCGCCGCCCACGCCGTTGCGGCGGCGACCGACGGCAACGCGCGGAGGTCGGCGAGGCGGCCCGCGCTGAGCACCCGCTCCACCGCCGCGCCCTTAACGACGGGCGCGACGGGGGGCCCGCCCGCGAGGGCGACGAGCGGGCTCGGCGCGGCCACGTCGCCAACGCCGCCGCCGCCGCCGCCGGTGGCGGGTGCGGGTGCGCCGCCGCCCGCCACCGCCGGCGCGGAGGCGCGGAGGGAGCGCAAGCTCAGGGGCCCCGCGAGCGGCGCCTCAAAGAAGTGCAGCGCGTAGATGAGGAAAAGAACGCTCGCCGCGAAGTCGCAGGCAGCACAAGCTAGACGTACCGATGAGACAGTCAGACCACGAGGGCGATGCATGCAGCCGAGTGTCATGAACATGAAGCTAGTCGAGGAAGCACAGCCCATTGCTGGCGTTCATTTAATAGGGAACGAGCGACTCGTTGAAGGACGCTGCCAAGCTGTCAACAATGACCTTCTTCTCGTCAAAACCAACCAAGTGGAGACCAGACAAAGTTGGGGTGCGGGAAAGACCCGAAAGGGCCTGACCAGCAGCCCAGGCACGGCTCAAGTCGACAGCCACCTCCAACAGCGTCCATCCCTGAGCCCCGTGGATGGTCATGGCCCAGCCGAGCACCAAAGGCACCTGGGTGCGTGGAGCTGCAGTGCTCAAACCGTCAAGGGCAACCACGCTGCCCGTCGCGGGCACAACGTCCACGGTAGAGAACCCCCCGGTGGGCAACTCGAAGCGCACAGTTGGATACTGCACGCACCCTACCCAAAAGAAGCAAAGTACAATGCCTCGGGAGCCGCAGGGTACCCCGTTCTTCATCAGGCAATTCGATGGGACGATGACACACGCACCCACCCGCAGAGAAAGCGTCCTTGGATACCTCAACGTGTCCAACACGTTTGCCGCCTCAACGTCCCCAATGTACTTGGCCTTGACCACGTCGCGCGCATGGTAAGTCACCTCCTTTCCCGGCAGACGGCGGATCTCGTCCTCGTTCTTCTCTTTGGCCTTGAGGATGTGGCAAAAAAGCCAAACAGCCGACCGCGGCGGGTCCGCCGACCGGCGCGTGGCGAGTAGGTCCATGTCCTCCTTCGTGTGGTTGCCCACGCGCATCCGCAGGAGCAAGTCCAGCAGCCGACAGTCTTGAATGTGCCGCCAGTGTGTGTCAAGAACGACCGCACGGCTCCCAAGCACGTCGCACCAAACTTGGGACACGACGGCATAGTTGCCGAATGGGGGAGCCAGCTGCAGGAAGTCACCAGAGAACAGTACGGTCAACCCGCCAAAAGGTGCGTCCGGCAACCGTCGCACGCCACGAAGAACCAAGTCCAGGCGGGTGATGAAGGCGGCCGACAAGGTGCCGACCTCGTCAATAACAAGCACCATGGACGAGCAGATGCGCTTCTTGGCAGCAAACGGAATGACCTTGTCGAGGACGACATCAAGAGGCATCGCCACGTCAGCGTCCCCGTTGATGAATCCGGCCCAGGCGTGCACAGTGGTGCCGCCCACGAGAGCCGACGCCACGCCGGTGCTGCCACACACGCTCACTGCGGCCCCGGCCGCTCGCAGAGCCTTGACAACGTCGTTGATGAGGTACGTCTTGCCACAACCTGGCGGTCCAGTAAGGAAGACACTGGTGCGCGCGGCGAGCAGGCGGCACACCTTGAGCACCGCGCCGCCCAGTGTCGCTGGTAAAAGCACCCTTGGGAGACGAGCCACTTGCAGGTCCTCATGCCGGTCTCGCCACCCACCGGGACCGCCGTAAGACCAAGCCACTCGGTGCCGTGCCGACATAGAAGAGCTCCGGCTGGCATCGTCCCGAGAATGTCGCTGCAACCGCGACTTGAAAGTCGACGACGAGCCACCCACCTCCCTGGTCCAGGACGGGACACTGGTGGGTGTTTGCTCTGCCGCTTGTAGGATGACAGACCGCCCACGCGCCAGGCAGCCAGGAAGAGCCCTTCGCCGCGTCACGGTGCTCAATGAAGCACGTCCGCTGCCGCCCCCAATGGCGGCATGCCCCGACAGCCACGATCGCCGCCTCTTGCCGCGGCCGGCAGTAGGAGGTCCTCCAGGAACAGGGACTTGGTCGACGTCAATCACATCGGGGGCGGCGGCGTAGCGCGATACGCTCTCCACGCGCACCCCGTCGAGAGACGTAGATCCGCGCAGCGCCGTGAAGAAAGCAGTCGTGCTGTCCACGTCAAACAGGTCCACCAGCGCCGGTGCCGTGCCGGCACGAAAAGTGCGCAGTAGGCAATCTTGTGGATGTAACCCCGATTGCGCGAAAGGGAGCGTCAGGGAGTTGGGCTCGTCCAGCACAACGGCCACATCGGCATCGCCGGGAGTCGCGTCAGCAACCTATATCCTTGCGTCGGTCTCGTTGTAGAAAATGCGCAAGTACAGCGTGCGAGGGCGAAGGACGTAGGCACGCAGGTGCTCTGATGAAGCAGGCGCTGGTCCGTCAAGAGCAAAGACTTGACCAGATGTAGGCGCGGCACGGGATCGGGCGCAAAGGAACAACGTCGGATGGTCCATATCGGTGCAGTCGATCAGCATGGAGGGGGATGAGTGGAGCAGGAGAGCCGTCAACAGCACACAATGGTGCAGCACGTCCACAAGACGATGGCTGTGGGGAGCGGTGGGGAGGCGACGCGCCGACCAGATGCGCAGGGACCAAGCAGGTGGGAAGCGGCGAGGGAGGCGACGCGCCCTCCAACGGTGCGGGGTCCAAAATGGTGGGGGGTGGTGGGGGAGGCGCCTCGCCGTCCAGTGGTGCGGGGTGCAAGAAGTGCGGGAGCGGTGAGGAAGGTACGGAGCGGTGGGGAAGCGACGCGCCACTCAGCGGTGCGGGGACCAAGCAGGTGGGGAGCGGTGAGGGAGGCGACGCGCCGTCCAACGGTGCGGGGTCAAAAATGGTGGGGGGCGGTGGGGGAGGCGACTCGCTGTCCAACTGTGAGGGGTGCAAGAAGGCGGGGAGTGGTGGCGGAGGAGACGCAGCAGCCCATGCCAGCGTCGGCGTGGTAAGGTCGCCGTAGTGGCCATGCACGCGCAGTCGGTACACGAGTGGCGGAACGCGCGGCCGCATTCGCTCAGGCCTGCACCCACAGACATTCCCCGACCCACGACTGCAGGGGAGCTGTTGCTCCGGAAGGGCGCAAAAAGGGCGCGCAAACGGTACATCAGCTGTGCTGTGGCGTGAGGGGCTCTTTGGTCGCGCGGCTGTGAGCAGTGAGGCACTTTGGGCGCCACAATCTGCCTGACCGATGTCATTGGGCCGAGGCCCGGGCCAAGACATCTTGGAATGCAAGCAAATTGGACAGTGGATCCCGCCCGCACGGTTCGTCATGATGATCTCGGGCGGGTGCGCCGGCGTGGACCGCCCATTTGCGGAAAGCACCTGTGGCCGTGAGTCGATGATGGGGCCTTGATTCGGGCCCGAAGACGTGGTGGCCACGCAGGGGCGCTCATCGACAATCGAACGCTGCGGTCGCAAGCGACCCGACGAGACGGCTGTGGCCCGGTCGGCCGGGCGCTGGACCGATGGCCTGTTCGGCGCATGTGAGGAGGCGGCCGTGGCGGGTAGCCCCACGATCTCCGGTGTGTCGTCGTCCTTACGTGATGTCGGGCCGGGATATTATTGAACTTGGGCCACGGGCCAGGGTCCGGGTTGGGTAGTCCGAATTTCCCAAAAGTGAGCGCATGGTTTGCGCGGAGGGAAGCCAGTGGGGTGGGTGGCTCGCATTGATCGTTGGGGTGGGGCTTTGGGGGGGAGATCGGCCGATTGTGGCCGAGAGGGAGTCAGGCCAATCGAAAGAAAGAGGGGTGCTACTATGAGAGTGCCCTCGGTAGGCGGCACCGAGAGAATTCCCAGTTTCGCCTCTACCACGAAACTGAGTGAACCTGACCGAGACCGGGCACGCCCTCCGCCCGAGCCGTACGAGGTCTCTCCGCGTGCACCCCGCTTTTTCGCAAGTACTCCCGCAACGTGCACTAGCTCGGAAAAAAATTAGAATGGGGGCCCCTATGCGCATGTTGGATAGTACCC
>Ga0115031_1004076_pt1 | contig 10818 bp, 7 predicted proteins | sample Maine_Asex4_meta_FD_87301 | JGI IMG/M metagenome (GOLD analysis project Ga0115031, IMG submission 87301) | Marine algal microbial communities from Maine, USA - Maine_Asex4_metaG | ecosystem: Host-associated > Algae > Red algae > Unclassified | place: Maine, USA | collected 2015-01-05 | reverse complement strand
GGCTCTACTCTTCTTCTTCCGAGTTGAGTAGATTACGAGCTTCCAGCCTCAGCCCATATCCAGGATGGATACGAGTATCTTGTGCGGATATATCCTCCAAGGATTTATCCTCACCAACCCCTGCATACCACACCCCCACCACCTCCAGCACCCACTGGGTAGCGAGGATGGCCGCCGCCGGGGTAGACTCCAGTGCCAAAGTAGGCCACTATGCGCGGCATCCGGGCCGGGAACCCGAAGGGCACCTCCATGGCCGACCACCAGGACGGCGTCGGGACGTAGTATACCCGCCGCGCCGAGGTGTGGACCTGGGTGCTCTCTACTTGAGAGGCCCGCACCAGGATGCCCGACGCCTCCCGCACCCGGCGCTCGGTGCGGGCGTCCTGGTGGTGAAAGTGAGGATCCCCCTCCCCCAAGTACGGGGGGGAGGGGCCCGCCCACTCCCACGCCACGACGGGCGGCACGTCGTCGGCAGTGGCCCCGTCCATGACGTTGGACAGGCGCACGGCCACGCGCTCCACCCACGGCGCGTCCCCCGCCTCTTGTAGGGCGGGGAGGTCGGTCGCCACCCCGGCAGGCAGTTCGTACTGCACGGGGTGGCGCGCCAGCCAGCGCTGCCAAGCCGGGCCCTGCTTCGACAGCGGGATCTCGGAGTAAAGCGTCCGCAAGCGGCACACCCCCATCTGACTGGGGGCTGCCGGGGGCGTCCACTGGACCAACGCCCCCGGCCCCGCAAGCCCCGCCTCCTCCACTGCCGGGAGGCGCCCCTGGCGCGGCACCGGCGGGGGGGACTCCTGCTCCATGGGGTCATCCCCCGCCTCGCCCGGCGCCGCCTCAGCCGCCGGGGGAGTGCCCGGCCGGCTGGGCGGCTGCGGCACGCGCGCCGCCGCCGTGCGGCGCCCGGCCGCGTCCTCGCCAGCAGACCGCGTCGCCGCACTCGACGCGCGGGAGGCCGACGCCGACCCCGCCGTCGACTTGGACCGGCGGGGGGGCGGCGGCGGTTGAGGCGCTTGACTCCCCGCCGCCTAGGACTCCCGGCTCGGGGGCGCGCCGTTGGCCTGGCGCGACCGGCGGGCTGCCTTGCCCCGGGACGCCGCCACGGCCGCGCCACTTGACTTGATGGCGCCTGCCGGCGTCACAGGTGCAGACGCCGCCGCCGCGCAAGCCCGCGGGGTGGCCGCCGTCGAGCCCTTGGCCCTGGGGGCGCCCGTACTGCCCGACGCCCCGCCCACCCGCGGGGACCCCGCCGCAGGGCTTCCCGACTAGGCCGTAGCCGACGCCGGCGTCCCACTCGGCGCCGGCGTGGCGCGCCCCGCACTTGGGGAAGCCATCTCCTCGGTCGGCGCCACTGCCGTCGACCACGAGGAAGCCATAGCCGCCGCGCCCGGGTAGGGGGGACGGCGAGGGGGATGGAAATGGGGAGGGGGGCGCCCTGCGCTCAGAGGGACGAGGGGGGGCTCTAAACTCGAGTAGCGGTGGGGGGGAACGGTGACGGTCGGTAGTGGACGGCCTCCCCGTCTGTACCCCGCCTACCCTCTTTTTGTGAGCCCCTGCGTGCGGACAGGGGCCCGTACCCCGGGCCCCCTCAGCCCCCGCCTCGCGGGCCACCCCCCCTGGATGACTCTTCACAGGGGGGGGGCCCGCAAGACAGCCCCCCAGGTGGGAGGGCGGGGGAAGGTGCCATACTGGGCACCCCCCTGTTGGCCCACCGGGCACGGTTATCGGGCCCGCCCCGGACACGCGGCCGCACCCCTAGCCCCCGCCGCCGTGTTCACCGTACGGCAACGGCGCGTACCCCCTTGCCCCGGCGGGGGCGCCTTCACGATCCGGGGCGGCCCCCGCTGGCGAGGACCGGGGCAGCACCCGGGCCCCACACTGGGGAGCCCGGCGGCTACCCGTCCTGGCCCGCCCGCCACACTCGTGCGGGCCCGCCCCCCTGGCTATGGGCCGCGGGGACAGCGACCCCTGTAGAAGGGGGAAATGTGACGGTCCGTCACATGGCCCCCACACTCGGGGAACCAGATTCCCCGGAAATATGCCCCACTACCACATATTTCGAATTGTTCCGTTGGCGACCCACTTGTGATCACCTCGTGGCTCACCAACCACAACCGCAATCCCAATACATCCCTGGGATTCGTAACCCCCCCGAGCGGGCCCCTACTTAAGGGCCTAATTTTGTGTAAACCCGACTTGGATTATCGACTTATGTTACTCCGCGCCCCTGACCCCGGGGCGCCGCGAGGGTGTCACGTTGCACCCTTCCCCCGCCTCTACTCAAGGCGGTATTCGAAGCTTCGGCCGTCCTCCGGGTTATGAGCAGGGATTGGTGGAATCCGGAATTTCTTCGGTACTCCGATACAATCCGTGTCAAAGAACGTGGATTGCATACAGGGCTCATGTCAACAGCGAGAACTCAAATACGGATTAGGTGAGAATTTCTTGAGGAGATCACGAGTCGTATCGGATTCGGCACATGCAATGATCTGCGATCAAATCCGATTGCGATATTCGATAAGATCGCAAAATTTCTTTGCATCGCGCATGGGACATGGAACCGAATAAGAACGGCCCGAGAGGCGATTGCCCTGGTGCTCTCACCAGCTGGTGCACGCGGCGGGACTGTCACAGAAATGTGTGCTGATGGCCGACACCAGACCTCGCTGGCCCCATTTTGGAGCGGCTCACCAGCGGTCGAGATACGTAACTGGCTCAGCACACGATCTGGGCCAGGTCGTCCAGTGGCACTTCGCGACCGTGCCCGCATGGTGGTTTAACCTGCGCCACAGGGCGCGAAACACACGCGCGCGCCTCGCAACGCGCCGCGCACCCCACGGCTCCTCGCACCGCCCACTGAGTTGAGCCCCGCGCCACAGTGCTTCTCGCCACGCGCGCAGTTGCGCCGCGCGCCACACACCCAATGGTGCGTCACGCCACGCGCCCTGCGATGCACGAAGAGCCCACCGGACTGGGAACGCGTCCTCCCATTGGTTGTGTCAATGTTGACTGACAGTAAACTCGATAAAACTGGCGCCCAACCGAACGGATGGGAATTTCTGGAAACGACGTGCCGGCCGATGCCAGCGGCTGCGACAGTCCAGGTGGGTCTACGTGCCCACCGGTCTTCGTCCCCGCCGGTCTCCGTCCCCGCCGGCGCCCCACGGCGCCCATGCTGGCTCCCGCCGGTGTTCCTTCCCCCCGGTGCTGCTTCCGGCTGGCGCCGTTTCACGCTCTCGCCCCTTCTTTTTCCGCCTCTCCGTCGCCTGTCGCCCCTCTCAGCCGCCACTCCTCCCTTCCCACACCCTCCGTGCTGGCGTTCCTCCGTGCAAACACCCTCCCCGCTGGCACCCTTTCCCGCTGGCACCCACCCGTGTTTGTGCCCTGCCCCGCTGGTGCCGTTCCCTGTTGGCGCCTCGCGCTGGCAGTGCCCCTCCCTTCTGGCGCCTCTCGCTGGTGGTGCGCCTCTCTGGTGTTGCCCTTCCCTGGGTGTGCCCCTCCCTTGTGGCGCCCCTCCCCGGTGGTCCGCATCGGCGCCCTTCGTCGGTGGCGCCCCCTCCTGCTGGCATCCCTCGCCGGTGGCGCCTCTCACTGGTGGTGCCCCTCCCTTGTGCTGCTGATCCGTTGTGGCGCCCCTCTTTGGTGGCGCCCTTCCCCGGTGGTCCCCATTGGCGTCCGTCACCGCTTGCGCCCCCCCTTCTGGCATCCCTGCACACTGGCGTCTTTCGCTGTTGTGCCCCTCCCTCGTGTTGCCGTTCCATGGATGTGCCCCTCCCTGGTGGCGCCCCTCCCTGCTGGAGCCCCTCCCGGCTGGCGCCCCTCCCCGATGGATCCTCTCCCTGCTTTTGCGCATTCCGGCTGGCGTACATCCAAGCTGTCGCTCCAGCGCAGGCTCGCACCCATTTGGCAGCCGGCGTTGGGAGCACAGCTGCGTTAGTGGAAATTTTTGTCTGCACAATATGCAAAAAAAGATGCCCTTCCTTGTTTTGTCGTCCGGTTTCGTCGTGTGGCATCGTAGCATCAAAAATGCCACCAATATGGTCGTGTATTCTTCTTCGAAGACAGACACAAGCGGATTTATTTCTCTCTCTCTCTCTCAGTGGTCCAATCAGATAAAAGCATTCGATGACCCAGGCTGACACTGTCCATTTTGATCAAGAGCGCCCTGATAAACGGGCCCCAAACCGCTCACAACAGGCGCACCCAGTGCACGTCGCTCCGCCCCGCTGGTGCGCACGTTCCCGCCGCACAGCCGCAACCGTCGTCCAGCGCGGCCAGTAGGCGACCACGCTCGGGCTGGGCGAGTGTGCTGGGGGGCACGGCAGGACTGATGGCGTTGTGCTTGAGCAGGTCGGTGGCGTTGGTGGCCTCGCTGGGGATGCGCCGCGGGCTCGGCGGGGGTGTCGGCGTTGGCCGAGGGCGGTTCGCCGGCGCTGGTCATCGGTGCGGACGGGTGCCCGGGGGACTCGGGTAAGGTCTTGGCGGTCGGAAAGAGCAAGACGGCAGCGTTGGAGGGCGGGCTGGGCGGGTGCGCGGGGTCTCGGCGGGGAGGTCGGCGTTTGCCAAAGGCGGCTTTGCCGCGTTCGTGCTCGGTGTGGGCGGGCGTGCGTGAGGCCGGGTGGGGGTGTCGGCGTTGGGCACGGTCGGGTCGTAGGTGCTGGGGGCCGCGCTTGGGCGGTGCGCGGGGGTCTCTGCGGTTGCGTCAGTGCTTGTAAACCGTGGGTCGGTGGTGGTACTGGTTGGTGTGGGTGGGTGCGCGGGGGGCTAGGTGGGGATGCTGGCGGTTGGAAAGGGCGGCTCGGCGGCGTTGGTGGTCTGTGTGGGCGGGCGCGCGAGGGGCTCGGCGAAGGCGTCGGCGTTGGGAAACGGCACGTCGGCGGCGCTGGCGGCCGGGCTGGGCGGGTGCGCGGGGGCGCGGCGGGGTTTTCGCGTTGGTTAACGGCCAGGCGGCGGCGTTGGCAGTCGGGCTGGGCAGGTGCGCGGGGTCTTGGCGTGCGTGACGGCGTCTTGGAATGGTGGCTTTGCGGTATTGGTGGTCGATGTCGGCGGGTGCGCGCGGTCTTCACGGGGCTTTCGGCGCTTGCCAAGGTCGACTTCGCGGCGTTGGTGGTCGCTGTTCTATGGTGCGCGTGGGGCAGCGGGGCGGTACCGCCGATTGGCACGGGCGGGTTTGAGGCGTTGGTGGGCGGGGTGACAGGGTGCACGGGGGGCTGGGCGGGGGTGTCGGCGTTGGGCACGGCCTGGTCGTCGGTGCTGGGGGCCGTGCTTGGTCGGTGGTCGGGGGACTGACTCTGTGGCGGTCTCGGTATTTGTGGCATGTGGGTCGGCGGGGGTTCGGGTCGTTGTGGGTGGGTGCGTGGCGGGCAAGGTGAAGCGGTCGGCGGTTGGCAAGGGCGGCTCGTCGGCGTTGGTGGACTGTGTGGGCGGGTGCGCGGGGGGCTCAGTGGAGGCGTCGGCTTTGGGCAACGGCACATCTGCGGTGTTGGCGGTGGGGCTATCCAGGTGCAAGGGCTCTCGGTGGGGGTGTCGGCGTCTGCCGAGGCCGTCGTTATGGCATTGGTGGTCGGTGTGGGCGGGTGCGCGGGGCCTCAGAGGAGATGTCGTCGTCTGCGAAGGGCGGACTTGCGGCTTTAGTGGTCGGTGTGACCGCGTGCGCGGGGGGCTCGGTGGGGGTGTCGGCGTTGGGCACGGTCTCGTTGTAGGAGCTGTGGGGCGCGCTTGGTCGGAGCGCTGGGGACTCTGTGGTTGTGTCAGTGTTTGTAAACTGCGGGTCTGTTGTTGTATTGGTAGGTGTGGGCGGGTGCTCGTGGGGCTAGGTGGGGACGTCGGACGCTGGCAAGGGCGGCTCGGCGGCGTTGGTCGTCGGTGCGGGCGGGTGTGCTGGGGGCTCGGCGGAGATGTCCGCGTTGTCCAACGGCAAGTTGTCCGCGCTGGCGGTCGGGCTGGGCGGGTGTGCCGGGTCTCGGCGGGGGTTTCGGCGTTCCCTGACGGTGGCTTTGCGGCGTCGGTTGCCGCAGTGGGCGGATGTGCGGTGGGCTGTGTGGGGCTAGTGCCACTTGGGAAGGGCGGCCCAGTGACGTTTGCTGCTGGTGCGGGCGGAGGCGCGGGGAGATTGGCTGAGGTGTCGGCGTTAGACAACGGCAAGTCGGCGGGGGTGGCGGTCGGGCTGGGCAGCTGTGCGGTGTCTGGGCGGGGGTGTTGGCGCTTGCCGAGGAGGACTTTGCGGCGTTGGCCGTCAGTGTGGGAGCGTGTGCGGGGGGCTAGGTGAGGGTGCCGCCGCTTGGCAAGGGCGGCTTTGCAGCGTTGATAAGCGATGTGACCGGGTGCGCGGGGTGCTGGGCGGGAGTGTCAGCGTTGGGCACGGTCATATTTTCTGTGCTGGGGGCGGTTCTTGGCCGGTGCGCGAGGGACTCTGCGGTTCTCTCATTGCCTCTGAAATGTCGGGCGGTGTTGATATTGGTCGGTGTGGGCGGAAGCGCGAGCGGCGAGGTGGGAGTCTCGTCGTCAAGCAAGGGCAACTCAGAGGCGTTGGTGGTCGGTGCGTGCAGGTCCGCGGGGTGCTCGGAGGAGGTGTGCAGCTATGGCAATGGCGGCTCGGCGGCCTTGTCTGTCGGGGTGGGCGGGTACGCTTGGTGCTCGGCGGAGGTGTGGGGCTTTGGCAAGAACGGTTCGGCGCTGGTGGCCTGTGTGTGGAGGTGCGCGGGGTACTCGGAGGGTGTGTCGGCGTTCGGCAATGGCAAGCCGGAAGCGTTTGCGGTTGGTCGCGGCAAATGCGCGGGGGGCTCTCAGAGCGTGCCGGCGTATGGCAGCGGTGGCTCGGCGGCGTCGGCGGTCGGTCTGGGTTGGTGCCAGAGGGACTGGGTGGGGGTGTCGCCGTTGGGCAACGGCCGCTTGGCGGCAATGGTACTCGGCGTCGGGGAAAGGGCGAGAGGCTGGGCGAGTGTGTCGGAGCTTGAAAAGGGCTTCGTGGCTTTTAGGATGGTTGTGTACTGCATCTGTGATGCTTTCACATGGTTTATGTTCTTTCTAGGTGGCCTGCCGCTGCCAGGGGGAGTCAGTTTGCTCCATCGTTGTGCATCCACTGCAGTGATGGTTTTTCAAGCTGCCAGGCGGGTAGGCCAGCTGGCCCGCAGGGGCTGTGAAACCGCTGCGTTTTTAATCGTGGTCAAGAACTTGGGACTACGCTTACGTCACAGCGGGGGGCAGGTTGCGCAGCACAGTGTAGGTTTTCTCGTGTGAGGCTGCCTGGCCAAGACGCAGGCAGTGAGGCCGGAACTATGCGCGCTGTCGATTGCAGGCTGCTGTCCATCAGGACGCAGCACGCGCCTGCTTCCGCGCTCGTGATGGTGGACAGGTGACAGCTGCCTGCTCAACACGTCGCCTTCTGATTCCTATCCACGGGCAAAGAGCCTCGCCACCGCACACACGGGAAAAAAATGCAAAAAAAAGAAGACGAAAGGACCGACCCGAAACTCTCACCACAACCCTTCCTCGTCGGTGAGCCCTGAAAACGTATCGCTGTCGCTTGCAGTCGAATTGCCCGACGCCTCGCCGCCGACCGCCGTGTCAACCAAGATTCGGCTCATGCCAGCACGAGCGCGCGACCTTTCCGCCTCAGACAGGACAGGAACCGTCGACGGGTCGGCAGGAAGAAGGTGGGCGTTGAAGCGCAGAAGGCAGTGCATCTCCACGTGCTCAGGCAGCATCCTGGAGCGGTCTTTGCGGAGCACCATGCCTGCGACGGAGAAGTCTCGTTCAGATGCCGCCGACGAGCCAGATGCACCGAGCAGAGCACATGCGACCAAGTGGAGGAGGGGAAAGTCGGCTTCGTGCGAGCGCCAAAACCCAAGCGCGTCGTCGCTGGCGGTGTGTGTCGTGAGAAAGGTGTCCAGCTCGCGAGTGACGGTGTCCAGCGGCGTGTCAGAGTCGGCAACGTCGCTCTCATCCGAGTCCCAGCCAACAAGGGTGGTACGACACATTTGGCGCTCCTCATGCAGCAGACCTTCGCGAGAAGGCGCGCTAGGATTGACTTGCTCGACATGGGCTGCGGTCGCCAACACCGCACCACGAGCACGCTCGATCGGGTTCTCCTGCCCAACACGGGCAGCGGCCTTGCGGAGCATCGCAGCTCCCCCTGGAGTGACGAGGGTGGCAGCCAGCACGGCGTCATTCGCTAGCCAGTTCTTGATGTCGCTCTCCGCGCTGAAGAAGTGCGCGTCGATCTCGTCGTGCAGGATCTTGACGATTGTCGCGGCCTCGTCGCGCAAACCGTCAGCGTCGCGCGTGGCCTCCAAGGGCACAATCTCGTGCTCGTACATGCGGTTGTCCAGCTCCATGACGTTTGTCCTCTTCTTGTCGAGCCCGAGGAATAGAAGGATTGCCTCGCGGCCGACGGCTAGCGGCTTCTCGTACGGCTTGGGGCATGGGAAGACACCGAGTCGCATGGTCCGACGCAGCCGGCAGACGAGTCCAAGGGCGTCAGCAACCGTCAAACTGGTACTCTGCATCGCCACACACGCCTCGAACGCGGGCTGCAGCACTCCAATCAGGTGGCGGATGGCCTCCCAATCGGACCTCCATAACCGACGCTCCCGCTGCGCCGCCGTTAGGTCATCCAGCTTCCAAAACTCAACCAGCCTTGGCATGAGGGTGAAAAGTCGAACAAGAGCAAGATATGTGGATCCCCACCGAGTTGGAGACTCGGTCAGCAACTTGCGTGGCGCATTGTCCCCATTGAAAGGTACAGAGTTCAGCTTCTCGACGCTTGCCGTTGACTTGTGGAAGAGGTTTCCAATCTTGCGAGCACGGCTGAGCAAGTCAGCAGCGCCCGGATTTGCTCCACCCGTCCTTGACGTCGACGAAGAGGATGCCGCGCCCGCCCGTGCCGCTCTTGCCGCCGCCGTCTTGCCCGTTCCGCCAAGGGCAACCTTGACAGCTAAGTGTAAGGTGTGGGCAGCGCATGGCACCCAGCGTGGCCACAGCTGTGTCAACGCCTTCTTGACGTTTGATCCAGAGTCGGAGGTCGACGAGCTCACATCCTCGTTGCGCACACCATATCGGCGAAGGAGGCGCTCCGTCCATGACCTGATGTTGTCATGGTCGTGCCGCCCAATGAAGGCAGCCACACCAAGGTGGAGCTCCACAATGGAGAAGGTGCCAGGATCGACGCAGCGCAACACGAGGGAGCCGTAAGAGCCGGAGCCGTGCCTCTCCGTCCACAGGTCCGTCACCAAGTGGAAGAATGGCACATCACGGTACAGCCCTTGTAAGCGCCGCACTTGAGCTCGGAGTTGATCCGTCACAAAGGAGAAGAGATCAAGAAGGATGTTGCGAACGCCGGCTGGTGCTGGGGGATCGTACGAGACGCCCAGGCCCCGCACAAATTCAAGCAAGTACTTGTTCTCCGTCAAAGCAAGCGGTGACAAAGTCATCACCAGCATCAGGACGACGCGGACGTGGTGGGGTCGCGCCTGGGCAGGCGTCATTACTCGGGTCCTTGACGCCGTGAGGTAGCCGTCCAGTGGCCCGCCATGTACGCTACCACCACCGTCCGCTGTCCCCGACTTCCTTGTGCGCCATGCGAGCACAGCGGCGTGTCGGCGACGCTGCACGTCATCAACCACGCTTGAAGCGACGATGTTGCCGTAGTGGCGCCAAGCGTTGCTCGACTTCCCGTGCTTGAGGTAGTAGGTGGCGGTGACCCCGACGAGAGCGCAAACGCGACAACGAACCACAAAGTGACCCCTCTGGCCATCTTCGGCCCCCGTGAACGTATCCCACAAATCGTTGGCGTGCGGTCGCGTTGTCCAGCACTTCTCCCCGCTCTTGTGGGGGTACCACGTTGCACCCGCATGGAAGATGCTTGTTGGGCACTGCGAAAAGGATGAAGCCGTGTACGGCCCGATGATAGTAGCCAAATAGTCTTGGCCGCCCGCCGCGGAGGCCGGCGCATTCGCGTTCTCATCTGGGCGGCCCTGGGGCGAGAACGGCGTCTGCACCAACGCCACACCTCGACGGGCAGGTGCCACCTCGTCCTCGAGTCCGTCGCTACCGCTGTTGGAGCCTCCACCGATGGATGCCATGGTGCAGATGGCGTAATGAGTTCTCGACAGGGGATGTGGGGGGGTGTCGGCCAGAGACACGCGCTTCCCACCCCTTCGTGGCTTGACGCGTCGAGGGAACGTCACATTGGCGGCTGGCGCCAGCAACAGCCTGTCTTCCTTCACTCGCTGATCTCAATTCGCCGTTAGGGGCTCACTTCGCTCGGATGAGAAAGGTGCCTTATTGGACGGTTCGATTACATCCCTGCATGTGGAGTCCCAGGCACGACCGCCGCCGTCCTCTTGACCATTCGTCTTACCGGATAAAGCGGAGTGTCTTAAGTCCGATCTGAGTACAGTCTATTCCGGGACCAGAGCTCCGATAAGGACTGCTCTACTCTTCTCCCTGGAACCTGAGTACATTAAGAGCTTCCCGCCTCACCCGATATCCCGGACGGATACGATTACCTGGCGCGGATACATCCTTCAAGGATTTATTCCCACCAACCCCTGGTTATGAGCCCCGTGGGCCCTGAGGGGAGGGTTTTCCGAGGGTCCTTTGAGGGTGTCTGAGGAGGGTTTTCCGAGGGTCCTTTGAGGGTGTCTGAGGAGGGTTTTCCGAGGGTCCGAGGGGAACGGACGGGATAAGAGGGCGAAACGTGAGTGTCGCCTCGAGGCCTTCGACGCGGGCAAGTAAACTTCCGGTCACACAACTCGTGTTTGTCGCTCGGGGCGCCTTCCCCCGGTCGACGCCGTGCGTGTGTGCTCTTCGGGGTTTTCT
>Ga0115031_1004068_pt1 | contig 10829 bp, 7 predicted proteins | sample Maine_Asex4_meta_FD_87301 | JGI IMG/M metagenome (GOLD analysis project Ga0115031, IMG submission 87301) | Marine algal microbial communities from Maine, USA - Maine_Asex4_metaG | ecosystem: Host-associated > Algae > Red algae > Unclassified | place: Maine, USA | collected 2015-01-05 | reverse complement strand
GCGACCGATTGGCGGCGCCGGTCGTGCTGATCGAGATCGCAGCGCCTTCGATCATCGCTCGCCGATTCGTGTCCCGTAGCCAGTTCTCGTCGAATCCGCCGTACAGGCTGACTCCGTTGCCCAGTTCCAGCGTCGCAGCAGTCGTGTCGTACACCCCGACGCTACGGATGTAGACGTCGCGCCCATCCGCTGACTGCGCCGCAGCAGCCAAGCTCCGCAACGGCGCGCCGATCGATCCGTTGGCGTCGTCGTCGCCGCGCTCACCGTCGACGAAGATCGCCTCGTCTGCGTCTTCGAAGACACGGACGATCACGTCGTCGGTCGCGACGCCATCGGTGCCGGCCACTTCCAGGGTGAATGCAAGCGTGGAGACCGACGACGGCGCGATCGCCACGGCTTCGGCGCCGCGCAAGCTGCCGACTCCTGCGGTCACATCGGGACCAGCAGTCTGCGTCCAGCGCACGGCGGCGCTCGGCGTCCCGGCCGCCAGGTCGCCGGCGAGCAGCCTGAACTCGACCGACTGGTCGACAGCCAAGTCGTCACCTGCGTCAGCATTCGCTGCGATCACGACCGTCGTCGGCGGCGCCGTGGTGGTCGTCTCGATCGTCGTCGGCGCCGGTTCGGAGGTGGTCGATGACGACTCCTCAGCGACCACCGTCGAACTCGATGCAGGCGCCGTCGAAGGCGATGGGAGCGAGTCGTCGTTGTCTTGCGTCGCGACGAACGCGATCATGCCGGCGATCAAGACGAGCACCGCACCGACGCTCAACGCGATGATCAGGTTTCGCTGACGCCGTTCGGACGGGCCGAGTCGTGAACCACGCGGCGGTCCGCCAGCTTGCGGCTGTTGCGGCTGTTGCGGATTCCAGTCGTTCGTCATCGTCAGCCTTCTCGGTGTCACGACGGTAGCGAGCCTGCTGCGCTGATGTGCGGCACCACGACCTTCGGCTCGTGAATCGTTACAGCTGGCGACGAAGCAGTCCCAGCGCCGTGATGACCGAGAATTGGCGCATCAGTTCGCGTAGACCGGGCATCTGAACGTGGTGCACCTCGTCGAAGCCCGGGCCGACCAAGCCGATGAACAGCGTGCCGACGGGTTGGCCCTCCTGCTCGGACGGACCGGCGACACCCGTCAGCGACAGCCCGACGTCGGCGCCGAGCCGGTCTCGCACTCCGACTGCCATCTGCCGTGCGGCGACCTCGCAGATGACCGGGCCGTCGGCGACGCCGAGCAGGTCGTGCTTCACCTCGGTTGCGTAGCTGATGACGCCGCCCCGGAACACGTCGCTGGAGCCCGGGATCTCGGTCAGCCTCCCCCCGACGAGGCCGCCGGTCACCGACTCGGCCACGGCGAGCGTCAAGCCTCGCTGCCGGCACAGATCGAGCACCACCGACTCCATCGTCTCGTCGTCGACTCCGAAGATCAGCTCGCCGATCTCGGATCGGACCCGTGCTTCCCACTCGTCGAGCTGGGCGTGACAGGCCTCGAGCGAGGGAGCCTTCGCGGTCAGCCTGACCTTCAGGCCGTTCCACCCGCTCGCCAGGAACGCCAGGGTCGGCGTGCCCGGACTCTCCAACTCGGCGATGATCGCGTCGAGCCGCTCGTTCAGGCTGCTCTCGCTTTCACCCCACGTGCGCATCACCCGCGACGCGATCACCGCTGTCTCGCCGCTGCGGGCGAGCAGGTCGGGGATGATCGCCCGCTCGATCATGTCGCGCATCTCGTGCGGGACGCCGGGCACTGCATACACGACCTTGTCGACACCAGCGACCGTGACGGGGCAGATCAGACCCGGTGCGGTCCCACGCGTCTGGGCGATGATGGTTGCCCCGAACGGCACCTGCGCCTGGCGCCGATTGCTGTCAGCCATCGTGCGCCCGCGCGACTCGAACATTGTCCTGATCACGTCGACGACCGCCGCATCCTCGACGAGTTCGACACCCATGACCCCCGCAATCGCATCGCGCGTCAGGTCGTCGTGAGTCGGTCCGAGGCCGCCACACATGATCACAGCGTCAGCATCATCGAGCATTCGTCGCAATTGGGCTTCGATCCGGCCGACGTTGTCGCCCACCTTGACCTGGACCAGTGAGTCGATACCGCTGGCAGCCAACGACTCGCCCATCCACGCCGAATTCGAATCGACGATCTGCCCGAGAAGGAGTTCGGTGCCGACAGCCAGTACGTCACAACGCATCAGCGCAGTGTGCCAGGCCGCTTCCCGTTGACCCCAGCCGACGCAGCAGCCGCCTCGAGAGGAAGTTCAGCTGATGATCGGGCTGGCGGTCGCAACGCCCTGCGGGTTGCGAGCACCTTGGAGGTACTGCGCACCGCTGATCAGGGCGAGTGCCACAGCGGCCCAGAGCAGGCCCTTCCACAACCATGTGGCATCGAGCGCCGTCCACGGAAGCAGAGCGAAGCCGACGGCCAGCTGCTGGGCGAAGGTCTTGTACTTCGCGAGTTGGGATGCCGGCACGCTGATGCCCTTGCCACTGACGATCACGCGATAGACGCTGATGATCAGCTCGCGAGCGGCGATGATGATGACGGGAACGACCCAGAACACGTCGGTACTGACCAGGGTGAACATGGCACCGAGCACGAGGACCTTGTCGGCAAGCGGGTCGAGGAACGCACCCGCTGCGGTCGGCCCGCGCCGCCGGGCGACGTAGCCGTCGACGCCGTCGCTGAAGCAGAGCGCAAACCACAGGGTGAAAGCAATCCAAGCACCGCGGGGGTGATTGGGGATGGCCCAGAACATGACCGGCGACAGCAGCAACCGAGCCGTGGTGATCGCATTCGCCCAGCTCGCTATCGACAGACCCTGGCTCGGCGGTGCTTCGGTCGTCGCCATCAAGATGGGTCCATCAGTCGGTGTCCGCGTCGTCCAAGTCGGCGAGGTCGACACCCGATGCGACGAGATCAGGGCCGAGCGCGTCGACGATCTCCACTTCTGCAAATTCTCCCACGGGCACATTCTGGCCGACGTGGACCACGCCGTCGATCTCGGGCGCTTCGCGATGGCTCCGGCCGACGCCCTGGCGGTCGACGAGCACCTGCATGGTCGTGCCGATCAGATCGTCACGACGTGCTGCGGTGATGTCGTCCTGCATCTCACCTAACTCTGCGAGGCGCTGGTCCATCAACCCCGCCGGGACGACACCTTCGCCCTGCGCGACTAGGTCGGCGGCGTAGGTACCGGCTTCGTTGCTGTAGGAGAAGAAGCCACACCAGTCGAGCTGCGCCTCTTCGACGAACTGCAACAGTCGGTCGTGATCGGCCTCGGTCTCGCCGGGATATCCGACGATGAAGTTGCTGCGGAACGCTGCGTCTGGCTCACGCTCACGGATGTCGGCGATCCGGTCGAGGAAGCGCTGGCCGTCACCCCAGCGGCGCATCTTGCGCAGCAACGGCTTGCTCACATGCTGCAACGAGAGGTCGAAGTACGGGACACCGGTGTTGCAGATCGAATCGATCAGTCCATCGGTCAGGTCACTCGGGTACAAGTAGAGCAGTCGAACTCGGTCCACCTCGGCGGCCACGGCGTCGATCAGCGGCACGATCGAACCCACGCCCATCTCGTCGGGCCTGTCCTTGCCGTAGGAAGCGAGGTCCTGAGCAACGAGCACGATTTCGCGGGCTTGCAGCTGCTCGACCTCGGTGAGGATCGACGAGACGTCACGGCTGCGCTGAGGCCCGCGGAAACTCGGGATCGCACAGAACCCACACTTGCGATCGCAGCCCTCGGCGATCTTCACGTACGCCCACGGCACTGCTGATTTCGGGCGAGGCAGGTTGAGGAGATCGAAGTCGGGTAGCGGCGCCTCGGAGACCGGAATCAGTTTGCGGCCGGACGTCGAGCCGCCCTTGGACTCCCACACCTCGGTGCCGTCTCGCTGCTCGGTGCGCATGTTGAACGCCGTGCCGAACCCGGCGACCTGATCGACCTCGGGCAGTTCGGCGGCGAGTTCGTCGCCGTACCGCTCGGCCATGCAGCCGGTGACCACCAGCTTGGAGCCGTCGAGCCGCTGTTCATCGAGTGCGAGGATCGTGTCGATCGACTCACGGCGGGCCGCGTCGATGAAGGCACAGGTGTTGACGACCACCAGGTCGGCGGCCGACGCATCTTCGGTCGGCTCCATGCCATCGGCGAGCAGTGCACCGACGAGCTTGTCGGAGTCGACATCGTTCTTCGGGCAGCCGAGAGTCTCCACATAGAACCGCTGCACCATGGCCGTGACGCTATCCGGCCGGAGCTCCGCCGAAGCGGTCCACCAGCTCCAGGCAATCCCAGAGCTCCAGGCAATCCCAGAGCTCCAGGCAATCCCAGAGCTCCAGGCAATCCCAGAGCTCCAGTGGTTCTAGAGCTGACCGTTCTGTTGGAGCAGTTCGAACTCTTCGACGGTCATCAGCACCGAGCGAGCCTTGGAGCCCTCACTCGGGCCCACGACACCGCGCGTCTCGAGGAGATCCATGATCCTGCCCGCGCGGGCAAAGCCGACCTTGAGCTTGCGCTGCAACATCGAGGTCGAACCCAACTGGCTGCGCACGATGAGTTCCATGGCCTGGCGCATCATGATCGTGTCCTCGTCCTCCTCGCCCGCTGAGAAGGCGTTGGCATCGGAGGTCAGATCCATCGACCCTGTTGCTGCCGGTGCAGCGCCGGGGACACCGAGTGTCGGCGGCACGAGTGACGGTTGATCGGTTCCGGCGAAGCCGTTGGCGTCAGGGCGCGGTGCGTCGTCACCGTCTTCGACAGCGGTCGAGTGAATGGTCTCGGGCGCCTGCGCTCGCCAGTGAGCCACGACCTTGCGCACCTCCTCCTCGGTGATGAAGGCCCCCTGGATGCGATTGGCGACAGACGAGTTGCCCGGCAGCAACAACATGTCGCCCTTGCCCACGAGCTTGTCGGCGCCGGGCTGATCGAGGATGACCCGGGAATCGGTGAGACTCGACACAGCAAAGGCCATTCGCGCCGGAATGTTGGCCTTGATGACACCGGTGATCACATTGACCGACGGGCGCTGGGTCGCAACGATGAGATGGATGCCGACCGCACGAGCTTTCTGCGCGATGCGAGTGATCGACTCCTCGACGTCGCGCGCTGCGACCATCATCAAGTCGTTGAGCTCGTCGACCACGATGACGATGTACGGCATGTACTCGTACACGAGTGGGCTGTCGGGGTCCCAGCCGGCCGGCTGCTCGATCTCGCCCTTCTTGAACGACTTGTTGAAGCCACCGATGTCGCGGTAACCGACCTCGGACAAAACGTCGTAGCGACGCTCCATCTCCTTGACCGCCCAACCGAGGGCATTGGCTGCCTTCTTCGGGTTGGTGACCGGCTGGGTGAGCAGATGCGGGAGCCGCTGGTACTGGCCCATCTCGACCTGTTTCGGGTCGATCAGGATGAGGCGTACGTCGTCGGGCGTCGTACGCATCAACAGCGACGTGATGATGCAGTTGATGCCGGAGGACTTACCGGCACCGGTTGCGCCGGCAATGAGCATGTGCGGCGTCGATGCGAGGTCGAGGAAGACGGCCTTGCCGGCGATGTCCTTGCCGACTGCGACATCGAGGATGTTGTTGGACGTGAGCGCTTCGGCTGACACCATCAGGTCGCCGAGTGCAACGAGTTGGCGCTGGTGGTTGGGCACTTCGACGCCGATCGCCGAGCGCCCTGGAATCGGTGCCAAGATGCGCACGTCGGTGGCCGCCATGGCGTAGGCGATGTCCTTTTGCAGGTTCGTGACCTTGGCGACCTTGACACCGGGGCCGAGCTCGAGCTCGTAGCGTGTGACCGTGGGCCCGACGGTCATGCCGATCAGCTCGGTCTCGACGTTGTGTGAGGCGAGTGATTCCTGCAACGTCTCGCCGCGCTTCTCGATGGCCTTGATGTCCATCTTCTGCTCAGCGGGACGGTCGAGGAACGACGTCGGCGGCAGGTTCCAGTCACCGACCTGGGTGCCGTCAGGCGACAGATCGCCCGGCTTGGACCCCGCGTTCACTGCGACCTTCGATCGCTGCTTCGCCTTGGAGCGCTTGCGCTTTGCCTTGTCCGGGTCGTTCTCCACCCATTCGTCGCCGTCGTCTTCGAAGTCGTACAGCTCGGCTCCGTTATTCAAGGCCATCGGCTCGCCAGCCACCGCTCCAGGCGCCGGCTGCTCAGCGGACACCGCTTGCCCAGATGCGTCGTAGCCTCGCAGTTCGCCGCTGTCGTCGCGATCGCTGCTGAGGGTGGAGATGTTGCTCAGCCCATCACGCGCTGCACGGCCGAGCGGACGCATCACCATCGTGAGGAACCCGCCGGTCGAGGTGGCCATCGTCCGGAGCGAGGTCTGCGTGATGAGCAGGCCCCCGCCGATCAAGAGTGCGAGCAGCACGACAACGGCACCAGGACCAGCGAGTCCGGCGCGCAACGGTTCGGCGAGCAGCGCGCCGAGCCAGCCACCCGCAGCACTCAACTCCGCGGTGTCAGCGGAGATCTTGCCCGGGCCGCGCACGATGTGGAGCAGGCCGAGCAGTGCGAGGCTCACCAGCGACCAGCCGACCACCAGCCGGAACGGGCTGTAGGAACGGCCACGCTTGACCAGCGCGATGCCTGTTGCGATGAGCACCAGCGGAACGGCGAAGCGCCCGAGACCCGTGAACCAACCGACAACAGTCTCGATGCCTCGGCCGAGCGGCCCGGCCAGATTGATGTAGACAGCCAGCGCGCAGAGCACGCCTATTCCGATGGACCCGAGACCGAAGAACTCGTGCTCGCGCCCTTCGACTGCACCACGCAGCTCGGCAGCGGCGCGATCACCGCGACCGCGTGGCAGCTCGGGTGGCGTCTGGTCACGTACCGAACCAGCCGGCTTGCGCGCCGACTTGCGAGCCTCGGACGGCATCACCTCGGTGTCGTCGTTCTTGGCCTGGCGTGCCCGCGTCGTCTTGGCGGTCCGCGACGACGAGTTCACGCTCGTGGACCGCTTGGTCGACTTGGCGGCCGGCTTGGCAGGCGACTTGGCTGACCTGGCCGATTTCGTCGGCGGCTTCTTCTTGGACGGACCCCAGGTGGACATGACAAGACCACCGTACCAACCCGGTGTCGTGCGGTTCCGCGACCCACGCGAGAACGTCAGTTCGAGACCGTCGCCGCCCCGGTGTTCTCAATGCTCGATCAGAGCGGATTCACTTCGACCACCGCACCCGACGGAGCGACGACGACATCCAGAACACCACCTTGCGCAGACCGGACCGAGACCACGTAGCGGACGAATCCGCCCGCTCCCCCCTCGATACTGAAGGCGTCGATCGTGCCCGACGGGAGGTCGGTGGCAATGCCACTCAGAACGGTGTCGTCGTCGAAATCAAGCGCATCGACGCTGAACGACTGCCCCGTCACGCCCACGATCGCCGGCGCTGGCGGCTGCAACTCACCGTCGACGTAGGTGAAGGGGATGGCGGTGGTCCCGCCGTCGGCAACGACGAAGACATTCGTGAGCTGGGGCGTCGTGGTGATCTCGAAGAACTCCTGAGGGCCTCCGAGTTCGACTTCGACAGCAGTTGCGGCAGCGCGTGCGTTGGTCACGATGACGGCCGACGACGAAACGTCGACCGTGTCGTCGAGCGTGCCGTCGACCGTGGTGCCGTCGCCGCCTCCGCTGCACGACGAGAGCAACAACGCAACCGCTGCTGCGCACATCGCCAGAGCCCGGCATGGTGCTGAGGCCGTATTCATCCGCATGTTCGACAGCCGGCGTTCAGTTGCCCAGGATCGAACCGAAGTCCAAGCCCTTCGTCATCTTGGCGAGGTTGCCCGTCGGTAGCGACCCGCCGGGGGACACGGTGTCGACGAGACCCGGGATCATGCTGGCCAGACCGCCCTTGGCCTCGTCGCGTGAGACACCGGCCTCGCTGGCGATCCGGTCGACTTCGTCGGTGCCGAGCGCCTGTTCGACTTCGTCGGGTTCGAGCGACTCGTTGTCGCCGGTGCCGACCCAGCTGTTGGCCTTACCGCCCAGCCCGGCACTCGTGAACTTGCCGAGCAAGGCACCGAGACCGCCGATCGCCCCACCTTTGAACAGCATCGGCAACAGCGCGTCCATCAGCGGGTTGCCGGTTTTCGGCGCTCTGCGCCCGATCAGTCCACCGAGCATGCTCATGAGTCCCATCCCGGCGAGGCTAGGCCCCGAACATGCGCAATCGGTAACGATCCGACTCCAGCTGTCCGTCAGCAGACAACGGTCGAGACGCCGCCTCGCTCCAGGTCATTCGTACTCCGGCGGACTGTCAGGCTTCCATCACGACGGGAACGATCATGGGCTTGCGCTTGGTCTGCTCGCTCACGAACTTGCCCGCCGCCCGACGCACTTCACGCTCGAGTTGCTCGACATCGCGCACCCCATCGGCCAATGCCTTTTCGACCGAGGCGGCAACCGTGTCACAGGCATCGTCGAGCAGGTCCTCGGCTTCGGGTGCGTACACCCAGCCACGTGTGATGATCTCAGGACCGACGAGCACCTTGCCGGTCTGGACGTCGACGGTGACGACCACGACGACCACGCCCTCCTCGGACAGCTTCTGACGGTCGCGCAGCACTCCCTGGCCCACGTCGCCGACGATGCCGTCGACGTACAGGTAGCCAGCTGGCACTCGACCCGACGGCTTGAGGCCTTTGGAACTGAGCTCGAGGACGTCGCCGTCTTCGCACTGGATGATGTTGTCGGCGGGCACGCCCATCAATTCGCCGAGCTTGGCGTTCGCGACCATGTGGCGGTACTCACCGTGGATCGGCACGAACCACTCGGGGTTGACGATCGAAAGATAGGTCTTGATGTCGTCGGCCTTGGCGTGGCCGGTGGCGTGAACGTCCATGATGCCGGAGTGGACGACCTCCGCTCCGAGGCGAAGCAGACCGTCGATCACCTTGTTGACGCTGCCCTCGTTGCCGGGAATGGCGTGGCTCGACAGCACGACGGTGTCGTTCGGGGTGAGCTTGAGCCAACGGTTCTCGCCGCGAGCCATGAGGCCGAGCGCCGACATCGGCTCGCCCTGAGAGCCGGTGGAGATGATGCAGATCTCGCCATCGTCGTAGTTCTTTGCGTCTTCGATGTCGATCAGGGACGATTCGGGGATCTTGAACACGCCGAGGTCGAGCCCGAGGCGGATGTTCTTCTTCATGCTCAGCCCGAGCGTGGCGACCTTGCGGCCCTCGCCGACTGCCGCGTCGGCTATCTGCTGGATGCGGTGGATGTGGCTGGCGAAGCTCGCCGTGATGATGCGGCGGCCACGCTCTCGAGCGAACAGCGAGCGCAGGACGCCGCCGACATTGGTCTCACTCGAGGCGTAACCCGGCTCTTCGGCGTTGGTCGAGTCGCTCATCAACAGACGGATGCCTTCGGTCTTGGCGAGTTGGCCGATGCGGGCGAGATCGGCCCGGCGGTCGTCGACCGGTGTCAAATCGATCTTGAAATCACCCGAGTGGAGCACGACGCCCTGAGCTGTGTGCACAGCGATGGCGTGTGCATGCGGCACCGAGTGCGTCACAGGAATGAACTCGACAAGGAGCGACCCGACGTCGATCTGTTCGCCGTCCTTGACCGGGCGCATGTCGATCTTCGGCATCAGGCCGGCTTCCTCGATGCGGTTGCGGGCGAGGCCGAGCGCCAGCGCCGAGCCGTAGATCGGGAGCGGGGTGTCGCGCAGTTCGCCGATGCCGTCGACGTCGCGCATGAGGTACTGGATGGCACCGATGTGGTCCTCGTGACCATGGGTGAGGATGATCGCTTCGATGCGCGCTGCGTTCTCGCGCAGGTACGTGAAGTCGGGAAGGATGAGGTCGATCCCGTGGTGGTGCGGGTCGGGGAACATCAGCCCGCAGTCGATCAACATGATCGTGCGGTCGGGATCGTCGGCGGCACCCTGCTCGATCGCCATGCAGTTGCGGCCGATTTCGCCGAGACCGCCGAGGAAGACGATGCGCACGGGCACGGACGGGTCGAGTGGTGCGGTGTAGAGCTCAGTCATGTTCAATCGATTCGTTAGCGGTTGGTTTGCGGACGACTTGGTGCTCGGGACGACTCGGTGCCGGGCACCAAGCGGTCCGCTGGCAGTCGGTTTCAGGCGTTGCGTGTGGCGACGAGGCGTTCATAGACGGCGCGTGCCGCATCCTCGGTGCCGTCGGGCTCGGGGCCCATCGGGAGGCGGCACGGACCGACCGCGTGGCCGAGCATGCGCATCATCGACTTGGGTTGTACCGGGTTGGGTGCGTCGTCGTTGCCCTCGAACACATAACTCTCGATGAGTAGGCGGTTGAGACGCTGTGTCTCGGCGATGTCGTTGCGCTCCCAGGCGTCGAACATGGCGACGTGCTCGCGCGCTGCCCAATGGGTACAGACGCCGATGGCTCCGACTGCCCCGACCGCCATCAGTGGCAGGTTGAACGGAGAGTCACCCGAGTAGACCTCGAAATCGTCGGGGGTGTTCGCGATTACCCTGGCGGTCTCACTCGGGTCGCCGGCGGCGTCTTTCAGGGCGACGATGTTGCTGACGTCGTGGGAGAGACGAACGATCGTGGCGCTCGACATCTTGCGGCCGGTGCGCTTCGGGATGTCGTAGAGCACGACAGGGAGATCGGTACTCGACGCGATCGCCCGGAAGTGGACTTCGATTCCGGTCTGGCTCGGCCGGTTGTAATAGGGGCTGACGCCGAGGATGCCGGCGATGCCGAGCTTGCTCGCCTCTGCGGTCAGGCCGATGTCTTGGCGCGTGTTGGAACCGGTGGTCCCGGCGATGACGGGCACGGTGACCGCAGCAGCGACGGCTTCGAACAACGCCAGCT
>Ga0115031_1004067_pt1 | contig 10831 bp, 11 predicted proteins | sample Maine_Asex4_meta_FD_87301 | JGI IMG/M metagenome (GOLD analysis project Ga0115031, IMG submission 87301) | Marine algal microbial communities from Maine, USA - Maine_Asex4_metaG | ecosystem: Host-associated > Algae > Red algae > Unclassified | place: Maine, USA | collected 2015-01-05 | reverse complement strand
GCCCCGGCCCCCCCCCCGGGTTTGCCCCCCTCCTGCTTCCCGCTTGCTTTCCCGGGCCTTCGTTGCCCCCCGCCCCCCCCCCCCCCCTACACCAGCGAGCCCCGACTCGAGCCGTCAACACCACCCCCTCCACTCCCCGACGTCGCCCAGGCGCACGTGCGTGGAGAGGGGTGCCTCTCCTCCCCTTCCTCCACCAACGCCCCATCGTCGGTGCGCACCGCGCTGTCGTCATTTGCGGCCATCATGGCCAAACAGACGATAGGCCAACTCGCGGAGCGCATGGCGTTCAGGCTCAGCCGCCGAGCCAGTAGAGAGCGGCCACCGACGCCCGCCGCCATCTGTCTCATTGCACAGTTCTTGGAGCTCGTGCACACCCTTACGGGCGACTACCCCATGATGAACTTCCACGTGCACGTGTCGGGCTTCGACAAAAGAGCCACATTTTCTGGACGCCGGTGATTGAAGGAAAGGCCGTACTGGACAGCTCCGCCGAAGGGGTGCCTGGCATGGTGTACCGGTACGTCGAGGCCGCTGGCGCCATGTCCGCCGGCGCGGCGACACGCGTCCCCTCCTCACGTGTCACGCGGCGGGCGAGCACGGGCTCGGGACGGGCCGAGGCATCTTCCTTGAGTGGGGCGGACGATGCGGGCCCTCCGCTACCACGGGCCAAAGGTCGGCCGCTAGCGCCGGATGTGGGCTCGGCTCAATCCACATGTGACAAGGAGGTGACCAACGAGATTGAAGACAACAACCACGAGAATGACGCCGAAGCCATGGCCGCCGCTGCGGCCGCGGCTATCGTCGACGCTGCCTTGGCTGAGGAAGACGACGGGGAAGAGGAACACGACAAGACCGCGGAAACTAACATCCGTGCCGCCGTTGGCAGCCTCGAATACCATGCTCTCGGGGGAGCGTGGTTGTCGTCCCCTGCCGCCGTTGCCACCGGTGGCACAAGCGGCTACACTGCCGCCAAAGCCACCGGGGCGGTCACCGCCACCACGAGCATCGGGGCTGTCAGCGGCAACAACGGGAGAGCCGCCAACACCAGCGACAAGACGATCTCAATGGCGGCACGGTCGGTGACGATTGGGGACGGAGCTGCGTCGACCCCCGGTCGCGGCGCAGGCCCCCGCAACTGGAGGAACAACTCGGAGAAGGCGCCAATCCTCAAGCGCCCACCCGCCGCGATAGCGGCGCCGGCCGCGACTGTCAAACTCGTTGACCGTCTGCTGGCCATTTGCAACGTCCGCACGCATCTACGCACGCTGATGCCGTTGCTTGGAAAATCCATCGCCGACACAATCGGCATTGGTGTCGTCGGCGCTAAGAAACGACTCGAGTGGTGGCCGCGCCAGGACACCAAGAAGGTGTCGCCGCTGCGTGTCGAGCTGTCCTACGATCCCCGACTAAATATCGACAAGCAGACGCGCATGGACGCGTTTTCCCGGCCGATCAATGTGGAGCTGCCGAGCTTCTTTTGTCCACGCAACCACGTCTCGACCGACATCCAACTCGCGCACCTCATCTTCATGCTGCAGATGGAGGCGCCGGCCCGTCTGGCCTTCGACAGCTTCATGAAGATGCATTCCAAAAAGGAGCTCGGCGCGATGAGAACCACGCAGCAGCCACCTCATTTGGCGTCAATGGCGACGTTGCGAGCCGCACCAAGGGCGGCTCCCTCCGCGGCTCAGCACGCCGCCCGACAATTCTTCCCTTTGCCTCCAGGTTCTACTTTTTCTTACACACCCGTACGACCACCCAACCACGTATTTAAGGGGTCCAACCCGCCAAATCGCCACACACGTATACCCCTACCCCTATTACTCGCGCCTCTACCGCCTCGGTCTCCCGCGCCGTCTTTTGCTGGTATCGACAAGTCGTTCCCTCGCAAAGCAAGAGCGGCTGCACCTGCGGCATCAAGTGCAGCAATGGAAGCCATGGCCGGTACACCATCTACTCCGGCAGCGTCAGCAAAGGCGAAAGCAAAGCGCCGGCCGAAGGCTGTCGTGCCGGCTGCGCGATCGACGTCAACAACCCGCAAGCCGCCGGCCAAGGTACCACCACGAAAGGAAACGACGACACCTGCAGCAACTGTGGCGCCCTCTCCGAGAGAACCGCCAACAGCATCGGCGGCGCCACCGCCACCGACGCCGGCATCGGCAGATCCACCACCCCCGCCCCTGGCGTCGGCGGCGCCACCACCCACGCCACCTTCTTTCTCAGCGTCGCTGCCCCCGCCGCGGACACTGGAGGCGTCACCGCCCTCACTGCCAACAGCGGCGGCGCAACTGTCCCCGCCACTGGCGGCGGCGGGCGCGCCACCACCTCTGTGGTCAGCATCGGCGCCGCCACCGCCGTCGCCGCCCATGTTGGCGGCACCACTACCCTTGCCGTCTACATTGTCGGCGCCCCTGCCATTACCGGCGGCAATGGCGGCGCCAACGCTGCCTCCCCAGGCCGCGGCGGCGCAACTGCCGCCGCCGCTGGCAACGACGGGCGCGCCACCACGCCAGGGATCAGCGTCGGCGCCGCCACCGCCGCAGCCGCCCGTGTTGGCGGCGACACCACTCTTGCCATCTACGTCGGCGGCGCCCCTGCCCCCACCGGCGGCAATGGCGGCGCCACTGCCGCCGCCCCAGGCAGCTTCGGCGGCACCAGCGCCCCACCCGCCCGTGCTGGTGGCGGCACCACCCTTGCCGCCAGCGTCGGCGGTGCCACTGCCCGGGCCCCCCACGGCGGTGGCGGATGCGGCTGGGATGGCGGCAGCCGACACAGTGGAGACGTTTTCGGCAAAGCTGCCGCGCCAAACGGTATCAACGAGCAGCAGCACATCGGACTTCCCCGTCGAGCAGGCCATGCGCACTCGGTCGCTGCGGATCAATCCGTTCGAGCCAAGACGTGCTCAAGCGGCGGCCGCGGGGACATCAAAGAGATCCCCCCAGTCTGATGCTGCTTCGCTCTCCCCGTCGCTGGCCGCCCGGTTGCAATCCGACTCACCGGGCAGTCCACCGCCTTCCTCGGTCGACGGCGCGGCAGCGGTTATGCCACCGGCTCCTGTCGAAGTGGCTCAGCTTTCCGCCTACCAACTCCCTCACACAACCCCAGCTGACACGCCGCCACTTCCCAACCTTCCGAAGGGACCGGTCGCTCCAGTCGACTTGTCCGCAGCAACGACGTCGACAAGGCGGAGCACGCGAAGGGGACGAAGCGTGTCGTTTTTCAGGCACTCCACAACTGGCGAGCCCGTCAAGGAGGAGATTGAGGCGTCGCCGGCGTCCGCATCGCCGTCGTCGGATGACGCCTCTCCTGCTCGTACGAGGAAGCGGGCCCCGTCGCACCGACGCGAGGCAGCCGTCGAAGCACGTGCGCCCTCCGTCGCGGCAGACGCGTCTGCCGTCATGGTCGACACGCCGCCTGCTTTCAAGCGACCGCGTCGCTCCAGTGCGCGTTTGGTGCGGCGCGCCAACGATGAGGCCGTCGCAATGATTGAGGAGCCACAGTCGGCGGTCGCGGCGCTGCCCGATAATGCCTCATGTCAGCTGCTCGGGCCGAGCGGCAAGATGGTTACCATGAAAAGGCTCGTCAAGAGCACTACCAGCGTCCATGGCGTACCGGTGGATCCTGATTGTGTCGTTGTTTGCGTGAATTCCGTGAAGGACATGCTTCTTCGATATTCTTTGTAAAGTCGCTATCGTTTGCCCGGTCACCGACGCAAAGTGTGGCGCATGGGGGACTTCACTGGTGTGGAAGTTGTTTGGTCCCTTTGCTCTTTGAAGGGTATCTTGTAGAAGTGTCGCGCACAAACATGGTTCCTTTTCTTTGGATAAGGTAGCGCGGATAGATACGATTTGTTTTTACGTTCATGCGGGATCGTCAATGCCTGAGGTTCTTGCACATGAAGCTTCTTTTCTTCTTGCTCTTTGACTTTGCCGTTCTGGACAGGCGCTCGAGCCCGCTTAAAATCTGCGGAGATTTCTTCTCATCACAGACGAGACGCCCAGATTTGGTCGTACTGTGAATTCCGAAAGTTGTAGAAGGCTTCGAATGGCTGCAACAAATACAACTACCGGATTCTCATTTGAAGTTCTGCGTAGACCAAGTGGAGGCTTATATTGATATTTTAAGTTGCCGAATTTCTCGCTCGATCTCTTTTATGTCATAGCTGTCGGCAAGCGGGCACAGCGCCCCCCCATCCAGCTGCAGCTGGGCATGGTGGCGGACAGGCGCCAGATTCTGTCGCGAAGGAGAGCCCGCCTATTTTGTTTGATGCGTGTGGCAGAGTGCCCCGGCCCCCCCCCGCGACCGGCATCGCTGATGACGCCAACGGACGCTTCCCGCCTCTCTGGCGCCGCCATTCGGCCTGACGGACACCCCGGTCACTGTTGCGCCGCCACCACGGGGGTGGCAGCACCCGCCGCCGCAGCTGACGCCATGCCCGCGTCATTTGAGGGTCTACCCGCTTGTCTGTAAGAGGCTTCGTTGCAGGGGGCGCCCTCTTTCGCGCCGGATCCGGGGGCGGCCACAAGCGCGTCGACGGCGGGGGCGGCCGCGAGGGCATCGACGGAGGGGGCGGCAGCAAGCGCGTCGACGGCGGGGGCGGCCAAAAGCGCGTCGACGGCGGGGGCGACCACAAGAGCGTCCACGGAGGGGGCTGCAGCAAGTGCGTCGACGGCGGTTGCAGCCAAGAGCGCGTCGATGGCGCGGGCGGCCACAAGCGCGTCGACGGCGAGGCCGGCCACCAGCCCGTTGACGGCGGGGTAGACTACCAGCCCGTCGGCTGAGGTGGGATCCGCGGATACCTTTGTGGCTGGGGGGATCGAAGGATCGACGGAGCTAAGCACCGGTAGCGTTGACTATAATGAGTGGCGTCGTCCCCGGCCGCCGCCTCCCACTTGGACAGGGCCACCTCTATTGAGTTGATGGAGAACAGTTGCTCACCGATGGCTCGCGACAAGTCCCGCGACCAGTCCATGGGGAACCGCATCAGCAGCAGGAACTCCCAAATAAACACCACCTGCTGGATGCAGTTGATATTGTCGATTCACGTTGAGATCGGTGCGCCTTCGATGAGGTTGTGCGCCAATCCGCAACGCCGACCACGTCGCACCCAGCAGATATGTTGAAAGCCGGCTCGGCCAGCAAGGCCGACAGAAACAGACGCGCCTTGCGCCACCGATCCTTATCCACGCGCTCGTTCGCCGTCGGGGGACACGCGACCACAATGGCGACGCACACCCGCGCCGTGCTATTGGAAGCAGCGGCAGCTGTGTCGCCGTCAGCGTCAGAGTCGGAAGAGGAAGAGCTCTGCTCGTCGCTCGAGGGGTTGGCCGGATGCGGGGCGTCCGCTGCCGGGGGGGCGGGTGCCCCGGAGAGAGAGACCGCTCGGAGCGGGTTGGCGTCCGTGTCAACCTCACCAGCTGGTGGCGTTGTACCAGCGGTACAAGGGGGAGAGGTGGGCTCGGGAAGCGGCGTGCCAGAAGACAGGTGAAGACGGTCTCTGGTGCCTGCAACAGCAGTGGAACGGGTAGAGAGCAGCGAGGGCGGTGTCCTCGCAAGTTGCGCCTGCGGAGACAAGGAGGAGAGCGACGTGGCTTGTCCTCGAAGAAGAGCGGGCACAGGCGCACCTGCCGCAGAAGAAACGGCGAGCGGCGACAGTCGTCCGGGGGGCACTCCATCCTCAGTGGTAGGCGCCGCCTCTGACGAAGGGCTCACCATGAGGTGGCAAGCGGGGGATGGCTACAGGTGAGGGGGCGGGGATATTGGGGTGTTCGAAGGGGGGACGTTAGTACGTGCTGGTTTCCAGCGGCTTTTGGTGCAGGCGCGAGGTCGCAGCGCGTTGAAGCCGCAGCTGCAGTGCCAGTCGCGGGCAGTCGGATGGCCGGTCTCCCGGCCGATATCGCGGCTGCACGGGGTGCGGGGGCGGGCTTCGGAGCGCCCTGAAGCGGCAGCTGCAATTGCAGCCGCGGGCGTCCAGATCGGAGAGCTGCAAGCGGCCGCCATGTAGGCCGCCGGGGCGCAAGACGGCCGGTGTCCAGGCAGCGGCAGGGTAGTCGGAGGACAAGGCAGCAGGAGGGGTCGTCGGATGGCCGGTCGCACGACGGACATCGAGGCTGTCTGCATCCCACAGCACGGGTGGACGGTGACCGGCAGCATCAGAGGCGACTGGCAGCCGGTCGCAAGGTAGATTGGCCGGCGGCCACAGGTGCCTTCGGCTTTGGGGCAGTCAGTGCCCTTCACAGGGGGCTGGGGAACGGGGGCTCTTTGAAAGGAGTGAATGCCACAGATACAGGGTCGCCAGCTCAACCACCCGTCATCACCGCAAGGCCCATGCGGGACCGCCCAGATGCAAAAATAGGAGGATTACGCGCGCGGACTTTCCGTCGGGCAGCATGGCGCAACCGCCACCAACGTTGGGCAGACAGATGAGGACGTCTATGGCGCTCTTACGGCCGGGGGCTGCCAGGGGTGAAGCGAGGTAGACGAGAGGGGAAGAGGGGATTTATCAGCTCTGCAAATGCGATGGACGCTGATGCCGAGAGGAGTTGTAGTGTGAGATTGTCGAGAAGGCACCTTTTCAATTGATAGCAGTATGAGACTGTTGTAGTTGATGGAGGAAAACTCCCCAAAACATAGGCACAGCCAGTGTGATGAAACAATCACAGCGCCTCCATCCAAGTGTTGTTGCAGCGATAACACAGGTGACAGCATCCGCCTTTGTCTTTCGGTGAATACACTAGTGTGGCAAGCGAGACCAGAGACGAGCAGGCCAGCATCGGTGGCGCAAGGGATGATGATGTGAGGCGACCAGCATAGATTCAATACCATGGCGAGGGCACGCGTGGGAACAGAGCGCAAGAGAGCCGGAAAAGAAAACGTTCGGGTTTACATCACAAGAGAGTGTTTGCCAGGAGCTCGGCTGCCATGCGGCGCCTATAGTCGTCCATGCTGCCCGTCATGCTGGCTTGTGGGACGCCCATGGACAAATAGTCCATGGTCTTGACCGTAAATAACCCGCAGTCCGTACCGCCCTCTTGCAACAGACACGGCACCCGCGATCAAGTGCACTTGCCGCGCTTGTGGCCGTGTACCGTCGAGTCATCCCTGCCCCATCGCACCAGGCACGCAGGGATCCAGGTGGGCACCAAGCCCAGAGAGTCATACGTGTCGACATGACGCCGCTGTGGGTACGCGACGCCCAATGCCCAGTGGATCTTGCCCAGGTTGACTGGTAAAAACACAGCGTCGTAGGACTTGAAGTTCAAGTGCCGCGACCAGCGGTGCACCGCTTCATATCTGTACGCCAACTTATCGTTTCGGATCATTGTGGAGAACATGAACGTGTTGAAGAAGTGGAGGCGCGTCGGCTGCTTCTCCGCCGCCGCCCAAGTCTGCTCCCGTTGCGAAAGCAAATGGACGTACGAGTTGATGGCCTCGTCTTGCAGCATCACCGCCGGCGCCGTCCGTCGTCGGTCCCACAGCCGAAGTTAAATGTTGCCGATGGTATTATGCGGCACCTCATGCCGCGGCGCGCGCTCGGCAGACCCGAGGTACGGCTTTATTGGCGCCGTGGCCAAAGTAGCTTTTGGCGTCAGCAACGAGCGCAGGTCGGCGGGGTCGCACACCGTGGCCTTGTCCGCCCCTTCTGCTCACTCAGCCGCCAGGTAGCAGAGCGGCGTCTTCCAAGAGTCGTCCGAGCGCGGCCCGGCGGCGGCTCTCGTTTCATGCTCGCCGTATGCAGCATGGATGATGGGAGCTGGTGCGACCTCGGCGACGGTGGGCCCATCCAGCGGCGTTTGCTTGACGCCGAGCGCTTCAGCCGTGAGGATCATGGTACGACTGTTCACCTTGAGACGCCCGGTGGCGTGGCCACGTAGGGCGGCGTGGGCATGTCGGGCGGCGTCGCCACGACGGGCGGCGTCGGTAGCCTTCTCGGCGTCTGCAGGCTCCTCATAATCGGTAGCCTCCTCATCGTCGGTGGACGCCTTGGCGTCGGTGGACTCCTAGGCGTCGGTGGACTTCTTGGCGTCGGTGGCCCCCTTGCCGACGGTGGACTCCTTGTCGTCGGTGGACGCCTTGGGGTCGGTGGACTCCGCGTCGTCGATGGAAGCCTCGGGGTCGGTGTCCTCCTCGGCATCGGCAGCCTCCTCGGCGTCGGTAGATCTCGCGAGCGACAGCCGTTCAACGTCGTCCGTCATCTGCGCAGCAGGGCCTTTCACCGCTGCAGTGCTCCCGTCCGGTGAGCCGCTAGCTGCCACGAGGTCAACCATAGACTCTGCGGTGCTCGTGGCATCGCCATCAAGGTCATCACCGTCACTGGCGTACTCAGCTGCGGCGAACAAGTCAACAACTGCGCCCCCCGCCGGCTCCCTCGGAACCATTGGCGCCTGCTCCCGCTCCCCGCAACCAACCACCTCATAAAAAGTGCTGCAGAGGATGGAAGACGACCACAGCAGTGCCGCTGTCTTCTCGGTCGGCGTGCGTGCCGCAATGACGTCAGGCCCCCCTGTGGGGGGAACGGCCAGCCGCGCGGCTGCATAGACGCTCCAGGCCGACACCTCAGCCGTTGTGAGCGCCGTGTCGTTCGTGATTGGTGCACGCACGCGGTTGCGCACAAGCCGCCGCATCTTTGCGCTGCGAAGCGCACATGCAAAGATCAGGGAGAAGTCCACCCGCGGGGAGTTCATTCCTGGCCGCAGAATGCTCACCAAGTGCTGCTGCAGAACGGAAAGCACTTGCCCATCGCAGATCACACAACGAAAGCTCCCTCCTGTTCGCTCCTCGGCACCGCAGTAGTGGCACCGGAAGGCGGCGTCAGGGATGATGAGCGTGTGCAAGAACTCCCCGCATTCGTTGGAGAGCAGCTGTCTTGCCTGGTCGGGCTCACACTCGTCGAGCACAGCGGTGCTGCGCAGAAAGTTCGCCAAGTACTCGCTCGCAGCCGCCATCGTGCTGCGGGCGATGACGCACAGCTCTCACATGGTGTCGAGGAAGGTGCGCGCATACACGGTGTCGCGTGTTGCCACGAAGAGCCCATTGAGCGCCCCGTTATACTCCATTGAGAGCTCACACGTGCTGCAGTACCACGTGCCTATGTGGATCTTGGCCCGACCACGAATTGTGGACATCATTGCCTCGTCTGGCACCACCCTCGTCGACTCGTCGCGCACCATGTTGCACCGCAGGCAAACGGGCTCGGCGTGGGTGTAGTGCATCGTCTTGGGCTCGCTCGCCTGCACGCAGGAGTCGATGAAGTTGGGGTACTGATTGCACCGCTGCACCTCGACAGGGCAGGGAAACGTGCTCCGCGAGTGCCGCACTCGAAGCGGCAGCGGCGTCGGCGGGGCAAGCTCGACAGGTCGAGCAGGACCGCCCGGCTCGCCCCCCGCCTGGTCGTCGCCCTCGTCGTTTTTCTCCTCGTCGCCGTCGTCGAGGTAGTCGGACGGACCGAACTTGAGCGCTTCCCGCAACTCGGCGGCGGAAGCCGACGATGCCGCCGCCTCCAACCGGTTGTACTCGTTCACCGCTTGTGCGTCGATGCAGCCCCAGGGGTGGCTCGCGCACGAGAGAAGGAAGCAGGTGGCCAGCTTGCGCTTGTTGCCTTGGCGCCTCTCAATGGCGGGGCTCCAGATGCCTTCGTAAGACACGGCGAGGATGGGGACATTGGCCTTCTTGTCCGCAAGGAGGGCCAAGTGCACCGCCGTGTCCGCGTGGACGTCTGCCTGCAGGTCCTGGTAGTCGCCCGCCAGGGCTGAGTAGGCCTCGATCAGCTCATCGGGGCTCTCTATCTCGTGCTCCGCCGCTATTCCGTTGTAGGCACTCTGCAGCTCACTGGCGTGACGACAGGTTGACGACTTTCCTCGCGCCACCTGCACGTTGACGTGCTCGATCTTTTCACCAGTAAAGGATCGCCGCCCACTGCCTAGGACACCGCCGCACGAGCAGAACGTGACCAGTAAGCCACGCAGCAACGCAGACGACACGCACACAGTGTCAAAGAGCTCCACGAAGACGAGCACACGAGTGCCGCTCACGCACTGGGGTTCGACGCTTGGTCGATCATTGACGTTGTCCATGCGCGCCGTGATCATTAGCGCAACGCGAAGCTCGGCCGCAAAGTCGGCGTGCAGCTCCTCGACGGTCAGCGGCGTCGCGCCCACAGCTGGCTGCCGGCGCGGGCGCTTGTCCGTACTGGTGCTGTCTCTGGAGTACTTGGAGGGACAAACCCTCCGCAGGCGAAGGCGCGGACGCGATCCGGCACGGTCGATTGTCAGGCGGGCTGGCGGGCGGGTTGTGGACCTTGTGCTTGTGTCGCCGTTCATCACCTTCTGCATGTCGGCCGTGTCGTGGCCGTGCTCATCGTCCTCCGCCGCATCCGTGTCGCCGTCCCAATCTTGCCTTGTCATCCCCCCCCCCTTCACCGCAGTCATGCACGCGTCCCGCGTCGTCTCAAAAATGCCCGAGAGCGACGCGCCCATCGGCTCTCAGGCATCCTCCGCGCGGTCGAAGCAGTCGAAAGCGTCCTCGATGAAGAAACAGCGTAAACCTCTCCTACGCTGCCCATCGCGGTTTGACGTCGCCATGGAGTCACCCACAGCAGTGAAGGCACGGGCGTGACAGTGGCTGCAAAGGCTCGCCACGGGCGGAAGCCGCGGCCAGCGGCGGCCACACCACGGCCGCGGCAATCACCAAGGCGGCGGCGGCGGCGAAGACGGCTGGAGCGGGGGGCGAGAGCCGGGACCGGGGGCAGAGGACCGGCGGCGGCGGCGGGAGACGAGGCGGTGGCAGCGGCGGCGGCCGTGGCGGCCGCGGCAGGCGGCCGCGGCGGCCGCGG
>Ga0115031_1004052_pt1 | contig 10850 bp, 9 predicted proteins | sample Maine_Asex4_meta_FD_87301 | JGI IMG/M metagenome (GOLD analysis project Ga0115031, IMG submission 87301) | Marine algal microbial communities from Maine, USA - Maine_Asex4_metaG | ecosystem: Host-associated > Algae > Red algae > Unclassified | place: Maine, USA | collected 2015-01-05 | reverse complement strand
TCGGTCAGTTCGAATTAGATTTCCAAAAAGCGAATGCTGTGAACTCGTTTGAGGAATGGCCTCTTCAAAATCGATAGCACTCATCGCCATGATCTTTTGGACCGAGCACGTTGGGTCAGCCAGCAGATCACTGAACTCCAGCACCATCTTAGGGCCCGCTATTTGACGGAAATACAACGCCGAAGTCACGTTCTGAACTCCCCAGCTCAGCGCTGCGAAGAGAGCCCCCGAAGTCTTGGCTGACTTCGCCTTGCCCTTCGAATCCACTACCCCTGCGAGGTCTCTAATCAGGAAGACGGTGCATAACTCAACGGCGGGCATCTCGGCAAGGGCGCGGTGTCGCGTGGCACTCTTCGAGCTGTCTACGACGTAGCTTGCGCCCTTCTGGTTCATTATCTCGGCCAGAGCCGTGTGATGACGCTGGTTCCAGAGGCCATGTTCACGACTATTGGGCAGCTGTCGCAGGCGCACGGAGTAACAAAATTCTCGGACTCTACTGCGGTCGAACAACGGGTGCTCGTCCAGGTTCGTTTGGGCAACGAGAGCGCGATGATCTCTAAGGATCCCACTCCAAAAACCACACTCGCTCCAGTTGTCGCCGCAACTACACCCTTTCGGTCGTCCCGACCTTGCCAATTCGTCTAGACCTATTAACTGGCCGACACTCACTCCATCAGATGTCTCAGCCAACAACAGATCAAGAAACGTTGAACCACTCCGCCCATGACCAAGGATGTAGATGATCCGGAGCTCATTCATTGCCTTTTTGCCAAACTGCTTCGGTTGAGCACGACAAATGAGAACGCTTGGATCAAGTTCATTGCGCCAAGTACGGTAGCCATCAAAACTGCCACGCCGGCGACACCCCACTGATTGTGCACGGGCAGCAACAAAGTGAGGGTCAAGATAGCGCCTGCAAGCATTGGCCACGAGTACGCCTTCTCGTGCCGAGTAACGACGAGATAGCTCGCCGTCGGACCCGTCAGCCCAACTATGAGATGACCTGTGGCAAGGGTGACGAGCAGACCTGAGCCCGCAGCGAACTCGCTACCAAACAGTTCAGAAAGATCGCGATTAAAAGCCAGAACAAAAGCAAAAACAGGCAGAGAGAACGCTGCAGACAGGGACGTGGAGATAAGCACTAATCGCCGGAAATCAAACCTGTTGCCCTGTGCGAAAGATAAAGCGATTCGAGGGGTGAATGCAAGCGCAACGATTGCTTGGAGGAATGAACAAAGACGGGCCAGTCGGGCTGCCGCAGCATAGATGCCAACATCAGCGTCACTTGCCACCACACCCAAGAAAAGAACATCGACTCGCAGCAGCACCATTTGTGCTGCGACACCAAGGAGAACCGTAAGAGATATTCGGAGCTGCCTATCAGGCAATAACTCGCTGAAGGTGAGTCTTTCGGAGGGCCATATCGTCATCAAGAGCTTTACCGAACCAACTATTTGAGAAGCGATAGCAAGTCCGATGAAGATCAGCAGGAATGACCTAATGTCTTCGAGCCTCGCGAAAACAACGGCAAGGATTGCCAAAGCAGGCAGGCCGATATCTAAAGGAGTGAAAGCCCAACCTGGAAGTTCGCCCTGGAGGAGGATCTTTTTCCGGACGGCATGACCGGAGTACGCTGACACTAAACCTGCAGAGTAGAGAACTGGATCGCTGTCAGATAACAAATAGGCAATAGCCAACCCAAAGCTAACTAAGAGCGACACTACTCCTGTTTGGATTGTTGATCGCCGGACAATGCGTTGGTACTGCCCAGGGTCATCTGCCGCTTCTGCTTCCGCCAAGAAGCGCGTCACCGAGCGCGACCATCCCAAGGTGCTGGCCTCGGAAGCTATCAGCGTAATGCTCAGCGTCAAGGCGAAAATGCCATAGTCAGAAGCGCCGAATCTTCGACCAACGATCGCGTGTAGCGCAAATAACAAGACGATCGAAACAACCTGGAGTAGGAAGGTGACAGCCGTGGCGCGAGGAACCGGCAGGTTCACGGCAGTGACAGAAATATCTGCGCCAGTTGCGCTCGGACCTGTTCCCGGGAGAACGTCTCGTCTAGCAACTGGTATTGGCGAGCACAAACGCGCTTGCGTAGGTCAACGTTCTCACACAATTCTCGAAAGCGCACTACGGCCATTTCAGGGTCGTTTAGATCGAGGAGCTGGTCTGGTAGCACCGCATCGCGGATCTCGATAACCGGGAAGTCGATATTGATCAAACACGGCACCCCCAGCGCAAACGACTCAAGAAGCGCAGAGGAAACTGTGTCTTGATTACTTACGTAAACGTGCACCAAGGCCGCAGCCAAACTATCTTCCACAGCGGCAATCTCGCCTGTGAACTCAAGATGTCCCTCGGATATAAAGTCCAGCACGCGCTCTTCGACCTCACACCGGTGATTGCCATCCCCGTGCACCATCCAGCTGCTCCCACGCTTGACGGCCTCAGGTTGCAGAAGCCGAAGAAAGGATGGCAGCTGTGCCACCTTCCGAGCGAAGTTGAAGTTGGTGACCGTAATCACCTTGCCAGTGGGCAAGTCACACCCAGGCAAAACCCGACTACTGGAAAAACGGGGACTAACGGTCACTGGTTCCGAGATATTGCTATGACCATGCTCGCTTAGGTGAGATCCGACGGCACTCGAGATTGGGACCAATCGATCGGCGTAGCGCAAACTCATCAAGTTGCCGAAACGGTTTAAGGTAGCCTTGAGCGATGAGCGAACGGTACGAATACCTGGATTCGACTCGGCTAACTCTTGGTACACAAAGCCCTTCACTCTTACAAGCACATGGCCGCCGAGGACCTTGCCGAGAAACACGGCTAGCAGCCCATACGCGCCCATCGACTCGGCTACCACTGCCAGCTTCTGGCGTCGTCGGTGCAACAGCAACCCGATTGCGTTCTTTGCGCTACATGGCCAAACGCAGGCGTAGTCGATTTGGCCCTCTGCCTTCATCAAGCTAAGGGTCTCCGCAAGCCTTGGCCTCCGAGAACCGATGTAAAGAACGCAGATGATTGGCTGTGCTTGGTCCATCAGAGGCCTAGGCGTTGCGCCTCAGCTATCGAGGGCAGCGATACAAGTCTCGGCGACGATTCGAACCTGATCAGTCGTTAGGCCAGGGAATAGCGGCAACGAGATGATTCGGTCAAATAGGCTTGATGCAACAGGGAAAGAGTTGCGATCGAAATTCGCCTCGTACTGTGGATGTAAATGAAGTGGCTTGTAGTGCACGCTGGAGCCGATCTCTGCCTGCTGCAGTCGCTCGATTACCCGGTCGCGCACAGCTCGGTTGGCTACTCTAATCACGTAGAGGTGCCAAGCAGAGTCGTCTGGGCTTGAGACAACAACCGGTTCGATTTTCGATCCGTCAAACAGGCGGTCATACTCGGCTGCAAGGACTTTGCGCTGCGATCTCAGGTCCTGAGCCCTTTGCAGTTGCTCAATCCCGATCGCCGATGCGATGTCTGTGAGGTTGTATTTGTACCCCGTCTCGACAATGTCGTAATCCCATGCAGAGCGCGTTTCCCATCGGCGCCACGCACTCCGGCTGAGTCCGTGAAGGCTCAGCAGACGTATCCTGTCAGCAATCTCCTCATCCTCCGTTGTAAGCATCCCACCTTCGCCCGTAGTAATGGTCTTGTTCGCATAGAAGGAGAAGCAGGTCACGTCACCGATCGAGCCGATTGGAGCACCTTGGTATGTTGCAGGGAATGCGTGAGCCGCGTCCTCAACGATCCACAAACCATGCGCTTTCGCCAAGGCGATAATTTCAGCCATTGGAGCTGCCTGCCCTCCGTAGTGAACCGGCATTACAGCTCTGGTTCGAGGTGTAATCGCCTCCTGCACCTTCGCTGGGTCGATACAGACCGTATCGGCATCGACGTCGACCAGAACGAGATCGGCACCTGTGTAGGCGACCACTTCAGCGGTGGCAGCGAAGGTCATAGTCGGAACGATTACCTCGTCGCCAGGACCGATATTTGCCGCTACCAGCCCCAAGTGGAGCGCGGCAGTGCAGGAGTTCACAGCAATTGCGTGACTTGCCCCAACCGCATCGGCGAATGCACGCTCGAATTCTTTGGTCGTCGCGCCGCTCGTCAACCAGCCGCTCTCCAACACCTCGACAACAGCCGATACCTCCGACTGCCCAATCGAAGGCTTGAAGTATGGGATTCCAGACGTAGTCACGGGGCGGGAACCTGGTCTCTCGGATTGACAAACGATTGGACCGTGCGGTCGAGACCAGTTTGCAGGTCAACTTTACTACTCCATCCAAGTCGGTGGAGCGCCTTGGACGTATCGGAGTAATTCCTCTGTACGTCGCCGACCCTTGAAGGCGTGTGAAACGGGTCGGCCACTTCGATTCCAGCAGTTCGTAGCGAGCCACGGAGTAGCTCAGTCAGCTCGAGCAATGTTGTTTCCTTGCTAGTTGCGATCTGAAAGACCTCTCCACCTACATCTTTGACAGAGGCCGCATCCACAATGGCATCAATTAGGTCGTCTATGAAGACATAGTCACGTGTTTGGGTGCCATCGCCATAAATTTCCCATTGCTCACCGAGCAGCGCCTGACGTACGAATTTTGCAACGACACTAGATTTATTGTTCGATAGCGGTCCGTAGACGTTGCCGAATCGCAGTGCAACGGTGTCAAGGTCGAATGACTGAAAGTATGCCGAACAGTAGCCTTCTCCCGACAGTTTCGATGCACCGTATGGTGACGCCGGTCTCGGAGCAAGGCCCTCGTGAAGTGGCGGAATCTGTTCGCCTAGTGGGGCCCCTGAGGACGCAAAAACTAGTCGGTCGACTCCGTTCTGGCGCGATGCCTCAAGAACGTTCAGGGTCCCCATCACGTTCGTAACACAGTCTTGGAATGGGTCCTCCACAGAGGGACCCACACCCGTGTTAGCGGCCAGGTGAACCACGACGTCAATTCCGACAGTCGCCCGCTCTACTGCCCCTAGGTCGCAGATATCCCCTTGGATCAAGCCCAATTGATATGCATCCTCAGCGCTATCGACAAACTGAATTTCGCCGCACGTTTCGGCGAGCTCGGCTGCGCTGCCAACTGACAGATTGTCGAGAACTAAAACTTGGTCGCCTTGACTCTTGATGCACAACTCTCGAATTAGAGCCCGACCAATGAACCCACAACCCCCGGTTACAAGCCATCGGCGCCTTCCAGACATCAGTTTAGAAGACCGCGTTCGAGAAGAAAGTCCAATAACTCTGCTCTACTCAAGGGTGCAATATGTGCCGAATTGTACGGATGACCGGGGTTCGGGCGGTCTGCTACGTATGCGTATCGGGCATGGTCGGCGGCTGCCATGAAAGGCGGAAGTACAACAAAGAAGTCATCAAGTTCGTGGGTCCGTCGGACCTCCTCGTCATTCATAAGCTCCTCGTACATCTTCTCGCCGGGCTTGGCCCCTATCTCCTTAATTTGCATCGAGTCGTCAGCTAACGCATCTCGCATCACAATAGCAAGGTCATCAATGCGGGTAACTGGCATCTTGGTAATGAAAACCTCGCCGCCAGCCGCAAGGAAAACAGATGCCAGAACTAGTCTGACTGCTTCTTCGAGCGACATGATGAAACGAGTCATTTCGCTATCTGTGAGCGTTATCGGACCGCCAGCTAAAATTTGTCGTTTAAACAAGGGGATTACGGATCCTCTCGATCCAAGAACATTCCCAAACCGAGTCGACGTGAAAATCGTCTCGCTTGCTCGTTGGCTTTGCGAAGCGGCAGTCACTAGGCGCTCGCCCATCAGCTTTGATGTACCCATCACATTTGTCGGATTTACTGCCTTGTCCGACGACGTAAAGATCATCCGTTCGACGTTGTTCGCGAGCGAGGCGTCGATGACATTTTGGGTACCCAGAATGTTTGTCTGAACAGCTTGAGTCGGCGACTCTTCGCATAAGCCGACGTGCTTAAGCGCTGCTGCATGAATCACAATCTCTGCGCCCTGCATCCGAAGGGTCAAAGCATCACGGTCGCGAAGATCAGCAAGGTAGAACTCGGCATCCTCAGAGTGAAAGTCCTGTTGCAGGAAAAAGAGGTCCGATTCGTTGTTGTCAACACCGACGACGCGGGATGCGCCTGCGCCTACCACTTGCCGGAACAGCTCTCTTCCAACCGTTCCGCAAACACCAGTGATAAAAACGTTCTTGCCTTTGAGCTCAGACGACATCTCTAGTTCCACTTCACTCTCGGCATAATCTTGCCCTCGTCGATTGCGCTACTTGAAGCCTGAATCCGCTCCAGCATGGCTACCAAGACTTCGGTGGTCATGTAGGTCGGCTCCAAGCCCAGTTCGAGCAGACCAGAATGCTTCGGATTGTAGTAGTGATTCTCAGCCTCTTTTCGGGGATTAGGCACAGTTTGCACCTGCACGTCCAACCCAACCTCTTGACCAGCCAAGCGCACTCGATCGGCGAGCTCATTCACGGAAAACGTCTCGGTAAATTGATTGAAGATACGCAGCTCCCCACGTTCCGGCGCAGATTCCACCGCCAAACGCACGCACTGCATAGTGTCGCGGATGTTTAAGTAGCCCCGGGTCTGGCCCCCTTCGCCGTAAACCGTCAGAGGAACCTCGGCCACAGCCTGAACAAGAAAGCGGTTAACTGCTGTACCGAAAATATCGTCGTAGTGGAAATGAGGAATCAGCTCTGGTGCCAAGGCACTTTCCGCCGTAGAAATCCCGTACACGGGGCCCTGCATCAAATCGGTTACGCGAAGCCCCATCGTTCGAACGTAAAACCAAAGTAGATCAGTGTCGAGAACCTTCGTCGTGTGATAGAGCGATCCGGCAGCGCGAGGATACAAGAATCGTTGTGAACGCCCATTGTGCTCGACGTCGAGCCACCCTTCCTCAATGTCGATATTGGGAGTGCCGTACTCACCCATAGTGCCCAGCTTCACGATGTGGCAGTCCGGACAGTGCTCCATGACTCCCCAGATTGTGTTGAATGTCGCGGAGAGGTTGTTGCGCAGTGTCAAATCAGCCTCGTCTACGCCGCGCATCGAGTATGGGGCGGACGGCTGCTCAGCGTAGTGAACAACTACGTCGGGCTGAACGGAGGCAAAGAGGTCCATCATGAACGACTTGTCGGCGCAGTCCCCAATTCGGACGTCCACAACATGACCGCTGTGTTCCGAGAAAACGCGAGCCCTAGCTTTTAAAGACGGAACCGGAAATAAGGCCTCAGAATCAGTCTGCTCAGCAAGAATACGCCGTAGGTAGTTGTCAACCGTGACGACGTCATGACCGTGAGCGGAGAGATGCATTGATGTCGCCCACCCGAGGTATCCGTCCCCGCCGAGAATCAGAATCTTCATTGTGTAACTTCCTTCATTAGATATTGGTCGCCTTCCTGGTTTTGCAGCACGACGCACATTGTTCTGTAGATGACCCGAAGATCACTCCGCATGCTTCGCCGCTGACTGTACGCCAGGGACAAAGCAAGCTTGGCTGGCAGAACCTCGCTTACGTAATAACGTTCGGGATCTTCGACGCTCGCTAGCAGTTGTTCCTCATGACGGAAAGCTATAGAGGCGGGGTCGGTAATACCGGGACGCAGCCGGTTCAGCTCTTCGAACTCACTCGCGTACATCTCTGCATATCGGCCTACTTCAGGTCTAGGGCCGACGAGGCTCATCTCGCCCTTCAGCACATTAATCAGTTGCAGCATTTCATCAAGCTTCCATCGCCGCAGAAATTCCCCTACCGGAGTCACTCGAGACTCACCAGCTGCCGTAACAAGGTTCCCGCCTGACACTTCGTACATCGACCGAAACTTCAAAAGCCGAAAACACTCATTGTTCCGCCCAATCCTCTCCTGAGTAAAAACGACGGTACCCGGTGAGGTCAGACGGATCACGACCGAGATTGCGATCGCAAGAGGAGCGAGGAGAGTTATTGCCGTCAGGGCAACCGTGATGTCGATCAAGCGGAGCATCAATGCATGAGATCTCGTCATTCAGAGGTCAAAATTCGATCAACCGATGTGCGTCGCGAAGCTTGACCTAACGCCCGCTCCATCAGTGCTTGCGACAAATCGTCCGGGTCGACTGTAGAAAGGGTCTCGAGGTCTGTAGCTGTTGCCGCCGTTGAGGTGTGCCAGATTCTGGGATGAGTTCCAATCGCCATGACTTCCCCCTCGTGACCAAGCACTTCGTGAAGCTTCTCGTTCTCACGAAGACCAGTGAAGATGATTTCGGCGTCGGAGTTGTGGTGGCGGATCAAGCGGTTAGCCAAATCGACGATCTTCATGGGTTCACCCATGTCGAGGACCAGGGTCTCGCCGGTCTTGCCGATGGCGCCAGATTGCAGCACCAAGCGCGACGCTTCGGGAATCGACATGAAATAGCGGGTCACGTCGGGGTGGGTCACTGTTACGGGGCCGCCAGCGGCGATCTGCGCTTCGAACGCAGGCAGGACGCTGCCACGGCTACCGATCACGTTGCCGAAGCGCACACTGATGTACTCGCCGGGCTCGGCTTTGCCTGTCTGAACGGTGAGTGCTTCGGCCAGCCGCTTGGTCGTACCGAGCACGCTGGTGGGGTTGGCGGCTTTGTCGGTGCTTACGTTGACGAAACGGTCTACACCGATGCTTGCAGCTGCCTCGATCACGTTCTTGGAGCCGAAGACGTTGGTCAGCAGGCCCTCTCGCGGGTGCGCTTCGAGCAGCGGCAGGTGTTTGAGTGCCGCGGCGTGAAAGACAATTGCGGGGCGATGCTGTTCAAACACTTCGAACACGCGATCTCGGTCACGTATATCGGCCAGCACGATGTTCTCGTCGTCGAGCAGGCCGTGACCGGCAACGGAGATCTGCACAGACTGCAGTGCAGTCTCGTCTCGGTCGAGCATGACCAGTCGAGCTGGTTCATAGCGCAGGATCTGGCGACAGAGTTCGGAACCAATGGATCCGCCAGCGCCGGTTACGAGCACTACTTGGCCTGCGAGATAGTTCGAAACGCTGGCTTCGTCGATATCGACCTCGTCGCGACCGAGCAGGTCGGTGATCTCAAGCGGGCGGGCAGTATCGATAGTGGCCATCAGACCGAGCAGCTCGGTTGTCGATGGCAGGATCATGACTTCGAGGTTGGCCTGGGCTGCGACTTCGTCGAGCCGCGAGATCAGCGATGGTTTCGCGCTGGGCACGGCAATGAGCAACATGTCGGCTCGTGCCGCCAAACCCTTGATGGACTCGGATGTGCCCATGACCCGCACGCCCTCGATGATGCGGTTCTGTTTGCGAGGATCGTCGTCGATCAAACCAACTGGCACGTACCGAGAACCGGGATCGCTCATCATTGACTTGATGACCTGGTGGCCGCCTTCGCCCGCGCCGAACACGAGCACGCGCTGTCGACCTGCGGCATCGGGGCGGGTTTCTGCTCGACGCACGAGACGCCAAACAACGCGAGAGGTGACCATCAACCCGCCGGCGAGCGCCATACCCATGACCACGATCGAGGTGGGGACTCGGGGATCGAATGCTGCCAGATTGACAATGGTGGCCACGCCCAATGCGACCAACCAGCACATGGCGAGCACGACGACCTCGTCGAAGCTCGCCACTCGGTATCGATTTCGGTACAGGTGAAACACCCAGCCGCAGGCGAACAGAGCAGCAACGCCAGATGCGGCCACCCACACGATTTCCGACCATGGAATGTCGATCGAGCTGACTTCGTTGCGCAGCAAGCCAGCCACGAAGAACGCCGGAATGAACGCCAGCAGGTCGGCCAGCATCACAGGGATCGGGTAGCGCCCCCGCAAAGCATGTGCGATGGCCTTGAGCGGTCGTGGAAGGGTTCGTGCCGTCAAACTACTGCGCCCGTAGTTCGTAGTTGATCGATGACATCGGGAAACTCGTATCGCTAGCGGGGCCGCGCGAAAGTGCGTCCCCTGCTGTGAAGTGCGACATAGTGTATCGCAGCGTACTGGGTCAACCGATCACCAGATGGTCTAAAAGTCCAAATGGATCGCTCATCTCAGAGACATCGCCAGCGCGGCGGAGTTATTTGTCGCCCTGGCAGTGAGCTTCCAGGATCAACAGATCGCCTTGACGAGACCAGCCAGCGCAACCTTGCTCGCCGTACTCCTCGGCCTTAGCTTCGAGCTCGTCGACCGTCCACCGTTCGATGACGGCGCTGATACTGAACAAATTCGGGACCTGGTCGGGATCATCTACCGGGACGGAAAACAGGATCTCGTTCTCGGGTCCCGCTCTGACACCAGCGAGCACGTAGTCGCTGTAATACACGAGTAGAGAACCCTCGGGGTTGGCCGGATCGAAGAGCGCCACGAGACCATCGCCAGTGGTGAGAACGAACCGGCCGTCGGGCAGCGCGTCGTAATCCAGCAAGAGTGCGTCGGGCGGCAAGACTATTCGAGCTATCGGAGAGCCATCTTCAACGGAGACGATCTGCAGCTGCGTACGCCGTTCATTTGCAACCATGACCGAGGTGCGAAGAAGCAGACCACCACCGGCAACTACCGGAGCGTCATACGACGTTGCGGGATAGGGCGAGATGTCCCATTCATCACCCCGACGTTCCATGCGCACAAAGGAAAAAGCGCCATCGGCCAGAATCAGCGATGGCGACAGAACCGTCATTTCCGATAGCCACTCGTCGACACTCTGGATAGCGATCGGCGCCGACGGATCTCGCATGTCAAAGGTCTGCAAGCTCTCACCGGTGCCGCTGAGAGGGCCCCGGTGATTGGTCCAGGTGTTATGCGGTTTGGGGTTGGTGGTTGTTGGTCCAGGTTAGGGCGAACTCGTTTGGTGTGAGGTCGCCGTGGGCGGAATGGGGTCGGTTG
>Ga0115031_1004040_pt1 | contig 10862 bp, 12 predicted proteins | sample Maine_Asex4_meta_FD_87301 | JGI IMG/M metagenome (GOLD analysis project Ga0115031, IMG submission 87301) | Marine algal microbial communities from Maine, USA - Maine_Asex4_metaG | ecosystem: Host-associated > Algae > Red algae > Unclassified | place: Maine, USA | collected 2015-01-05 | reverse complement strand
GCCCCCCCCCCCCCCCCCCGCCGCCCCCCGGGCCTTTTTCCCCCCCCGCGGGCCCGGCGGCGGCCCCGCCCCCAGCTCCCCCCCCCCCCCCCCCTCGGTGTGTGTGGTTGCCCCCACGGTCGCCCTGTCCCCCCCACCCCCCGTGCCGGGGTGCTATCGGCGCTCCGGCGGCGGGGCGGCGCCATCTGCGTCCCGCTGGTGCGTGGATGGGCGCGCGAGGCGACGCCACGCACTGCGGCTCCCATGGCGCGGCAAGTGGTGGTTGCCGCCACCCAATTTGCCTGCGGGCCGTCAGCTGAGGCCAACGTACGGCGGGCAGAGCGGTTAGTGCGTACGTTCTGAGGTGCTGTCTTTTTCCTGGGTGACTTGTTTTTCGTCTCGCACTCGTCTCATGCGTGAGGGCGGCTCAACAGGCCGTGTGGCCAACTGTTTTGGTCCCAGTGCTTATGAATGCGATGCCTTTGTGTGACGTTGTCGCTGCTGCAGCTGCTTGTCGTCGAGCGGGTGCGGCGGGCGCGGCGTCGCTCGGAGCTGCACAGGTGGGGGCGGTCGCCGCCGCCGCTGCCATTGCTCTCGTCCCCGTTGTCGGCCCCGTCATGCCCTTTGACGTCGCCAGCTTCTCTGAGGGTCTGCGTGTTAAGGAGGTGTTGTCTGGCGTCCGGTAGCGGCTACATGGAAGAGCTGGTTGTCAACCGTGAACGGGTGCTCCTGAGGTCGTCTGTGGCGGCAGCCTGCGGTCTTGTACCGCCGCGTAGTTCTATCTGCGTGTGGCCGTTGCTGCTGCGCCACCGAGTCTTGGCGGAGGCGCTGTGGTTGGGCGGTAACATGGATTGCGCGGCGTGTGCTGCTCGCCGCGGTGTCGCCCCTCGCGCTAGGTCACACCTGGTGCGCTTTCTGGTCGCACGTTCTTTGTTTTTATTGATCCAGCGTTGCTGACCACATTTACCTACTTGCTTTTCCTTTTCGCGCGCCTCGTTGGTCTTGTGCTTGCATTTCTTCATTCGAATTGCTCTCTGTGTGTCGTCGTCGTTCTGTGCTCTTTATACATGTGCCGTGTTGCAGGCGAGGCTGCGGCCAAAGGTGCTCATATTATTTTGCTGCAGGAGCTGTTTGAGACACAGTACTTCCCTCAAGTTCAGGATGTACGTGTGGTGCTTTCGCCTGGCGCGCCCGTTGATTGCTGTTGACGCTGTCACTTTTTTCTGTTTTCTCTGGATATCGCCTCTGTATGCGGTTCTGTTCTTCTGTGCTCTTGCTGACGTCCGCACCATCGGCATTCTCGGCCCTACCACCTGCATGGATGTTTGCCTCTTACTCTCTTTTGTTGCGTAGGACTACTTCAGCCTGGCGCGCCCGGCTGCCAACAACCCGCTGCTGGCTCGCTTTCAAAAAGTTGCCGCGGAGCTTCGTGTGGTGCTGCCCATTTCTTTTTTCGAGCGGGCCAACCACGCGTACTTCAACTCCCTGGCGATGATTGACGCGGACGGTACCAACCTAGGGATCTACCGCAAGACGCACATCCCACAGGGACCTGGGTATGCAGAGAAGTTTTATTTCAGCCCTGGCGATACGGGCTTCCGTGTCTTTCGGACGACCTATGCGGCGGTTGGGGTGGGCATTTGCTGGGACCAGTGGTTTCCTGAGACGGCTCGCTGCCTCGCGCTGGCCGGAGCTGACCTGCTTCTCTTCCCCACCGCCATTGGCTCAGAGCCGCAAGACCCTTCTATAGACTCGTCGGCACACTGGCGGCGGACGATGGAGGGTCACTCGGCGGCTAACATCATCCCGGTAATTGCGTCTAACCGCATCGGACGAGAGGTGTTTCGGACGCGGCTGTCGGCGGCACGCGCGGCAGCGCAACCGACGCCTCAGCCGGGGGCGCTGCAGGCGCAGCAGATACGGCAGCAGGGCCTTGCTGCCGCGGCGCCAACAAGTCGCTCGGACGCTTCCAAGGCAATCTCTGCTATGGGTGCTGCGGCGGGTGTGGTGGCAGCCGGGGCAGCGGCCGTAGACCCGACTGTGCGCTTGACGGGGTCGGCGGACGATGACCGGGCGCGTGCCGCGTCGGGAGAGACAACCGTGGCCCTGGCGGACGGGGCTGGTGTCGACGGCCGCCCTGACGCCGCGGCGGTAGCGGGCCAAGTCGTAGGCGCTACCGTCAATGCCAATGGTCACCGACCGGCCGAGGACGGGGCGGACTCGCTCGCGTTCTACGGCAGCACCTTCATCACCGACCAGTGGGGAGAGGTTGTGCCGTCGGCGGGCCGTGATGAGGATCGGACACGGGCGCTACCTGCCGATGGGGTAATCGGGCTGCCCGACGGGACGGGTCCCGACCCTGCCAACGCCGTCGCCGGCGGCGGCGCGGGAGTCAAGGCGGCTGGAGGGTCGGCCGTAGACGCGGCGCGCGCGGGCGTTGTGGGCACTGATGCCATCACCTTTTACGGCAGCAGCTTCATCACGGACCAGTGGGGGGAGGTGGTCGTGTCCGCAGGTCGTGACGAGGAGGCTATCCTGAGCTACCTCTTTGATCTGGACGTGAATGACCAGGACCGACGCCAGTGGGGCCTCTTCCGCGACCGGCGACCGGAAATGTACCGGACGTTGCTCTCTCTCGACGGCCACTCCCCAGCGGGCGGTGCTGGGCTCATGGGCGTGGCGCCTATGGTCCATGGTGCGGCTCCGGCAGGGGCTGGCAACACCTACCTCCCTCCGGGGGTTTTGCCTGCGGGGACTGCAGGCAAGCAGCAGCCGTATGTCGCGGGAGCGGCGGCGCCGATGCTGCCACTGGGGCTTAACCGGGCGCTGGCGCAGACAAGGCCACCCTTCTCAGGGCCTCCCTCCCAGCTGTTTCCCAACGCAGGACAGGGCCACAACTCCCAGATGGGGGTGCTGATGCTCAACCAGCCGCAACGACTTGATGCGGCGGCTCGTCATGGTGGTGCGCCCGAGCACCATGGCGCGGTAGCTGCCACGGCGGGTCTACCCGCTGGTGCAGCTGTTGGCTTAATGCCGATGCAGCAGCACGGCCACACGCTGGCACCTGCGCGGGGGGCTTACCCCGGAGCGCCTAACCAGCTTTTTGGTACGTCGGCTGTGTCGATGGGGTCGCTGTTGATGGCGCAACAACGCGGTGAGGCGGCACATACCAACGGTCAGACGGCAGTGGCGGCAGCGGCGGCAGCGGCAGCAGCTGCACCTGACGCCCACGCTGCAGCGGCCGCAGCTGCGGCGGCTGCGGGGGCGGGTCCCGCGTCAGCGTCGATGCTGCCGTTGCCATTGCAGACGCATCAGTTGGCGCCAAGCCGCACTCCCTTCACGGGGCCTCCGGCGCAGCTCTTCCCGACGCCTGTGCCTGGGGCGCAACTAGGGTCATTGCTCTTGCCTCAAGCGCCGGGTGCGCCTCGGGACGAAACAGTGGTGGTAGGCGTGAAGAGTGACGCGCACGACGTGACTTCGCCACTCGCGCCCGCTACCGCTGTTGCTGCCGCCGTGGCTGCGTCAGCCGCAGAGGCTGAGAGCCAACCGCCCCCCGTGGACCGTGCCGACATTGACGGTGGCGCTGGCGCGGGGGCAGTCGCTGAGACTGTCGAGGGCGGCATTGGGAGTGGCCGAAGCGGCATGGACGCCAACGACGCGACCGCCCATGAGGCGTCGTTCATTGGTGAGGTGCGGGATTCGTCGCAGCGGCGGCCAAGAGGGCGCTGCTGGTCGTGCCGAGCCAAGACCACGTACGAGTGCAAGAAGTGCGTGCCGGGGCCGGTGCCTCTATGCAACCGGGTACCACGGGAATGCTGGTGGAAGTACCACGCCGGCGAGGTCACCCCTTTTGTGCCGTCCCGTCGTGGTCGCAAGCGCAAGGCCGAGGACGATGACATGCCGATGGCTGCGGCGGGTGACGCAGCGGGCGACTACGGCAGCGGCGCGGAGGGGGCCGGCGACAGCGGAAGTGCGGGGGCGGATGCGAGCATTGGGGACATCGGGCAAACTGATACGAACGACGGGGACGAGAGTCTGGCTGTGCCAGAGGCCAGGGTGGTCGCCTGACGTTGACCGTATTGGGGACTCTCTTTTTTAAAACGACTGCTTTGTGAGAGGGTCTGAATATCGTTCGTGTTTCCTGACACGATACCACACACGACCAGAGGAAAACGAAAAATGTGTGCGATGGGGGGGGTAGCTAGACTGTTGCTCAAGCAGAGTTCAAGCACATGCTGGACCGTCAAGATGTCCAGAGGTATGTTCACAAACCCATACTTTGACGGCCATGACAACCACACTTCGTCCACGACGCCATACCGCTCAACCAACCCTTGGTCAAGCCCCGCAATGCCGCCGGTCCGTGGCAAACCCCATGAACCTAGTCCACTTGCCACCTCAAACACCTCACAGCACCTGTACTCATACACATCTCAGCATCCGCTCATACACCCTTCTCGTCATCCCAGCCCCTTCCTCTCTCCCTCTTCTCAGCGCTGCTTACTCAAAGACCACCTGGCTGATCTTGGGAAAGTTGCGCTTGAGCCGCTGCGTAATCTCAATCTTCACGCTGTTGATGGCCGCGCCCGTCCCCTGCATCTTGAGTCGCACCACCGGCAGCGCACTGTCGGGCGTCATCTTGACCAACTCAATCCCCCCCCCGGCGACGTTCAGGAACGGGCGCACCTCGTTGAGCACTCCCTCCACGCCCTCGGGGGTCAGCGGGGGGCCTGCCGGCTCGACTTGACAAACCTCCTCAATCTCGGGGATGGCCTCAAGCAACCGCCGCTCGATGCCCATCTTCATCGTCATCATGGAGCTCGGGCAGGAGCCGCAGGCGCCTTCCAAAGCCAACCGAACAGTCGCGCCATCGATTTCGGCGACCGACACGTTGCCACCGTCGGCCATCAGGTACGGCCGCAGCTCATCCAAGACCGTCTCCACATTCGCCAGTGTCAGAGGCAGCACCGATGAGGGGGACGTTGAGCTCGACACGAGCTCCGCCCCGCCAGCGGTCGACGGTGGCGCTTGTTGCATGCGGAGGGCGGCACGACGGGCGGGGCGACAGACACCAGCCGCAGGGCGGGCCGCCGTCGACGCCACCGATGCAGAGGAGGTGGGTAGCAGGGACGTGGCGCCCAGGGCTGTGGCACCGACAAAGGCCATCGTCACAGCACGCAGGAACACCAAGGAGGGTAGCGGGCGAGGGGTTGGGCGGCGGTAAGGGAACTGTGCGGCAAGGGTGGAGCCGCTTCGACTGGTCACGACACTTGAACCGAGCACTTAACGTCGCGGAGGTGCCGGGAGTGAGAGTAGATAGGAAAGACACAAGCAGCGGGCTTCACGACGTCCAGTACGCCACGGCCGCGGCACAACGTCGACGCAGCTCTGCTTGGCGAGCTGGAGTGTTGCACACGGCCGTTGCAAACTCTGCCTGCGTCCACCAATAGAGGGCTGTGACGACCTTCCTTCGTGACCTCCCGTAAGTTCTTGCTAGAGAGGAATTTTAAACACACAAGACGTGGAATTCCTCGTTCTCAGACGGTACACCGCGGTACAAACATACGCGGGGATCCCCCGTATGTCTGTACAGTAGCGGCATACCCCGTCAACGTGACGGGCTCGGCCAATCAAAACAACGATACGTCGGTGTATTTACCATCACACGGTCTGCAACTGCGAACGGGCCTCAGAACGCCCATCCAAACAACATCCAAAGCCAAGCGGTATCCCATCCCAAACTCTGTTGGATGGGCTTGGATGAGCAGGACGACACAACATCCGAGGCACATCTAAAACCCATTTGGCTGGAGATTCTGCCGGCGGTGGCGATGGATGGAGTCACTCAGGTTCGAGACGTGGCACTGTCTGTCTCTTTGAACGTGCATCTCAGACTGTCCAATTGGCCAATCGCAGATGCGTGGTGGGTGGTGGGTGGACCGATAGGTCCACTTGCATCGCCTCTCGAGGGACAGTGTAAGTTGATCGCGACACGTCCCCCCTTCGGCCTTTGGTGCAGGCCCTCGGTGACGCGCTGTCAGTGCCCCTGCGTTGCACTCCTCTGGGACACGGTGGACTCGGCCAGAGTCGCTTGTGTCGCGGTCGGGTCTTCTCGGATCCGCTGGCACTCCCACCGCCATCGCGGTCGGGTCTGCCCGTCTGTGTGCGCGCGGCTGCCGTTGCGTTTTGCTGTTTCCCCTCTGGGTGAGCACCTGCTGCTGTTGGGGGGCCGAGTGGTGTGCCCCTTCGCTCAGGCCTTCCTTGCGCCTTGCCCTCTTACCTCTGTCCCATTTCCTCTCCACCCCACCCAGACCTGCCGCGGCGCTGGGCGCGCGGTTGTCGCGGTCATGGTGCTTCTGCACGGCTACCTGGACATCCAGATCATCTCTGGGGCAGACCTCGGCAAGGTCAAGCCCAAGGGCTTCTTGAACCGCCTCTCGGCTCTGGCCCTGCAGTCGGGCACGGACCCTTACGTGTCCGTGGCGCTTGGCGGCAAGAACAAGTATTTCCAGTCGCGGGTGATCAACAATTCATCCGACCCGGTGTGGGAGTCATTCGTCCTACTGGATGTGTGCCATGAGCTTGACTTTGTGGAGCTCCGTGTCAAGGGCGCCGCCCGGCCGGGCATTGGGCGGACGCGCAAGCTCGGCCGCGTCGAACTCCCCGCCGACGAGCTGGTCCAATCGGGGTCGATTGAAGGCACCTACAACCTCGTGCCGTACGGGGGCGGCGACGATGACAGCGACGCGGAGGAGGGGCACCTCGGCTCTGTGACGGTCAAGATGCGCCTGCTGCCGCTCGACGCCTTCGCTGACCGCCTCGACGTGCCGGGCACGTACTTCCCTCTGCGGACGGGTTGCCAGGTGCGGCTGTACCAGGACGCTCATGTGGACGACGGCGAGCTGCCGGCGGTCGACGGCTCTTCCTATACGCCGGGCTGCTGCTTCCGCGACATGTCCAACGTCATGGAGGCGGCGCAGGACTTCATCTACATCACGGGGTGGTCGGTGTTCACCGAGATTTCGCTACTGCGGGAGCGCCACGGGGGGGGGGATGACCCTGAGACGCTCGGTGCGTTTCTCAAACGCAAGGCCGAGGAGGGTGTCCAGGTGCGCATCATGGTGTGGGACGAGCTGATGAGCACGTCGGGGAGCGTGCTCGGCCATGACTTTGAACACAAGGGCATGATGATGACGCACGATGAAGGTACGTGGGGTCCACATGCGGGAGGACAGATGGGATGTGGGATAAGCGTGGGCGGGCGGGCAAGGGGGGACGTCTCGAGCAGATTGTGCGTGGTGCTGCCGGTCGATGAGGGTAAGCCCCGGCCGCGAGGCAGGCACATGTCATCTGGGTGCCGCCAGGTTCTAACTTTGCCAGTGGCTCTTTCCTGTTTTCTGTCCTGCCGTCCCTTTCGTCTGCTTGATGATGTCCAACAGAGACGCGCGAGTACTTCAGCGGCGTCGGCAACGTTGTGGTAGTCAAGGCTGCCCGTAAGAACGATTCGGACGGGCCGCTGGCTGACTTTGGCTCGACGGCCATGTTTACGCATCACCAGTACGTCGGCTGTTGCGCGCTGCATTCCGTGCCCCGCTGTGTTTGCGCCGTTGCTTGGGTGAGCTCCGGCTCCTTGCTGTCGTTGGGGGCTCTTGACACTGACGGACGTCCGGTGGTTATTTTTGTCTATTGCTGTGTGGCTGCCGTTTCCTATGAGCAGGAAGACCATTATCTGCGACGCTGAGCCCGAGGATGGGGGCGACAAGCGCCGTCTCGTCTCCTTTGTCGGCGGCCTGGACTTGACGAACGGGCGCTTCGACACGCCGACGCACTCCCTCTTCCGCTCGCTCGCGACGACCCACCGCCCGCCCGACTTTCATCAGGCATGCGTGACGGTCGGGCCGACCAAGGGCCCCCGTGAGCCGTGGCACGACCAGGCCGGCCACGTTTCCGCGGGCGCCGCCTCGTGGGACGTGCTACAGAATTTTACGGAGCGGTGGCGTCGCCAGGCGGGGGACGAAGAGCACGCGCTCGTCGACATCTCGGGGCGGCGGTACGTGTCGGCCGAGGAGGAGGAGGAGGCGGGGCGCCACCGCCAGGACGCGTGGAACGTGCAGATTCTGCGCTCAATCAACGAAGCGTCGGCGATGTTTGAGGACAACAACTCGCCGGGGCTCTTCACCCGCCGCCGGGCTCTCATCGATCAGAGCATCCACCACGCGTACATCCACCACGTGCGGCGGTCTAAGAAGTTCTTGTTCTTTGAGAACCAGTATTGTACGCTTCTGGGTCTTCTGTGGTTGGGGGTGTTTGCAATGCTGCCGTTGCTCCAAGTGACATTTTTGTGTATCCGCTTGCTTGTGAGTGCTCGATCTCGTTTGGATTGGCCCCTGACTGCTGCGGTCCATTTGTTCCTGTACCTCCGGTCCTTTGCTCCCCCGTTTGGTTATCTGCTTGCACTCGTTCATTTTTTCAGGGCTGGGCTCGAGCACCCACTGGCTGGAGAACAAGAACGAGTCGGCGGACCACCTGCTGCCGGTCGAAATCGCGATGCGCGTCGCCCGTGCGATCACTGCGCACGAGCCGTATCACGCGTACATCATGATCCCCCTCTTCCCCGAGGGGCCCCCCGCGTCTGGGTCTGTGCAAGAGATCCTGGCATTCCAGTACCAGACGTTTGCGATGATGTACCGGGTAGTGGCCCAAGCCATCTGCGGGGCCGGCACCGACGAGGAGCCGCTCGACCGCCTCTCCTTCTACTTCTCCGCCATTCGCGAGACGGAGCGCGGGTCGGAGGCGGTCGACGACGGCGAGTTTGAGAATGAAACTGAGGAGCTGTTGTCGCAGACGCGGCGGCACTCGGTCTACTGCCACTCAAAAGCCGTTATCATCGACGACGCCATCACCATCATCGGAAGTGCCAACTGCAACTCGCGGAGCATGGACGGCGCGCGGGACTCGGAGATTGCCTTTGCGGCCTACCAGCCCGCCCACGTGTGCGGGGGCGGGCGGAGTGGCAACCCGTCGGCGTCTGGGCGCGACCTCCCTCCCGCCTACGCCGGCGGCCGGGCGTCGTCGCGCTCGCGAGGCCTTCCCGGCACGTCCTCCCGTGGCCTCCCAGAGGGCACCGCTTCCCGCTCGCGGGGCTTCTCCTGGGGTGACAATGGGGGCGGCGACGACCACGACGACGACGATGACGCACGGCGCCGTCGCCACCAGCAGCAGGGCCGCTACGGGGGTGGTCACGGCGGCGAGCGCCATGGCTCTGGCGATGATGACGACGACCGCCGCCGCCGCCATGGGCGCCACGGCAGCGGCTCGGACGATGACGACGACCGCCGCCGCCGCCACGGGCGCCATGGAAGCGGCTCGGGTGGTGATGACGACGACCGCCGCCGCCGTCACGGGCGCCACGACGATGACAACGACGGCCGCCACTCCGGGTACGGAGGTGGGAACCAGCAGCAGGAACATGCTAGCGGGTACGGTGGCGGCGGTTATGGGCAGACGCAGCACGAGTCGGGCGGCTATGGCGGCCACCAGCAGGAAAGCCACGGCGGCGGCTATGGCGGGCACCAGCAGGCGAGCCACGGCGGTGGCTATGGCGGGCACCAGCAAGCGAGCTACGGCGGCGGCTATGGTCAGCCGCAGCAGCACCAGCAGAATGCCTATGGCGGCGGCGGTTACGGACAGCCTCAGCAGGAGTCGGGCGGCTATGGCGGGCACCAGCAGGCGAGCCACGGCGGTGGCTATGGCGGGCACCAGCAGGCGAGCTACGGCGGCGGCTATGGTCAGCCACAGCAGCACCAGCAGAGTGCCTATGGCGGCGGCGGTTACGGACAGCCTCAGCAGGAGTCGGGCGGCTATGGCGGGCACCAGCAGGCAAGCCACAGCGGCGGCTATGGCCAGCCAGAGGAGCACCAGCAAGGCGGGTACGGCGGGGGCGGGGACCAACATCAGTCGGGCCACGGTGGCGGTTACCAGCAGCACCAGCAGAGCTCGTACGGAGGCGACCTCCAGTCGCAGCCGCACCGCCCGTCGCATGCCTCCGGCGGCGGCGGGGGCGGCGGCGGCATCCCCCGCGGCGACATCCACAGCTTCCGCCTCAACCTCTTTGGCGAGCATCTCAACTGCTACGACCCGGTCTTTGAAGACCCGTCGAGCATCGAGTGCGTGCGCAAGGTGCGGGAGATTGCGGAAGCCAACTGGGAGGCGTACGTGTCGGACGAGGTTGTGGAGATGCACGGCTGGTGCCCGTACCCGATCGAGGTGTCGCAGTCGGGGCGGGTGTCGACGCGGGTGACCTGCTTCCCCGATACGGAGGCCAAGGTGGCGGGCGCCGACGGCGCGTTGCCAGACATCCTGACGACCTAGGCGGTGGAGGAGGGGCGTGCCTCAGAGTCGGGGGGAGTGGTTGGGCGGCGTGCGCGGGAAGGCGCCTTGGGGGTCGGGTTGAGGTTGTTCGTTAGTACTTTGCCACAGGTTGATTCTGTGCGCCTTTGTTTTTTTGAGGAGGGTATCTGTGAGGAGTGATCGTGCTTTGTCTTGTTTGGTGCCTAGTTGCATCGTTGGCAAGCAATACCCGCGGGTCTCCGTCCACGGGGGCAGGCGCGCGTGCTGATGCCGCCCCGCAGTGCGGCGCGGCGCCCCCCACGCACCGCCGCTGTCCAGCACCGCCGCCGCCGCCGCCGTCGCCCCGCAGGGGCACCGGCACCCGCCACGCGCACCCCCCTCCCCCTCCGCGTCCGGTCCGCAGGTGCGACGGAGTAGACGGCGGGTGCGCCGCCGCCCGCCCGTCCCATTGCCGGTGGGCAGGCGCCCCCGACGCCACCCGCGGCCGCCCAGCACACCGACCGACGGCCGACGCGGGCGGCGCGTCGTGTGCG
>Ga0115031_1004036_pt1 | contig 10870 bp, 16 predicted proteins | sample Maine_Asex4_meta_FD_87301 | JGI IMG/M metagenome (GOLD analysis project Ga0115031, IMG submission 87301) | Marine algal microbial communities from Maine, USA - Maine_Asex4_metaG | ecosystem: Host-associated > Algae > Red algae > Unclassified | place: Maine, USA | collected 2015-01-05 | reverse complement strand
GGGGTGGGGGCGGGGGGGCGGGGGGGTGGGGGGGGGGGGCCGGCGGCGGGGGGGCGGCCTGGGGACGGTGATGACGGGGGGTCGGCCGCCAGTTTTCCGGGGTCCGTGCTTGGTGAGGGCGGGTCGGCGGCCGCTAGGCCGCGCACGGCGGCCGCTGTATGGAGGGACGCAGCCGTTGCAGACCGTGGTTGGAGCTCTGTGGACATCGCGCTGCTTCGCGCCGCGGGTAGCGTTGTTGGGAAGCACGACACAGGCCGGTTGGCAAAGTTTGTTCATGCAAAGACCTGCCGGCATGTCGCCGTCTTCCGGGACAGAGTCGGCGGCTGGCCGCCCCTTGTAGAGGTGAGAGAAGCTGTCCATGCGCCACCGGTGGCCGACAACGATGAAGGGCCCGTGCTGCCGGCGCCCCCGGTTGTGACGGCGGCAACCCCGCGAAGCAGCCAAGACGACGCGGTGGTGCTGGCGTCCCCGTTTTCTCCCTGCCTTCACTTGGGGCCGTGCGACTCCCGCCGCTGTCGCTGTATGCGAGCAGGCGTTTCGTGTGAGAAGTATTGCGGCTGTTCCAATACACGATGGGCGTCGGTGGGTCCTTCCTTTCTGCGTGCTCCGGGCCGGCGACTGCCTATCTATGCCTCAGGCGCTTTTCCCGTCGCCGTGATGATCATGTGCCTGAACCGAGTGTGGTGGACCTGCGAGCTCCCGTCCCGATGTGGGACAAACGCGTGTCCCTGTTTCAAAGTGGACCGTGAATGCGACCCGGACGCATGCACGTCGTGTGACGCTCACTATCACCCTTCCGCTGGCGTGGACAACGCCGGGGCGGCGCGGCGAATCGACGCATCCCTGGCCAGCGACGTGGGTAGGGAGAAGCTTTAGCGGCCAGCCCAGCGCCCGAGCCCCGCTGCAGGTGGTCTTCTACCGAGGCGGCATGATGTTGACGTGGTCGGTACGCGCCGCTGTAGAAATGTCCAGGTTCAACGCGGTCTTCGAGTTTGCCTCGTGCTGGGACGGTCAGCTGCCTACGGGCTTGGTGTGTTCATTTCTCAAGCGGCCTATCGCGGCGATTTCGTAGGCGAGTACGTTGGGTAGCTAGTGACTACCGCCCCCGGTCACCGTCGCGGCGTCATCTACGTCGCGCAACACCTGAGCTACCTGCACGCGGTATCGAAAGCCGTCATTATAGACGCGACGCACATTGGTATTGCTATCCTCCAAAAAATGGCGGTTGGAGGGAGAAGGGGGGCAAAGCCGACGACACAGCATAGAAGTGAAGTCGGATTGGTGGTTCGACAAGCCACGATCGTACTATTGGCTGCGAATTGCCGCCAGGAATCTTGCAAGCCAATCAACGTGTCTTGCAGGGGTCACGCAGAGAAAATTGCAACCCACGATGAGATTTCCTGAGATTTTTGGGCCGCTTACTCGGGCCTGAAGAGGGCATGGATAGGGTTCTGGTCCAGACCTGTGATTTGTCATGAGATCAACAAATTTCTTCAGACTTCTTGAGATCCTGATGTGCGTTTTCAGCGCGCAGAGCTGCATGAGGAGACTGTGTAAGGAACTCACATGATTCCTAGCCTTTTCATTTGTCCACGTACGCTGTTGAATGATTACAACCACTCTGCAACCGCCATTTTTTTGGAGGTCAGCAATAGCCGGACTCAGTTCATCAATCACTCCTCCCTGGCACCCAATGTGGAGCCACGAATTTTGAGCATTGGCGGGGAAATCCGTGTGGCCTTTTTTGCAGCCCGTCCCCTGGCGGTCGGGGAAGGGCTCTTCTTCAACTACGGCTAAAGGCTTCCTTCATGGAAGCCGTGAGGCGCACTGGGCCGTGACTGAGCCGTCCCCGTTGGGACGCTGCTTCGGAGTCAATGGCGGCCGGGGGGTTGCGCAGCGCAAGGTGCCGAGGGTTTCGCAATGTTGGAGCGCGGCGAGTGGCGGTGGCGCCGCCGACGGACGCGACAGGCGTTTCTGCGTCTGGGATGGATGGCCATGTTGCGTTATGATATAATAGCTAGAATATCAATTCTCCAGGTTGCTCTACGAGGCGGTTCTGCACTCACTCTCATTCGAGCGCAGCTCGTTCGCCGCCCCGTCCTCGGCTGGAAGAAATCGTGTGTATTCGTCCACCAACACACCCACAGAGTCGGCCGCAGCCTGTACGTCGATATGGCCGTGCTCATAGAGCACCCGCACATGCTGCACAGCTTGCGGCCGGAGCCCGGCTCGCGCAATGGCCCTGCAGCCAGCGGCGACAAAGTCTTGAAGCAAGCCGACCGTCCCGCCGATGGACCACAGTGGCCCTGCCTCAACGAATGAAGACCACAGCGCCATGAAGAACGCATCAGGTGGCGCAATCTCTACCGTGTTGAGGCGCTGAGCGTCCATGCATGCCTTCCATGCGTAGTCGACGTCATTCTCGGAGTCATCAGACAACTCGTTCTCGACCGCGGGGTCAGGCAGGACGATGCTCTTCAGTCTGCGTGTGTGAAAGAGTGTCCTCGTCCTGAGACCGTCAAGAGGCTGACGCGGCCAGTTCGTGGCCGACACGAGACGCCGAAATCATCTCGAGCCAGAGGGTGCCGTGCCACTACAACGTTCTTGGAGGGTAGCTCCTCCCCAGAGCGCCCAGGCGTCGATGGTTGAGCAGCCTTAGACTCTTTTGGGACGGCAGCGGGCACAGGGGGCACGGGGTCGTCGACGAAGACCAGACGGCACCCGATGGAAACGAGTCGGCGAGGGGTGAAGGCAGTGCGAGTTGTTGGTCTGAAAGATGGAAAATTAATCGTGCATGCTCAACGGAGGAGAAAAGGACAACAGCGATGAGGTGGGCGCCGGTCTGGGGTCAGTTTCTTCGAGGGCACGGGATTAGAAATGCTGCTAGCCTCCACGAACACCACGGAAAAAGCACGAGAAAGCACCTGCAGTGCAAAGAGCTCTCTGCTTTTCTTGTGGTCGTACCTCGCAGCCGTGCGCACAGGAGGGTGGGCCCCCGCGGCCAGCGGCGAACATGCCGACGCAGAGTCGCTGTCAATGACGATGACTTCTTTAGACGACGAGCTGCTGGAACGGCACCGACTGAGTCACTTGGTTGAATGTGGCTCCATTGTAGCAAGAGGCAACGGGGCAAGGAGTTGAACTGCCAGTAGGAAGGCTGTGTGGACGGTGCACGCGCCCAAGACAGCGAGAAAGCCGCGAAAGGCAGGAGCTGCCACGCAATGGCCGGTCAGCAGTACTTGAACTCTGGTCCTCCTCAAGAACGCCGCACAGTCTCTTTGGACGAGCCAATGAAGGTTTTAAATGCAATTGTGGTCTTTGGGTCACGCTTGGGAACAGCTTTTTCTTTACAGTGCTCCATTATGCGGACGAAAGGCGCCGTCAGATGGGCAATGTCGATCGCAACGAGTTGCGAAACCGGGCGGATCTCAGTTTTTGACGCGCACACTGGGTCATCGCTGATAACAATTCAATTGATTCCATCCAACCCCGTGTGGCGGGTCGTCCTGTCGTCAATGCGCCATCCTCCTCCTGTTGCCCTCCGCCATCGAAACACCATCGTGTCGACAACATCGGCAGACCATCGCTCCGACGTGCCGCTTATTCATGCCCCTGAGGCGTCGCGCCCGCAACCCCCTCTCGACGTGTTGTTGCTCCCCGGACCGCCGTTCTTCGACGCAACGATCGCCCGCCGTGACGCTGGCGCGACACTGTGCGGGGTACGTCGTTGTCTCGTCTGGTGACGTAGAGATGCATGATGGTTTGTGCTTGATCCTGATTGCTCGTCTGCGGAATTGGCTCGTCAGATTCATTTTCCCAGTTGCGTGTCTTTTGCGTGATCTCTTGGTGTAGAGCTCATGTGACAAGTCTCTGACGGAATCATGGTTTCCCGGTTGGGAGCGTGTTTCATCTCCCAAAGCCGTGCCTCAACGTCCATTGCTGCGTTGTGTGCATGCTGTGTAATGAGACCGGACATCGGGGCTGTACGCATATTCCGCGACTGGGCCGATGTTGTCTGAACCGCAACGGACGGATTGTTGCGACCTCCAAGAAGCGGCCGGTTGAACAAGGTGACTTCGTGTTCCACCTGATGCGACTGGAGCACCTCCATTGACTTTTCTCTTGTGCTGACCTTCAGGCTGGCCTGTTGTCCGCCTCGAATATGCGCATACATAGCGGGCTCCTGTGGACTTCAGAGCGACGCACAAGCGGGATAGAAGCCACAGAGGGATCACGGCTGTCGGGAGAATTGGCGACCCGACCTGGTTATGAACCCTTCACTACGGGCGGCAGCGGCCGCCGCGACCTTAGGCAGCGACTCCTCCACACCCTGTTTTTGACGACGCATCCCCGTCGCTTGTGGAGTGGACTCAGCGCTCGCCGACCACAGGCTCGACGGAGCAGACCTGCAACACACCCGTCTTCCCTCCCCTCCATTCCCCTCCAGCAGACCAACGGTTGCTCTGGCTCACCACCCATATTCCTGCTGTTTCTGCCGACATATTCCTGACGGCGTTGGCCTGCCAGCTATACGTTTTCACTATCTGCTTGCACCATCAAGTCACGGTAGGTGCAAAGAGCCACGGCGAGGTGCTGCTTGTGGGTCACAGAAACCCTGCTAACGCGTCAGGCTGTGGAAAATACGGACGTCATGAGTGAACTCGGCCCAAAGGTGTGGTGTGAAACAGAGGGTGAGGGTACATAGTCGAAAATTCTAAAGAGTTACCGCCTGGGTGCGAAGCTCACGACATAGCACCAGCCGGCGGCGTACATCAACCCTTGACTGCCAACCTCGCGTCGATGCCGCCGTTGGCACGAAGCCGTTCCGGGCGCCGATCCGCGAGCGCCGACCTTGTTGGCCCCAACCGCAGGTCACCACGCTTGTCGCCCGAGGGGTCACCGATAGTGGTCGACCGAGTCGCCGCAGCGGCAGCGAACGAGTGTCTTTCGACAGGTAACTGACTAAGCGGGCGCCGACTAGATCGCTGACAGTCCAAATCCGGCCTTTAACAGCTCCGGGCCGACCTGCAACAAACAGCGACAGCGCGAGTGCACTGCACCATGGCAAGATCATAAACGGGGGGGCTTTACAGAGTCACGGTACCAACAGAAGCTTCATCAGCAGCGAGGTGCAACAAGATGCGGTTCATAACGGTGAGCTAATCGACGAGGGGGTCATGAGCCGGGGGGTCAAGAACGGGGCGGTATGCAGCCATGATATCAGAAACGGGGATCTCATCAACACGTGCGTCATCAACGGGTGGGTCCGCAACGTGAAAATCAGCAACGATGAGCTAGCACCGGTGACGCCATCAGCGGTGTCGTGAGCAACGGCGGGGTCAGCAACGACGGAGGCCGTGACGATGCATGGCAATCGAAAGGATTGCCAACATGGTCACGGTCAGCGACAGCAGGACCCTCGGTGGCCACATGGTCGGCGGTGCGGGCGGCGGCCGTGACGTCGACGGAGGTGACGCCGACGACGGTGGCGCCGACGCAGGGGGAATCAGCCAGGGTCCCGGGCGAGCGCCTGGAAATTGTGCCTGCCTTCCAAATGCAAGCTGTCCTTCAATTCGAACAAAGGCGTTCCGAAGATGCATGGCGGTCGACCTCCGCGATTGTCGCCCTCGACACAGCATCTCGGAGGACGTTGTTGCAGGCGCTCATGAGCTGGTTGTCCGTACCCAACGGTCAAGTACCACGTTTCGGAAGTGCGCTCACCATCTCCTTGCGCTCCTGGGCGCAAGACGCGCCTGCCTTGTGACAATCGCCATTGTATTCAGCGCACTTTGCGCTGGGTCTCGCTGTTTCCCGGTGTTCTTCCCGGTGCCGCTTTGTTCATAGTCAACATCCTGTCCAACGTCTTGGGGCTGTACGGGCAGGATCCACCGCCGCCACCGCCGCCGCCCCCAGCGTGAGCGCCGCCGCCGCCGGCAATAAGCGGCGGCGTCAGCGGGGGCGGCGGCGGCGGGGCGGCGGTGGGCGTCATGGCGCGGCGGGGCGGCGGCGGACGTCATGGCGCCGCAGGGCGTCGGCGCCGGAGGCCGCGGCGGGAGCTTCCTCGACGTCGTTGGTGCCGTTGGAACTCGTCAACCACGACATTGCGGCGTACGTGAGTGCCCAGACGCGCCGCTCCTATCCAAGCGCCGCTTCTCCGCGTCCTGGTGACTGAAGGGTATGGTCGGCGTGCGCCAGGCCCGCGGCGGGCCTGGGGGAGGGGGGCCGGTGCGGCGAGCAACGCGCCGCTGGCGCCGCGAGGGCGGCTTGCGGCGGCGTCGCTGGCGCACGGGGGGATGCCTATACCGATCACGCTGGGGCGGTGCGACAGGCCGGTAGTAGCCACTGCGGTGACTGGGGACGGGCAGACGACACGACCGACACAGTGGCATCGACGTTGCGCCATTGCCGCCCTCCGCGAGTCGTCACTCCCCCACCTTCGGCCCTGGCTGACGCCCACGCCGTCCGTTCCGCATGGCCGTTTCTCTGAAAGGCAGCGAAGCCACTCTTGCTAGAATGGCGTCCCTACCGAGGGGATACACCGCCATCGCTGGCGGGCGGCGACAGGCCTTTGGGGAACGACAGCGGCCCCAAACCGGCAAAGGGGTGACTGTCGTTGCCGCCGCGGCGTCAGTTGACAACCAATGACGACAGCAGCAGGCCCCCCGCCCCCAGTCACCCAGATGCTTCACGTAGCCGTCTCTCGGGCGGCGTCTCATAGGCCGCGGCGGGACCACTGAGCGGCCGCGTGTGCGGTTGCGGCGGCCGACAGTCGCGTTGGGCGGAGGTCAGGGGGTTTGCGCGCGTGTGGGGCGGGACTGTGCGACTTGATGGGGGGGTGTACTCGAATGGGGTGTCAAGAAGGACATGTGTGCGGGGAGGTTCTTTGTCTCTTCGTTTCATGCGTTGGGGTGTGTACTGCAGCACCGGATCACGCGCCTAGGAGGGAAGGCCGACTTTAGGCGCCACGCCACAGTAACCCCTCTTCGGGACCCGCGCACCACCGGCAGTTGCCGCGCATCAGCGGAAATGGCTGCCGAGACTGGCAGTGGCGATGCGCGCGTGAAGACCTGCTCATGCGTGCCTGGGGGGGATGCAGCAGCGGGCGGCACGATGCGGGCGCAGAGTGGCACGCTCACGGGCACTTCGTTGGGAAGACCGCAATCCTGCAAATGATGAGGCCGCTGCAGGACGCTTCAGATCTGGCGGCGCGAAGGGCACACGACACGCCCCTCGGTCTGCTGAGAATTGACAGCAATGATGCTGGGGGCAGCGAGAGCAGCGATCTGTGGGGGCAGTCGTTTCAGAGAGGAGACCTGAACCTTGACCAATGACCGCCCCGTCAGCTGATCACTGCGGTCAATGGGCAATCTCCGGTTGCGATAGCGCGCAACCAAACGGCACTGCAGGGCCTGAGACAGGCTTGTTTCATCATTGGGCGCTGACTCCTTGCGCACTGATCCAATGCGCTCCCGTCGTCTGATGCGTTTGCTTCGGCAGGCCTTCGACTGCCGTCCGAGCTGCTCGCGCCGGTACGCGCTAGCAACTTCACGCTGTTCGCACCCGCTCGCTGCTCGCAGCCGCTGGCTGCTCGCAGCCGTTGGCTGCTCGCACCGGCTCGCTGCTCTCCCCCACTCGCTGCTCTCCCCCACTCGCTGCTCTCCCGCACTCGCTGCTCTCCCCCACTCGCTGCTCTACCCAGCTCGCTGCTCTCCACCGCTCGCTGCTCTCCCCTGCTCGCAGCTCTCCCCCGCTCCCTGAACGTCATGGACCGCACCACGCTCCCATCCGTCTCCCTTGGCTCTATCCGCTGGGATTTTAGCCGCAGGGAGGCCAGCCGTCGACGCCTGCCTGCTTTTCCCGACCGTTTGGGGCTCTCAACCTCTCTTCACCGACGTTTCGCAGCTCGTTGTGCCGTCCTTCGGTGGAGTTGGGGGCGGAAAACCTCTTCTATGGCGTCTTTGGTGTACTGATGCGGTATGCAGGAGCCTTTGAGGGCCGACGTTGGCGCCGCACGTGCCAACAAGACGCCTGATGGCAGCGACGCCGTCTCCGCGGCGCTCCGGCGTAAGCGACGGAGAACGCGCGGCGGTACTTTCTTGCGCCCCGACGCCAGCCACCACACTGGCGCTTTGCGAGCACCAAGACCGATTGTGTCTCCTGACGTGGCTCTATCGCGACTCCCAATAAAAGCACTGTCGCGCCGAGCTTTGCAGGCCGTTCAGGCTTTGCTTGTGGTCATCGCCAAAGCTGACGTGCTCGCCACGACTCTCAAGCGTCGGCCGGATCATCCCACAGCGGCATCGGCTGCCATGTACAGCGCCGCCGATGACGCGTTTCGTGTGTACGTGGCGGCAGCAGCGGACGCAGAGGCTGCCGTCGCAGGAGCAAAAGCGGCCTATGATGACCTAGCGGCATTGGTGGCGAGGGCTACGGCAACAGCGGTGACGGCCCCGGCCTCTGGGTCCGGAGAACCCAGCTTCGGCCCTTCATCTGAGCTCTAGTGAACCTGTGGCATGTAGAGGCTGGTGACTTCACGCAGCACCGTGCTTGCTGCAGCGTGAAGATGTTAGAGCCTCGTTCTTTTCCTATTTCTTTTCTTGCGCCTATACCGTTTGCCGCGCGGCCGTGTATGCTTCACAGTGCGGCGACAGTCCCTTCTATTTCCATAGGCCCGTCCCTTACTTCCCACATTTCCGCCCCAGACCCAACGCCACGCACTATTCTGACATTGGTTGCGGCATCCACTTCTCTTTCCCAGCACGCCCCGTGCCTCCCGACTCCATAGTCGCTCCAGGCTTGCTCCAAGCTAAAACCGTCGTTCACTCTTCCTACCGCGTGCCACACCCCCGGTTTCTGCCCTACGCTGTTTGTGTCAGGCACGCGACCACAGCCCGCCCCCCGATTTCGCCCTACGCTGTTTGCGTCAGCCAAGCGACCACAGCCTCCCCCCGCCGAGCCGACCGCGGCCCCGCCGCCCGCGGCGCCGTTAAGAGTCTGTCTCACGTGCGCGTTCGAAGCCTTGCGGCCGTCGAGATCAGCTATTCGTGGCCTCCCCGCCACAGTGGTCGTCGCAGAGCCGACCGCGGCCCTGTCGCCGCCCACGGCGCCGTTGATAGCCTGTTTCACGTCCGCCTTCTCCGCCATTCCGCCGTCGCCATCAACTGCTCGTAGCCTCCCCACCGCCTTCGCCGCCAACAGCCTCCTTCTTCAATCGCGGCGCCGTCACCGAGCGCTGCTGAGGACGCTGCGCCGGCGGCGGCGGCGGCGTCGTCACGACTTTCTCCACGTCCGCGTTCCTGCAGGTTTCGCAGCCCCCCCTCCCACCGATGCCGCTGCAGGGGATGCTAGAGCCCTAAAACGAAAGGCAGAATGCCAGAGCGCGTTGGTTTCTGGCAGCGCGCCTGGCACAGCGGCGAAATCGTGCCAGACCTGGCACAGCCGCCGCAATGACGTGGCTCGACGTCGCCGCGGCCGCCGCCAGCAGTCGTGAGGAGTAGGCGAGTGCAACCGCGAGCAATAGGGCTCAAAGCGGCAGCAACACGTGCCGTCCCGCGCCACTTGACGGCAAGTGACACGTCGGGAGGGGCGGATCAAGCACCAATGCAATTCGTTTCATGACTTTCAGGAAAGGCTGGCGGGACGCGGGAAAACTATTGAGTTTCGATGACAAAAGCGACGCGGATCATGGTTTCCTCTCACATTCTGGAAAAGAAATGCATCGCGTTTTCCCAGACAACTCGCTTCCTTCAGTGTGACCGCTCCTCAAAGAGCACTGATACCTGTTCCCCGGCGCTTCTCATCGACGGAATTCTGGAAAAGTGCTGCGCAGACGTTCCAAATGCTCTTCCTTCGAACGAGATTCCATGGCCATCGTGGCACCAACCTCGTCCAAGGCAAAGACAGCGACATGGCCAAGCTTGGCCTTGCACGACCAAGACAGGGCCTGTTTTTGCAGAACGAGAAGCCTTGAACAGGCCGACGCGCGACGCGGACGTCACGTGTGCGCGTCATGGGTAACGACCGACTGTCGGGAGACGCATGAGTGCGCGCTGCTGCTGAAGCATGCAAATTGGGGACTGGAAAAAACGCAAGCGCCTGCTCAAGGAGAGAGGCAACGTGGACTAGAGAGTGACCACGCGGGTGACAACAAGAGGAAACAAGAAGATATGTGTTTAGAAGAGAGGTGTTTACTACAGAGCGCGCCCGGACGCCACAAGGCTTGTTTTCGCTCTACACGATGGAACTGCTCGATGACCTGACCGCACGTAATGAGGCTGGCAGCAAGCGCTTGCAGCCGCACACCGTCGGAGACCAGTTCCTTGTTGAAGTAGACGAGGTTTCGGATGATCACCTTCAGGTCATTAAACACACCCTCGATGGGTTTCAGGTCCGGGGAGTATGGCGGCAGCCGGATGAAGGGTATGCCATTATTCTCAAGAATCTCGTCGCCCGCCGCGTCGTGGATTGGGGAGTTATCAAAGAGAAGGACACAGTTGGGGGCTTGAAGGTGTCAAGGAACTCCGGGGGAGTAGCGGCCCAAAGCCGGCAACAACCGGCCGAGAAAGAGAAGCCAATCATGGCTCGTGAGGGCGCGCTCGCAGATGACGGAGTGAAGCCCCAGGAACTTCTCGTCGGCGCCAACAGCCATGGTCGTGCTTACGCGCTCGAAAACACACGGGTCCAGGTCCCGCAAGTCGAGCCGCTTATGTCGGAGCGACCGCCCACAACGACGGAGCACGTCCCGTCCGTCCGTGTGCGTCTCATCAATGGAGACGATGCACCTCGTGCAAGCCATCTGACGTAGCACCGCATGCTGTCGCCTGCGCTCCGGGTTGGCCGCATGATACAGCCGGATGATGACCTTGCGCGT
>Ga0115031_1004035_pt1 | contig 10872 bp, 7 predicted proteins | sample Maine_Asex4_meta_FD_87301 | JGI IMG/M metagenome (GOLD analysis project Ga0115031, IMG submission 87301) | Marine algal microbial communities from Maine, USA - Maine_Asex4_metaG | ecosystem: Host-associated > Algae > Red algae > Unclassified | place: Maine, USA | collected 2015-01-05 | reverse complement strand
GAAGTCATCGAAACAGTCACGCCGTATCTGTACGGCTATGGCGGTTGGTTCAATGCATCTTCGGGTCAAATCGAAGTCGGCGACCAGCTCGAACGCGGCTTGATTCTGCACGAGCTCGGCCATGCCTGGTTCAACGACGAGTTGATCGCAGGCCGCTGGCTTACCGAGGGGCTCGCCGAAGAATTCGCCAGTCAAGCAATCAGCGCAAGCGGAGACGAACTGTCTGACCCCGAGGTCCCCGACATCGACGACCCGCTGCGGGTACCGCTCGCGGCCTGGGCCAGCCCGTGGACCTTGAACGAAGAAGATGCGTACGCGTACGAGCTGTACCACTACAACGCATCGTGGTGGGTCATGAGACAAATCACCAACGACGTTGGCATGGATGCATTCTCTGACGTCCTCGTATCGCTGGATCGAGACGAGATCCCCTACGTGGGTGAAGGGCCACCCGAGACCATGGATGGAGTCACCCAATGGACGCACTTCTTCGACCTGTTGGAGATCCAAGCTGGCGCAACCGGCCTCGACACACTTTTCAGCGACTTCGTGCTGACACCAACCGATGCCGCAAGACTCGAGCCCCGTCAGGCAGCCCGAGCGCAGTACGACGAGCTGATCACGCGGAGCGCGGCCTGGGGTCCACCGTTGGTCGTTCGTCAACACCTCGCCGATTGGAAATTCGACGACGCCACCGCCACGATAGGCATTGCCGAACAGATTCTTGATCGGCGCGACGACATCGACGCGCTCGCGGTCGAGCTGGGTGTAAGCGTCGACCACAGCGCCGAGCAATCGTTCGAGCTCGCCGAATCATCGACCGATCTCGACGCCGTGGATCAAATTGTTTCCAAGCAGTACGACGATCTGCTGTCGCTGCGCGATGCCCGGGCCGAAGTCGAGGCCATGGCGGCCGAGCTTGGCACTCGCGTCGCGTTTGCGCCCATGACCTACGACGACGCGTTGAATGATATTGCCGATCAACGATCATCTATCAGTGCGCTTGCCAACGTCCGAGCCGAGGTCGAGCGCAACGCAGATGCTTTGGGCATTGTCAGCGCGCCCTGGCACGTGTCGAACACGCCCACTGACTTCGAGTCAGAAGTCGCACTTGGCGAAGCACGGCTGGCGACACTCGCAGCGCTAACTCGCAGCGCCCGGCAAGTCGACGCTCCTCGAAGTGTCACGCAACGTCTCGGTCTGCTGGGCAACGACCCGCAGCCCCAGATCGACGATGCGTTCGCGTTCTACCAAGCCGACGATCTTGACCAAGCTCTTTCGGCAGCCACCGAGGCCGACGCTCGGATCGCCAACGCAACGGCAGCTGGCCAGACGCGACTTATCTGGATCGGCGTGCTCGCAGTGATCGTTCTCGTCATCATTGTCGGAGTCACCCGTTTTCGCAGGCTTGGGAGCCACATGCCCGCGGCCGGGGCGGCCCCTGACCGACGGGGCTGGTGAATATCTTGTCAGCTAGCCAGTGAAATAGCCGCCCGAAGGATGCAGGATCTCGCCGGTGAAATAGCGGGCGTCGTCGCTGCATAAGAACGCAGCAGTCGCTGCGATGTCGTCGGGCTGGCCCTTCTTGCCGAGCGGGATACCAGCCATGAAGGCTGCACGTCGCTCCTCGGGCATCATCTCGATTGATTGCGTCATCTTGGTTTCGATGAATCCGGGACCGATGGCGTTGATGCGAATGTTGGCACTTGCGAGCATGATGCCGAGCTTCTTTGTCAACATCCAGACCGCTGACTTCGACGCCGTATAAGCAATTGGTCCTGCATTCGGGTTCTTGGCTGCGATCGACGCAATGGTCACGATGCTGCCGCCCACGGGGTTCCCGTTGGCGTCGGGCTCGGCCATCTTTGCCGCACACGCTTGTGCAGCGAGAAACGTGCCAATCAAATTCACGTCCATGACGGCACGAAACTCTTCGACGTCGTAGTCGAGCACTTCGAGATGCGGTTGCCCGTCGAAACGTTCTCGGTCAGCCAACCGTTTCCGCTCGACCTCGGCTTCGCCGGTATATGCAGCATGTGTGATCCCCGCCGCAGTCACGACCGCGTCGAGTCGGCCATAGTGTGCGATTGCCGCGTCGGCCATAGACGCATTGTCCAGGCGACTGGTCGCGTCGAGTTGGCTGAATACGGCTCGGCCACCACTCTCGACGATCTCGGCGACAACGCTCGCTCCTTGCGTGGCGTCGCGATCGGCAACAATGATGGCTGCACCTTCAGACGAGAACCTCAAACAGCATGCTCGTCCAATGCCATTGGCGCCGCCGGTTACCACGATTGCGTTGTCTCTGAAACGGTTCATTGGACTTCCTTTCGGGCCTCGCTATTCAGTGTGACAATTCTTACGGTCACATTATTTGGGGATGAACACCACCGCTGGTATAGCCCACTGTGCACACGCGCCTCGCAAACGCAGTACAGTCGGCTCGTCTACAAAAACCTTTCGCGATTCGGCGTACGCCGACGAAGGGATATCTGGAGGGATATATGAATAACAAGAGCACGCTTTCGAAGCTGCTTGCGCTCGTGTTCGCTTTTGCCTTGCTCGCTACCGCATGCGGTGGCAGCGATGCAGACAGTGACGATGCTGGCGCCGACGGTGAATCTTCGGCTCGGACCGACGAAGCCACAGACGATGAAGCCATGGACGACGACGATGCCATGGACGACGAAGCCGAGCCAGCAGATGCTGACGACGGCGATGCCATGGACGACGATGCCATGGACGACGAAGCCGAGCCAGCAGATGCTGACGACGGCGATGCCATGGACGACGATGCCATGGACGACGAAGAAGAAGTCGAACTGACCCAGGGCGGCGGCGTCCTCGATGCAGTCAAGGCCCGCGGAGAACTTAACTGCGGCGTTTCTGGCGCAGCAATTGCGTTCTCGATCACCCAGCCTGACGGCTCACAGGTCGGCTTCGACGCTGACTTCTGCCGTGCAGTAGCTGCCGCCATTCTCGGCGACAGCGAAGCTGTCAACTTTGTTGCACTCACCGCTGCTGAGCGCTTCACCGCAGTTCAGACCGGCGAGGTCGACGTACTCATGCGTAACACGACCTGGACGCAGAGCCGTGACACCGACGTAGGCATGGACTTTGGTCCAACCACCTACTTCGATGGTCAACAGCTCATGGGTCGTGCGGGCGACGGCTTCGGCCCCGACAGCACCGTTGCTGATATCGATGGCGCCGTTGTCTGCACCAACGCTGGTACCACCACCGAAAAGAACATTGCCGATGCCGCCGAGGCTGCTGGCGTGTCGATCGACGTGCAGACCTTCGAAGACTTCAACATCGTGACCGACACCTTCATCAGTGGTGGCTGCGATGTCATCACCACCGACGGTTCAGGTCTTGTTGGTCGTAAGGCAGAGCAGCAACCAGCTGATCAAGACTGGGTCATCTTCCCCGGTCAGCCGATCAGCAAGGAGCCACTCGGCCCGACATATGGCCAGAACGACTCACAGTTCGCCGACGTTGTGAACTGGACGGTGTACGCAATGCTCATCGCTGACGAAAATGGCATCAATCGCGACAATGTCGCCGATGCTGTTTCTGATCCAGCAACCGCCGAGATTGGTCGCCTGCTGGGCGGCGAAGGTGAACTCCAGACCCTCATGGGTCTTGACGCCGACGCTTTCCTTAACGTGATCAGCCAGGTTGGAAGCTACAGCGACATCTTCAACGACCACCTCGTACCCGTGGGCATCAAGCTCGAAGGTTCGGCAAATGACCTGTGGAGCAATGGTGGGCTCATGTACCCACCACCAGCTCGCTAATTTGCGCTGAAACTCTGCCGTCCGGGGCCCTTGTCTCTCAACGAGAACGAGGGCTCCGGGCGGTGACACAAGCGCTGAAGCACGTGAGCAGCCACATTGTCCACTTCTTCGTTTCAGCGTTCGTGTCACCGTCTTGACAGACATCACATCCGGGGGGAATTGATAGGTGTCAGACACCGTTGAACCAACACTGGTAGCCCAAGCTGCGCAACGGCCACCTTTTTATCGAGACGCCACGGTCGTCAAATGGATCGCGCAGGTCGTCACCCTGGTGATCGTGCTCTTTGCCTTGTACTTCTTGGCAGGCCAAGCAGGCGACAACCTTGTTGCCAAGGGCATCAAAACCGGCTTCGACTTTCTCAATGTGGATCCTGGCATCAGCCTCAACGGAACGATCGACGATTCGCCCGATACCGGCGGCCGAGCCCTCTGGGCGGGCATGGTGAACACGTTGCGGCTTGCCATCGGCGGCATCTTTGTCGCCACACTGCTCGGCATTCTGGTCGGCGTGTCGCGCTTGTCCAGCAACTGGATGGTCTCCAAAGTTGCCAGTGTGTTCATCGAATACATGCGCAACATCCCGCTGCTGGTGCACATCATCATGTTCTTTGCGGTGATTGGTTCGATTAAACAGAATCCCCGAGATCAGTGGCCACTCGAAGGTTGGCTCCACATCTCCAACAAGGGGGTGTCGATCCCTCGAGTGTTCATCGCCGACGGCTTCTATCAGTGGCTCGTTTTCTTGCTCATCGGCGCCGTTCTCGGCTATTTCGTGAAACAACAACGGCAAAAACAGCGCGACAATACAGGTGCCGAGACATATCCGCTCGCCAGCTTCGTCGGCGTGATTGCCATCTTCGGTGTCATTGGCTGGTTCGCCCACCCGATCTTCAGCTGGGTCGGAGGAATCTTCGACGGCATCGCCAAAGCCATCAATTGGTTGCCCGAACGCGGGGTCCAAGTCGCCCTCACGCTGCTTGCTCTCGGGCTGGCAGTTCGGTGGATAACGCGATTCCTCGACAGCCGTCGCACCCCCGCCGGGCTCGCCAAACTCACCGACGACGACTGGTTCCGGATGATCTTCGCCGGCGTGGGTGCCCTGTTGGCCGCCTTGTTCGTCTGGGTGATCTGGCCCGGCCTGTCAAGCTGGCTCATCAATTCCGGACGCGATTTGTTCGAAGTAGCCGGTGACAAATTCGACAGCGACCGCACGGGCTGGCCCATCGACGCCAAACGCCCAAATATCGTTGGAAACTTCGGCAATGTGGGTCCCGCCGGACTGAACTTCTCGAACGGTTTCGCCGCCGTGTTCTTGGCCCTGGTCCTGTACACCTCGGCATTCATCGCCGAGATCGTCCGCGGCGGCATCTTGGCCGTGCCCAAAGGGCAGACCGAAGCAGCACAAGCGATCGGCCTGCGTCGCTCCACCATGCTGCGCCGAGTTGTCCTGCCACAAGCGTTCCGAGTGAGCCTGCCGCCCCTTGGCAATCAGTATCTGAACCTGACCAAGAACACTTCGCTTGCAATTGCGGTGGGCGCGACCGACCTAGTCCAGGTCGGCCAAACCGTGTACAACCAATCCGGCAAATCGCTCGAAGTGTTCGCCATCTGGATGCTGTTCTATCTGGCCTGTTCGCTCACGATCAGTGTGGTCGTGAACTTCTTCAATGTCCGCCTCAAGATTGTGGAGCGCTGAGCAATGGAAAACTCCCGACTCGATCCAGGCACCGTTGCCCTCATAGCAAACGCTGACGCGGTCGAAGAAGCAGCCACGCGCCCCGACGAACCGAGCCTGCCGCTCGGCGAATGGATGCGCAAGAACCTGTTCTCGTCTATTCCGAGCACCTTATTGACCGTCATCTTCGGCCTGCTGGCCCTGTTGGCCTTCCGAGGTCTCCTGAACTTCGTGTTCAGTGAAGAAACCCGTTGGAATGCAGTTCGCACCAACTTGCGCCTGCTCTTCACGCTGGCCTACCCCGACGAGGACTATGCCCGAGTGTGGGTCAGCCTCGGCTTGGTCGCCGTTCTCACTGGTCTGTCGCTCGGGTTCATGAAGACCAGTGCTGGCATCTCGCTCAAGAAGTTCGCCACCTGGTGCTTCTCAGGCGGACTGTTTATCGCGATTGGCGCCCTGCTGCGAGAGCCTTCAGTCCTCAAGAACGAAGCCGGTCTCTCCATCTGGGAGTTTCCCGACGGAACCCCCGTGATATGGGACGACAAAGGAACCCTGGAAGACATCGCCGATGACACGCTCATCCTCACCGACGCCGACGGAGTCTCATTTCTCGCCGAGGGCGAAGAGATCTCGTTGGTACGCGAGTCGTTCTTCGACGCAGTCAGTGACCGCCTGGGGTGGTACCTGATCGCTGCGATCCTTCTTGCGATCGGCGCCGCGATCTGGTTCGGTCTTGGCGACAAACGCCGTCGCTCCACCTTCATCCCCTCGATTCCGCTGGCGCTGGCGGCGCTCGGCGTGCTGATTTCGAGCACATGGTGGTACGGGTGGGGTAACTACACCTTTGCCGACGCGGTCTATACCTTCGAGCCTGGCGAGAAGGTTGCAACGACCACTCGAGATCCGTGGACGCTGATGTGGTTCCTGCTGGCCACCAGTTTCGCGGCCAGCTATGTGCATCGAGTCGGGGCCCGTTCGAGTGCTCTGATCAAAAGCGCTGCCATTGTTGCATGGGTTGCCGCACTGTTCGTGACCTACCGAGTGCTCAACGGCGAGTGGAACCTCTTCGAGTCCTATCGAATACGCAGCCTCGATATCCCCCTCCTTTCCGTCCGCTTCTTCGCCATTATCGTGATCGCTGCGGTTGGCGTTTGGCTGCTCAGCGTTCCGCAAACCCTCCGGCCGGTCACGATTGGTGTGTGGCTGCTCTCGCCATTCATCACCTTCTTCGCAATCTTGCGTGGTCCAGAGCTCGACTGGGACCACCTGTGGTCGACCGACCTGCCTCTGTTCCTCGCATTCGCCATCGGTGGCGGGCTACTTATGTGGGTACTGACCCGACCCGGCATCGGCGAGGTCGGCCGACTCATCGCCGTTGCCCTGGTCTTTTTCGCGGGCTACAACTGGGCGGTTGCGTTCTTTGGCTACGAAGGTCTGAACAAGTGGGAGGGCGACACCAACGCCATCTTCGCGCCACTTCAATGGGTCTACAACAGCATTCTCGAACCCATCCTCGATCCGATCTTCAGCGGACACTTTCTAGACCGCATTGGTTTCCTCGACTCGATCCCACTACTGGGCCGCATCGACGCATTAGGCAACATCGAGATGACGCACATGTTGCAGGTTGTGCGGCTCAGCTTCCTGTGGCTTGGTCTTGCAGCATTGCTTGCACCCAACTTCATCGGTGAAGCCCGGCAGCGACTTCGGCTCGTCTATGCCTGGGTCGGCTTCATCTTCATCTTCTTCCTGCTGGTCACGGTCATCAACACCCCATCGGGCATCGAAGTTCCCACCGAGGACTTCGCTGGCGGATTCATGGTGTCGATCTACGTATCTGTCTTCACGATGCTCGCTTCATTCCCGCTCGGCGTGGTGCTCGCGCTCGCACGAACCTCACGACTACCAATCTTTCGGATGATGTCCACCGCGTACATCGAAGCGTTCCGTGGCGTGCCGCTGATCACGATGTTGTTCTTCTTCACCGTGTTCTTCAACTTGTTCCTGCCCCCCGGCATGGAACTCTCGGGCCTGGCCGCAGTCACCGTGGCATTCACCCTGTTCTCGGCTGCCTACCTGGCCGAAAACGTACGCGGCGGACTGCAGTCGATTCGTCGAGGTCAATACGAAGCGAGCGACGCACTCGGTCTGACCACCGTCCAGCGAACAACATTCATCGTGTTGCCCCAGGGACTTCGCGTTTCGATCCCGCCCCTCGTTGGCCAAGTCATTGGTACCTACAAAGAAACCTCGCTGCTCGCCATCGTGGGCGTGTTCGACTTCTTGCTCGTTGCCCGAGCCAACATCCCCGCCCAGAACCCGTTCCGAGGCGACACGCGCGAGGGTCTACTGTTCATCTCGGTTGTCTACTTCATCGGTGCGTACGCGATGTCCAAATACAGCCAACGTCTCGAGAAGCAACTTGGCGTAGGCGATCGCTGATGCCGCGTTTCACCACTCCGCCCGCATCCCACCACACCGTCCCCTTAGCTTTAGAAACTGGGAATCTCCTATGACCAACGCAGATGCAACTGTTGCCGCAAACGAAGAGCTGGCGTCGCGCGCTGACATGATTGTCAGCGAAGGCGTCGACAAGTGGTACGGCGACTTCCAAGCACTCAAAGGCGTCTCGGCGACCATCAAAGAGCGCGAAGTAGTCGTGGTCCTCGGCCCGTCAGGTTCCGGCAAGTCCACCTGGATCCGGTGCATCAACCGGCTCGAACAACACCAAGGCGGCCGCATCGTCGTCGACGGCGTCGAGCTCACCAACGACACTCGAAACATCGAAAAGATCCGCAGCGAAGTCGGCATGGTGTTTCAGAGCTTCAACCTGTTCCCCCACCTCACCGTTCGCGACAATATCACCCTGGCCCCGATCTGGGTGCGCAACAAACCTCGCGGCGAAGCCGAAGAGCTTGCGGCCGCTCTGCTCGAACGGGTGGGCATCCCCGAACAGGCCGACAAGTTCCCCGGGCAGCTTTCTGGCGGTCAGCAGCAGCGGGTGGCCATTGCCCGAGCCTTGGCGATGGAACCACGGATCATGCTCTTCGACGAGCCAACCTCGGCACTCGACCCCGAGATGATCAAAGAGGTACTCGACGTCATGAAAGGTCTCGCCCAAGACGGCATGACCATGATGGTCGTCACCCACGAAATGGGCTTCGCCCGCGAGGTCGCGGACCGCATCATCTTCATGGAAAGCGGCGAAATCGTCGAAGTAGGCACCCCCGAACACTTCTTCACCAGCCCCAGCGAAGACCGAACAAAACTGTTCCTCAGCCAGATTCTGTAAGCGGTACCTCACCGCTCCTCCGCTTCTCACCGCTCCGCTCGGGCCGGCGTTCGCCGGATACGGTTTGGAGCCGGTTGGTGCGGCTCGTCCCTCGCTCGCGTCCCGCTCCTCCGTCGCTCCTACGCGAGTCCTTACCAAACCTGCGCGGACCGTAGACCAGCACAGCTCCAACAGCGTTTCGGCGAGGAACGAGTCGAAACGCGGACTACGCCCGCTCGGGCCGGACTACCCCGAATCTGTCACAGATTGGTTTGTAGCGGTCTTGATTCGTCGGCTCCCCATTCGCTCCAGGAACCTACGTAGAGGTCGGCTTCGATGCCGAGCAAAGTTAGGGCTAGCAGATCGTGACAAGCGGTTACGCCTGATCCGCAATAGGCCGCCGGACGTACGTCGGCCGGGCCATCGGCCACATCGACGTAGCGGTGTTTGAGATCGTCCGGCGACAGCAACATGGCGGTGTAGTCGTCGATGTTGTCTTCCCACGCCAGGTTGATCGCTCCTGGAATATGGCCGAAACGCGGATCTATCCGGTTCTCTTTTCCTGCGTAACGCGAACCGCTGCGGGCATCGATCACCACGCCGCCAGCAGCGATTCGTCGTGCGACTTCGTCAGCGTCGATCAGTCGGGACGCTGGCCATGGGTCTTCGTCGAACACCGCAGGTGCCGGCTCGACCGAGCCCGACTCGAGCTCGCCAGTCCAGGTGTGCATTCCTCCGTCGAGTACCGCGGCAGGGATGTCGAGCAGCGTCAACATGAACCACAGCCGGGCCGCCATCCCGCCGCCAACATCGTCGTAGATGACCGCTGGCTTGGTTCCGGCATATCCAAGCCGTGACATGGCGGCTGCGAATGCGGCCGGCGTCGGAAAGGGATGGCGACCCCCAGGCTGCGACGGTGGCCCAGACAGATCGTCGTCGAGACTGACGAACACGGCACCCGGCAAATGGCTGCGCTCGAATGCTTCGGGGGCGGACCGACCGTCGAGATACGACCGTGCGTCAAACAAGTGCACGGCTTCGAGATTGTCTGCCAACCATTCAGCGGTAACCAGGGGGCCAAAGTCATCCATATCCCACAGGCTAGGCCACACTGGACTGGTGGAACTTGTTAGCTACGGCCCGCACGACCAGCAGTTCGGCGAGCTACGCGTGCCCGACGGTCACGAGCAGCGGCCGCTCGTCATGCTGATTCACGGGGGATTCTGGCGAGACCAGTATCACCTTGACCTGATGCATCCTCTGGGCGACTCGCTACATGACCACGGCTACGCCACCTGGAACATCGAGTACCGGCGAGTGGGGCCAACCGGCGGCGGCTATCCGACCACGCTCGACGACATCTCGGCCGCGATCGACCTGTACGCCAACGACCGCTGGGCCATGACGGCTGTCATTGGCCACTCTGCTGGCGGCCATCTTGCGCTGTGGAACGCCAGTCGCACGAACGCCCTGCGACGGCCCGATCTCACGATCGGTCTGGCGCCAGTCGCAGACGTGATCAGCGCGAATCGAAACGGTGTTGGCGTCGACGCCACATCGAACTTCTTCGGCGGCAATGTCGACGACGTGCCTGATCGTTACGCAGCCGGGCAACCCAACCCAGCTGCGTTCGATGGGCGAGTCGTCCTCATCCACGGCGACGCCGACGAATCAGTTCCACTCGAACAGTCATTGGCTATTGCTGACCAAGTTGACCGCTTCGAGGAGCTGCCCGGCGTCGACCACTTCGACGTGATCGATCCCACCCACGCAAGTTGGCAGATCGTTCTGGACGAACTACGAGCCCTGTCAGACGCGAAGACGAACGCCAAGCAAGACTAGTGATCAACTGGTCTTGAGGGCATCGAGTTCTGCGCGGTGTGCGTCGACAAATTCCTGTTCGTACCGACTGCCCACCTGCATATACAGCTCTTCCATATCGGCGTTGCCGCAATCGAATGCTGCTAGCGCAACCTCGAGCTCGAAGGCTTGTAGTTCTGCAAGCATCGCCTTGCCCTGGTCCGACATGATTGGAACAGAGTTTTGGAGTTCGCTTTGCTCGTCCTCGGTCATCGAGCCCCACTCTTGTTCGGTTAGACCGTCGCCTGGCCAAGTCATTTCTGCGT
>Ga0115031_1004032_pt1 | contig 10879 bp, 6 predicted proteins | sample Maine_Asex4_meta_FD_87301 | JGI IMG/M metagenome (GOLD analysis project Ga0115031, IMG submission 87301) | Marine algal microbial communities from Maine, USA - Maine_Asex4_metaG | ecosystem: Host-associated > Algae > Red algae > Unclassified | place: Maine, USA | collected 2015-01-05 | reverse complement strand
TATTCATAAAAAATATACAGGCGTAGATATTACCTTACCAGATAATCCAGAACAGGTGATTAGATTGAAAGACCATCCTGATTTGAAAGACCAAATTGGTCATGACTTAATTACGGCGAGTGGTGCGACCTTATTAGGGGCAGATAATAAAGCGGGCGTTTCAGAGATTATGGATTTATGCTATCAATTGACGACTAATCCAGCTATTAAGCATGGAACGATTAAAATTTTATTTACGCCAGATGAAGAAATAGGTAGAGGGGCGAATCATGTAGACTTAAAGAAACTGGGGGCGGAGTTTGGTTATACCGTTGATGGAGAACAAAGAGGCTGTTTGGAAGATGAAACCTTCTCGGCAGATGGGGCAACGATTACGGTAAAAGGCGTGGTGATTCATCCTGGTTATGCTAAAGGACGCATGGAGAATTCTATTAAAATTGCAGCAGATATTTTAGCGGTATTGCCGAAAGATAAACTTTCGCCAGAAACGACTTCTGGTAAAGAAGGTTTTATTCATCCTGTTACAATGGAAGGCAACGCAGAAAAGGCGGTCATTCAATTTATCGTTCGAGACTTTATAGATGAAAAATTACAAGACCATGCGAAAATATTGCAAGAAGCGATGGATAAGGTACTTGCCAATTATCCAAATTCTACTGCTACCTTAGAAATTAAGGAGCAATACCGAAATATGAAAAAGGTATTGGACAAATATCCCCAAGTGGTTAATAATGCCCTAACCGCTATTCGACGCGCAGGTATGAATCCTAAAAAACGCTCTATTCGAGGAGGAACAGATGGTTCTCGTTTGTCCTTTATGGGCTTACCTTGTCCGAACATTTTTACGGGTGGTCATGCTTTTCATTCGCCGCAAGAATGGGTGACGGTGCAGGATATGGAGAAGGTGGTGGATACTTTAGTGGAGTTGGTGCAGGTTTGGGAGGAGGGTGGTGCAAATTCATAATTTTCTATGCGTTTATAAAAAAATATGACTAATAAAGCTAAAAATAGAATAGACAAAGAATTAAGCAACTTAACGACTCTTAACCTCTCCAACAACAACTTGAGTCCCTAAATCAATTGAAATACATCTTTCCTAAAGGAGTGGTAGCCCCGCAACAGAAATACCTCTTTTCCTTCCTTATTTAAAAAGGATTGCTTAAATTCCTCCAAAATTCAACAAACCTCCATAAGAACCAAAATATCATCTTTTAACCCTAATAGCACTATGTATATCAAAGAGGATATAATTGAAGGGCTGCACACTAGCGCTACGGAAGTAATTACTTGGGTAGAACAACAGCCTGAAGAGCGCTTTACCAAAGGACCTGCCAATAAATGGAACACCAGTCAACATTTAGATCATCTACACCAAGCCGTTGTTTTAATTAATAAAGCACTTCGTTTGCCTAAATTTATTTTGCGCTGGCGTTTTGGCAAACCCAACAGAAAAGGAAGAGATTATGACGGAATTGTAGCTCGATACAAAGAAAAATTAAAGAATTTTGACGGTAAACAAGGAGCTACTGCTGGAAAAAAGCACACCCAAGAAGAAAAAAAGAGTTTATTGGTGAATTTTCAAATCCAAATTCAACGCCTACAAAAGGTAATATCAAAGTGGTCGGAGAAGGAACTGGATAATTATTTGATTGCTCATCCGTTATTAGGAAAGATAACTATAAGAGAATTAATGCTTTGGATGATTTACCACCATTATCACCATTTGGATAATTTAAAACAAAATTATTGATAGATTGATTAATAATCAACTTTAAAAACAATTTAGCTATGAGATTTATATTAATTGTAATTCTTACTTATTTATTGGTTTCCTGCGGAGAAATAACTACCACAAACACCAATACACCTGGTGCTATTGCACCCAATAAAGAAGGAACGACCTCTACTCTTGCGCCTCAACCTCATTCTAGTACCACTACCAAAAATGTAGGTTCTGCACCTGTGGTTGCGCCTAAATGGCTGTGTATACCGGGCAAGCAGGTGGGCTTAATTAAAAACACAAGTACAGAAGCAGACATCATAAAAGCTTATGGAAAATCCAATGTTATCCGAAGAACGATTGGCTTAGGGGAAGGGGAAACTACAGACGGAACGGTTGTTTTTCCAGATACCGATAATGAAGTAACCATCGAATGGGCAAAAGATAAAGCCTTCCAAAAACCTGCTAAAGTTCGAATAGAAAAAGCAAACACTGCTTGGAAGACGGACCAAGGTATTGGTGTAGGCACTACTTTAGCCCAATTAGAAGCCATTAACGGCAAAGATTTTAAATTCGCTGGTTTTGAGTGGGATTATGCGGGTATTGCGAATAATTGGCAAGGCGGAAATATTGATAAGCGACTAACGGTTTTCTTAGAAGCCAATAATCCAAAGGCTTTATATCCAGATCTAATTGGGGATTCCCTTTTTGATGCTAGTAATCCAAAAGCGAAAGCCGCAGATTTACGAGTTCGGACTCTGATTATAGGCTTGGACTAACTGTAATTAATTATGAATGATTAATTTTGAATTTTGAATGAAATAAGGCGTACTAATTCCAAGGAATTTTATTCAAAATTTATCATTCACCATTCAAAATTCATCATTCAAAAATAAAAAATGACGCACTTAAAAGTAGGGGATAAAGCCCCTGATTTTTCAGGTATTACAGAAAAAGAGGACACAGTAACTTTAGCTGATTTTAAAGGAAAAAAGCTAGTATTATTCTTTTATCCAAAGGATAATACGCCTGGTTGTACTGCAGAAGCCTGCAACCTTAGAGATAATTATGAAGTCCTTCAGAAGGAAGGATACGAGTTATTAGGTGTGAGTCCTGACGATGCTAAGAAGCATCAAAAATTTATTCAAAAATTTGAATTTCCTTTTAGCTTATTGGCGGATACGGACCTTAGCACCATTAAAGCCTATGGCGTATGGGGTTTGAAGAAATTTATGGGTAAGGAGTTTGAAGGTGTATATCGAACGACTTTTGTTATTGGTGCGGATGGCACGATAGAAAAGGTTTTTGATAAGGTCAAAACGAAGGATCATGCCGCACAGATTTTAGCATAGTTAGGTGTGTTATTTTTTTTGGAAACACAAAAGGAACAAAAGTTCACAAAAGGTTTTCACAAAAGATTATACCTTTTTTGAAATACGAAAGGCTTTAATAATTCTCTTTTGTGAAAACCTTTTGTGAACTTTTGTTCCTTTTGTGTTTCAAAAAAAACATTCCTTTTGTGTTTCAAAAAAATAATATCTATTACTTCTTAATTTGTTTCTCTGTATCTAAATTGATGAATCTTCCCCTTCCCAGATCCACCTTCATTCGAAATATATAAAGTACCTGCCTGATCAAATACAATTCCTTCTGGTTGATGGTGTATCTTTTTCTTTAGTTTTTGCAGATGAACAATTTCGTTGGCTCGATTTAATACAACCAATACATTGCCAACCGCAGATATAATATATAATTCCCTTGTTTTGGGATGAACTGCAATACCAGACGGACCAAAAACAAATTCCTTTGATGGATTAAATAATTTTACTAATTTATCAAAATACTCCATCGCTGTATTCGTGTGTAAAAAAGCTTTTACAGAATCTAAGCTAATAGTATATAAAGGCAAGGTATCCATTGTCATAGAATCTAAGTTGATACTATAAATCCCTTTTTTTAGCTTTGCTTTCTCTCCCTTCAAGGCTTTACCTTTACAACTTACCAGCAAGCTATTGGTAAAAGGATCATAGCCTAAACCTTCTACATCACTAGATTTATTGAAGTTAAATTTATGTTTTGTCCGTTTTTGGGTAGACTTACCAATGTCGTGTATCTCATAAATAGTACCCGTATTTTTAACAATATAAGCTCTATCGTCTACAAATTCTACTCCTTCATAGTCTCCTGCTTTATGGAATTTTATTCGGTCCTTAATTTTTCCAGTCTCTTTGTTGATAATAAATAAATCCCCTTCTTCGTCCTGTATCGCATACAAATATTTTCCCGTAGGATCTATTCCTAAACCAGATATTTCTTTCAGTTTATTGGGTAGCGTAATGGTTTCGTCAGGTTTGTTGATAGTATACGGAAAACCTGTATGAATAAGTTCCTCTTTATCATACACATCAGATAAGCTAGATTTAGCTAGATTTGCCTGAGTCGCTGTAGTCGTGTTTTTTGTGCAAGACATAAATAAGAGAAATAGAAAAAATGAGAAATAGAAAATTGGTACGGAGGATTTAAGGGTAGTATACATAAGAATAGATATAAATAGAATGAGAAGAGAAGTCAGAAGTCAGATCGAAAAATAAATTTTTCTGTCAGAAGTCAGATGTATAACGTGGAACACGATGCGCTGAACACGTCATACATCTGACTTCCGACAGAAAAATTTATTTTTCGATCCGACTTCTGACTTCTTTTTTTATCTTCCTAAGATTAATTTTTGAATACGTTTTTTAAAGATAAATTGAGGAGTTTCGTCGTATAATGTTTGGTATAAATCTAGAGCATTTTGGCGGTACTGACTGTTCCTATTCACTCGATAAAGTTCATAAAAAATAGCTGCCTTTTCTTTAGGCGTTCTGGTTTCTAGTAGTAGGTTTTTTAAAATTTTTGTTGATTCCGTTTTATTATTTTCGGCAGCGGCAACTCTTGCTCCTAAAACATGCACCTCAAATAATAAGTCTGGGTTTCCCAAATCTTTTGCTAAATGCAAGGCTTCTTCTTGGGATTTTTTCGCTTCTTTTAATTTGCGTTGTGCCAATAAAGGTTTTCCTTTTTCCACCAAACTTGCTCCTAGCACCAAGCGATTATTGATTTGGCGGGACACTTCGATAGCAAGATCATAATATTTGATAGAAATATCAAATTGGTTTTTATAATAATAAATATCGCCTAAAGTATTGACTGCTTTAGCAATACCTTTTTGATACCGTAATTCCCTACACAATGCCAATTGTCGTTCTAAAAATTGAATCGCCTTATCAAACTCCCCTTTAACCGTGTGTAGATCCCCAATCAAACCAAGTGTGATTGCGATACCCTGTTTATCTCCTAATTCCTCTGCCATTTCCAAATCTTTCTCAAAATTGTACATGGCATTGGCATAGTCCCCTTTGCGTTCATAGACACTTCCAATACAACCAATTGTAATAGCAGTTAACTGTTTATTCCCTAATTCTTGGCTTAAAGTAAGTCCTTCTTTATAATAAGACAAAGCCGAATCATAATCTCCTTTTTCAAAATAAACAATGCCGATATTGGTCGATAAAATTGCCATTCCTTGTTTATCTTTAGTGGATTGACATCTTTTTAATTGGTTTTTCTGCCAACGAATCCCTTCATCATAATTTCCCAAGTTCATATAGGTTAATCCTAAATTAGCGACAATTTGGGCGTTACCAGAACTATGAGTAAATTGCTTACTGAGTTCAATACTTTTAATGAAGTATTCTTCAGCTTTTTGATATTCTCCTTGTCGGAAATAGAGATTACCTAAACTACCATAAACTTTGACCATCCCATACTCGTCTTTGGTCGTTGAAAAATGCTCCAAAGATTTTTCTAAATGATTCTCCGCTTTTTTATACTTACCAGTCAATATCAGTAGTTGCCCAAAGCTATTATGAGTTTGCCCCAAAAGCGAATCGTCTGCTAGTTCTTTTGCGTATCGCAAAGTAGAACTTAGGACTTTTTCACAATTTTTCCATTGACCAACTAGTTCAAGAACAGCCGCTTGTTTAAGTTTGGCTTTTACTAATTCCTCTCGTTCTTCAGGCTTATTTTTTAATAATTTTATGAGTTTTTTAAATAGCTGTAAAGCATTTTTATTTTGAAAATTCTTGCGCGCTATTTCTGCTGCTTTCTTTGTATAATAAATCGTTTTCTCTTCCTTATCTGCATTTTCATAATGGAAGGATAGATCTAAGTATTTAGCTTCTAGGTTGTCCGCATATACCTTTTCAATAGCCTTCGCTATGGCAAAATGTACTTCCCTTAGTTGCGTTCGTAATTGCATATCATAGACGGCCTCTCGCAATAGCGAATGCTTAAAGATGTAGCGCAACTCATTCATAGCTCGCCAAATCTGCCCTTTTTCTGCAGTTTTTATTTGTTCCGTTAGCAACAATTGAGCGTTTCCGTTTTCTTCTTCAAATCGATGATGCGATTGCATCACTTCTGATAAAACAGGCAGTTCAAATTCTCGACCAATGACTGCGGCTGCTTTTACCGTTTCTTTTACCAAATCAGATAAACGGTCAATCCTAGCCATTAATACAGAATTGATAGAAGAAGACAAGCGAATGCTTTGGTCTTTTAATATCCATTTGTCATCCGATTTTTTAAGTAAATCACTTTCAGAAAAGTATTCTAAAATCTGCTCCGCATAAAAAGGATTCCCGTTGGTAAGTCGCTCAAATAACTCGAAAAAATCGTCACTTAATGCCCCTCCTAATCGAGAAGTGGCTAGATTTTTTAAAACTCTAGGCTGCAAGATATTTAAATCTACCTCATAATACAGAATAGCAGCACTTTCTCCTAGTAACTCATTCTTAACGATAGAAGGCTTCGTACCATCATCTAGATAGCGAGAAGTAACCAATAAAAAAATAGGATAAGTAGAAATTTGTCGTATCAACTCATTGACCAATTCGATAGAATTATCATCATACCAATGACCATCTTCCAATTCAATCAATACGGGCCGAATCAAACTCTCCGCCTTCAAGAGGGTGATGATAGCAAATAAAATATTTTGGTAACGACCCTTCGCATCCAATTGTTCCCAAAGCGAGTCGGGGTAATTGATGTCAATTTGAGCCGCTAATACAGAACGAGTCCTAGAAATTTCTAAATAAAGATCTTTCGCTTCTGGGTGTTCAATTTTTCCAATATCATTTAACAACCATTGAAAGCGTTGTTCAAACTTGAGCCGATTATCTATCTTGTTATTTTCAGGAGATTGACCAAAATAAGTATGTAAAAAATAGACAAAAGGATTAAAAGGCTTTTGTAGTATTTGGTCTGCCTGACAAGTAAAACAAGCAATTTTTGAGTGTTCTTGTAAACTTTTCTTTAATTCATAGCAAATTCGACTCTTTCCTATGCCAGCCTCTCCATAAATATAGGCAATGCCTGGTGTCCTATGAGCGAAAGTTTGCTGGGCAAAATCATGTAAAGTCTTTAATTCTTCTTCTCTACCGACCATGTCTCCCACATAGTCTGGATGGTCTCCGATGTAGCGACCCGTTAAAACATAAGTAGGTACATCTTCCAAAATACCTTTATACTGAATATCTCCTTTATGTTTAAAACTAAAGTGGCGATTTTTTTGAATTTCTTGTCCAACTAATACTTCCCCCCAATCTGCATAAGTCATTAAACGAGCCGCTAGATTCACTTGATTTCCAACAGCTGCATATTGACAGCGTTCTTTTCCGCCAACAATACCTGTATAAGCAATGCCCGAAGTAATTCCCATTCGATATTCCAGCGTCGTGTCTTTTTGTAGCTGGTTAACGGCATCCTCTACCGCTATTGCCAGTTCTAAAGCACGTTCGGCATTATTTTCAAAGCTAACAGGTGCGCCAAAAAAGCCAAACATTACGCCTCCTTTATCGCCAAAATCAATTTCCTTAAAATAACCAGAAAATTTATAAAATTGATTTACAACTATACTGGCGAATTTATTAAGTGTTTTATAATCACTAATACCTTTAAAAGAAAGAAATACAGAAACGACGGAACGAAATTCTCCTTGTTGGTTGAAGTTAATAACCGAGTCTAATAAAAACTGACGAGCAACGGTCGTTGATAAAGTGGGTGGTTTAAAAGGTGGATAAGTAATCGTATTATCAGGCAGAAATTCTTGTTGCAGTCGATAAAAACCACCTTCCAATTCTTCAAAATGTTTTTTAATACCTGCTAACTCTTCTAATAAAGGCGGGTCTATTATAATATCTTGTTGCCGAGCCAAATGCTCACTAGCTGCAGAGTTATCTATAGCTTTTCCTCTAAAATAAAATGATTTATAGTCGTCTCCTACAATACCCCATTCTACTTCCCCACAAGACAAACCTATTTTAATGCCTATTTTAAATTCGCCATATCGAGTACGCCAAACTTCTTTTTTATTAAATAAATCTCGGAGTCGCTGCGCTATCAAAAGAATTTCCCAGGGCTGGGTCTTTTTATGCTTTGGAAAGATAGCGGTAAAGGCATCTCCTGCAAAATAAGGGATGAATCCCCCTCTGCTATAGACCAAACTTACCATCGGTTCAAATATCCTATTTAGGATAATTGATAGAACTTCTGCCCCGCCAACGCCTCGTTTCATCAATACCTCCGTCAGCGGAGTAAACCCCGACAAGTCAATAAACATGGTATAAGACTGAAAGTCCCCATGCATCTGGTCTTCCAGATACTGTTGCTGAATGAAATATGGTATAAGATGCTTCACCTATGGATATTCCCGCTTTGGTTAAAAGATATCGACTGAGCGTTTCTGACTGAGTAAATGACCGAAAGCTACAAATTACTGAATAAAAAGGAAATTTACGAATATTTTACTTCTAGTATAGGTTGTATACGATATAGATTGTCAGAAAGATAACTTTAATTAGAGTATTTTTATTTTAAAGACCTTGGATAAAAGGGAAGGTTGCAATAGAAATTTAATATTATAGGTTTTAATTCTACTGATTCTCCACCAATTGGTGGTACTTATTATTCATATTAACAAAACGGGTTTTAAATTCCAATACTTTTTGTTCCATCTGTGCATTATTTTGAGTGACCGTTTGATTTTGCGTTTCTAAGGTTTGAATTTGTGCTTCTAATTCTGGAATTCTATCCTTAATACCAGCCAATTCATGGTGGGTATCGTAATGCTTTTTCTCCCAGTATTTGAGGTCTTCTGTCAATTTAGAATTTCGTGCTTTAAGGGCACGCAGTTTACTAACAAAGGCGTTATTTTCTTCAATTTCTTTAGCCAGTTTTTCATTCTGCGTAGTCAAGCGGGCTATTTTTTCATTGGCTACTTTTAATTTTCCTTTTAAATCTTTAGTTGTTCGATTAAATTTATCTCTATTGGACCGCCAATCTTTAAGGTCGGCTAGGTCCTCTTTGTATTTCGCATTCAATCTAACGTGCGCTTTTTCCAAACGCTCAAAATCCTGAATAGCTCGTTGCTTATCTGTTTCTAATTGTCGAATTATTTTATCCTTATCCAAAGAATCTATATTAGCTATTTTTAGCTGCGCTTTCAAGTCTTCTATTTGTACAGGATATTCTTCTTCTAGTTTGGCGGTTTTTGCCTTCCATGTTTCTACTTGTTTCTTTAGTTTATTATTATCCTTTTTTGCTTTTTTTGACGCTTTCGTAATTAGACTATTTTCTTTCTGAAGTGCCTTAAAATCTTCTTTCCAGGTACCTTCTGTTCTTTTTTTCCAGTACCAACCAATTGCCATGCCTAAAGCACTAGTGGATAAAGCTAGTAAAAGTAATTTGATAGTAGAGATGTATACTAGGCCCATATTGTAGGTTTTTTTATACTGCTGACGGAGTAAATTACCGAGAATGAACTATCTGTTTATTTGTTGAATTGTTTATTTGTTTACTAGTATGGCGAGTAAACAAATAAACAGTTAAACGAATAAACAATCTTAAAAATCGGTTTTTTATCCCGACCGTAGTATATGATAGATTAACTATTTATAAGACGAGATAGCTTTTAAGAGGTTACGTTTAATTGATAATAGAGCAAATAGTAGACCAATAGAGTAGGCGTTTTTATAAAAGAAACTATTCTGAATAGGTACAAAGAAAGTATCAATGTTTTATAATTTTTCTTACTATTTGCTGCGCTCCAATATTTATTCGTAGCCAATATAAGCCATTAGTTAATTCGGGTATTTTAAGTGTTAGTTGTTGAGTAGGGTACTGCTTTTTAGCAAACAAATCTTTAATAAATTGACCATTTACATCTAGCAATTGAATCGTTAATTCTGGTGCGTTCTGTAAGAATTTTAAAGTAAGTTCTTCAGAAAAAGGATTGGGGGTAATCGTAAGAAGATTCTCTTTTTCAAGAGTAAAAGTAGCTGTTGTATAATTACCATTTGGTGCACCAGGGGTTCCATTAAAAGGAAAAGTAGTCCAATTACTAGACAGGGTATTATCGGTATCAGGATCTATTAATTCAAGGGTTGGTCCTTCCCCATTGGCTGCTGTGGGCCAGTTATCAGTAGGTAAGTACCATAGCGAATCCACTAATCGATTCCTTTCATCATACAAACGAATAAATTCACCATCGCTACTTAATTTAAAATCGAATTCTCCGATTACGGGGGTAACTAATGGAAATTGTTGTTCAAATTTAGAGGTTGTACCTGTTAGCACCAAATAACCTTTTGAATCTATAATAGTGCCTTGGGGAAATAAGAAACTATTTTCGTCCTTACTATCCTTAAATACCCAATTAGAAAGGTCTTGTTGAGTAGGACCATTATTGTATAGTTCTATCCAATCACCAGCATCTTTTTCCTCACTAGAGTTGTAGTTAATTTCATTAAAAATAACGGTACTCACGGCAGGTAAAACGGTTTCTTTTTTAAAGTGTGCAGTTAGTGCCAAACCTTGGTCGGGGTCAATGACAATAGTTGTAGAAGTAGTATCTATGCTGCCCGACCATTTATCAAAAGTATAGCCATTTTTAGGAAGTGCGGTTAGGGTAATAGGAACAGATTTAAAATAAATACCACTCCAATTATTAGTAGTTAACAGGAGTGAATTTAGTTGTACTTGACCTTTAGAGGTATCCTCTATATTAATTTGCACTTCTCTTTGTGCAGGTAGCTCAAATTGTTCTTGTATATGACT
>Ga0115031_1004029_pt1 | contig 10883 bp, 8 predicted proteins | sample Maine_Asex4_meta_FD_87301 | JGI IMG/M metagenome (GOLD analysis project Ga0115031, IMG submission 87301) | Marine algal microbial communities from Maine, USA - Maine_Asex4_metaG | ecosystem: Host-associated > Algae > Red algae > Unclassified | place: Maine, USA | collected 2015-01-05 | reverse complement strand
ACTCGAAATAGAAAAGCGATAGCCGCACAGCTATTCTTGGTCAGCGGAAGCCAGAATCAGGTAGGTACTTCGATTTCCATGGCCCGAACAAAAAAAGGGCTTCTTCGTCTAAAAAGTGGTGTTGCATCGGACTTCAGGTGCTTAATGGGACACGTTGTGCAACGTGGCTTGAATATGGGGATAGCATCTCATTGTTAACAATGCTCTTAGACGCAATCGGAATAGAGGACGGGCCAGCGAGGTCCGAATTGGGGTGCAGGGCACCCACCCGCCGCCCGAGTCGCGCGCACTCTCTGAATGACTGGCCCACACGCATGCATGCACGCCAGGGTGCGTGCCCACCACGCATGTGCACCAGCTGTCGACGAGTGTCGGCGTCTACTGTGGTGTTGACCTACCGCGGCGCGCTCGCGTTGCGAACGCACCCATGGGTGCACGCCATGCTACACGCACTACGTACTGTACGCGTACAGCCCCTGCCTGCGAGTGTCAACACTTTTCACCGTAAGGTATGGAGCACCACCGCACGCTCCACCGATCCGTCGTATCCACTGCGTTGTACCGCTCCCCCTCGATTGCGCAATGGAGTCTGGTTCCTGCATTGGCCTGCAACCTACAGGCATGGTGCATATCTGCGAGAAGGGTGTGCATGGCGCATGAGCCAGACGAGGAGCACACAAGACGCTAGTACATTGAGCTTGTTCATCAAACCGTGCACATGTTGGACGCTGACCGGTCTTGATCGTCTTTTTCTTGCTGCTTATGCCGTGCTTGTGCTGTGGTGTGCCTGTTGTGCTGTTCATTCTGCTGTATGTTCTCTCGATGCCAGTGCGTCTGGAAGACGCACCTTGCGCAATCCCCACGCCTCCCGCCCCCGTCGAGGTGGCGACTTGCCCCGTTGGAGCTCTACCCTCCACTTTCCCACCTTTGTCACTTGACAGGGTCCTTCCCCAACGTTTGAGTTTTGACCTTTTTTCCATTTTCCGAGGGTAACCGCTGCCGAAAGTTTCTGTCAGGTGGATCAAGAGGGGGTGGGAAGGGTGGGATGGGGTCGATGCTTGCACCGGTCTATCCACTAGACTGCCGATGGTTTGTTTGATTGGGTGTCGGGGGGGGTGGGGAGGGGGGACGGGTCGGGTCGGCGGTCATCACGATCCGCCCGATGTGATGCGCAGCGTTTGTGTTCTCTTCTTTTCCACATATAGTGCGAAATCCAAAAAATTGCCTGTCGGTGCTGCTTGGATGTGCGTTCACCGCCTCATCACCGTGTCCTTCGCACACGCGAGTTTTCTGTTCGCCGCCATTGCGCATGGACGAGACCCACTTCTCCAAGAACTTGCCACCGACTTGCAGCGACGGTCACCACACCCGATCCATACCTCTTGCTTCCTAATCGATGCATGAGATGGTCCCACTGCATATTTTTCTTGTGCCTCAGTTCTTGAGGAACGAATGCTCGTGCCTGAGTTTGTGGGGGACGACTGCCGGTGCCTTCGTTCGCGGACGACGACTTTCGGTTGATCAGATGGTGCACTGCAGATTTTGCGTGTGCTTTAGTTCGCCGGTGACGACTGCTTATGCCAGAGGTTTTAGGGGGCGCCAGCTCGTGCCTTGGTTTTGTGAGCAATGACTGCTTGTGCTTTGGTTTCGCGAGCGATGACTGCTTGTGCCTTCGTTTTGTGAGCGATGACGGTTTGTGTCTGAGTTTGTGGGGGACGACTGCTTGCGCCATAGGTCATAGGCAATGACTGCGGGTGCCTGGGTTTACAGGGGATGCCCGCTTGTGCTTTAGATCCTCAACTAAGACTGCTGGCGTCTGACTTTGTCAGGGACGAATGGTTGTGCGTGACTTCGCGGGCGACGACTGCTGTTGACTTCGTTCATAGACTAAGACTGGGGGCCGGCTCGTAAAATATTTTATGCTCCTGCTCTAGGTTGTCCGAGCCTGCGCTTACATGTCAGCCACAGCACCCCTTTGCACGTAAACGTCTTTGTCTTTTACTCATTCGTCCTCTTCATCTTCCTCTGGCTCATCCTCAGCCTCAGCGCCCGTCTCGCCCGCCGAAGACACTGCACACAGCTCGGCGTCGGCAGTGTCTAGGATGGCCTCTGCATCACTCTCTAAACCGAGCCACGTCTCCACCACACGCGCACGCTGCACCCCCCCAGCGTCACCAAAACACCGTGCACCTAGCGAGCAGCCCTGCATGCTCGTCAACACTCGTTCCACGTCCTCTTCGACAGACCGAGAGGAGTGTCGATACGACCCGTGCATTGCCGTCACCGACGCCTCCATGACCGTTGGCAAAATTTGCGCTCTTACCCAGCAGTGCGAAATTGTTGCAGGGTCCATCGCCTCCCATTTCGCTTGGACAATCTCGGACATGTCCTGGAGGTTGGCTTGCGAACCGTCGCGCACGCCGCGCACAAGTCGCGGCGGGGCGGCCCGCCTCCGCGCGGGACGCGACCTCCGCCTACTAGCGGGGTGAAGAGTGGTGGGCGTCTCGGCGGCGGCGGTCCACACGTTGGGCACCGGGGGAGCCGGGTCAGCCGGCAGCCCGGTCATAGTGGGAGGCTTGTAGATTGAGGCGTCGGCCAAGACGTGGCCGACACTGGATCCACCGAGCCCACCGGCCACGCGAGTTGCACCCGAGATGCGTGTCTCGTGCGGGATGGTCGTTGGGGCAGCCGCTCGCGCGCTCACCAAAGCGCTCACCGGCTCGCTCGCCGGGGCACCCTCGGGGGGTGCAATGGAGACACCCCACTGAACTCCCCGCTCCACAACGCCTTGAGTACCCCCCGCCGACAAAGATCCGGGACCGACCGGTCCCGCCCCAGATGACATACTGGGGCTAGATTCAGCCATATCACCCAAATGGAGTACTGGCGCTTCCCCCAGCCGAAAGGTGTTCCTCCCGGAGAAGCGCGGCGTTGTCCGCGCCGATCTCGGGAGAAATTCCGCAGCCAGCGTGGCACACCCTGCTTCCATCCAGGCACCTGCCTCACCCAGGGCGCCCCCAAACGCGTAAATGACGCAACCTGTGCCACCCCCTCTGTGGAACGGTAAAGCGGCACGCTTGTGGAGCCACCAGGATCGATACTTAGGGTCGAGCGGTTGGCGCCTCCAAAATCAGCGCCCCCAACCCCAATCCCTTGGCAGGCGGTCGCGGCTGCGGCTGAATTTGTCGCAGTACCGCTGCCACCTGTCCACCCGCGTGGGGCTGCGCCAGCCTCACTGGCGGCGCCATCGCCGCCAATGGTGGATGGGCTATCACCACAGCCGACACGGCCAACAGGGGCGCACGCTGCTCCTCTTGCCGGTACCTGGCCGCCACTGCTCCTCGAGCGGCACGAGGCAGCGCTGTCTGCACTGGCTCGAGAGCTATTCCGGCTTCCAGTGGGCCCAGGAGAGGGTGTAACTGCCTCGTTGCCCGCCGTGTCAACACCGCTGGCCGTTTCACCCGTCTGGATGGATCCAGGGCTACCAGCCACTGACACGGGGCACCCATGCTCACCTGAGTCCAGGGGCGGCTCACTCACCCGAGCCACAGCGCTCGGCGCCAGCCTCGACCGCTCAAAAGCCCCGATAACCAAACTCAAAAGACGTTCTTTGTAGCACTTCTTCAGTGCAGCAATAATACCAGCATCGAGAGGCTGATGCACGGACGTGCCGTTCGGTGGAAGAGGGCAAATAGCGACTTGTGGGTGCTCTAACTTGTTGTGTGCTCCGCAATTGTCGACGTCGAGGACACAGGGTAGCCTCGTTCTTTCCTGGACGGCCGGTACAAAGACAGTGTTGAACCAATTCTCGTACACGTCGCCATCCATCCAGGCCGACGGTTGAGAGAACTAGGGAAGAGGGTATGGGGCTCGTGGGGACTTAAAGCACAAGGGAACCGCCGCCTTGCCAATGATTGCCACTGGGATCTTGTGAGACCCTGTAGCGTTGACTGCAAGCACCAGGGTCACGCGATCCTTGTTCTTCATGGCCTTGCTGCCCCTAGCCCGTCGTTTGCTGCCCGCCATAACATACGCACGGTTTGGGAGACACCGAAAGTAAAGACCGGTCTCGTCTATATTATAAATCTGCTCCGGGTCGAACGCCTCGAGTTCAGCACGGATCTCTTCCATCCGCTGCCGCGAGGCCTCCACGTCAGCCGCTGCCGACCCGCCGGTACCCCAGACGGAGATATTCACGAGGTTGTGCCGCTTCGCCGACCTGAGCACAAAGCCCGCCGACGCGGAGAATCCTGTGACTCCGAGGCTGGCCGCAAACTCCTCTGCTCGCTGGCGAAACACCGCCATCGTTATGGGCACGGATTTTGCTTCCAGTCCGGCACAAATGTTTAACCACTGCCGCAACGCAAGGTCGACGTCCGAAAAAGTAGATCGCCGTAGCCGCCTTGTGGTTCCGGGCTCCTCCCTAGACGGCTTGCGGAGGGTCTCACGTCGACGCCACGCATCTTGAATGGCCGACTCCGAGACGGACTTGGGAAATGCTTCTTTGATATCTGCCCACATCCTATACGCGCCCGACTGCTTCATCTCAATCATCTTGACCTTTCGTAGATCGTTAACGATTGACGCGGCTTCCGCATCGTACCAGCGCCGCCCCTTGTGGATCGAGGCGGAGGGCGAGTCGCGGTAGGCCCGATGATCTTGTTTGAAGCCACGGCTGCCACGGATGCCGCGGATGCGGAAATTCCGGTCGCGCACCGCGTCTCACGAGACGGGGACGGGTAGACCTCCTGCACCGCCGCTTGAGCTGCCGCCTTGGCCGTGGCGCTTACAGTTCTTACACGCTGGTGGCTTACGCCAGTTTGATCCGCCGTTGGGGAGGCATGCAGGGCTCTGATGGCGCTTGGGGGTGGTAGGGGGGGAGTCGGGGGTGGCGGTGTGCGTGGCGACGGGGGGGCAGGACCTCGGGACACCATAGCGCCCGGGGAGAAGGACGCGAGCAGTCGACGCGAGGTCCTGTGGCAGTGACCGTAGGGGATGCGAGGACGAGGACGGCACACTGCGGTGGCCGCTGTGACCAGGCGACGACGGCGGACCGCTCATTAAGAATATTCAGATCGTGTCTACTACAAAAATTAACCAATCCGAGGCGATCGAGAGACCTCATCGGGGTATATCGCATCGGACTGCGATCGAGTTATGCTCACTTGTAAAGCAGGGCACCTTATGAGCGGGACACATATGAATGCGCAGTGACTGTATGCCTGGCGGGTGGGACATGTGACGCGGAAATGTGGTTCCAGCCCTGTGAATGATATGATGATGCCCAGCTCTCGGCAACGCCCAATGATCATTGCGATCAATTGCAACAAAATTATCGATCGTCACATGTCGATGCTACCGTCACAACTTACTGTTAATAAGCATCGAGAACGCTGTAACGATCTATTCTCCAGCCTCTGGTTGTCATTCCCCATTGTTGGACTTTCCACCCAGCCTTGCATTTGAATCCCGACCACATTCCATCCGGGGTGGGCCGACCACTGCTGTAAGAGAACCCCTCCAGTCAAGCGTACTGAGGCGACTTGCTTGTGATTTGCTTGAACTACAGTGCTCTGTGGCGCTGCAAACGGCCCACACGACGATTTTTCCGTACACAATCGACGGCGTGCCCTTCTGGATGAGGTACTACATGACCAACATGGTAAATGCCGTTTTTAATTTCTTTGAGAGCTAGGGCACGTTGCGGGAGTACTTGTTGAGACCGGATAACACATCCTTTTCGCTCCCTTTGCAGCCCCTGAAAGTTTCGTCACCGCTTCTTTGCACTGGGAGCATTGGTACACGTGGTAGGGTGCCTCGTACCAAGTTGGACGCCATGGGGAGGTCTAGTTCGCGCGTACGGTTCGAGAAAGTGTTCACAGTGCACAAAGCTGGATGGAAAGGGCCGTGAGGCGGGGTGCACGGTCTACGGGGCCCTCCGGTGGTGTGGCACAGAGTAATGTCGAAGGTACTGTGAGAGCGGCGGTCTCGAATGTCTCTGAGGGCGTTTATTTGCAGTCGAACGCTTGAAAGCAGGACGTCGCGAGGCGCGCGACGGGACGGGTGAGACCGCGCCTCTGGGAGCGATGCGTGGGGCGCCGAGGATGGTGGGAGACTGATAAACTGCGGGAGTAGCGGCCGGATGGCTCATCTGTCTGGTGACCTCGACCATGTGGCAGGTCCACGTGGGCGCTCTGTATTTCCTTTGGGCGTGTCAAATCCCCCGGTCTTTAGGACAGGGTACTATCCCCCACGCGCATAGGGGCCCACATTCTACGATTTATTCCGAGCTCGTGCACGTTGCGGAAGTACTTGCGAAAAAGATGGATGGCCGCAGAGAGAACTCGTACGGTTCAGGCGGGGGTCGCCGTATGTTGAGTCAGACATGGTTCGAAGCGTCACTCTGTAACGTACCTCTGCATGTGTCTTGACAGCATGGCCGTAGGTATGGCGTTTGTGAGATCCAACCATGTGAAGGAAGGGTGTTTTTCTCGTTCAGGTGGCTTGAAACGGGGGGTCTGTGCGTCAGACGAGCTGGAAACAAGGATGCGTGCTGCATATGACCGCGTCGGGTGAGGAGTAGAGGGCGTAATTGGTGGAACCTGCTCTGAGATTCTCCAGACAGTGTTTTTATGCTTAAAAATTTTGAATCCGCAGGAGAGGGCCAAGATCGGGGACAGCCGAGACGCGTGGAATGTGGTGTGACAGTGACGCGCAGTGACTGAGGCGAACAGTCGCGAGTGGCGTGACTCATCTGCCCGCGTGGTGCTGTGCGTGGGCCTGTGACGAGGAGAGGCCGGCGCCGTGCGTGTGGTCCGTGCGAGGGGGTGGTCGTGTCGCGGTGGCGAAGCTGGCTGTGCGGGATGTCGCGTAGCTGACCGAGCGGTACGCCGTGGGGGGAGGAGACCGAACAGGGGGGTACGTTCGGGGGCTTGTGGAGGGGTTGAGGGGCCAATAAAGATGGGGAGAGGGTACGAGGTGGAGGGAAGAGGTGGGGGCAACGGCGGAGGATGCTGGACAGGGGCAAGAAGAAAAGGGAAGGATGGGTCGAGACGAGGGGGACGGAAGCGCACGGCTGCCGCCACAGAGCCGGCTCTGAGCGGACGGGGGCTGGCCCTCGTCGTGACCAGAAGCTGATTGCCGTGGCCCGCCTCTTTGGGCGCGCAAAATACTGATTGGCCAGTCGGTTGCCAACCACCGACACATCGAGAGATTCAGTCAATGAGAGCGTCATAGACAGCGACGGCAGCATTTGCAATCCGATCACCGAGCGGCAACAGTGCGCGCGATTTGCCCTCAGGCCGACTGAGTCGGGCGTCGGCCACCACCTGTTCGTGGCACTCGCCGCCGTGGCCGCCTCACCGCTCTCGCGTACTGTACTGTACGTTCCTGTATGCTGTCCTGCTCCCACCCGCCACCACCCATCATGGTTTGTTTCTCAGACCCTTGGATAATCCCCCGCTGTTTGCTGTTGCAGATTTTGATGGTGGGCGAGGGGGGGGGTTGGGGAGGGTGATGTGACGTCGCAACTGTACTTTTGAGGTGGGGGTGGCGGCGATCTGCAGGGTGATTGGGGTGGTGGGTGTGGCTGTGGCCAAGAATAGGGACGAAAGTGGGACGGGGAGGGAGCATACAACAGACAAGAAAGAAACGTAGTCGGAGGAGGGGACGATAGAGAAGGGGGCAGGTTGAAATCGGGTACACAGTACACCGTCGTGTCTCATGTACAAGGCTTTGAAGCAGTATCCAAAAAGGAGATAAAAAATGTTGGTGAGACTCTCGCTATGATGAACGTCCTCTCCCCACCTGGACAGCGTCGTTTCTAACCCTGAATTGAATTGATCTGGTAAAGCCCCGCCATTGGCAGATGAGAGACTCGACATTCGTCGAGTCGGCGTGGTCAGTTAGAGCATACCCAACAACGTCGGTTGCGAACGATCTGCGAACCGTATAAGAGCACAACGTGTGCGATTATGAGTGGCCAAAAGCGTTTCGGCAGCGATATGCGCAGGCTCTGCGAACCCGCTGCGCTCGGATCGAGAGTACTTGTTTTCTTCTGTCGGCAGATCGCAGTGTATGGGAAACGGAGAAGGTGAGGTTGCTGGGTTGTCGACATGCGAATTGGAGCCTGCGCGCAACTTTCCGTGAGATGTCCACATTTCGACAGTCCAGTGCTGGATTTCAAGCAAACAGGCCATCGATCGACCCCGCGATCACGCTGATCTGGACCCAATCGTCAGAAAACTGGACGGTCAAGCGAGACACGCAGTGCGATAGGCCTCAAATGGCTGCAAATTTTTGCGATCGAGTAGACACGACGAGGTCAAACGCACAAATTTCGGAGACACGTTGGCAGTATCTCGCATCGTCTCGCGGCGCTGTCGCATCTCGCGACCGAAAGCAGTAATTTGTAGGTCTCTCATTGGTCCGTTCAGCCGGCAGACGTCCAGCGCGCGTGCAATCTGGTGGCGCTTTCGCCTCGATCGACACTGGAGCATTCTGTTCTGAAGCGCCTGTGAGGCGGCCGCGTGGTGTCCGCCAGTCACCGCGACGCAGGGCGGGCTCCCACGCGGCCGCCTGTGGCGGTCAGGTGGCCGGGCTTGCGAGTCTGCCGGGACCCGGCAGGGGCCACGTACGATAGCGCCCGTCGCGGAGCGGCAGAATCGTGCCGCCACATCCGCCGTGCGCCAGCGCATCAGCAGCCGCGGTCGTCAGCGCGGACTTTGCCCGCCGCGCTGCGGCCTCGGCTGGTGTTCACTCTGTCAAGCGGAAGAAGCTGCGAGCTCGCTGCAGACTAAGAAGGCCCCTGTACGGCGGGCGGGGACTCCGTCCCGGGTCCAAGTCGCTTCATGACGCCGCGGCCGCCGAATGCGGCCGCTGGCGCTTCGGTCGACGACGAGTGGGCACTTCCTGTGGCACTTGTGGCAGCGATGTCGCGGGTGGTGACTTGCCTTGAGTTCTGACTCTTTTAATTTTCGAGACGGAGTCCTCTCTGCGCGTTGAGAGTATTCGGCTAGTGCACCACAATAATACACCGTTTTTTTTTTCCCTTTACCGGTTATCTTTCTTCCTACACTCTGTTCGACTCACCGACTCTGTCGTAGAAGCGAGCACGGCACGATTCCTTCACTTATGCACCAGTTACATTGCAGCATGATGGTATACGATGCTCGCGGACATCCGCCCACGCTAGACAGAGCAGTGGCCTCGCCTGTCTTTCCAGAGAAGTGGAAGCCGCCCATGAGTCTCAACTATCCTAGGTCGACGTGGCGGCCGCGGCCGTCGCGCAAAAATGTGAGGAAAAAAAAACCATGACGGCAAAAAACAGAACCGTTGAAGACTAGACATACTGCTCCGGAAGGGACCCGCGGTCAGCGGAAATATGGGCTGCCAGGTCTTCGCGGAGAGATCTCCTCCTCGATAGGAGACCGTCGGTATACATGTTCCCACTCCTCAGCGATAACCTCAATCAGCTTCTTTGTCGCCACGTCGGTTGTGAAATTGGACAGCCAAACATACTCATCCGCGCGATTATAAGACCACCCGTACGCGACCAAACAGACAGCGGCCACCACCTTCTGCAAAACATGAGCTCGTGGCCGCCTCGTCGCATTGATGCTCTGCCGCTCAAACGGCCTGTCGCAAATGGCCTCGTAAACGCGCATAAAAAGAGACCGTGGCACACGGAAGCGACGCTCAAACGTCTCTTCTCTCCATACACATGCGGCCACCCGTCCACTCCTAAATAATCCCGCATGATGCCGCGCATACCCTTGTCGAAATCTTGTGGCCGGTTGGCACGCCGCCCGGCTGCGGACCCGACAAAACGCCGTCTGCGTGCTCGCTGCGCCGCATTTTTGCGATGACGGCGCATCATGAACAGAGATCGCGCTCCAATGACGGCCGCAACCAGCTTGTCCATGAAGCCCTCCGACTGCTCGCGGCCGTCATCGCTCGACGACCGAGACTCACCGTCAGTAGACGCGTCCATCTCCATCCACGAATGCAACCGATGACAGGAGAGCTAGAGCGGCCGCAGAAGTGGCAGCAAACGTGGCCGTCAACGCGGCGGCTCACGCCCGCTCACGATCGCTGCGCCGCCGAAGGAGACGGAGAGGACGGGGAAGCAGGACGGACGACGTCGACGACGACGGTGCCACAATGGCGGTCCCCCCTACGACGACGTTGCGATCGATATGCCGCTGGTGCCGGGCACACCGCGTCGTTCCACGCCCCCCCGCCCACAGAAAGCGCATTTGGCAGGTCTCGAGATCGTGCTTTCATATTCGGTGGCGGCCGCGCGCCCAAAATTTGGTGCTGCGCCGCGCTGCCTGCTAATCCTCGTGCACGGCCCATATCTGCGGATGCGGCTGCGCGCGGACAGTCACATGCCCGCCACACAATGTTGCGCTGCGCGGAACCCCTCCCCGAACAGCTCTGAGCGCAGGTTGGGGCCACTGTAGCATATCTCTGCTCCCAATTGGCAATTGACCACAAGTGGCCCCCTTGACTGACCAAAGCCCATGTATTGTGGGAATTGGCCTGCGGCACGCCCTTTGGGGGGTTACTTCCGCATTGTTAATTTTCTTGTTTGCTTGCCTGTCCTATCTGTTTGCCGGCACTCATTACGATCGATTGATCGGATGGTCGATCGACCAGTGCCGTTGTTTGTGTTAAACCAGCAAGGGTCCGGGGTCGCCGTCGTGCGCACCACCCGGCTCCCCATCGGATGCCCTTCAACAAATGGTCTTCTTTCTAGCCGCGACGGCGATAGATCTCGCTTTATTGCTTGGCTACGGTCGGTCTCAGTACACTGGTAATTGAACTAACGTTATTAATACCACATTTGGTAGAGCAGCAGGGGATACCCTCGCCTTCATCGT
>Ga0115031_1004026_pt1 | contig 10887 bp, 11 predicted proteins | sample Maine_Asex4_meta_FD_87301 | JGI IMG/M metagenome (GOLD analysis project Ga0115031, IMG submission 87301) | Marine algal microbial communities from Maine, USA - Maine_Asex4_metaG | ecosystem: Host-associated > Algae > Red algae > Unclassified | place: Maine, USA | collected 2015-01-05 | reverse complement strand
TCACGAGTACGGACTTGAACGCAGACGCATGTACCGAATGGGCGGGGTGGCAGCACGTACTGCAAGGTACGGGAGCTCTTTCAACACAATACCGCGGTGAACAGCATCAACAAGAGCCCGTGGTGCAGGGCACGACATTGCTTTTACATTTCCATGGGCTCCCCACCCGGAAAGGACCGGCGCAACGACGCGAGCTTTCGCAGTAACGTGTCAACAGCGTTGCGCATTGCCTCGACGTGCACAATCGTCCGCCTTTGGGCCCACCCCATCGGTTTTCCATCGAATCTGGCTGACGCGCATCAGGCCCATCAAAGACAACTTTCGATGGGCCCAGCGATGCGCATCCTGGCCCGCATCCCACCCATCGAACTGATGGGACTCTGAATTGACCCCCTCGATGGGGCTATTCGAGGACAGGGGGCTACTGCCGAAGGGCTACCGATGGGGACGCTCCGAGAGAGGGCTGAGGTGGCTTGTGCCTCGCGTGACTCGCGGACGTGCCGCCGACGACTCCGAGACGCGAATCACGCATGCAACGTCAGCCAATCAGCGGCTGGGATTCTCTTTGGACTGCACGAAGTCGGAAGGCCAGGCGGTCGGCCCCCACGCTGTGCAAACCACCTCTGTGCGAGCGCGGGTGCCTCCGCCCCCGCGAGCAGCTGACGCCACTACCGCCTTCCGGGGCTGCCAGGCCCACCCACGGCGGTGATGCTTCCCTCCTGTGAGACACCGTCTACTCCTGCCCTCTAACGCGGCAGCTGCCACCGACTGCAGCCACAGCGGCCACCAGTGGCACCCCCGCCGTCGATCACCGCTGCTGGCGGCCACCACCGTGACCCCTCCCAGCGGCCACTACCGCCATGGACGCCGACGACCACCACCGGCGCCACCGTCGGCGGCAACCACCGCCACCCCCGACGTTGGCGGCCGCCACCGCCGCCCCCACCTTCGGCGGCCGCCATCGCGGCCCCTGAAGACGGCTATCACCGCCACGCGACCGTGACCACCTCAACCGCTCTTGGTGCTTTTGACGGGTAGCCTCGAAGCAACCACGCCTGACTCTTGCGACCGCTGTGGCCCCTCATCCCGGCTATTCTTCCCCTCACCTTTGGCACCTCCGTGGATACTACCCGAGGCCGCCGTCTCCCGCAACTGCACGCACTGCTTTCTCTCATGGCAGCTGCAGCTGCCACGCGACCCCGAGTCACGACCTGTCCGTGCCGCCGCAGGAAGTAGACTAAAGAGTAGAGTAAGAATAAAAAGAACCGTTTATGGCCAAGGATAAAAAGCATTGAGAAAGAAGCGCTGAGCACGCCTATGAGCCGGAGTGTTGGGCACGGTCATGGGTGTCGCGGTAATACCGTGGTCCCGCGTAATCTGGTCCTGGTCGGGCACCGCATGCTCTAGGCGCAAGACCGAGGACAAAGGGACAGCGAGCAGGGCTGGCCACTCGTCGCCCACCTCCATCGACCAGCACAGCCGCGTGCAACCGCCCTCAACAAGCGGGCACCCCGGCATGGACTCGCAAACGTCCATGGCCGCCACAATGACGACGTTAACATCGTTGTCTCCGGCCTTGCTGACGATGGCGCGGGCCTCGCCGTACCGCACCACGCCTTGGGCGTCGCCGGGGAGGGCGTACGCCAGGCAGTCAAACCAAGGTAAGCCGCGATACATAGGAGTGGCACGCAAGTGCTGCGGCGGGTGCCCACCGGAACAGCAGGGGAAACGTGGAGAGAAGGTGTATGAATTTGGAAGTCGCAGGATGGTGGTCACCAGGGGAAGCCTCAGGGCAGTGCCGACAGCACAGAGTCCCGGCCGCTTCGACAACTCCGACACGGTCACGGCAGGCGCCCGACGCCCAGGGCGTCGCCTGACCGGCCCCACGTCAGGCACGCCCGCCGTGGCCGCGAGCGCCGCCGGCGCCACCCCGTGCCGCGCGGGACGCGGCGGTGGCGCCGGCGGCGCTTGCGGCGCCACCGCCGCTTCCGCCTCGTCGCCGTCGTCAAACCAGGCGTCATAGTCGGCGGCCTCGCGCTCGAACCGCGCGCGGATTTCGAGCGACCCCTGCCCGATGCGCAGCAGCTGCCCCCGGAAGGTGTCCTCGTCACGGTTGGTGCGAACGTACCGCCGCTTCTCATGCCCGTGAAGAGACTCGTTGCCCCCCGTGTCACCGTTCTTGACGGCGCCGTGCAGCCTGATGGCCGCAAGCACGTGGGCGAGCAGCTTGTGCACTTTCGTGCTGAAGAACTGACCGAGGATGGGGGTCAGGAAATCCAGCACAAACGAGCGCGCCAAGGCCGCCACCTCCTCCGCCTCCGCCACTGACATTGGCGGACGGCAGTGGTAGCTACCGGTGAGGCGGTCAACCAGCTGCGCGTAACGCACGAACATCTGCGTAACGGCCACATCATAGGGGGTGTCACCGAACTTGGTCCGATACGCATCCCAGTCGAACGTCAAGTTCTTGGTCACGCACTTGACGTCGTCGCTAGTCGACGCCGCGCCCGCCGGCGCATCGTCCTCCACGGCACCCGAGCCGTCGGCCTTGGTGGATTGGTAGAGCTCCTCGTCGGTCCCAGCGTCACTCCCACTGTCGCCGTCTGTGCTCGCCTCGCTGCCCGAGCCGCCCAAAGAGCCGTCCACGTCGCCGCCGCCCATACCCAACAAGGAGGCAATGATGTTTTCCGCCTCGTCCAAGGGGTCCTTGGCGGGCAGCTCGCCAGCCGTCGGAGCGTCCGCCGCAGGAAGAGGCGCGGGGCAGGTCATCGGTGCGGGGGGGGCGGCGGGTGGGAGGGAGGGGGCGGGTGAGCGCCGGGTGGGTCGGGTTGCAGTCGCCCGTTTGGGCTTCCCACGAGGAGAGTCCTGCTTGGTCTTTTTCTTGGGTGGCGGCCGCCGCCTTGTGCTCGGCCGAAACAGTCCAGCCACAAGGAACATTAGTATCCAAACGCCTGCCCGCTGCTGCTCACCAGTGAAGGTGGCCTGCTTCTCCTTTGGGCCGACGAGGTATCTGCAGGAGGAGAGAGCAACGGTGGCGCACGATGAGCACTGAGAGCAGAGATGAGCCACCGTCAGAGAACTGTGCTGCCAATACGTCGGAGGGCAGTCCGCGCGTGAGGGAAGAGGCGACACCCCAAGATTGCACACCCAGAACCCACTGCAAAGGCCGATGGCCAGACGCACCCGGGAGAGATAAATGGCGCCAGGCTGCGGCGGCCGAGAAATTCGGTGCGCACATTGCCCGCCCGTGCCGTGGCACTCTCGTCCTTATGCTCGGGATAGAACTCTTTGCACACATGGGGGAAAAGGAGGATCAGACGGTGGCAGAGCATGCGGGTAATGCCCAGGTCCAGCACCTGTGGCACGCAAACAGAGACGTAGAAAAGAGAAAGGAGACGTCAGTACCAGCCAGCAAGCAAAGAATGGGAGCAGCAGTCGACAGGTGCAATGTCACAGCCCACGCAACTCCACACACACAACGATATTCATAGAGCGAGATAGAGCGCACATGCAGGGGGTCGATGGCAATCATCTTGTACAAGTGGTGAGGGACAGTGCCCAACCCGCCAAGCGACGCCAGCGCCGGCACGAAGGCGTTGATGCTGCTCTCGGTCTCCAGCATGACGCGGCGCTTGCGCGTCCTCGTCGTGCGGCTGAGCTTGGCCGCCACCAGGTGCCGCGTCAGCGTCTCGACGACGTCGCGCGGCGCCGCTGTGACGCCTTTCTCCGAGCAAGCGTCCTCGGCCTGCACCTCGCACGTCGAGCAGGACTTGCCTGTGTTGCCCGCCTTCATGCACAACACCGCCCGCTCCTCGGGCCTGTCACATGCGTACAGGAGCACCCGCAAAAAGGCGAGGGAGTAGCCGCCGATACTCGCGTCCAGGTGGTGGCCATTATGGCTCGCGGCGATGGCGTTGCGGAAGGCGAGGTAGAGGGTTCGCTGCAGGACGCCCCAGCGGCGCCCCGTCGCTTTTTCTTTGCCTCCGGGCTCCTTGAGCGCCCGCACAATGGGCACGTAGGCAATGGTGAACCAGCGCACGTCCCCCGAGACGTCATTGACCACGCGGATGCGGATGGGATACAGATAGTGGGCTGGGGGGGGGATGGAAGATACAAAAGGAAAGCGCGAAGTAGAGGGTTCATGCCGTTAGAAGGATCCCAAGCACATGGCGGCAGACCGGCGCGGGTGCAGGGCACGGAAACAGTCGAGGAATATGAACGTAATGCACGTACCGCCCGACCAGGAGAGCAAACTTGCATCACTGTAGACGTAAAGGCCTAGCACAAATGCCTTCTCAATCGTCGTGGCGTCAACAGCGTCCTGGTGCGCGCGGAACGCCTCGCCGTCCATGGGCGCCTGGCGGCGGTCGCCGACCTCGCCGTCGTCACGGCGCAGCTGCACCTCCTTGGCGTTGCGCAAGGCATCCAGCGCGGTCTGGAGAGCAGAGCGGAAGTAGGTGACATATGAGACTCCCCCCTGCATCAACGTGCACTTCTTCCAGCCCGCCGACAGGATGGCATCGTCTAAGTCGTCGCGAACGGCATTTCGGAAAGCCGTCGCCGAGGGGAAAACGTCCTTGATGCGGTTGGCAACGCTGGCGCCCGGCTTGCCGCCGCTGGCGTCCGGCTTTCTGCTCCCGTCCGAGCCGTCCCACGCGGCCAGCAGGTCGTACAGGCGCGTTTGAAACGCCGTTGTCAGGCCGCTGCCGTTGCACTCGTGCACGAACGTCTGCAACATCTTCAGGGCCGGTGTCTTGAACTGCCCGGGGTTGCACTTGGGCCGTGCGTGCACAGCCGGCTCCGCCCGCTTGTCGTCGCCGATGCGCTCGTACTCGGCCTGCGCCTCGGTCGCCACCGAAGAGAAGTTGTGCGCGTGGACGCCGACGCCGGTGGTCGGGAGCCCACTGAGGGGCGGCTTGTCGCCAGCGCCGGCCTTCTGGCCCGCTTGCTTTTCAGCAGCCCTGGACAGCTGCAGCAGCAACAACGCATCGTCCGCGTCGCAGCCCTCGGGGCCGACAATGGTCCCGTCTTCGGTGACGGGCGCGTCGGCAGCTGCAGCCGTGGCGGCCGGCGTCGCACTTCCCGCCGTCCCTGCATGCGGCACCCCGCCGAGGACCGGCGGGGAACGTGGCGACCAGCCTGTGGGAGGGAGCGGCTCGGCCAAGAGTGTGGGTAGCCGACCGGGTGGCGCAGGCGCGGTCCCGCCGGGTGACGCGGCGACAGCAGCAACGACACCACCAACAGCGGGGTCGCGGCCTAACTGCCGCGGTACTCGACGGTTGGCATTTCGACCGAGGTGTGGATGAGCAGCGAGCGTGTGTTTTCGCATCGCCGCGGTGTTCGCCTTCGTCACCCCGCACACGGTGCACTTGGACGGCCCGTAGGTTGGCCGCATCGTCGGGAAGGGGGGGGAGAGGAGCAGGCCGAGGGGTGGCAGGGAGGCACAAACGACTCAGACGCCGACGGTGCCGCACGGCACCCTGCAGGTGTCTTGGCCGTAGATGGCGAGTGGTGCTGCGGGGGCGCGTGAAGCAGGCGTTCGCGACGCCGGCCTGACAAAAGAGCGAAATAACAAAGCCACCTCAGCCAGACAGCCGCACAGGGAAAAGCGAGGATATGAGATAGGGAGCACGCAAGCAGCACGTGGGGTCAGGGACTGCTCTTCACGCCGATGGGGAGGTCGGAGAGCGGTACCGGTCCCTCAGCGGCCACAGAATGGCGACCGTCCATGCGTGACCGCTCTTTCAAGCGCTGGTGACAGGAGCGCACACGAGGCACAGCGTACGCGCATCACGGGCGGGGACAGAAGAGAAACGTTACCTCGATGGGCGACGGGGCACAGCGCCTCGTGGTTGTCCTCACGGCTTCGGTCGGCAAACGGCGTCCACACGTCCGAGTGGCGAAAGCCACACAGGTGGTGGGGGCCCGGCGACGGGCCCGTGTGACCAAGTAGGTAGGCCGAGCGTTGCCGGTCCACCAGCCCGAACAGGTTTGGCGGGGGCGCTGGCGGCACGGACCCACCCAGCAGATGCCGGGAGGGGGGAGGCGCCGCAGAGCGGCAGCAACACGAGCGCCGACGCGAAAACGGGCCCCCGAAGCGCCCGCGTTGGCGGCCGGGCGGCGGAAGCACGGCAGTCAGCCCGCCACGAAACACGAAACGCACCTGAGGCGCACAAGAAACGGCGACTCGCGGGAGCACGCCGTCCGGACCACCCCGCTGGTTGCTGCAGAACGGCACAGAGAACGAAGCCGGTCGGCACCGCAGTGGCTGTGAGGCTCAGCAACGCTGGTCCCGGAACAGTTGTGAGGGCAGCTTTACGGAGCAGCTCCTGCCACACATTCGGACGGCACACCGAGATTTCGATCTCCGGGTAAGTATCACAGAGCCCCGTGGAATCAGCTTGACAGCGTTTCTATGAAGCCAATGAGAGTGTCACACCACTTGCTCTGAGCCCCGATTCACTGGCAAGCGCATCTGAACCATCGTAAGTCCACATCTGCGAACGCCATTATTGCATTTTCGGACCCGTGGCGCGAACTTGATCCAGGCGTCGAGCAACACATCCCTGGGAGGTCTGTTGTTCCACGGGCTTGGCCGTTGCCGCCGTCGTCAGCTGTGAGCTCCCCAGTCTCTTGGCCGTTTCCCGCCGAGGGTACGCTCGCTGCGGGCCGATTCGGCTCCTGCCGCTCCTCCGCCTCCCTGTGTGAGGTGCTCTCGAGCGGCCCATTCTTTTCCACAAGCCCCGGTCACCGACTCTATGAGGTGGATGACGACTGGGGGCGGCTCCCCGGCCGTGAGCGGGGCATCGAGGTCCACCAGCCGCCCCCCCCACTCGCCCCCGTGGCCACAATATCTGTACGTCTGGCCGCCGTTCTCTCTCCTGCCTTGACGGCTATGCTCCGCACCAGCCGATTTTGTTTTCTACTACCGACACGCCTATGCCCTTGGTTTGGCCTCGTCTGGCTGGCTTTGTTTTGTCGTCCACTTCTGACCCCACCTACAATCCGCCTTCGTAGCTCTCTGCGCTAGGATCCCTCCCCCCACCACTCCTCCGGCAGACGAGGACGGCTGTGAATTTGTCCGCATTTGGGGGTATCGCTTCCGTGCAGGTGGCGGCCGCCGCCTCCATACACCAATGGTGGACCCGCGGGTGGCCGGCAACGCGCGTAGCGACCGTTGGAGATCGTTCCTATGGGTAAGCTTCTCTCTTGCTTGACTCTGTGGTGGAGGTGTGACAGCGTGGACGTCTCGGTTGCCTTTCGTTTCTCCACCATGTGGGCGTGGGGTGGGCGGGGGCTGCCAGCGCGGATGGTCGATTCTTTCTTGCTTGCGGACCGTTCGTCCCGCACGTCTGCTGCCGCCCACTGCACGGCCACCGGCTGCCTATAAGGTAGCGCGATCAACGCTGCCCACAACCCGTCGCTTTTTCTCACTACCATATGCCTTTCGCCTTCGCTCCTGGCTTACTCTCATCCCCCTACCTCCTGGTACCGCCTCCCGCCCCCCCTGCTCACGCTTTCCCCCATCGCCTCAATGGCACCCTCCGCGGCGGACCGCGCCCGCAAGATGGAGATGCGGCAGGAGGCCGCTGCTGTGGCGGCCGCCACCTCCGCCGCCGTCGCTGCGGCCACCGCCCTCGTAGCCTCGTCGAAGGCCAGCAACCAAGGCGCCGACAGCAGGTCGGCGCAAGACGCGGCGAGCACCATGGTGGAGATGGCAACACACGACGGGCCTGCGCCGGGCGAGATGGACGTTGCCGGCACAACGACTGCTGTGGCACCAGCCGCCTCCCCGGCGACGCCAAGGACGCGAGGCAAGGGCAAGGGAAAGGGGCGGGCTAGTCACTTGGGCCCGTCGTCTGGTATTGCAAAGACGAGCCGGTCGGCGGCGTCGTCGCCAGTCGGGGTCATGTCGGCCGGGTCGGCCGCGACGCCGAGTTCCAGTGCGACACAAGTGGCCTCGCGGCCGCCCGCCTACCCCCTGGCCTCGGTGGCACAGCCAGTGGGCCTCTCCGTCAACCCGTACGCGCTCCTGCAGGGGGTGACGCCGCTGTACTCGGGCACGGCGGCGGCGCGAGCACCGCGCAACTCGACCGCGCCGCGAGCCTGCGTGGCGGAGGCGGCCCCTTTGACGGCGGCTGACGGCCCACTGCGCATGCGGACGGCCACCGCGGCCGGCTTTGTCGTCCGGACGTCGCCCAACGCAGGCGAGGCGGCGGCTCGCCACACTGCGCGCACCAAGGGCGCGATTTCGGGGGCCTCCCCCGTGGTCACGGGCGTCCGCCGCCGAACGCACCGTATCCCTGCGGCGCGCCTGGCGCGCCAGCTTAAGGCGGCCGGCGCGACGGCCGCTGCGCACCGTCTTAATTTGGCGGGCGATGCCGCCGGTGGCAGCTGCAGCGGCTCATTCGACGGCGCGGGCTCGCCGGCCACCGACGCAGGCCGCCTCGCGACGCTACCGGCGGCGGCTGCACCTGCTGCCGAGATGTCGGGCGCCCCTGTCTTAGGCATGGCCACGGGCGACCGCAGGGATGCAGACAACGCCGCCTCCGTCGTTGGTGGTACCGGCTCCAATGACGCCAACGGCTCTTTTTTGGGCGTCGCCGTCGGGGGCGGGGCGGACGGTAGCGGTGCCTCCACCGCGGCCGAGCCGTCGACCCCTACGGCTCGCTGGGTGGACGTCATCTCGGCGGCGGACGTGAGCGACGCTGGGTCGGCCCCCCCTTCGACTCCGGGGGCACCCTCAGTCGGAGGCTCTGTCGGCGGGGTCTCCACGCCCGGTCCGAGCGACATTGAGTCGGGACCCCCGTCTCCGTCGCGCCCGCTGACATGGCGGTCGACGCGAAACATCCCCTCCCCCGTTGTTCAGATCCCGCTCTCTACGACGCCGCCTTTGCCCGCTGCCGCGACGCCGAACCTGGGTCAGTCTACGACGCGGGCAACCCAGGTAGTCGAGACCGCTGTTCGTGCGTCCACTGCCAACTTGCGCGTCGACATGGCCGCGCTGAGTGCGCGCACTAAGGACACGGCGGCGCGCCTCCAGCAGCTCGTCACCAAGGTTGACTCGTCCGTCAACCTCTCGCAGCAGACTCTCGTCGCCGTGCGTAAGGTTGAGGCCGCCGTTAAGGCGGCCATCTCAGATGTCGTGAAGAAGGGCGCCATCCCGGACAAGGAGGATGCCGAAACTACGGAGCAGCAGGCGGAGAAGCTGCTGGATGACGTCAAGGTGCGTTTTACGCCACCTCCGCTCTGCACTGGTTATCCTACATGGCCGTTGTGTCCTTTCCTGATACTGACGGTCCCGTTTTTCTTTGACTTTGTGCTGTGTTGTTCCCTGTTCTGGCTCGGCTTGAGCATCTCTCAGAAGGCCTACCGTGGCATCCTTATCAACGAGTTTGCGGCGGCCGTCGAGACGGTGGCAGTCTTCTCCAATTGCGACGACAACTGGGACACGGTCATTGACGCTGCCGAGGCGTGCATGAAGTCGGGCAAGGCCAAGGCGGAGGCGTGGCTCAACCAATTCATCCGCCGTGCGAGCCGCCGCAACGCCTCCATCTTCGTCAACGTCCGCGTCTCGATGCTCGTCCTGCGTGTGAAGCCGCATCTGCACCAGACGTGGACGGACCTCATCGTGAACACGTACTTTGAGGCGCTGGGGCTGCAGGTCAAGAACCTGAACGCGGAGACAGCCAAGCAGCTGATGGAGGGTTCCGCCTACTACGTGTCTGTCCGCGGGCGTGAGGCCTGCCTCGACGCGCTCGCTGCTCTCTTTCGCGCCGTGGGCGCCGCCAGCCGTATCACCGAACCGACGAGTCCCACCGATGGGCGCGTCATACGCGCCACCCTTGGGCATTTTGCGTTCGTCACCACCAAGATCCGCAACGTGGTGGAGCTCGCCGCCGGTACGCGCGTGTCGTCCCGGGACGGGGCGGTGGGCGACGGCCACTTTCCCATGTGGGTCGCCGAGGTGCGCCGCATGGACGCGAGCTTCCCCAAGAGCGAGGATGTGCTCGACGGCCTGGAGCTGGTTGACGGTGCTGCCCTGGAGCGCAGCCTGCCGCAGTACTAGCGGGCGTGCAGTGACATTGTGTGTGTGTTAGTGTCAGTACCGCCATTGTGTTAGAGCCCGTATGTTTCCCCGTCCCATACAGGGGCCGCCGCACAGCGCCGCCCCTGCCCAGCCCCCGTAGCGAAGCGAGGCCGCCCGGCCGCGCAGTGCCGCCCCTGCCCAGCCCCCCCGTAGGGAAGCGAGACCGCCCGGCCAGGCGGCCAGAAAAACTGCCGGCCAGCCGATTCTCGATCGCCGGCCGGCGCCCGTTCCCGTGATCCGGGTCTCGTGATAGGCCCTGATCAGATTCGATCTTCCTGAAGTTTCAAGTTGGGGCCCCATCAGAGCCCCATCGAACCGATGCGCATCACCCCACCGCATCGCAACCGCAACGGTATCGGCTCTCGATGGGACCTGAAACCGGATCAAGATCCGCATCGGAATTTGCGATTTGATGGGGGTGGCCCAGAAGCGGACGATGTTCTTCACCGCCCATGACAGACAGTCCCTCCCCCCCCACTGAGCACGGAAGAGGCGCAGGAGAGTGTCCTTCTCGTCGACACTGTCCACCGATGCAATGTCCACGTCCTCGGACACGGAGTTGTCCGCGTCCTCGCCACAACGGGCAGCCAACAAGAGCTGCGGCGGGATGAGCGGGAGCAGGGCGGGGTCTTCTCCGAGCTCAGCGGCCAGGTCCAATGTGGCAATGGGTTTTCCATCGACCAAGTGCACACAGTTGGAGATGTTAAATTCTCTTCAGATGTGTTCGGAAGTACCGGGTTCTACGTGCCCGTCCCGTCCGTTGCCTTCGGAAAGCTGCGCGATCCGTGGGCCGCCGT
>Ga0115031_1004025_pt1 | contig 10888 bp, 16 predicted proteins | sample Maine_Asex4_meta_FD_87301 | JGI IMG/M metagenome (GOLD analysis project Ga0115031, IMG submission 87301) | Marine algal microbial communities from Maine, USA - Maine_Asex4_metaG | ecosystem: Host-associated > Algae > Red algae > Unclassified | place: Maine, USA | collected 2015-01-05 | reverse complement strand
CGTTGGGGGAAGGCTGGGCTGTGGGTCGATTTCCGGGGCAGTTCCTTCGACGGACCGAGCTGATCAAGAGGTCACTTCGGCCAGACGACGAACCAACGTGGTGGTGCTTAGAACCGCTACAATCTCGGGCGATGCTCAATGCGGCGTCGTATTGCACGTCAAAGTTGTCGGCAAGTGCCGCCAGACAGGGGCAGTAGACGATGCTTGTGGTAAAACGTAGGCCTGACGGGTGGCTCCTGCCCTTTCCGCCAAACTGCAGTGTAACCGCGCTTAATGCCGTCATGTCCGTGAAGATCTGCACACGAGGTGCATTGTTGGCCCGTAGCGGGACGATGCCCGCAAGTGAGCCTCCACCTTATCATCGACAAGGTGCGCCACTGGCGCCCGGTTGCGACCCAGCTCGCCGCGCAAGTGGGCGACGGCCGCGTGCAAGTAGAGGGTGTGCACGCCACTGTCGGCAGTCAGCCGGTCCAAAGGCTTGAGCAACTCGTAGAGTGGGGCCATGAGATTGGCGGTCAACTCCATGATCGAGGCCGCACCCTCCCGGACTTCCGCGTCTTTGTCCAAATCCGCAGTGCGCCAGGCAGCGTTCAGCATCTGCGTCAATTGCAGCAGGAGCCTCCAGCACTTGTTTACAGGAGCACAACCGACAACATCTGGACACACGATCGCAGCTGCGATCATCTCGCGCCAGTGCCGGAAGTACATGTCCGCTGTGGAGCTCCGCAAAGTGAGGACGTGGATGGCGTCGCGGTCGACGTCGTTGTTCTTGGTGTTGACGCACTCGAGGATGAGGCTCAGAACCTTCTTCGCGATGCTGCCCGTGCAGTGCATGCCCGGCGTCTGCAGCTGGGCTTCTTTAAAGTCGCGGAGGAATGGACACACCCGCATACCGCCCGCCAAGCGACGCAAAACGAAGAAGGCGTCCTGCAATCCTGTGTAGGAGAAGACGGGTACGGCATCGACTTGCCCCCCACAGCCTGAAACTAGGCAACGAGCCCGGAGCAGCTCGTAGACGTCATCAGGCAAGATTGGCACGAGGCGAGTACAGCCACGGCACGGGCCCCACAACAATCCTTGCGCCAGCACGTAACCATCGGCATCTTGTGCACAGAATGCAGCCAGCGCCCAAATGCCCGTCTCCCACTGCTGCGACATGACGCCCATTGTTCGATCGTCAACTTGACCTCGATGAAACGACGGGTCCATGTAGCGTCTTGGAAAGCACTTGGTGCGTTGTAAACAGCGCGTCTGATCACCACAACCGACATAACAGGTCAGGACATGCGACATGGCGAAGTCACCTGTGAACACACACAGTGGGAGCCAATGTCGGGCAAGAACCGTAAAACCGAAAGAAAAAGTCAGTACCTGGCACAGCATTCAATGTCCCACAAGGCAGGGTGGCGTGGGGACGCCAATCACGTCGCGGGGGGACAGAAGAAGAAGCAGGGCTACCTGCGTGTCACAGACGCGTTATTGTCGGTAGGAGAGGGGTCATGGAGCGGCAAATCGTGGAGTGGGGGACAAGGAGAGGCTACAGAGTGGCGAACCGAGGCGCGGAGTGGGGAAAGAGAAAACGTCCGGTGATAAAACAGCCGCGCGTCAGCCGCAGGGGCAGCACTGCTGTCTGCGGACAGGCACGTGGCCCCGCGAGGCCCTCCAAGTCAATATGGACATGGTGTCTCCGGCCGGTGCACTCCAAGTGCAGCTACAGTAGTAGTGGCAGAGTGGCCGAATCAGAAGCTGCCGGGCACTGAGACGAAGAGAATTGTCGTCAGCTGTAGGGGACGAGAAACAAGAGAAAATTGTAGCAAGTCCGCGTGACACGCGTGCACAGCTCGTTGTGGCGGCTGGTGTCGGCGGCCAGTCAGTTGCTGCACCTACTGTGATCAACATGTGTCTAATTGCCGTAACTCCGTCACTCACGCCATCAGCAGCTGCTTCTGAGGCATGGGTGCTCTCTCCAGCAGCAACGGACTTAAACTGTTGAATATATTCAGTCCTCCGTACCGGCTGACGGCATAGTCTCTGCCTCATCTTAGACTAAGAGCGCCGTCCCTGGCCAAATCGAAGTAGGTGCCTGGTGGCAAGAGGTGTTACCAGCACCATGTCATACAACGAGAGCCTTTTCCACCGGCTCGACAAGGGAAAAAGCAACGCCCCTGTCAGAGCAATGCAAACGCGGTTTTGTATGTCGTTTTTTATTCTTGTCTCTTCTCACAAAAATGGTGGCGACACAACGGGGAGGAAGCGGCAACGATACCGGGGAGAAGTCAGCAACAACACCAAGGGGGAGTCAGAGAAAATATCGGTGGGAAGACAGCAACAATACCGGGGAGGGGGTCAACAACAACGCCGGGGGGAAGCCAGGAGCAACGCAGGGCGGGGGAATGACAACGACGCCAAAGTCGGGGCGGCAAAGATGCCAATGGCGGGGCAGTAACGTCGCCAAATGCGGGGCGGCAACGACGCCTAGGGGGAGGGGGCAATGACGGGGGGGGCACTGACGCTGAAGAAAGGCGGGGGGTACAATGACTATGGGAGGGCGGGGGCCCGACGGTGGAGTGGGGGGTTGGCGACGATGATGGTGTGGGCGGGAGATGACAGTAGGAAAGGGGGCGGCGACGATGGTGGATAGGGGGGCTGCAGCACGGCTGGCGGCGACGGTAGGAGGCGGTGGTGATGATGGTGATGCCCTCGCAAGCCTCTCTCAGCCTCTCCAGCAGTCCCCCCGATGTCAGGGCGACGGTTGCAGCGGCTGAGAGAACCTGGCACTGGTTGCATCCTCGAGCGCAGGATGTGCGGCAAAGCTTATTAGTGACTGAGATCTTCAGAAGTGTCAATGACTTCTGGAAACTGCTGCATCTCAACAGTCAGAAATATCAGTCACGAGAGCCGAGCGCCGAGAGAAGCACGACCCTCATTGACGGGTAACGAGCGAAGTCCAGTGCGAATGAGCTGAGACTGCTGTCCAACCTCGGCAGAACGAAGGCAGTCTAGAAAAAGGACCGTCAAGATTATTAGAGCATCACTCCCGTCATCCCGCAACCAGGAGAGTGCCTTCAATGGCTCCAGCCAGCCCGCCCCAGTGGAGGTGTCTCCACGGAATCATGAGCAACAAGGGCTTTGCAGCTGCATTGCTGGATGGTTGGACGTGCGGCAATCCGCAGCTGTAGCTGCAGCTCTGCAGCCACAGGCGCTCAGCTGCACCCACAGAGCAGCTGCAGCTCGGCCCGCTGTCTGGCGAGTATAAGGACCTCGGCGCTGCGCTTCTCCATACCAAACACTGCCGTCACCCCAAGACTACCGCGACCACCAAAAGACCGTCTTCATCACCTCCCAAGGCGACGCCATCGCTCATTCGCTATACTACCAGCAGACGGCGCCGCCTCCTTCGCAGACCCGCGGGTGAAGCGGCGCCTGTGCTGGCGTCGTGTGTCGCCGACTTGTCCAAGTGATCCACGGAGCTATCACGGTGCTCTACATGGGCGACAACGCCAAGAAATTTGAGCCACACGACACCAAGATCCAGCAGAAGGCCGCTGGTGCTGCGGCGATGCTGCCTGTTGCTCTCAAGTGGTCGGTTGGGGACGAGGACGTCGCGATCACGGGCTCTTTCATTGTCAAGATGGGCCAAGGCCAAATCACCTCCGATGTCTTCCTCGTTCAAGTACGCGCTGGGTGCGGCGGAGCGGCGGGGGGATGTCGACTGTGCCGGCAGAGCGGACGGGGTGGGCGTTGTGGCGAGTCTGACGGAGGGAGATTCTGTGTGTGCAAGGCGGTGGGGGGGTGGTGCTCCTGCACGGGATGGTTTGCAGCGATGCTGCTGTACCCTTTGGTTTTTTGCGTTCTCCTTGGACAAAATGTCTGACGTAACGCGCACCGGGGCTGCTCGCTGCGCTTTGCGCCTTCATTAATGGCTACTGCTGTTGCTCTCCGTGTCCGTGTGCATGTCTGCGATGTCGGCGGCGGGGGCGGCAGCGGGACCGACTGCATCGTGGTCTTCAGCTGCCGAAGAGTATTCTCTATCATCCTCAGCCATCCCCGGGGATGTGCGCGCCGACGTTCCGCTCGGAGGAGTTGGTGGAGGCGCAATGGAGGCCTGAGCCCGCTCGTGCCGCGGCCTTGGCCCCAACGCCGCCGCAGTGGCGCTGATGAGGGCCTCTACAGCGGCGGGTCTCGCTTCCATGAGCGTTGGGGGTGCCGGCAACACGGGCTCATCTGCATCTTGTCCACTCGTGCAGGTCGCCGAAGCAGGATGAAGCGCTGTAGCTGCCGAGTCAGCTGGCGTCCCCGACGGCTGCGCCGTGTCGGAAATAGCTGCAGCTGCAGCTGCATGATCACCAGACGCCACAGCCGACGACAAATTAGCCCGCACTATTCGTGCAGCGGATGCTGCAAGCCCGTACCGCACAACAGCATCGGCAGCTTGGAGTGCAACGGCGTCGCCAGCAGAAAACGGAAGAAGACCGACGTTGAACACGCTGTCGTCGTGCATGCCTGAACCGGGGCGCGTTGTATCGTACGGCCCCATGCACAGTCCCCAAGCCGCCAACCGCCCAAAGCATCCGCTCAAGGCACGTCCTAGGCGATCAACGTCCTCATCGGCTTGAGGGATGGAGCGAAAGTTGCCATCGAAATGGTCCGTCCAGTGCGAGCCGCACTGGCAATGAGGCTCCAGCGAACCGAACAAGATGGCTGTGTGCTCCACAGCCATAGCCCACCCGTCCGCAGTGGTGCAAGCTGCTGTCGCTGACGGTATCAGCGACAGTGGCGCCTCCCGGGCAGCACCGACAATGACCAAATCCGCAAGAAGGGAGCGGATTGTGGAGCGAATGGACTTGAGCGTGGGGCGACGTGAAGACGAACGTGGAGCCATTGTAGATCAGCGGGCGCCGTGCGAGGCCGGGGGGGGGAAGAGTAGCGCACAGAGATGGTTCTGGACGAGTGTGCCGAGGCTGGGCGCGCAGGAGCAGCTGCAGTGGCGCAGGTTGCAGGGATGCCGGGACAGTTCGCGTAGTGACGGTTGTGAATGCCTGGCCTTATGTGCCGTTCTGGGCACGGGTACGGGCTGCAACAGATGCTGCGCCACATGCCGCTGCAGCTGCATTTCGGGGGTGCAGCCTCACGGCCGTGAGGCCACGGCTACAGCTGACACGAAATACCTCCGCAGATGAGCTGTGTACCATTGAGGCTAGCTGTAGCTGAAGATACAGCACCCGGTGCGCGTGCAGAGTGACTGCGTCATCCCGTCACTCTCTCTTACATATCGTAGGTTTATTCACGAGACAAGGCTGAATACAGACCGCTTCGTTGCGGCTCCAGCTGAGGCTACAGCTGTCCAGCTCTGTACATCTGAAGTTCGTTGCTTCTTCAGATGGGTCTACAGACGAACTGGCATATGGCGCCCTCCGAGACAACAGGTGAGGTAGCATAGAAGGCCAATTGCATTTGTATCATGTCAAACTGTCACGCGTTCTCTCCCTACCTGCTGGGCAGCATGCATGCGAGTTCATGTGACACGAAGGAAGAGCGCCTGGCTGACCATTGAGTGGCAATCACCACATGAAACGTTCGAAATACAGTACTGTACAGGTGTAGCCCGGCTGCTGCCTCTGGATTGTGAAGTTTGATAGCTGGCAGTAGCGCCCCTCACCAACGAGTGCAAGCGACTGACTCACGTCTGTTACAAGTTGACGGGCTGCTCGAAGTTGACGGGCAGCCAAACGGGGTCTTCTGCATGCTTGTTTGCTGACACAAGAGCGTTTCGCCTGGAAATTGGCTTTTGACAAGCGACTGCGGCAGCACAGCGACGCTTCAATAATTTCGCTCCCTCTGTCTGAGCGAGCTAAAATGATTCGCGGCAGGACTCACACCTATTATACAGCGGTGCGTCAGTTGTGGCAGTGCGGCTGCCGCCGAGCCGGTTGGCCGTCATTGTGGCCAACCTCTTTGGCGTCCGTGGACGCCGCGGTCGCCGTCATTGTCCTCGTGCGTCCGCACGTCGCTCGGTCCCACTTCACGCTGCGTTCGTGCCACCCGCAAGTGCGTCCTTGCTCTCTACTGGGCGCGGGCCGCGTCTTCAGTGGCTGTCAGCACCAGCTGTCGCCGCTTCGGAGGCCGTCGCCTCTGCTGCCGCCGTAGCGGCGGGACGGCGCGACGGCGAGACGGAACGACGGTGCGACGGCGCGACGGCGCGACGGTGGGAAGGCGATATGGCTGCATTGCAATGGCGTCTGGTGTGCGTATCGCTCGTAGACGTTGCTATTTTCACAGCACTCTGGTCCTAATTGCGTGCAGCGCATGCCCTCCGAGCGTGTCGTGCTCTGGGGCCACGGAGTGTTTCCGCGCGGGTGTGTGTGTGTCACTTGTTCTGACCCGGTTCCGTCCAGCTACAGGCATATATGCTGACTTGCCGCTCCTCTGCCGCTCTGTCCTCGCACAGCCTGGCGACGATTCGCCACACTGCTCCCCTACCTTTTGTCGATTCCTCCCATTGCCGTGGTCGCGTAGCTCTGGGGCCTCCCCCTCTAGCATTGGGGCTTCCACCCGCACATACTATCATTTGGTCATTGGCCTTCGGGGCCTCCACCTGCAGCTCCCTCCAACACGTCGCGTGCGGCGGCCTGCCTGCTCTGCACCGTTGGCTTTTCCACCGTGCCCCCTCACCTCCTCACACGTGTCCCGTCCCATCCTTGCCCACATTGACGGGCGCAACCGTGCCAGGTCTGGCGTGCCCCGGCTCTGTGGGTGCTGCTGGTGGTGCTCCGACTGGCCGTCTGCGGCTAAAAGAACCGCAGCTTAGTGGTGAGTCGCGCAGCCGTCTCTCTGGCAGCCGCCGTCCCCGTCTTTCCGCCGCTGGCTACTTCCACGGTTCCGTCAGCCGGTCGCCCACCTCCACGTCCTATTCCGGGTGGTGAAGCCATGACGCCCAACACCAACTCGGGGAGTGACTTCCTGGGCAAGATGAACCAGCTCGTCGTCACCGCCTTCATCCTGGACGCGCAGCGCACGCCCAATTCTGCGCACTACTCATTGCTGGGCGTCCCACCGGTGTTGTACAACCTGAGCCACCTAGTGGGTATCACCGATGACGAGGGGTCTGAGCTCCTTGTCAAATTCCTCAAGAACAAGATGGGCTCTGGCGATAACATCGCGCTGTTCCTAGCTGTCGCGCTCTCGGCGATGGCCAATGCCCTTGATATACGAGTTCGCATCGTGGTACGTTCCTTTTTTCGTCCATTCGTCGGTTGTACCATCTGGTCAGTTCATCATGCTTGTTCTGTTTGTCCCAGCCCTCTGGGTCTTTCCATGTGTTGGTTTCTCTTCAATACTCATTCTGATAGCGAGCCTTTGACTCTCTGCTGTTTCTGTTTCATGACACTCTGCATTGATCTCGACTCTGTCTTCGTGGCAATGGTTTGTCGGACAGGCCAAGAACCAAGTGCTTCGTCAGCCCCCGAGCCTAGACGTGGACCAGCTGCTGCAGTTGATCAACCCAGATCAGCTCAAGTATGCGCACGTCGCTCGCAACCTCACATTGCAAAAGTCGCTCTCCTTTGTGCCGCTGTCGCTGCAAGACTCTTCGCAGCGGATGGTGACCTCGGCGTGCCTGAGATCCCTCTCTCTCCGTGTAAGACTTGCCGACAGGCAGGAATTCATGCCTGCTGGCTGCACTGCTGTTTGGTTAGGTCCAAAGGCCACGACGTGGTCCACAGGCAAGAAGACCACCTCGTTGGAGGCGCATCTGGTGCGCCTCGACTTTAGGTGGGACGAGGTGTTTCGGTCACAGCATCGTGGTGCTTTGGACCTGGTGGCGTCTTTGCGCAGTGTGCTGCTGTCTGGCCCGCCGGCCATTGTGGTGGACGTGCAGCCTTCTGCTAGATCTGATCCGCATCCCTCCCAGGAACCACCGGCGGTCGAAGACCCTCTTGCTGGAGATGTCGACAATGAGGATGATGACGACGCAGATGTCGTAAGTGCGGTCCCTGGGGACTTGGAGCCGGCGGCGGCGGGTGTCCATGACGCCGTGCCCGACGATGAGGAGCCAGGACAGGATGTGAACGACGGCGATGATGATGACGAAGATGAGGAGGACGAGATCGAGATCCAAGTTAGCGGCCTTGATTTGGTGAAACGCCCACAGCTGCACGGCGAAGCGCTCGACAATGTCGCGGGACGTGATGTGGACATGACCAACGAGGACTTCAACGAAGAAAGCGATGGCCTCGGTACGATGGCTTCTGTAGGTTCTCCTGCAGACCCTGGCGCACCCCCTCACGTGTTCAAGGGTATGCCCAACGGCACCCTGCCTGCAAACCCACCTTTCCAACCATCATGCGCTGCGCGTGCGGCCGCGCGTGCGGCAAGCTCAGCTGGGAGCTCCGCGGGGGGGGTATCTTCGAGTGCTCGCACAACGGCTGCCCCTGCGTCACGGCCGTCTCACACCATTGCGCAGCAGGCAACGGGGTCTTCCGCTGGCAGCCCCGCGAGGACCACTGCTGTCGGGCGCGTGGCGACCGCGGGGGCGGCTCATCATTTCTCCAACGACGGCCTTCCGAGCGTTGCTACCCCAGAGGCAACGGCGTGTGGAGCGCGGCGTAGTGTAGCTGCCAAGGGCTGCGCGGCTGCCGGCCGCTCGACAGCGGATGAAGCGGCTGCGGGAATCAAGCCTCGTGGCAAGAAGAAGACCTTCTCGGCTGCTACTGCCCCCCAAAAGCAGAAGACCAAGCGCGCCAAGCTCAAGGAGGAGATGAAGGAGCGCATGGCTGCGGAGGCCGCGCAGGCCGCGGAAAAGGTCGTCAGCGTCAACACCTACACCCTGCCACCGCGTCCTCCGTACGTGGTCGAGCTTGTTGAGCCCAACTGCGTATGGCGTAATGGAGGTGTATTTGTCACCGTCGTCTTCCCATTCCTGACGGACCACACATGGCGCCTGCGTGGCAAGCTGCGCGTCCGCCTGTACGTGGCTTGTGCGGAGGATGATGGTGCTGACTTTGTGGAGAAGGACGGCGCTGCCCCAAACAACGACGGTGATGATGAGGCCGAAACAGAGCCAGAACAGGCGGAGAACACGTACAAGGTCAAGGCGTGGCTGCAGCCGAAGTCTACTAAGGACATTACGGACGAGGATCGCATCACAGTCCCGCAGGAGACGGCCACCTCGGCGTCTGTCGCCATTTCTGACTGTTTTCTACGTGCTACCGGCTCGGGCGCCGCTGGGCTGGACGACGAGCAGCTGAAGACTCGCATCATCAAGACGGTGCCGCCAATCTCGTGGCGCTTTGACACGAGCTTCACGAGCGCGCTGAATCTGAACTCTTCCGCTCAATGTATCGACCCGACGGCGTCAGGGTTCTCTGTCGGCTGGACCGTCGTGGAGGACGTCGACAGCATGGATGTTGCCGTTAACATGTGAGTGGCTTCGAGGTGGTGGTGTTGACGTGCCGTTGCATCCACTATGTGTGCCGCGCCATTGAGTCGTTGTTTTTTTTGCTGGCGTCGCCGAGCGCATGTGTTTGTGGCCACGTACCTCCGTGTCTGGTCCTGCATTTGCTAGAGTGACCTCATGATGTGCTCTCTTCCGGACTGGAACGAATAGGACACTTTTTGTTTCCTTGGAAAGTCTTTCTTTCTTTTTCTTGCCGCACTAACGAACGCATTGGCCTCGCCGCCCAGTCCAACACCAAACGTATGGGCCGCCGCGCACGACCGTGCCGCTGTGGTTGAGCGCGACGATGAACGCTCTCGCTTCTATTGCCAGGACACGACCGGTTAGCGTGCGCACACATCCCCCCCGCTGACTTGCTCTGCTACAAACTCTATCCATGCTGCGCGATCCCACACACATATGGACCCATCTTCGCCTTGGCCGCCTGTGACTGCGCTAAGGCAACTCAGATTACACCTAATCCGGCGAGTCGGTGCAGAGAACGACATGAAACACTGCTCGTGAGGCCAGTTCGTGCAGGCTACTGCAGCATTTGGTGGTGCCCAAACGTGCCGTTCAATGTTCTTTGTGCGCATTTCTCAGCTGCTGGAGGAAACTGCGCTAGCCTCATGCGCACGATTGCGTCTCGGAGACATCTCCGCGACCCGGGCAATCATCAGCCAGCCGTAGAAACACCGTTTCTGTGCTCGAAATCTGCGCGGGGTGAGGCCGAAAATGTGCAGCTCGTTCAAACTACGTCGTCACTACGGATGCATGTCGCCTCCAGACCTGCGCACATGTTGCCGTCGCGCTGGTGCATAAACTGTCGTACGAAGGCCGCGTTCCACTGGATGAGCTTCGCGTTCTGTGCGGTGCGAGGAGCGGTGCTTGCGGTCATAGCAGCGTGGTGATCATAAACTTCGACACATGCATACGGTTGTGGGTCGTCTCGAGATGTATCAACCCCCCAAGGGAGGGTCTGATAGGCCCCTCGCTTGCACGAAATCAATGGATTTGCAGATGTCCGTCTGTCCACACAGAACATGGATCCGAACCCGCTGTGCAGGCGACGCCGTGCTTGCGACAGTCCCAAGCCACGCACGGCTCGCCGACAGCTTCACCCCCCCCAGCCCACCGGCCTCACACCCACGTCCGCCTCCGCCGCCGCTACCGCGCAGTCCAACCGCCCCCTGGGGCAAACGCCACGCCACTCCCGCCCCCTCGTCCATGATGGCTAGGCTTGTTGCCAGTAGCAAGCGTATCGCAGCAGGGGGCGCGGGCGCAGGGTCCGCCGCCGCCGCCGTAGGGGCTGCCACCGGATAGCCAGCGGCGTCTTCACCCCTCTCCCCCTCAAGCCCCACGGCCCCTCAACCCCTTCACAGCCCCCCGAATGTACCCCCCTGTCCGTTCTCCTCCCCCCACGACGTACCGCGCGGTCAGTTGCGCGACATCCCG
>Ga0115031_1004023_pt1 | contig 10890 bp, 10 predicted proteins | sample Maine_Asex4_meta_FD_87301 | JGI IMG/M metagenome (GOLD analysis project Ga0115031, IMG submission 87301) | Marine algal microbial communities from Maine, USA - Maine_Asex4_metaG | ecosystem: Host-associated > Algae > Red algae > Unclassified | place: Maine, USA | collected 2015-01-05 | reverse complement strand
TGGCGGTGGCACCCATCAGGATCGCGGTCGATATCGCGACCGCGAGCCGTGTCGGGGTGAGCGTGGTGGGGGAGATCGGGGTCATGGCAGGGTCTCTGGGGTGGGATGCATTCGTGTCGTGAGTGACGGGCCGATCGCGCCGGTGGCGCAATGCACGGCCCCGGCAACAGCTACGTGCGGGCGACGCCGCGGGACGCACCGGCTGGAATGCCCGCGACACCGTTCCGGCAGGCGAGTCTGGATCGACCGGGGCCGAGCTGTCGCGCGACGGCGTCACGAATCCCTCGCCCATCCCGACGAATCCCTCGCCCATCCCGTTCGCTCTCGATGCAGGCGTCGGATTCGGCCGGTGGTGCGTAGTGACGGTATGCTTCGCGCCGATCGGTCGGTTTTCGCGACGCCCCCTGACCGGCGGCGCGGGGTGTTCATTGCCGGGTCCGGCACGCCTCGTCGCGGTCGGTCCCCCTTCGGTTCGAGCAACGGTTCGTCGGTTGACGTGCCCGGGACGATAGTGTTGATGACGATGACAACCATGCAGCGCACCGGTGCGGCATCCGGAGCAGCGGAGAAGGGCTCGGCGGCGGAGCGGGGACCGGCACCGGAGCAGGGCTCGGCACCGGAGCAGGGACCGGCGGCGGAGCAGGGCGAGCGGCCCGACCCGTTGATCGGATTGCTGGAGCGGTGCGGCACCGGCGACGTCGCGGCATTCGACGAGCTGTACGCGGCGACCTCGTCGCGCCTGTACGGGATTGCGCTGCGCATGCTGCGCGATCCCCAGACCGCCGAGGACGTGTTGCAGGAGTCCTACCTGAGCATCTGGAACAAGGCCGGCAGCTACCGCCGCTCGCTGGGCGAACCGCTCGCGTGGATGTGCAGCATCGCCCGCTACCGTTCCCTGGACCAGCTGCGCCGTCGCAAGTACCGGGAGAACGCCCAGAGTCCGCTGGACGAGGAGGGTTTCGCGGCCGCGGTCGACGGCGTCGACGCCGAGGGGCGTACCGACGACGGTGCCCTGCTGCAGCATTGCCTGGAGCGGCTCAAGCCGGAGGCGCGCCTGTGCGTGGTGCTGGCGTTCTGCGAAGGCTATTCGCACGATGAGCTGAGCGAGCGCTTCGCCACGCCGCTGGGCACGGTCAAGAGCTGGATCCGACGGGGTGTCGCATCCTTGAGAGGTTGCATCGATGAGCTCGCCTGAAACGCCGGCCGACGATCCCGACATCGTCGACATGCTGGCCGCCGAGTTCGTGCTCGGCACGCTCGATCGGGGTGCCAGGCTCGACGTGGAGGACCGGCGCGAGGTGGACCCCCTGCTCGACGAGCGCGTGCGCTGGTGGGAACAGCGGCTGCAGCCGCTCGCGCTGGCGGTACCCGCGGTGGCGCCGTCGGCGGAGTGCCGGCGACGGATCGTGCGGCGGATACACCGGCGTGCCGCCGAGCGGACGGCCGCACCGGTCACCCTTCCCGAGGCGGCTCCGTCGGCAGACTCCACCGGGGATCGGTCGCAGGGTGCACGCGGCGAGCTCGAAGCGCGGCGCGGCGTGACCGATCTGGCCGCTGCCCGGCGGGCGCGCCACGGCGAGGAGCTGCCCGCACTCGGTCGCTGGCGGGCGTTCGGGATCGCCGCGAGCCTGCTCGCGCTGTCGCTGGCCGTGCTGCTGGCCGCAGGCGTGGACCCGGCCGCTCTGTCGGGGGAGGCGGGTGACGGTGCTGTGGCCGGTACCGACGTGGACATCGCCCCCCGGCAGATCGCGGTCGCCGCCGACCGCACGGCGTTGTCGCTGCTGCGCGACGCGGACGGGCAGCCACGGTTCATCGTCGAGATCCGCAGCGACGACAGCGTCAGCATCACCGCGCTGGATCGCGAGCCGGCAACCCCTGCGAGCAGCCTGCAGCTGTGGATGGCGGACGGGGTGTCCGGCGAGCTGCGCCCGGTCGGTCTGCTGCCGGATGATCCGTGGTCGAGCGTGCGGCTGGACGATGTCGTGCTGATCGAGCGCGAGCCGGCGTTCGCGGTCAGCATCGAGCCCGCCGGCGGATCGCCCGAACCCGGACCGACCGGTGACGTGGTCTTCCAGGGCACCATCCACCCGATCGGAACCGAACGCTGATGCACCTTATCGCCCCCTCCATCCTGGCCGCCGATTTCGCCCGGCTCGGCGAAGAGGTCCGCGCGGTCATCGACGCCGGTGCCGACTGGATCCATTTCGACGTGATGGACAACCACTACGTGCCCAACCTGTCGATCGGGCCGGACGTCGCGGCGGCCATCAAGCCGTACTGCGTCGACGGCGACGGGGCCGCCGTGCCGCTGGACGTCCACCTGATGATCAAGCCGGTGGATGCGCTGGCGGCAGCCTTCGCCGCGGCCGGTGCGGACACCATCAGCTTTCATCCCGAGGCGAGCGAGCACATCGACCGTTCCCTGCAGGCGATCGGGACGGCCGGCTGCGGGGCCGGCCTGGTGTTCAACCCCGCCACGCCGCTGGACGTGCTGGACTGGACCATCGAGCGGCTGGACCTGATCCTGATCATGAGCGTGAACCCCGGTTTCGGAGGCCAGGCGTTCCTGCCCGCCGTGCTGGACAAGGCGCGCGAGGCACGCGAGCGCATCGATGCCAGCGGGCGCGACATCCGCCTGCAGATCGACGGTGGCATCACGCCCGACAACATCCGCGCCGCAGCCGATGCCGGGGTGGACACGTTCGTGGCCGGCAGCGCCATCTTCGGCCAGGACGACTACGCCTCGGTGGTCCGCTCCATGCGCGAACGGCTGGCCTGACGAGCGCCCGCGACCCGGTCGACGCGACCCGGTCGACGCGACCCGGTCCACCCACCCGATCTTCCGGCGCCAGCCGCCGCTACGCGTCCGCGGGCAGCACCAGCGCCTCGATCACCAGCGCCCACTGGGCACCGTGCAGGTCGCGGTCCCCGACCGCGCCCTGCACGCCGGGGCGTGGCAGGCTGAACTTGAGCACCCGCAACGAGGGCAGTTCGTATCGGGTGACCGTGTCGGGACCGGCTGCCAGCGCCTGCGCGACGCGCTGCGCGGGCAGTGCGGCGCACAACCGTCGCCAGTCGGCATCGGTGGCGCAGAAGCAGTCGATGGTCAACCGGAACGGTCCGGCGTTCTTGGCACGCACCCGCCGGGTCAGCTCGGCAACCCTCACCCGGCCTCTCCGGCTGGCGCGCCGATCGTCACGGCGGCGATGCGCAACAGCGCGGTGGGGTGCGCGACCTCGACCACGTGATCCAGGCAGAACCCGTACAGCACGCCGCGCACGCTCTCGGCCGGTGACCACGGGAACGCAAAGCTCGGCATCGCATCGTCGTCCGGCAGCGGCAGGTGCAGCAGCGAGGGGTTGGCCAGGCGGGCCACGTCCAGCGCGGTGTCGGCGTCGGCCGCTGTGACGATCAGCAGGATGCCGACCTCGACCGGTGTGCCGGTCGCGAACTCGAGCGCGCCCAGGGTCGCATCGACACCGATGCGGCGCAGCTCCAGCGTCACCGCATCGGCGGGCACGTCCAGATGGCGTTCGATGTCGGAGCGGATGCGCGCTTCCAGCAACGCGCACCACTCTCCGATGCGCTGCACGTAACGCGGCTCGCGCACCAGCACCAGCGAGCTGCACTGGTGGCCCAGCGCACGCGTGCCCTCCAGCTTGAGCGTGTAGCGCGGATCGCTCTGCCAGCGCGATCCGGTGACGCGTACCGACCGTTCGTCGAGCGCCTCGTAGCGCGCACCGCTCACGTCGAGCCGCCCGCCGGGCTCGACCAGGAGGTGCGGGTCGGCGTTCTCGTACAGCATGTGGGCCGAGACCGTGAACGGGGTGCAGCACGCTCCTCGCGCCAGCGGCTGCACGCTGAACCCGCCGGCATCGATATCGACCAGGATCACGCCGCTGGCGGGGCGGGTGGAGCACAGCGCACCGCACTCGGCGATCTTGGCGGCGTGCCAGGCGGCACCCGCGGCCGCGCCGGCGTCGGTATTCGCATCCGCCGACAGGCCCGTCATGCCTGTCAGGCCCATCCGCATCAATGGCAGGGCTGCGATCAGAGCGGTGTCGGTGGCACGCCCGGCGATCACCACGTCAGCGCCCTCCCGCAGGGCCTCGATGAACGCCTCGGCGCCGGCCAGCGCCACGATGTGGGTGCACGCGGCCAGCGTGTCGACCAGCGCCTCGTCCTGCGCCCCGTCCCGCGCCCCGTCCCTCTCTCCGTCCCGCCCCCCGGCCTTCACAGGAGCGGTCGTCGACAACGGGTGCAGCGCACCGCGTCGATGCGCCGCGATCAGGGTAGACGCATCCTGCTGGGTGCGGATGGTGGCCACCCGTACCGCCACGCCGCGACGCTCGGCCCAGTCGCGGGTGATCTCCAGCAGGGCGTCCACCTGATTGTCGGTACCGCAGGTGCCGGCCGAACCGATCACCAGCGGCACGCCGGCGGCGTGGCGGGCCTCGAGCAGTTCCTGCCACTCGCCGGCCACCACCGCCTGCGAGTACTTCGAGGTGGCGGTGCCCAGGTAGCAAGGTCCGGAGTCGGTCGAGCCGCCGTCGATGGCGATGATGTCGGGCGCCAGCGCCACGCCGCGCGCCAGCGCCTCGCGGTCGAACCCGAGCCCCAGCACGCCTGACGGCACCAGCACCCGGGTGCTGTCCGCCGGCCTGGCCGGCGTCCCGGTCGGATCGGTGATCGTGTTCAATCGCTCAGGCGGTTCACGTCCATCTCCTCATCCACGTGAGGCTCGGGCTGCTTGATGAAGCGCTTCAGGAAGATCGGCGCGACGAAGCCCAGGATGGCGGCGATCCACAGCCCGGTGGCGATCCTGGTGGAGAACAGGTACTGCCACTCGCCGCCGGACAGCGTCATGGCCTGGCGCAGGTTGTCCTCCATGGCGTTGCCCAGCAGGATGCCCAGGATGATCGGTACCGTGGGCACGTTGATCTTTCTCAGCAGGTAGCCCAGCACCCCGAAGGCGACCATCAGCAGCATGTCGACATGGCTGCTGGACAGCGAGTAGATGCCCACGAACGACACCATGCACACCCCTGGCAGCAGCACGCCGGGCGGCACCGACAGCACCTTCACGAACAGGCGCACCATCGGCACGTTCAGTATCAGCAGCACGACGTTGGCGATCAGCAGGGCCGCGATCAGGCCCCACACCACCTCGGGGCGCTCGGCGAACAGCTGGGGGCCGGGGGTGATGTTCAGGGTCAGCAGCAGCGCCAGCAGCACCGCGGTGGTGCCCGAGCCCGGCACGCCCAGGGTCAGCATCGGCACCAGCGCGCCACCGGCGGCGGCGTTGTTGCCGGCCTCCGGCGCCGCCACGCCGCGCGGGTCGCCGCGGCCGAACATCGAGCGGTCCTTGACCATCGCCTTCTCGCCGGTGTAGGCCAGGAAACTGCCCAGCGAGGCACCGGCGCCGGGCAGGATGCCGGCCACGAAACCGATCACGGTGGATCTGAGCATGGTGCCGGTGCACCGACCGATCACCTTGAACGGGATGACGATCTTCTCCAGCTTCACACCGATGGCGGTGTTCCTGCCGTGGCTCTCGATGAACACGAACACTTCGGACACCGCGAACAGCCCGACGATGGCGACCAGGAAATCCACCCCGTCCATCAGGTGCAGGTGACCACCGGTCAGCCTCGGCATGCCGCTGGAGTTGTCGACGCCGATCATGGCGATGCCCAGGCCGATGCAGGCGGCCAGGGCCGCCTTTCGCTGGTTGTCCGAGGCGATGCCGCCCAGCGTGGAGAAGGCCAGCAGGTAGAGCGCGAAGTACTCGGCCGGCCCGAACAGGTAGGCCACGCGCGACAGCACCGGTGCGAGCAGCATCAGCCCGACGGTGGCCAGCAGCGCACCGACGAACGAGGCCACCCCGGACAGCACCAGCGCCTCGCCGCCGCGGCCCGCCTTGGCCATCGGGTAGCCGTCCAGCGTGGTCATCAGCGCCGGTTCGTCGCCGGGGATGTTCAGCAGGATCGAGGAGATGCGGCCGCCGTACATGGCGCCGTAGTAGACCGAGGTCATCAGGATCAGCGCCTCGGTGGCGTCCAGGTTGAACGAGAACGCCAGCGGCACCAGGATGGCCACGCCGTTGGAGGGGCCCAGGCCCGGCAGGGCGCCGACAATGGTGCCGATGATGCAGCCCGCCACCGCCAGCATCAGCGTGGTGGGGGTCAGCGCGACCTCGAAGCCTGCGGCGAGCAGGGATAGCGTTTCCATGGCGTGCGCTTCTCGTCAGTGATCGAGCACTAGAGCCAGCCGCGCGGAACGGCGATCAGGCCGAGTCCGAGCACGTACTTGAACAACACGAACAGTCCGCCCGACAGGCCGAGGCCGGTCAGCACCGCAGCCAGCGGCTTCGGGCGGATCTGGTAGCTGAGCACGCCCGCGGCGATGGCGGTGGGCAGCAGGAAGCCGAGCGGCTTGAGCGCGTAGGCGTAGCCGACCAGCACCAGGCAGGCGATCAGCAGCGCCAGCAGCGTGCGCGCGCCCGGCCAGACCGGATCGGGCCGATCCGGCTTCAGCGCGATCAGCAGCCCGCACAGCGCGCCCACGCTGCCGACCAGCATCGGGAAGGTCTTCGAGCCGACCGGATCGGGCAGGAAGCCGGACTGGATGCCGGTGGCGGCGTAGACGTAGGTCAGGCCGGTGAACAGCGCCACGAGGCCGAACAGGCGGTCGGTCATCGGGTAGGGGCTCCTGTCGGCACCGTGGCCGTGAACGGGGGCGAAGCGGACCTACTGGATGACGCCGATCTCCCTGGACAGCGTGTTGATCTCCCCGATCACGCCGTCGACGTAGCTCTGGAAGTCACCACCGACCTTGGTGAAGTCCGCCAGCCCGTTGGCCTCCTTCTGGGCGGCCCACTCCTCGCTGTCGGCCACCTTCTGCAGCCCGTCGACCCACTTGTCGTAGGCCTCGTCGGAGATGTCCTTGGGCACGTACAGGCCGCGCCAGTTGACCGCGACCACATCCACGCCCTGTTCGCGGGCGGTCGGGATGTCGGCGAAATCGCCGCTCAGGCGCTCCTCGGTGAACGAGGCGAGCACGCGGACGTCGCCCGACTTCAGGAAGCCGACCACCTCGGAGATGTCGCCGGTCATCGCCTGGGTGAAGCCGCCGATGGTCTGGGTGATGGCGTCGGCACCGCTGTCGACACCGATGTAGCGCACCTTGGTGATGTCGTCGAAGCCGACGCGCTGCAGCGCCATCAGCACCTTGAGGTGATCGAAGCCACCGACCGCCGAACCGCCGGCGAACGCCACCGAGGAGGGGTCCTCCTTGATCGCGTCCAGCATCTCGGTCAGCGACTGGTACGGCGAGTCCCGGGCCACCACGATGACGCCCGGGTCGGCGCCGATCGCGCCCAGGAAGCGCACCTGATCGGCGGTCATGCCGCTGTAGGCGTTCTGCGCCAGGCGGGTGGCGGTGGCGCTGGAGGCGGCGATGATCAGCTCCTCGTCGTCGTTGCGCTCGTTGACCACGGTGGAGTAGGCCACGCCGCCACCGGCGCCGGACATGTTGGTGACCTGGATCGGCGAGTCGACCACGCCGATGTCGTACATGATCTTGCCGATCGCCCGGCAGGTGAAGTCCCAGCCGCCGCCGGGGCTGGCCGGTGCGATGCATTCGGCCGCATGGGCCGCGGGTGCGACGAGCAGTGTGGAGGCGAGCAGCGGTGCCGCCAGCATCAGCGAAAGGGGGGTGCGTGCCATGCGTTCTGGTTTCCGTGGCGTGTGACGATGTCGTGCGGACATCCGGATTCGGGACACCGTCACGAACCGGTCGTGAGTGTCGGGCACGAATGATGCGCCATCACGGACGGGCCGTGGGAATGTGTTTGTCGGCGGGTGCGGATGCGCCTTCTCGCCGGTCTGCCGGAACGATCACGGCGACGGAACGGTGCGAGCGGGGTCGTGGTGGTGCGGGCGGTATGGGCGGTGCGTGGGTGCGGCACGGGTGAGGCATAAATTGCGCCGGAATCATCCCTGATTCCGGCACCCCCGAATGCCGTTTCGCGTCCGAACGGCGGTTGGTCGGTGTGGTGGACCACACGTGCGACCCGTCATTCTCCCGATGACTTGGAAGCGATAACGGTCGCCGTGCCCGCCGCTGTACGCGCGGCGCGCCGAACAGAGAGCCGCGTCCGGTTAGCGCGCCGGTGGCCGGTCGATCTGAGAGCCGCGCCACACGTCGCCGGCCCGGCCACCCCATGGGCGCCGGCACGAACTGCTCCCGATGTGCCGGCGCATGCGGCGATCAGGCGTCCAGCACGCGACGTTTCGCCAGCGCGGCGCTGCCGGTGCGTACCTCGCCGACCAGGGAGCGACCGCGCCGCTGCCAGGCCGTCTCGCGCCAGCGGTTGGCGCGCAGGAACGGCACGATCACCAGCCCGATCAGGGCGACGAGCGCGAAGCCTGCACAGATGCCGCGCAGGATCGGCGAGGCTGCGGCACCGGCGTCCGCCCACGCCAGGCCGGACACCAGCAGACCGCCGAGCGAGACCACCCACAGCAGCGCGTAGACGAAGGCGGTGCCGAGCAGGCCACGCCACATCAGCCACGGCAGGGTCAGCAGCATGGCGCCCCAGCTGACACCGCGCCTGACCGCCTCGAGCCGGCCGTCATCGTCCTCGTAGAGGGCCCAGACCGGGCCGGTACCGTCGAGATCGACGATCGGTTCGCGGTCGTCGTACCGGTCGGACGTCGCGGACGGCGCTGCGACGGGATCGAGGGTGCCCGGCATCGGGTCGCGACCGGAGGACGGTGGCGCCGGTTCGTACGCCTGTTGCCGACGGTCCCGACCCTCCGCGGCACGTCCGTCGGGGGCGACCGGCATACCGCCAGCGGCCGGTTCGGGCACGTCGACGGTGTCCGTCCGCTGCCCGTACGACTCGACGGCATCGAGAGGTTCGTCGGACCGGTCCGGCAGCGTGCCGTTCGTACCGCTCGCCTCGGGTGGAGTGTCGGGTGCGGGATGATCGAGGACCAGTTCCTCGTCCAGCCAGTGCGGCTCGTCGATCAGGGTGGCGTCGAACAGCGGGTCGGTCGGTGCCTCCGGTGCCGGTTCACCGTCGGACCCCTGTGACGGGCTCCGTTCCGGATCCGGTGCGTCCGATCCGTCCGGCGCCTCGGTGCCGGTACCGCCGGGCACGAGATCGAACCCGTCGTCCGACGCATCGTCCGGCGTCCGGTCGTGCGGGTCGGGATCAGCGGTGAACGCGGCGCCGGCGGACGACGGACCGGCCGGCTCGTCGAGATCCGGCAGGTCCCGGCCGCGCTCGCCGCCGGCGGATCCGTCGGTATCGTCCGGCAGCGCGTCGAAGGCGGTGTCCTCGAACGAGACACCGTCGGTGCCGTCGGCACCCGGTCGCGCGACAGGGGGGGGCGCCACCGCTTCCCCGTCCAGGGGCGTGAGCGCGAGTTCGACATCGTCGTCGCGTCCGGTGTCGCCCGCCGAGGGTCGCGAGGCGTCGACGGGTGATGCCTTGCGCGCGGCGAGCAGTTCCTCGACACGCAGGTTGGTGTAGAGAAAGCGTGCCTCGTCGTGATCGTCGCTGGCGAGCGCGCACGCACGGGCCCACAGGTGGGGCCTGCGGGCATCCGAGTTGAGCTCGTCGGCAGCTTGCTGGTAGAGCTCTTCGTCGATCATCCGGATACCCGTCATGCGTGCCGCCGGGAGTGTAGGTCGAGTGGTTCACGGTATTCAAGCCGGGCCGCTCCGCGCACGCCATCGGCGCGCCGTATCGCAGCCTTGTGCGCGCCGTCCCGGTTGTGACGGGTGGAACGGTCGACAATCGCTCGATCTTCGTCAACGGGAAGGCCGATCCAGTGCCACGAGTCCAGGCAGTACCCGGTATCGGACGTGTCGTGCGGCCGTGGGTCGCCTCGTGCCTGGTGCTGGCACTGGTTGGCTGTGCGGCCCCGTCGCCCCCGATGTCGACCGTGACGGCGACGAAGGGTGGCGGCGCTGCGCCAGCGGGCGCGGACGTCGCCGCGGACGTCGACCGTTCGCGCCTGATCGTGGCGGATTTCGTCGACGCCCTGCTGCAGGTGCCGAGCCTTGCGCCCGGGCGTGTTCGTCTCGCGACGCGGCCGCCCGACTCGCGCTTCTCCACGCTGCTGCTCGGTGCGTTGCAGGTCGCGGGCTACGACCTGCGTGCCGGCGGCGAGGCCGACGGTGCCGTCCCGCTGTCCTGGCGCATCGATCCGCGGCCCGATGCCGGGACGGCGCTCGAGTGGCGCTTCGAACTGTCGGTGGGCAGCGTCGGTCTGGAACGGCGCTACCGGGCGGACGAACAGGGTGTCGTGCCGGTCTCGGCGATGGTGGTGCGCGGAGCCGGTACCGAGCGGGCCCGCCCGCAATCGATGGCCCGGGTGGACCGGGTTCCCGGTACCGCGCCCGCCCGGTCCGCAGCGAGCGGGCCGGCCGCACCGGACCTGCCGGGCCTGCCGGACACCGCGGCGGCGGCGTCCGGTTCGACGCCCAACCTGTTCGTGAGCGGCATCTCGCGCCATGCCGCACGCCTGGCCGGGCACACGGTGGTGCGGACGCGGGTGCTGGTGTTCCCGAACGACTCGCTGCGCCTGGGGCAGGACAACAAGCGCACCGTCCAGGCCATGGTCGCGGACATCGATGCCGGACGCGACCTGATCTCGGTGATCGGTTGCTCGCACGGTGCCACCGCCCTGTCGAACGGCAACGAGCGGCTGGCGCTGGGCCGCGCGAAGCGGGTGCGCGAGGCGTTCGTGCTCACGGGCGTCAGTGCCGAGCGGGTGCTCGACGAAGGCTGCTGGGCCGGCGAGGGGCACGCGACGATGCCGCCGCGCGGCGTGGTCGTGACCCACCACCGCGGCCCCGCCGCGAGCTGACCCGACG
>Ga0115031_1004021_pt1 | contig 10895 bp, 7 predicted proteins | sample Maine_Asex4_meta_FD_87301 | JGI IMG/M metagenome (GOLD analysis project Ga0115031, IMG submission 87301) | Marine algal microbial communities from Maine, USA - Maine_Asex4_metaG | ecosystem: Host-associated > Algae > Red algae > Unclassified | place: Maine, USA | collected 2015-01-05 | reverse complement strand
GTTTGATTGCGGGTTGGCATACACCGTGCCGAAATGCACCTCATACCGAGCGAGAATAGCGCTGACAAAATCGGCCCAATCCTTTTCGCAATCCGGACGAACGGCGATCTGACTAAACACGACTGATCGAAAACGTGAAGGATCAAACCGTTTGCGCGCCGGTGGCCAGGGTTTGACCAGCAGACGTGTCACCCAAGTAGGCCAGAAGCCCATCTCCACAATACAGAATTCACTCAACGCCACGCAGGCACTAATCCGAATGCCCTGCTCATCAACACAGGCAAGATTCGGTGTTGATGCAGGCGTCACATCGCGCCATACGCAATCAGGATGAGTATCTTCCAGCAATGCTTGGTGCTCAGTGCTACCGGTGAGCTCTACCAGTTCGGTTGTCGATCTCGGCCACTGGCGATACATCATGAACATACTGATATCACCAGCACAAGATGCGCCTTGCTTCTCCAGTAATGTCATGGACCGTGTATTAGTGGCGTCTATACACCCGTACGACAACACCGGTTCGTTCAGTAGTTGTGATTGCTCATCCATCCAGGCCATGGCGGCGTCGGTCAGACTGATGCCCACACGCATACCCTGCCATGCTTCAGCCACAACCAGAACACTACGGTAGTAGCCTGTTACCGGTGTCGCACCCATCACCAACTGTCGCTTGTCCAGCACATAGACACCCGCCAGTTCTTCCTGAATATGGGCCGTGACAAATACAGGCTCATGAAACTTGTCAAGTTGTTCTATTACGTTGCGTCGCTGGTAGCGTAAGCCTTCTGTACCGAAAGTCACCTCCTCCACCAACGTTGCATAGTCAGCAGGCACATCACTGGACACAGTGATGACCGGGTGATCTCTTTCTTCAAGCTGGTCACTCAGAGCGTGGTACCAACCTACATCCAGCATCACCACTTGAGAGACTGGCTTGCGTTTGCGGATGGCCAGCCACAGTAGTTGCCAGGTTGCAAACGGCATAAGCACACACGGCTTCCAGTCTCGCTTTAACCAGCTGACATCGGGCGTTTTGAATAACTCCCGCCACAGCGAGCTTGAGAATTTTCCGTGCAGAAGCTGGTTTTCTGTTTCAGTCAGGGCAGACCAGAATTCCTGTCGCTTTGTTCCCTCCGGCAAGATGCCAAGATCTGATGGTGCCGCATAGTTTGAGAACGGTTCGGCAATACGATCTATCAGGGCTGGATTTTCCATGGCCAGAAAACCCGCCACTATCTGCTGTGGCGAGACAAGATGCAGCCCGCTTGTCGCGCGTGGATTACACTCGATAGCCCGCCACTTGTCTTCGTTATCGGCCATGAAGTCGAACGATATCATGCCGCTGAAGTTCATCAGCTTGACCACTATTTCATTGAACTGCTTGATCTTGAACGGTGTGGCGATACGTTCGAAACGCACGGCTACTGAGCCTGAATCGAGCAGGCTCTGGTAGGTGACAATCAGCAGGCATTTGCCGTGTGAGGCCATGACAAAACTACTGCATCGCTTGTCTGTCAGCCTGACTTGCACCACGTGATCCTCGCTGAGCAGCGCAGGCTCAGGCTGACTGCCGCGCTCGCAAAGGACAACTCCGACGCCTGAGCATGACAAACGCGGTTTGATCACACAGGCCTGATTCTCAATCAGTTCTAACGCCGCCTCACTATCTGCCTTGGCGGTTACAGGTACCGGAATGTCGTTGTCCATGGCCCAGCGTGCAAACAACCATTTATCGTGTAACTGATCGAGCAAAGATGAATTCATCGTCAACAATGTTACGTGCTCTGGCAGATCGTCCTGAATTCTGGACACGTAAAGTATTTCTTCCGACACCGGTACTACAAGAGTCACGTTCTCCCGCTCGATAATATCCAGTAGCTGTCGCTTGTAACGCCTGTGATCAACGACCGGCGATATAACCGTATGGCATACCGCAACCGTTTTCGACAATCGGCACTGATGCCAGCCTAGCGTTTCCGCCACGATTACGCGCCAACCCCGTGAATGAAAGGCGCGGGCAATTTCCAGCGCTACGGGCAGACGACCCAGAGACAGTAGAACCGTCTTGCTGGCGTCGATGCCAGGTTGCTCTACACGCTCCATGTGCGCAGCCACAGGTCCGGCTGCAGGCACAAGAGTAGCTGCAACAAGCCTGTTTTCACATCACCAAAGTAGGTTTTCAAGAACATCAGTCGGACCGGAATTCACATGCCCCAAGTGTATACTGAGTCAGCAACACCGCCAGTAGTCCATGTTTCACGAACCATGCCCGTCACCGAACTTTACCGGCCCCCGGCTCCCACGCCCCAATCGCCACTGCGCTCTCTTGTGCGGGTAATTCGTCAGGGCGACGGCGATCTACTGAGTCTGGTGCCCGCTGAGGCATACAGAGAGCCACTCACCTGGCTGGGCTACTCGCGCCGCTCCATCCTGTTAATCAATGATTCAGAGCTATGCCGCTCGGTGCTGGCAGACCGCGATGAAATCTTCCCCAAGAACGATCTGATGGTGGGCGCACTCGAAGGCCTGGTGGGAGATTCCCTGTTTGTCTCCAGTGGTGCAACCTGGAGACGCCAACGGCGCATGATCGACCCTGCCTTTTCTCAGCTGCGCATCGATACCGCGTTTCGGTCCATGGTAAGTGCAGTGGACGACTACACGCAGCTGCTGGACGGACATGCCGCGTCTGCCACCGCGTCTGCCACCGCGTTTTCTCTGGACATGGCAATGAGCCATTTAACCGCCGACATCATCTGCAGAGCCATATTTTCTCAAACACTGAGCACAAGCGTTGCACGCGATGTGTTTGATGACTTCCTGTTATTTGAACGCAGTGTGGCCAGCGTGAATCTGAGGCAACTGATCTTCGGAAAACCCTGGGCTGCGGTACAACAACCTGAGCCGGTCGTGAATGCCTGCGCCAGAATCAGACACCACATCGGTACCCTGCTAGACCCCAGACTCGCAGACGGTGCGCCTGCCATGAACGATATTGTGGATGCCGTCATAGCAGCCAGAGATGCCGAAACCGGCGAGGCTTTTACCCGCGAAGAACTGATCGATCAGATCGGTGTGTTCTTTCTGGCTGGACACGAAACAACCGCCAGCGTGCTTACCTGGGTTTTCTTCGTGTTAAGCCAGCAACCTTCAATAGCTGATCGTATCGCCGATGATGTCAACGCTGTGACAGACGGTGGCGCCGTTGAGCTGGAACACATCCGTCAACTACCCTATGTACGCAACGTGTTTCGTGAAGTCTTGCGATTGTATCCACCCATTACGTTCATACCGCGTGTTGCACTCAAAGCCACGACCATTGGTGATAGAAAAGTGAAGCGTGGTGCCATGATCATGATCTCGCCATGGACCGCCCATCGCAATGCACTGCTGTGGGAAAATGCCGATCGTTTTAATCCGGACCGATTCGACACCCAGTGCCCACGCAACGGCGATTCGGGTGCACATATGTCTTTTGGCATTGGTCCTCGCGTGTGTGTCGGGGCATCGTTTGCTACCACAGAAGCGGTGTTGATCATTGCTCGTCTTGCACAGCGCTACCGCTTTCACACAAGCAATTCTGATGCAGTCAGACCCGTGGCAAGACTCACCACACGCCCGGCAACAGAGATCAGTGTCACGGTTGAGCGACGATGAATACACAGAGTCAATCTACGCCGGTTGTTGTCATTGGAGCCGGTATCGGAGGCCTGTCTGCTGCGCTGTCCTTAAAAGCACGCGGTGTTCCGGTGATATTGCTGGAGCGACATGCCACCGCCGGTGGCAAGATGCGCCAAGTGGACGTGGCCGGGCGTGCCATTGATGCCGGTCCCACCGTCTTTACCATGCGCTGGGTGTTTGAAGCTTTGTTCGGACGCGCAGGTTTACGTCTCGATGAACATCTGACATTGCACGAAGCCAGCTTGCTTGCCAGACACAGCTGGCTGGATGGCAGTTCGCTGGACCTGTTCACCGACGTCTCACGATCCATGGATGCGATCGCCACCTTTGCATCACCGAAAGAGGCAGACAACTACCGCGATTTTGCACGTCAATCAGAATCCATATTCAATACACTGGACGCAAGCTTCATGCGTTCCCAGCGCCCCAATCCCATTGGCTTGAGCCTGAGTGGCGGACTCAAAGGCATGATGGACATGGCCAATACTCAACCGTTTGTCAGTCTGTGGCGCCACCTGTCAAAAAGTTTCGATGACCCGCGCCTTCAACAACTGTTTGCCCGCTACGCAACCTATTGCGGTAGCTCGCCATTCAAAGCCCCAGCCACACTGATGCTCATCGCGCATGTTGAACGAGCCGGCGTGTCTTTGGTTGAGGGCGGCATGCACGCACTGGCACAAACGCTCACTAACACGCTCGTCAACCTGGGTGTTGACTGCCGATACAATCAGGGCGTGGCACGTATCGAGACCACATCAAGCGGTGTTAACGCGGTTGTACTGGAATCCGGTGAGCGTATTGCCACTCACGCAGTGATTTTCAATGGCGACACGCAGGCGCTGGCAACAGGCCTACTCGGTGAACACGTCGAAAAAGCCAGCGGTATCCGTAGGCAAGCCTCGTTATCGGCAGTGACGCAATGTCAGGTTGCGCAAACCTCAGGCTTTGACCTGGCACACCACAGCGTATTCTTCGGCGATGACTATCACGATGAATTCGCCAGTGTGTTCACTCACCAGCGATTGACAAAAAACCCCACTGTCTATGTCTGCGCACAGGATCGGGGGGGCCATGAACAACGCGTACCCGATACCCTGAAGCATGAGCGGCTACTCAGTCTGGTCAATGCACCCGCCACTACGATGAGTGGGGCTGACAAGAACGAAGCGGTCTTGCGAATGCAGCAGAGTCTGACGGCACATGGCCTGGTTATCAGCGATGAGCAAGGCGACACTGTCACAACCGGGCCTTGTGAATTCGAGCAGCTGTTTCCGGCAACACAAGGCGCACTCTACGGACGCCCTACGCATGGATGGATGGGCTCGTTCAGCCGACCCGGTTCTGCCAGTCGTGTGAAGGGCTTGTACTTGTGCGGAGGCAGCGTACACCCAGGTGCCGGTATTCCCATGGCAAGCCTTTCCGGACAACTCGCCGCCGATAAACTGTGGGAGGATATGGGGCATTCGACCAAACACCCTTGATCCGAAAGCGTTTACCATTAATCCATGTGGCTATTCAATGTACTTGTCGTACTGCACATCATCACGGGCACTGTTGGCCTTATAACGATGTGGGTGCCTGTCATCGGCCGTAAAGGCGGTGACACTCACAAGCGCTGGGGCAGGATATTTGCTCACGCACTGCTAGCTACCGGCATCATTGCCATAGGCATCAGTCTGGTTACCCTGAAATACCCGCTGGAAACGCATCCGTTTTCTGATGATGCGCCGCTGGTTCGAGGGCTGTTCGGCTGGATGATGTTCTATCTTGCCACGCTCACCATCATGCTCAGCCGCTACGGTCTACTGTGCATCCGCAACAAACGGAATCATGCCGCGAACAAGAACGTGGTCAATATCGCCCTGCAGATCGCAACCTTCACAACGGCCGCCAACTGTGCGTGGCACGGATGGCAATTGAATCAACCCATCATGATGGGCATATCGATCGTGGGATTGCTCTCTGCAGTTCTGAACACAGTGTTTATCTTCGACAAAGAGCCACCTCTCAACGAGTGGATTATCCAGCACACACGTGGGCTGGTTGGTGCAGGCATTTCGGTCTATACCGCCTTTTTCGCTTTTGGTGCAGTCAATCTGATGCCGGCTCTGGCGTTTAACCCGATACTGTGGGCAACACCCACCACTCTGGGCGTAGCACTACTGCTCTATCATCAGTACAAGGTAACCATGCAGCGGCGTCAGCGGGCTACTGGCTAAGAATCAAAAAAACAGATTCGTCGCTCCATCGCGCCACACTATCGCTTCCAGCGCAATGCCAGATCGGTCAGGTGAAATACCAGAGCTGCCACCAGGCATAACGCAACCACTAAGTGACCGGCGCCTTTCAGGCTAGCGCCGAGAGCCAGCATAAGACTGCCGCCGGCACCCACGTTTGCCAACAGGGGTATGGTGGGGATACCACGCTGCCTGACACGCCAGTAAGCCACGAGGGCGAGCACTTCCACAAACACGAACAACACCATGATGTCCACGATGCGTCCGCTGTTTATCAGTGATTCAAGACTCATTACGTAATCCGTTCTGTGGTGTATGCGACACGCACGACACACGTTGTTTGATTGTGTTGTCTAATAACAGTCAGCCGTTGATATATGATCGCCGCGCCTCACTGCCAGCAACTTACACAAGCTCGGATAATTCATGCAAGCCACACCACTAGACGTCCCACTGATTAACCGGCTGCTGGACGTGCTCGCAGACGATATCCTACCGCTTACAGAGGCTGCCGTATTGCTTGGCAACAAGGTGTTCGGTGCAGCCTTACTGCGTAAATCGGACTACAGCACATTCCTGGCAGAGACCAACAACGAGATGGAAAGTCCACTGCATCATGGCGAGATGCATTTGCTCAAGCGGTATTTCGAGATGCCTGCGGAAAAACGCCTTGCTCCGTCTGAGCTCATTTTCCTGAGTAGCCATGAGCCCTGCAGCATGTGCCTGTCAGCCATAACATGGGCTGGTTTCGACAATTTCTACTATTTTTTTAGCCACGAAGATTCTCGAGACAGCTTCCAAATTCCACACGATTTGAAGATACTCAAAGAAGTTTTCGATATCGATCCAGGGCAATATTCCCGCAATAACGCGTTCTGGGACTCTTTCGGTATGCAGTCGTGGTACGAAATGCACAAAAAAACACTGTGCAATGACACACAGACCCAGCTTAATGAGAAGATTAAGCGAATCAAGCACCGCTATAATGCAACCTCTGAGAGTTACCAATCGAGCAAAGATCTAAACGACATACCATTGAACTGACACCCCCGTCAGTTTTCCTGAATCATCCACGATCCACCAATCAGTGCTTTCGTCCATTCGAGTCATTATATTGACATGATCAGTTGTCGAGTAAACGGTTTCAGAACCGCCGTGGCCGGCTCGCTGCTATTTTTGCTGCTTCCCTTGCATGCTGCCAACACCAGCATCATAACGGTAGCTGATGCATCGCTGGCAGCTGCTTTCTACAGCGACAGCTCATGCCTGCTCACCATAGACTCTCTGGCGCAACCTGGTAAAACCGTAATCGACGCTGATGTCGATGATCAGGGGTCGCGCATGCTGATCCACTGCGATACGGAAAAGGGTCGCCGCCTGACGTTGCTAGCTCGCGGAGACTCACTAAACATCTCACAAAGGGTCCCACTGCTTAGCCGGGAACAAATCAGCGAAGGCTCGTATGGCATGATCGCGTGGTTGACCCGCAGCGGTGTTCAATACACTGACGACACGGCACCGAGGCGCTACGTGATTGGCGGAAATGTCATGCTGACCCGATCTCCCCCCGTCGATGTCGCTGGCAACGCTTTGCATACTGAGCGTCAGGCATTCGCTCGCATCTCCGGTGTGCTAGAACCTATCGTCAAGGCAGACGAACAACAGCTCATGGAGCCCGTTGACGTAGAGCCGTTAACGGTTGTAGACGAGGACGACTCTGACATCCCAAGCCCATCGGGAGAACCGTCTATAACAGCAGACGAGGATTCAGATACCCGGCAGGACGACGCACCGAGTGCCAGCGCGGCAGATCGTAACGCGGGTCGGGCCAAACAACCCGCTTCTGGCAGTTAATTACGAACAGCACCGCCTTCGTGTAGCAGTGAATAGATTCTTGCTCGTGTCTCAGGTGTCTTGGCAAGGCGGATAAACGCGGCCCGCTCACGGGCGTATAGATCTGTTTCACTAACCGCGATCTCGCTACCATCATCGCTGCACATAATAGTGGCGATCTGCATGGCAACGATCTTGTCGTGCGGGAAGAAGTCACCGCGTGCCACACCCTCGTCCATAAAGCTTGCCATGCGTTCAAGTATATTGCCGCCAGCCAGTACGAAATCGGGTCGCGCTTTCGCAGAATAACCGCCACTGAGCGACGCAAGCTCCTGTAAGGATCGTGTATACAAACGGTCACGATTCATCAGCTCCACGTCATTACCAGGCTTGTAGTATTGTAATTTTTCAGCGCTCTTGGGAGATGACGCCATGGCACCGTAACCCAGATTCATCCAGGCCTTCCAGGCGGCACTCTGCCAGTCACCGGTATGTTCGTACCATCGCAGGTAAGTCTCTTTGACACCGCCACCTGCCGGTACCAATCCCACTCCGCTTTCTACCAACCCGACAACACTGTTGCTGTGCATCACAAGACGATCGCAGTGCAACAGCACTTCGAAGCCACCACCGAGCGCCAGACCCGATGGCGCACCCACCACGGGTACAGGCGCATATTTCAAGGCTTCAACCGCCTGCTGGAAACGAGCAAGAAACTGATCCATGCCCTCCCAGTCCTGCGCATCTATCTGGGCGAGAAACGCATTAAGATCCACTCCAGCAGAGTAATGCTGGGCATCGTTATGCACGAGTATGCCCTTGCCATGGTCTTCAACGGCGGCCGCGACCATCTGCATGGATTCGTCGGTCAAGGCATTCGCTTTGGAGTGAAATTCAATCAGTCTGAAATCGTTTTCGATGGCAAAGACACTGGCCGCACGGTTACTGTACAGCGGCTTGCGGGAACGCCGGGCCAGATGAAAGCGCACCACGCCTTCTGGCAATGAGATGGGTTGATAGGCACCATCGGCCTGTTGTACCGTTAGTGCATTATCCTCAACGGCATAAAAAGGCTTGCCCCGCTGCAAGGCTTCGGGAACGTCGGCACCGGTTGCCTGCAACAGGCTTGCGACCGTGTCCGCACCGAGCGCGTCGATCATTTCGAATGGCCCGCGAATCCAGTTGAAACCCAGCTTCATGGCATCGTCTATCGGCTGTGCAGAATCGGTGACATCACCTAACAGACTGGCGGCATATCCCAATATGCGCCCCAGTACGTTCTGACAGAATCTGGCTTCAACGTCTGAGCCTTTGATCAGCTCGGTCAGTGGTTCCTGCTGATCAGCCAGATGCTGCGCTGCCAGCACGGCGCGCTCTGGCAGCATGCTATTGGCGGCCCGGTACTCACCGGTATCCAGTTGTCTGGCAAGACGATTACCATCGTCTGCTTGCCTGTAAAAGCCTCCTTCACCCTTGTTACCCGTCAGGCCTGTCGCAACCATTGAGTTGATCATATCGCTTGTCGCACCCACCGCATGAAAGGCATCACCCGCTGGTAAGATGCTGCGCAGCGAACGGACAACATCGCTCATCAGATCAATACCGATCAGGTCGTAGAGACCAAACACACCGGTTTTGGGAATGCCCATGGGACGGCCCATCAATGCATCAGCCGTCTCTATCGGCAGATTCAAACGAACGGCTTCATCGATACCTACCTGAAGTGCAAACACGCCGACTCGGTTACCCAGAAATCCTGGTGTATCGTTGCAAGTAACCACGCCCTTGCCCAACTCCCTGTCGTTGAAATCGGCCAGCTTTGCCATGACGTCGTCACGCGTTTCAGACCCACGCACCAGCTCCAGCAGTCGCATGTAACGAACCGGATTAAAGTAATGCGTTATAGCGAATCGCTGCTGAAAACTGGCCGGTAACGTTTCAACCAGCAGGCTGATGGGGATGGTCGACGTGTTGGATGTCACGATACAATCCTCTGGCACCATCTCGGCAAGCCGGTGATACAAATCACGTTTGATATCCAGTCGTTCGACGATAGCTTCGACTACCCAGTCCGCATCTGCCAGTTGATCGAAGTCGTCCCGTATATTGCCGGCTGTGATCAGCCCAGCCGCGCTTTTGTGCATTAGCGCCGGAGGATCGGACCGGATCAGACGCTCCAGCGCAGCGTCACTGATGGCGTTGGCTGATGTCTCACCTGGCAGGTCGAGCAACAACACACCATGCCCCGCATTGGCTATCTGACCGGCAATCCCTGCGCCCATAGTGCCGGAACCGATTACCGCTATTTTCTTGAACATGAGTGAGTCGTGTCGTGTGTGAAAAACAATTGCGCCTGACAGTCCCGACGTGACAACCTCAGCGAGGCTGCCAGTTCAAGGGCGGTAAGCCACACTATTGTACCGTGGGCGACAGACCCAGCTTGACAAAGTCAAAGGGTAGCGCGCAAACACGCGCCTTGACGGTTTCACGATTGGCCAGATAGACATCAAGCTCATCGTTGCCGGCAAGCGGTTCTTCAAGCATGGCTGTTGCCAGCTGACACCGGTAGCGTGGCGACCAGCATTGCGATCCCAGACAATGCGACAGGTCGCCTTTGTTGGGGATGATGTCCGAAGGCGTCTCGTCAGAGGTAAGATCGCCGTGAAAGTCGCTGAGGAAGAGATCCTCAGCCAACATTCTCGGGCCATCAGGTGCCGGCAATATCAGCCCCATGAGACGACGCGCAGGACCCGCATCACGCTCCTCTCTGAGAGCCTTGATGGACATGGCATCAATATCCGCATCCAGTGACACAAAGCCTGCGAGCCCCGATTCAATGACTGAGTGACGAGCATCCATGTCGTTGCCATAAGAGAGCAAACCACTTTCCAGACGCTCTATCAGGTTCGGACACCCTGGTTTAACGTTAAGATCAGCACCTTTGTCGAACAACTCATCGTATAGCGTCTGACCTACCTTGGAATCATCAACATAGATCTCAAAGCCACCCTGCTTGCTCCAGCCAGAGCGTGCCACCAGCAGCGTATGATTCTTGTACGGTAGCCTGACGTATCTGAAAAACCGTATGTCTCGTGTAGCGGGTCCAAACACACGTTCCATGAGCGTGTCTGCATGAGGCCCTTGCAC